>Ga0209123_1002287_pt1 | contig 16599 bp, 14 predicted proteins | sample BarGraIncu00431A_FD_184500 | JGI IMG/M metagenome (GOLD analysis project Ga0209123, IMG submission 184500) | Arctic peat soil microbial communities from Barrow, Alaska, USA - Barrow Graham LP Incubations 004-31A (SPAdes) (version 2) | ecosystem: Environmental > Terrestrial > Soil > Wetlands >...
ATTAAGGTCTTGTAATGGCAATATATACAATATTACTATTATAAAATTTTTTCTTGATATTCTTATCCGCAGCTTGCCAATCCCATAACTCAACATCTGTATTTAATGGTAGTCTTTCAGGTTCTAGATTTTTAAATTTCGAATACCAATAACCGTCTTGTTTCTTCATGATTATATGGTAATTTGAATAATATAAATATTCACCACGCTTCATCTTTATGCCAACTTTTAATGCTAGCATATTCACCTTACCATAAGGTATAAATGATTTGTCTACAATTTTAGCTGGGATGTTAAGTTTTTCTAAATCTTGCAATATTAATTGCGCAATAACATTAACATCCTCCTTTTCCCATTGTTGTTGCTTAATACCAATTTTTCTATCGTAATTAAGACCTATACAATAAGCATAACACTGAATCATTTTATTTCTCCTCGCTAAATCTAACAAGTGCATTAGTATACCCCCTATAATTATATTAGTATTACTAGTATTTTAATTGATTTAATTATATCATATTTACATAACATTTTCAACCCTTTCTTGCATATGCTCAATTCAAAGCAATATTTTTCAGTTATATTTAGCATTTATCGTTTTCCAATGTTTCAAAATTACTACCTTTATTCAAGTTCTTAGTTTTTCATTTATTCCTTTTAATTTACTTTTCATATTTGTAATTTTGAAATAATTAACTCAATATCTAATTTACAATAAAAATAAACACATGCTCAAAATTTTTAGCATGTGTTTATCTTTATAAAATTATTTGGTGTTTTATATGACAGTTTACTTTAATCTATTTAATACCTCCGTATAAGCTTCTTTAACTCCACCAAGATCATTTCTAAATCTATCTTTATCAAGATTTTGACCAGTTTTATTGTCTATTAGCCTACATGTATCCAGAGAGATTTCATCGCATACAACAATGCTCCCATCTTTTAAACGACCAAATTCTAATTTAAAATCAATTAACTCGAGACCAAGTTTGCCAAACAGTTCTAACATTACATCGTTGGATTTTCGTATAAATTGTTCAATTAGTGTAACTTCATCGGCAGTAGCATATCCTAATGTTGTTATAGCCCACACAGGCATGAATGGATCTCCCAATGTATCATCTTTTAAACAAAACTCCACTCCAGCGGGAGATATTATTATGCCCTTGCTACATTCATAACGTTTACAAAAACTTCCCCATGTTTTATTTCTACAAATCACTTCCAGCAAAATCATATCTGCTTTTTTAATTACCATAGCAGTGTCAGAATACCTCTCGATAAAGTGTGTTTTAACACCTACTTTTTCAAGAAGATTAAATACAAGTTCAGATACTGCATTATTTGATTTTCCTTTACCAGAGATTACATCTGTTTTCACACCATTTCCAGCTGATATCCGATCTGAATGATTAATAATTAAAAAATTTTCATTACCTGTGGCGTAGACATCATTTGCTTTTCCACTGTGTAGCAAAGCTCCCTGTGTTACTGTCATGACTTATACCTCCAATATATTTTTTTGAAACAACTCAGAAAAACTATAGAATTCCGCTCCATAATTTTTTAGAGCCAATACTTTAAATTCGTGATATTATACCATAATTGTATTAATATGTCAATGATTCCGTATAGTATAGAAAAAGTATACATAAATTGTAAGTTTTATTTTACAATTTTGTATACCTTTATTTTATTATTTAATATAATATTTTCCGTAGTCATCTTTGATAATTTTATTCTGAGTTAGTAAATCAGAAATCATAGGAGTAATAGTAATTTCGTGAATAACAAAACCATTTACTATATGAATTTGTTCACACAACTCTGCTATATTTACTCCATCATTAGTGGACACAACCGAAATGATTTCACTTGCAACTGCTTGCAAATGTTCACATATTTTATCTTTTTTGAACATAGCTAGAAATTTTTCTACCAAAATCTCTTCTTTCTCATTTGAACAGCTTTTACCAAGATCAAGTTTTTTAAGCAGCGGAATAATGATATCTTCAAATGTACAAATTCTGCACTTGTATACTTGGTAAATTGCTTGTTCTACTAAAGATTTATCACTGTTTTCTCCATGCCTTCCATAGAAATTAATATTATGGTGTTTTTGCAAATGATACATTACACATACATCTAAGTTATTCATACTTATAAATGGTTCTTGATGTATAACTGAATGATGATGAATCGCTCTTTTACAAGTATGACATATACCATCACAAGGTATGTCCCTCATATCACCATTATAATCTTTTACCCTTTTATCACAATTTAGCTTCCGGCATATTCCACAGAGTTCGTGAATATAACAATTTGTCACTTGAGTTTACCACCTTTCATAATCATTTTGGCGTAAATGTTTTAAATTGGTATATTATAGCATAATTATTTACATAATTCAATCATTTAACATATTTTATTATATAAGAAAGGTAAAAATATTAAAAATCAAATTTTAATACTTTTACCTTTTATTAATTTGTTATTCAACGTAATACTTATCATACATACTTTTGGCAATCCTTTTTTGATTAAGTAATTTAAAAAGGACTGGTGTAATTGCTAACTCATGAACAAAAAAAACATCTGATACTACTGTTTTAAGATAATCACATATCTCATTTACATCAATACCTGCATTTTGGGATATTACACATACACCTAGATATTTAGGTACTATATGCATAATTCCTGCTTCTATTTCTTTCAATGAGTTACATACTCTTACTTTTTTAAGATTTGATGCAAGTTCATCTAGTGAATATCCAGATTTATCCGCGACGCACTTTTGGCAGCCTGATAGTTTATCGATAGACCTAACAACACTTTCAAATGAACATTCTTTACATCTATAAACTTGTAAAATTGCCTGTTCTATTTCAGATTCATTACTATTTTCACCAACTCTGCCATAAAATTTAATACCATTATGTTTTTGTAGATGATACATTGCACATGTTTGTAAGCCCCGCATACTTGCAAATGGTTCTTTAAGTATCATTGACTGATGGTGTATAGCACTATTACAAGTGTGACATATACCATTACACAGTTTGTTTTTTCTATTCGCTTCATACTTTTTTATTCTCTTATCACAATTTTCTTTCCGGCATATTCCACATAAAGCATTAACATAACACTCTTTCATAAGTATACCACCTCTCATAATTATTTAGGTGTATATGTTTCTAATTGTATATATTATATCATAATAATTTACATAATTCAACCATTAATTTGTAATTCAAATAAAACTAAAAGCACCAATATTATTGGTGCTTTTATACTATAAATTTTATACTACTTCAAGATAGGAAGTTCTTACTAGAAATTCTTCAAACTCTTTTATCAAATCAAGTTTCCACTTCATGTTAGATCTGTCCATAGCAATTTCTTTTTGCATGATATACAGCTTATTTTTTGTCAACACTTTACTAGTTACTTCATTATATGGTACATATCCAAATACATTATATGCTATATCTTCATGAATTTTCAACATAAGGGTTGTATCGTATATATATCCATTGACTAATAGCCATGCATGTTCTCCTTTAAGCGAATTTTTAGTACCCTTTAATATTTCACAGGTACCATTCTCAATTAAGGTAAACCTATCAAATAAGTAGGATAAATATCTAGATGTAATTCCACACTCGCCTATATTTAGACCTTCTTCAAATATCTCAAAAAAATCTCTTAATAAAAGTACATTTGTACGTTTAATTTTAACTATAAGATCATCCTCAAATTCCATAACAGTTCCGTCATTTATATGCTTAACTAATAATGATTTCATGGGTAATGTTTCACGTAAATCATAACTTGGTAAATACAATTCTTCATCCTCCTTAATTAGTTTGGATTATTATAATTATTATTATGTATACATTATATCATAATTCGACACAAAAATCTACAAATTATACCATATTGTTTCATAAAATTTAACATAAATAATTTATATGAATTAAAATCATATTATAGTATCCATACAAAATTATAAAAAGCAACACATATTTTAAAATATAAACTACATAAACAAACCTATAACCTGATACATTGTATTAGGTTATAGGTTACATTTACTTTTTTATATACTATTCATGTACTATTTTAGAACCAAGATTTTTTCCACCCATTAGATGAAAATGTATATGATTTACAACTTGACAACCATCTTCACCACAATTACATATAACTCTATAACCTGGTTCATATATCCCACTTATTTTAGCAATTTCTTTAATAGCAATATATACTTGTTTTATATGCTCACTATTTTCTGCAGTTATTTCATTCATGCTAGCAATATGTACTTTAGGTACTACTAAAACATGAATTGGTGCTACTGGATGAATATCTTTAAAAGCAAAAACATATTCGTTTTCATATACTTTTTCGCATCCAAATTCATTCTTTATTATTTTACAAAACAAACAATCTTCCATAATTCCTCCTATTACTTTATGAAAACAGCTTTAATTCTTCTTATACCTGAAGATACTGATTCTTCTTTAAGTATTTGAATATGTTGTAATTCAGAAGTGTTTTCTACATGTGGTCCTCCACATATTTCTTTTGAAAATCCTTCTATTGTATACACTTTTACAGTCTCTCCATATTTACTAGCAAATACACCTTTTGCTCCATATTTTCTAGCTTCATCTAGTAACATTTCGCTACCTACAACTGGTAATTTCTTATCTATTTGCTCATTTACCATATTTTCTACTTGATTCAATAATTCTCTTGTAATTTTTTCAGGATGAGAAAAATCAAATCTGATTCTCTCCGCTGTTATATTTGAACCTTTTTGTGTTACATGATCACCTAATATTTTTTGTAATGATTCAAGTATTAAATGTGCTGCTGTATGATATTTTGTAGTTTCTATACTGTTATCAGCAAGTCCACCTTTAAATGTACCCTCAGAACCTTCACGAGATTTAGCTTGATGTTGTTCAAAACATACTTTAAAACCTTCCATATCAATAGAAAATCCATTTTCTTTAGCAAGTTCATTTGTAACTTCTGGTGGAAATCCAAATGTATCATATAATCTGAATGTAGCAATTCCATCTATTATATTTATATTATCTTCTTTTAACTTATTAGTAACTTTTATAAATTCTTTTTCACCACTTATTAGTGTATTCATAAATCTATTTTTTTCTGTTTTTATTTCTTTTAAGATAATACTACGATTAGTTTCTAATTCAACATACATATCTTTTAAACTATCAATTAATGTTGTACAAATATCAGTTATATTATCTGGATTGAATCCAATTTTTCTCATATGTCGTATAGTTCTACGTATTAATCTTCTTAATATATATCCACGGCCAACATTACTTGGAAATATAGAATCACAAATAAGAAGTGATGCCGCTCTTAAATGATCAGCAATTATTCTTAAAGAAGCCTCCTCTGGATTTTCACTCATTTCATTTACTTTAGTTATAATTGGCATAAATAATTCAGTTTCAAATATATGATTTTTTCCTTGCATCAAAAAGGTAATTCTTTCAAGCCCCATACCTGTATCAACATTTTTTTGTGATAATTGCGAAAAACTACCATCTTCATTTTTATTGTATTCCATAAATACATTGTTCCAAATTTCAATATATTTTCCACAATCACATGAAGGATTACAATCATCTGAGCAATTTGGTGTACCCATATCTAAAAATATTTCTGTATCTGGTCCACATGGTCCTGTTTGACCTGCTGGTCCCCACCAATTATCTTTTTTACCAAAGAAATATATTCTAGATTTATCTATTCCACATTTTTCCCATATTTTAGCTGACACATCATCTTTTGGAGCGTCATTATCCCCAGCAAAACATGTTACAGATATTCTTTCTGCAGGAATATTTAATACTTTAGTTAAAAACTCAAAACTATAGTTTATTGAATCTTCTTTAAAATAATCTCCAAGTGACCAATTACCTAACATTTCAAAAAATGTTAAATGTCTATTATCTCCAACTTCGTCTATATCATCTGTTCTTAAACACTTTTGAAAATCCACAATTCTTTTACCTTCTGGATGAGATGCACCAACAAGGTATGGTACAAGCGGATGCATTCCAGCTGTTGTAAATAGCACAGTAGGATCATTATCAGGCACAAGTTTTGCTCCTGATATTATTTTATGACCTTTACTTTCAAAAAAGTTTAAATACTTATTTCTTATTTCTATTGCTTTCATAAAATCCTCCAAAAATCATTTGCATTTAATTTATCTCATTAAATCTTTTTATTCCCCATCTTTTTAATATATTATATTGTAGCATAATAACAGCTAAAAGTAAAGCAAAAATAGCCAAAATATATATATCAATAGACACAGTTAAAGTTGTATACAAAATGCCGATAGCAAAAAATATAGCTAATGGTATCATTATTCCTAAAAAACTACTTAAACTTTGTTTTACAACATGTGTATAGGATATAAAATCAAGTCTTGGAAATTTTAAATTTATTATAATCCCAAACATTGAACATGTTATATTTGTAATTATAGCTAATAATGAAACAATTAATACTTGAATTATTGTAAGTTTGAAAGAAATACCAAATAATATTATAGATACTATTGTAAGCGGTATTACAACTAACATATTTAAAATTATTTTGCTTAAAAATATATGTTTAGTTTCAATTGGCATAGTTTTTAATATCCAAAAGTTTTTGCCTTCTATTGATATACTACAAGCCGCAGTATTTGATGTAGCCATACTAAATGCAATTACTGGTATTAGTAATACATAAAGTGGTAATGATCCAGGATCAAGTTTAATCAGTTTAAAAATAAATCCTTTATCATAAAATAACGTTGCTACACTTGCAAAGAATATTAGCATAACCCCAAAAGATGTATTTAATATATATATTGGTATAGAAAAATACATCTTAAACTCTTTTAAAACTAAAGTTGTAAGTGAACTTTTTCTTGTATGTTCTTTTTCTACATATTTCTTTTTTGTATTTTCTATCTTTAAATTCTGCACAATTTTAACATACGAATTTTTAAATATAGCAATAAATAATATCATTGATGCTATATTTGTAAAAATATATATTAACAAATCTTTTAAACTATACTGTGATATAAGTTTCATAAAGCTATTTATTAAAAATCCAACACTACTTAATAATTTATTTAAAAGTTCTATATTGTTTACAAATTTCATTGCTAAAGTTTGTATATTAAATGATAAATACATAATTAAAAGTACCACTGAATATGTTAAAATAGTTTCAAATATTTTTTTGTTATTTACTTTAGACGTTAAATAACCAATTATATAGCCAAATATACATCCTAAAACAGTTGGCACAAATGGCATAAATAGGTATGCTAAAAAAGCATATATGTAATATACTATTCCTAACTTTAACATAACTCCATATATTATACACGCAGGTAAAAATATAATTGATATAATAACGTAGTTTAATATTGTAAGCACAATAACTCTACTAGTAAGTATTGTACTTGACTTTAACGGCAAAGCAAATATGTTATCTTCTGAATTAAACAAATACGATTTTGCTTTATATATTGTAGTATAAAAGATAACAAATCCACATAAAAAATATATAATTGGTAGTACATATTTTTCAAGACCGTATTGCATTAAAAATTTAATTCCTAAATATGTATAAGTACCCATTGCACCAAACACATAAGTCATTATCAATAAAATAAGAGCAATAATTCCAATTGTTTTAAATATATTTTTGTTATTTTTTAATTTATTAATAGAAAATATTCTTATCAAATCTACCTTTAAAAGTAATAGTAATTTTGCCATATTACTCATCTCCTAACGTAGCCATAAATACATCTTCAAGTGAACCTTCTTTTGTTATATCTTCAACTGTACCAATTCTAACAATTTTTCCTTTATTTATAATTGCAATTCTATCACATAATTTTTCAACAACCGCTAAAACGTGAGATGAAAAGAATATACTCATACCATTATTACATAAATCTTTCATTATTTCTTTTAATTTAAATTGAGCACTAGGATCTAATCCAACGAAAGGTTCATCTAAAACCAATATTTTAGGACTATGTACTAACGCCGATATAACAGCTAATTTTTGTTTCATTCCATGAGAATATGAAGATATGACATTATCTAAATTATCATATATTTCAAATTCTTTTGAATATTTATCAATTAGATTTTTTCTTGTATTTTTATCTACATTATATATATCACTTACAAAATTCAGGTATTGAATACCAGTTAAATTTTCATAAATATCTGGATTATCTGGTATATATGCCATCTTAGTTTTGCATTTAATTGGTTCATCTTTTATACTATCACTATCTATAAATATGTTTCCATCTTCATAAGATAAAATACCTACTATACATTTTATTGTAGTTGTTTTACCAGCTCCATTATGACCTACAAAGCCGAAAATTTCACCAGGTTTTACCTCTATAGATATATTATCTACTGCAATCTTATCTCCATACCTTTTAGTTAAATTAGTTATTTTAAGCATATTATTTATCCCCCTTTAAGATTATATTTATTTAATATATTACATTCTAGTTTATTATAAAATTTAATTCATATGATTAAAGATAATCATATTCACTTTAAAGTGCTGAATTAACTATAAGTACCGGACGGATAGCAACATTAGTATATAGAATACCAGCTGCCATAGCGAAATTAAACAATCCTGTATCAGTACCTTGTGTTTGATAACCACCACGTATGAAGAATGGAGTAGTGGTATAAGGCATGTATGAAGCATCAAGAAACCATCCTGTAAATCCTGGAGATGTAGTTGATGTCTCATATATTGCGTCGCCTTTTTTTGTTGATGCTGCTGCATAATTTCCAGCTTGTGTTTCACCACTCGCAGTATATAAATCTTTATATTCACTTGGTGCATTCACTAATTCAAGACCATTTGTTGCCAAAACTGCATTCCCATTATTTATATATGCTGCTGTATATTCAGATGATCCACCATTCATATCATATATTCCATATATATTTCCTGTTGTACTTGCTTGTACCCCATAAGTTAAATCATTATATGCATATGTTGTTGCTGTACTCGCTGCAGAAGTAGTTGTTCCTGCTTGACCTGTTAGAAATGAGCTATTTGGATTTTTCCATACTTCATCATTTTTCCCATATATACTTTGTTCAAGGTAAGCTACTGCTCCCCATTCTACATTTTTTATTAAATGGGTATCTATTCCGCTTTCCATTTAATCCCCATCCAAATCTACTACTTGTTTCCATGTTTCTACATGCTGCAAACATATTGCTAATTGATACACTTTTAAGTGATACTACACCAGGTTTTATATCTAATTCAGCCGTACTTCCGCTTGCTTCAAACTTTGCTACCCATATACCTGTAAGATTAACACTTCCGAATGTAAATGCGGGATGTATTGTATAGCCACTTGTTGCTGGTGTCGAAAGACTACCTAGGAAGTTGATTGCTATTGTTTGCGCTGTAGCAGAATGTGGTGTTGTTATTTTATATTCATATCTTGGTATCCATACCCACATACTTCCCTCAGCTGTTTGTGCATTTGCCCATTGTTTGCTCGCATAATTATACCATGATGTATCTGTATCTGGATTTGATACAGTATCCCATGAAGTACCGCTCCATTTTTTTGCTGTCATTCCTTTTGCAAGTAACGGTTTATCTTCTGCTGCAACTATTACTGGAGGTGAACCAGCTAAACTGGTTAAACTAACTTTAACTATTCTAGTTTCAGTTATTGTACTATCATAGTTTACCGCTACCATCTTTATATATGCAGTGTTTACTGCAAAATCTGTATATGGTGAACTTTGTTTAGTTGTTATTCCATTTGTTGTAGTATTTAATGTATATACCTGTGGATCAGTAAAATTCAATCCATCTGTGCTTTTTGAAAAAGTTATTGATTTGATACCATTTATACTGTACAGATTTGCTGTTAATTGTAAAGAACTTGTAGTTGAACTATTTATTGCATATCCTATATATAATCTTGGTGCAATTTCTTGATTATATAAATTTATATTACCAGCTTTATCTATTACTGCTATTTTTATAAGTTGAACCTCTTTAGGTGCATTTATTGATGCAAACAAATCACTTTTTATTTCAACTTTTCTTGCTTTACTTTGCATATATGTTGCATCAAAATCTGAGTAACTATCATTGTAATTTACAATTGTACCATTCTCTGTATATTTTTTTAAATATTCATATCTTATTTCTCTTATTCCACTTTCAGAGCTAGCTAAAGATAATTTGACAGTATTTATTGTTGGATACGATGAAAGTGTTGCATTTGTTATTGTCGGTAGCGTTTTACTAAAGTTTGATAAGTCAATTCTTACCTTACCAATTACCTCCGAACCTTTATATTTTAATATATCCACATATCTATCTGTTAATGATTTTGTACCTAATTCTATGTAATTTGCTTCTACTAGCGTAAGTGTTGGCACTTTTATCGTTTCAGTATTAGTAATTATTGATGAAAGTAAATTAAATCCAAAAACATTATTCCCCACATTTGTTGTAATAAGTCTATTAGGATCTCCACTTACTGACATGTATAAAAATTCACCCACGCCCATTTCCACATCAATATTTACACCCATTTTATTTGCCCAACTATTAGTTTTAGTAACCTTTATTCCAGCTGATGTTATAACTGATGTTGTTGACGTATCTGCATCATTTGAATGTGTTTTTGTTACATTAGATATTTTTGATGTAATAGAACAATATGTTTCACCACTTACATCTAGTCCATAAGGATAATACACATTCATTGATGGATATGCTATAATAAATATATCATTTTCCCCAAGTTTCTTATTCCCATATGGAATTTTTGTTATTTCTATTTTAGCAAGATCTAATTTGTAAAATTGCGAATCTAAATCATTGTTTTCTGTAACTTCTTCAAGTAATGTATCCGGAACTCTTCCCATTGCTACTAATTCATCTTTATTCATTACAGTAGAACCATCTACTGACGGCATTGCCTTGTTTGCTATATAATAACTCTCTGTAGCATCTTGTATAGACATTAAATTCGTAGCAAACGTATTAGTATTAGCATCTTTTATTTCAGATGTTGATAACATTACAACTGTTGTAATAATTATCAATGCAACAACTATTGTTATCATTAAGACTATTAAAGATATTCCCTTATTATTAGCTATATATATATTATTTTTTGATTTATTTTTCATAATTTTACCACCTAGTATATTTTACACTTAAAAAACTTAAAAAACAATACTTTTTTATTTTTTTTTTGTTTTTACAAGTAATTTATTATAGCTAATTATTTTAATTCTATATTTTACTTATATAACAAACAAAATTTGAAAATATAGAAAAATTACTAACCATTTTATTATAATTTACATATAGCATATATATGATTTACTGTCATATCAACTTTAAATTTTGGATGTTTTAGGTGCGTTTATAGTAACTGTTGAATTATTTTCAATTCTAGCTTTTTTCGATGTACTATTCATATGTGTAGAATTTGATATTTAATATCATATTTTTGAATATAAAGTAACTATAATATATAGAGTACAACTCTAAAAGTTCCATCAGTAAAAATATCTGTAAGTTTTTCAAGCAATATACTTTGAACATTTGAAATTGCTAATAACTTTCTTTAGTATCTTGTATTTCTGTTAAATCTTTAGCAAATATAGTAATATTTGTATCGTTTATTTGAGTTGTCACAAAAATTATGACAGTAGATATAATTATCAATGCAACAATTATTGTTAATACCAAAACTATTAGAGATACACCATTTTTATTAAATATAGATATTGTTTCGTGACTTATTTTTTCTCAATGTTAACACATATATATAGTTTATACATAAAAATACAAAAATATTCAGCATCATACATGTTCGTTGGTGATGCTAAATATTCAAATATAATATTACATTGTTATAATTTATCAGATTACAGTGAACCTGAAACTGAAAGTACTGGACGGAATCCGAAATTCAAATTTGCAATACCGCTGTAGTAGTTGAAATTGAATAGACCAGCATTAGTTGAAACGCTGTAAACAGCACCTCGATGGAAGAACGCATTGGCCCCATAAGGAATGTATGAGGATTCACTATACCATGATGTTGTACCAGTATATGAACTTGATGTTTCATACATTGCATCACCTACTTTACTTGAGTTTGCTGTATAATTTCCAACATCTGTATCTCCACTTGATACATATACATCTTTATATTGACTTGCTGCATTAACTAAACTAAAACCGTTTGTTGTCAAATTTGCATTTCCGTTATTTACATATGCAGCTGTATATTCATAAGCACCACCACACATATCATATACTCCAGTTACATTTCCTGTTGTACTCGCATTTATTCCATATGTTGCATTATCATATGCGTATGTTGTTGCTGTTCCTGCGCTATTTACACTTGTTCCTGCTTGACCTGTTAAAAAACTACTATTTGGATTTATCCATACTTCTGAATTTTTTCCATATAAACTTTGTGTTAGATATGCTACTGCTCCCCATTCTATATTCTTCATTAAATGAGTATCTATTCCTGTTCCGCTTGTTCCCCATCCATATCTAGTCCCATTTGTTGTTTCCATGTTTCTACATGCTGTAAATACTCCGTCTACATTTATAGTTCTAAGTGATGCTACACCAGGTTTCGAATCTACTGCACTTATAGTTCCACTTGCTTCAAATTTTGCTACCCATATTCCTGTAAGTTCCGTGCTTCCAAATGTAAATCCAGGATGTACTATATAACCACTTGTCGTAGTTGTTGATAAGTTACTTAAAAAATTTACATCTATCGTTTGTGCCGTGCTACTGTGTGGCGTTGGTATTTTGTATTCATATCTTGGTATCCATACCCACATACTTCCATCTGCTGTTTGTGCATTTGCCCATTGTTTATTTGTTGTATCATAATTATACCATGTTGTATCTGTATCAGGACTTGCTACTGTTACCCACGAACTACCATTCCAACTTTTTGCTGTCATTCCAGTTGCAAGTACTGGTTTATTTGCTGGCAAAGCTACTGTAGTTAAACTAACCTTAACTATTCGAGTTTCTGTTATTGAATTATCATAATTTATTGCTACCATCTTTATATATACAGTATTTCCGGTTAAACCCGAAAATGGTGTACATTGTTTAGTTGTTGTTCCATTTGTTGTAGTATTTAATGTATAGGACTGCTCATCAGTAAAATTAGTTCCGTCTATACTTTTCGAAAAAGTTATAGATTTAATACCATTTAAACTATACATATTTGCTGTTAATTGTAGAGATAAAGCTGTAGAACTATTTAATGTATATCCTATATATAACCTTGGAGCTATATCAATAGTTTGTAATTTTATATTTCCCGCTTTGTCTATTATAGCTATAATTACACTCTGTACATTTTTTGGAGCACTAATTTTAGCTATTAATCCATTTGTAATTGTAGCTTTTTTTGGTGTATCCTTCATATATGTAGCATCAAAATCTGATATACCATTATAATAATTCTGTATTGTTCCATCTTCTGCATATTTTTTCAAATATTCATATCTAACTTCTTTGATTCCACTTTCAGAATTAGTTAATGTTACTTGTGTGGTATTAAATGTCGGTGATGATAAAATTGTCGCAGTTGTCACTGCTGGTATGTTTTTACTAAAATTCGATAAATTAATTCTCACCTTACCAATTATTTCAGAATTTTTATATTTTAATATATCTACATACCTCTCTGATGATGGTTTTGTACCTAGTTCTATATAATTTGCTTCTGCTAAGGTAAGTGTTGGCACTTTTATTGTTTCAGTATTGCTGACTATTGACGAAAGCAAATTAAATCCAAATGCATTCTTACCAGCAATTGTTGTTATCAGCCTATTAGGGTCACCACTTACTGACATAAATAATGTTTCACCAACATCCATATTAGCCTCTATATTTACACCCATTTTATTAGTCCAACCAGTAGTTTGTGTAACCTTTATTCCATTTGATGAAGTTACAGTTGTTGTATAAGAACCTACTTGGTTTTGAGGTATTATTGTTATTTTAGATATTTTTGATGTTATTGAAAAATATGTTGTACCTTTTGCGTCTAGGCCATGTGGATAATACACAATCATTGATGGATATGCTATAACAAATATATCATTTTCACCAAATTTCTTAGTTCCGTACGAAGACTTTGTTACGTTTATTTTAGCAAGGTCTATAGTATAAAACTCTGAATCTAAATCATTATTTTCTGTAAGTTCATCTATTAATATATTCTGAGCTCTTGAAATTTCTATTAATTGATCTTTACTCATAACAGTAGAATTATCTAATGATGGCATTAAATTGTTTGCTATATAATAATTTTCTGTAGCTTGCCTTATTTCTGTTAAATCCTTAGCAAACGTCACTACATTTGTATTCTCTATTGTATTTCTAGTTGAAATGACAATAGTTGTTAATAATATTAACGCAACAATTATTGTCATTACTAAAATAATTAAAGATATACCTTTCATATTGACTTTATATATATATTTTTTTGACATATTTTCCATATTTTTTATCACCTATTTATATTCTACACTAAAATAAAATAAAAATCAATACATTTATGCTATTTTATTTATTTGTTGTTTTTTATAATTCTGTACTTTCAAGAAACAATATTGTTTTAATACCATTTGAACTATATATATTTGCTGTTAATTGTAAAGACGGTGTTGTAGCAATATTAAATGCATATCTAATATATAGATTTGGATCTATTATCTGATTGTATAAATTATCATTATTAGTATAAATAAAAGCCTATGAATAAGACACTCTTTTATATGCCTTATTCATAGGTTTTATTTGATTTGCTTTACAATTTATTTGTATTAGAATATGTAAAGTACAGGACGGAAAGATTCGGCAGGCTGATTAGAAGTAGTAACATCTTGGTCACGCCACCCCGCCGGGTAGCCAATACCAGAAACGGTATATGCACCTCCACGAATACTACGATAAGTACTGTTAACAATCTCACTTGTAAATTCCCATGTATTACCTGCTAAACCGTATATATTCTTTGCTTTCCAAAGTTCACTATATGGTGATACTTGTAAAGCACCAAATCCCGCTACATTTGCAGGAGCTGTTGAATTCAAATAATTCCCCCATGTTGTGCTATCAGTCAATACATTTTTGCCTGAATTTTGTATCCATTTCATCATTGTATCCCATTGTGTACCAGTTGTTAAACCAGTTTTCACTTTTAATGTATCCCATCCATAGTTAAATGCAAAATTTTCAGATATTATTTTTGCTTCACTATACATCAAAAAGTTAAATAAATATCCTACATGCGTATCATTTCTTCTATTTGTCCAAGTTGCAGTTGCTACAGCTGTACTAGGTTTCATTGCTGCTGCTGCTGCCAAGTTTATATAGGCAAACGCTGCTTCATATCTTCCTATATAAAATCCACCGTACTTTGTTATCTGGTTTAATTCGCTTGTTATTCCATTTGGTAATATATCATCTGTTGATCCTACATACGTGATTCCTGCTGTACACCATTTTGCATATGGTACATTTGTTCCATCTACTGGTACCCATACAAACTGATTTCCACTTGCATCTTCTATTACTAGTCCTAAATTCCAATCTGTTGGCCATACTGTACCAACATTTACTGCTTTAAATCCTTTTGGTATAATTGGATCACTGTATGATGGTGATAATCCATCTACCGTCGCATTATATGGTGCTACAGTATTTATTCCCAAAGCTAAATCTGGTTCTACACCTGCTGGTGCTTCTGCGCTTAAACTAACTTTAACAATTCTAGTTTGTGTTATTGTATTGTCATAATTTACTGCTACCATTTTTATATATACAGTATTTACTACAAAATTTGTATACGCCGTATTTGGTTTTGATGTTACTCCGTTTGTTGTGGTATTTAATGTATATAATTGCTCATTAGTAAAAGTTATTCCATCTGTACTTTTTGAAAATGATATTGTTTTAATACCATTAGAACTATACATATTTGCTGTTAATTGTAAAGAATCTAAAGTAGAGCTAGTTAATGTATATCCAATATATAAATTTGGTGCCATAGTTTGAGTTTGTAGTTTTATATTACCTGCATTATCTATTACAGCTATCTTTATACTTTGAACATCTTTAGGCGCATCTATTGTAGTAGTTAAATCACCTGCAAGTTTAGCTTTTTTAGATTGATTTTTCATATATGTAGAATCAAAATCAGAAATACCATTATAATAATTTACAATTGTTCCATCTTCTGAAAATTTGTTTAAATATTCATATCTTACTTCCTTAATACCACTATCATTATTAGAAAGCGAAAGTTTAACCGTATTAATTTTTGAGTATGATGTAATTGCTCCGCTTGTAAATGTAGGAAGTGTGTTGCTAAAATTTGATAAATCAATTCTTACCTTACCTACTATTTCAGAATCTTTATATTTTAAAATATCA
>Ga0209123_1002290_pt1 | contig 16585 bp, 16 predicted proteins | sample BarGraIncu00431A_FD_184500 | JGI IMG/M metagenome (GOLD analysis project Ga0209123, IMG submission 184500) | Arctic peat soil microbial communities from Barrow, Alaska, USA - Barrow Graham LP Incubations 004-31A (SPAdes) (version 2) | ecosystem: Environmental > Terrestrial > Soil > Wetlands >...
CACTGTGCAATTTTCAGAGAATATTTATATTCTCATCTGGTGATTATGGCCTGAAGGTAACACCCGTTCCCATACCGAACACGAAGGTTAAGCTTCAATGCGCCGATGGTACTGCAGGGGTGACCTTGTGGAAGAGTAGGTTGTCGCCAGGTTATTAAAAAACACTAAGTTTACTTAGTGTTTTTTATTTTGTCTAAATTTAAATGAGTGCAATTTTCAGAGAATATTTATATTCTCATCTGGTGATTAAAATTTAAATAAATAATAAAAAATTTTATTGACAATTTTGAAAATTCAGAATAGAATGATATAAAGTTAATAAATCGATGAGTAAGAATAGTAAATTTGTTTGAGAATTACAGCGAGCCAGGGATAGTGTGAGCCTGATACTTTAGAACATTTTGAATGGACTTACGAGAGGAACCCGAAATTAATAGTAGGGGACACGGTTTCCACCGTTATATGGATATGATATTGGATTTATTCCTGTATCGGAGAGATACCTTTGTTTTTGCAAAGGTAAGTTGAGGTGGTACCGCGAGAATATTCGCCCTCTACGTGTTTATAACATGTAGTGGGTTTTTTGTTTTTTGAATTAATTTTAAACCAAAATTAAAAAGGAGGATTTATTATGGAAAATAATAAAGGTTATTTTGGACAATTTGGAGGGGCATTTGTTCCACAAGTATTAAAAGAGGTTTTAAAAGATGTAGAAGAAGCATTTTATCAATGTATTGAGGATAAGGTTTTTTTGAAGGAACTTGCTTATTATCAAAAACAATATATTGGAAGAGAAAACCCGCTTTATTATGCAGAACAGTTAAGTCGAAAAGTTGGTGGGGCAAAAATATATCTTAAAAGAGAAGATTTAAACCATACTGGGGCACATAAAATTAATAACGCTATAGGTCAAGCTTTACTAGCAAAGAAAATGGGCAAAAATCGTATAATAGCAGAGACAGGAGCAGGTCAACATGGAGTTGCTACAGCTACGGTTTGCGCATTGTTTGGAATGGATTGTACAATTTATATGGGAGAAGTTGATATAAAAAGGCAAGCTCTCAATGTCTTTAGAATGGAGCTTTTAGGAGCAAAGGTTGTAACCGTAACAAAAGGCACTGCTACATTAAAGGATGCAGTTGATGAAGCATTAAATGATTTTGTGGTAAATGCAAATAATACCTACTACCTTTTAGGCTCAGCAGTAGGACCTCATCCTTACCCTACTATGGTTAGAGAGTTTCAAAGTATAATAGGAATTGAAGCAAGAAGACAAATCATTGAAGCTGAGGGAAGACTTCCAGATTACCTAGTTGCATGTGTAGGTGGTGGCAGTAATGCCATTGGTCTTTTCCACCCATTCTTTGACGATGAAGATGTAAAAATGATTGGAGTTGAACCAGCAGGTGAGGGTCTTGATACTAAAAATCATGCTGCTTCTATGACAAAGGGTACAGTTGGTATTATTCATGGATTTAAATGCTATAATATTCAAGATGAAAATGGAGATCCACTCCCCGTTTATTCAGTGGCTGCAGGTCTCGACTATCCCGGTGTAGGTCCTGAGCATTGTCATTATAAAGAAACAGGACGAGCAGAATATGTGTCTATAACAGATAAGGAAGCAATAGCAGCATTAGTAGAGCTTTCAAGAGTTGAAGGAATAATACCTGCAATTGAAAGCTCGCATGCAATTGCATACGGTATAAAATTAGCAGCATCACTTCCAAAAGATAAAATCATAATAATAAATCTTTCAGGAAGAGGTGATAAGGATGTGCAGCAGGTAAAACAAATGCTTGCTGATGGAATATTATAAGTTAAGAGGAGCAATTGCAACTAATTTAAAATGTACCATGTATACAAAAAAAGTCTGGTATACATGGTACATATTCATCAATCTATAAATCAAGATTAACTATAGTCCTACCTTTGTGCTTACCACTCAGTATCAGATCTATTTTTTCACTTAATCCATCTAAGGATACTTCATTCACATTGACATCTAGATTATCAGGCTTCCAATCTGATGATAATTTGTTCCAAGTTTTAAGTCTAATATCCATAGGACATTTACCAGAGTCAATTCCAAAGAGTGAAACACCTTTTAAAATAAAAGGATAGACTGAAGTTGAAAAATGATCAGAGGCAACATTTCCACAACAGGTCACGCTACCCCCGTAATTTGTAGATTTAATTGCTGTAGCTAACATATTTCCTCCAACCGTATCTATTACTCCAGCCCATCTACTCTTTAAAAGTGCTCTTCCAGAATTGTCATCTAATTCTGTCCTATCAACTATATGTTTTGCACCAAGTCCAAGTAGCATTTCCCTTTCAGGAGTTTTACCCGTAGCAGCAGTGACATCATAACCAATCTTAGTTAAGATTGAAATGGCTAAACTACCTACACCACCTGTTGACCCAGTTACTAAAATATCTCCATCACTTGGCTTAACACCAGAATTAACTAGTTTATAAATAGATAATCCAGCCGTGAACCCAGCAGTACCATATATCATACTCTCTCTTAGTGAAAGATTTTCAGGAAGTTTTACAATCCATTTATTAGGAACTCTAATATACTGAGCATAACCTCCAGATGTACTCATTCCTAAATCATATCCTGTTACAAGCACCTTGCTTCCAACTTTAAAAGTGGCGTTATTGCTTTCGACTACAATGCCTGCAGCATCTATTCCTGGAGTGTGTGGATAATCTCTAGTTACTCCTTTATTTCCGGTGGCAGAAAGAGCATCTTTATAATTAAGTGAAGAATATTTTACGTTTATTAGTACATCGCCTTCTGGTAGATCATTTATTAACCTAGTTACAATTTCTCTTTGATATTCTTTATTTTCTGTTTCTGATACTAACATTGCTCTAAATTCATTATTATTCATTTTAGAACTCCTTTATAAATATAGTTTTATATAAAACTAATCATAATAAAAATTGACGTCCATGTCAAATCATATTTTTAGTAATTGCTTAATAGTTTATACAACATTATAATTAAATAGATAATTTAAATTAAAAATTAGAATAGGAGCCTGGTTATGAAAGATAAATATATAGTATATTTTATAAGTAAAGTCAAGAAAAAAATGACTACGTTTATTGAAAAATCACTTAATGAAAAAGGTTTATATGATTTGGTGCCTTCATATGGAAATATACTTACCGCATTGTATGATAACAATGGGAAATTAAGTATGAAAGAGACAGGACAATTAGTAGGTAAAGATAAGTCTACTATTACAGCTTTAGTCAATAAGTTATTAAAGCTTGGATATGTACAAAAGGAAAAATGTCTAAAGGATAGAAGAATAACATATATAATTTTGACTGAAAAAGGTAAGGCAATAGAAGATAAAGTTAATCTTATTTCTAAACAAGTAAACTTAGTGGCGTATAAAGGTTTTTCTGAAGAAGATAAAGATGTATTACTTAAATTACTAAAAAAAATGAACAATAACTTTGAACTTGAGTGAGTAAATTAAATAAGTAAAGTAATATAAAGAGGTATTAACAAACTATTATAGAATTTTATTAATAGTCTGTCGTTTGGGGCATACTAAAAAATAACTTGTTTTGAAAATAAAAAACTTAGGAGGGATTTACATATGAATACTACAATTATGGCAATAGCTTTAGAGTCAAGAAATAAGTTTGCACCAAATTTACAAGAAGTTCTAACAAAACATGGGTGTATTATTAGCATGAGATTAGGCCTTCATGAAACATCTAAAGATTTATGTGCAGAAAGAGGTTTGATTTTGTTGCAACTTTGTGCTGAGGAAAAAGAAATATTTGCTTTGAAAGATGATTTAGGAAAAATTGATGGTATCAAAATAAACACAATGTCTATATAGATATTTGTTTTAATAAAAACATAGCTAAGATAATAAAAACATAAAATAATTTTCAATTTAGATTAAAGGAAACAACAAGTAAAATTTGTTGTTTCCTTTTTTTTACTTAAGGAGTGACCCATTATAAAATTTATTGACAAGATAGATTTGTGGTGGTATTATTAATTTAATACATGTAGGAATAGTATGTATTAAATATTAACTCAAATTATGAATTTTAATAAAAATAAAGAATCTTAAAGGGGTAAAAAAAATGAACACAACTATTAATGTAATTTTAAACATAATGGTGATGCTTGCTTTTGTATATGCTATAATTTGGATGCAAAAAAAACATTACTCATTTACTAAAAGAGTTCTTTCAGCTCTTGTGGTAGGTATTTTATACGGGGCGGTACTACAATTGATTTATGGGGTATCAAGTCCTGTAATTATTCAGGCTAACACTTGGTTTGGTATCATTGGAAATGGTTATGTAAGGCTGTTAAAAATGATAGTTATGCCACTAATATTTGTATCAATTTCAACTGCAATCATTAATCAAAATTCTAAGAATTTAGGAAAGAAAGCAGGAACAATCATAGCTGTTCTTGTTTTAACAGCAGCAATATCAGCCGCTGTAGGAGCATTTACAGCGGGAGCATTTGGATTAAATGCTAGTGGAATACAAGCTGGTGAAGCACAGGTTAAACAAGGACAAACACTTGATCAGTCACTAGTAGAGTATAAGGCAACTTCTGTTCAAGAACAAATAGTGGAAATTATACCAACTAATCCATTCTATTCATTAACAGGACAAGGAAGTTCAGCCACCTTATCGGTAGTTGTATTTGCTGGTTTTCTTGGAATTGCAGTATCAGCAATTAAAAAGAAAAAACCGGAGTCAGCAGATACTTTTACTAAATTCTTAAACGCTTTAAATGATGTGGTTATGAGAATAGTAACAGTAATACTTGAATTAACTCCATTTGGAGTATTAGCTCTTATGACTAAGATGGTTTCAACGAGTAACTTTTCAGAAATAGTAAAGCTACTGCAATTTGTTTTAGCTTCATATGTAGCTATTTTAATAATGTTTATTATACATTTTATTATACTTGCAGTTAATGGATTAAATCCACTAACTTATCTAAAGAAGTCGGCAACTGTATTAGTGTTTGCTTTTACTTCAAGGACAAGTGCAGGTACAATTCCTCTGAATGTTCAGGCTCAAACTGATAGGTTGGGGGTTTCAAAGGGAATAGCTAATCTTTCAGCTTCACTTGGCACAAGTATTGGACAAAATGGGTGTGCAGGAATATATCCAGCAATGCTCGCCGTTATGATAGCTCCAACACTTGGAATAGACCCATTAGCACCAGCATTTTTAATTAAGCTTATAATAGTTACTGCAATAAGTTCTTTTGGTATAGCTGGAGTAGGTGGAGGTGCAACATTTGCAGCATTAACAGTGTTATCAGCTATGGGACTTCCAGTAGGACTTGCTGGTCTTCTAATAGCTATAGAACCACTAATAGATATGGCAAGGACTGCTCTTAATGTTAGTGATTCCATGGTAACTGGATTAGTTACAGGTAAGCTAATGAATGAACTAGACATTAATGTGTATAACAGCAAAGAAATTGCGGAGATAAGTGCATAATTTAAAGGTTCGTAACAAGAGATATCTAAAATTTAAATAAAATTAAAGTTGTCAAAATAAACACAATTTCTATATAAATATTTGTAACTCCCATCACCTTAGGCGATGGGAGTTTTTTTAAAACCATATATTTAATATATCTTATTAACAGTATATCCACCTTTGTTTAATTCTTTTATAATTGTATTAACATGATCATGACCATTTGTTTCTACAGTGATTTCAAGTTGAACTTGCATAAAGCGATCATTAGTTTTAAATTGATTATGGTCTAACTTCACTACATTGGCGTTTACGTTTGCGAGGATTGTTGAGACATTGACAAGTTCACCTGGGATATCTGACATTTCTATACTAAAGCAGAACAGTCTTCCTCTTGAAACTAAACCCCTATCTATCATAGAAGAAATTGTTACAACATCAATGTTTCCGCCGCTTAAAACACAAGCCACTTTTTTACCCTTCTCTTTTATTTTTTTAAGTCCTGCAAATGACAAGGCACCAGAAGCTTCTGCAATAAGTTTATGCTTTTCTAAAAGAAGAAGAAATGATTCCATTATATCAAAGTCTGAAACTGTTACAATTTCATCTACATATTTTCTGATGATCTCAAATGTGAGATCTCCAGGTTTTTTTACAGCTACGCCATCAGCTATAGTAAAAACTGTTTCAAGGCTGACAACTCTGTTATTGTCCATAGATTCTTTCATTGCTTTTGCACCTTCAGGCTCTACACCTATTATTTTAATGTTAGGATTCAATGCTTTTGCAGCAAGGGCAATTCCTGCGATTAGACCGCCACCACCAACAGGTACAAGAATGCAATCAATATCTTCAATTTCCTCAATGATTTCAGCGGCAATGGTACCTTGTCCATACATAACATCTAAATCATCAAAGGGATGTACAAAAACATAATCATTTTTCTTTTGTAATCTTTTTGCTTCTGTATAAGCTTCATCATAACAATCTCCAAATAAGATTACAGTTGACCCATAGCTTTTAGTGGCCTCAACTTTAATAAGAGGGGTTGTTCTAGGCATTACAATTGTGGCAGAAACACCTAATTTCTGAGCTGAATATGCAACACCCTGGGCATGGTTTCCAGCAGAAGATGCAATTACTCCTCTTTTTCTTTCAGAAGGGGTTAAGCTACAAAGCTTGTTATAAGCTCCACGAATTTTGAAGGCCCCAGTAATTTGCAAATTTTCAGGTTTAATGTAAACGGAATTTCCAGATTCATTACTGAAAACATCACTATATATAAGCGCTGTTTTTTTAGATACACCTTCTAAATTTGCCTGTGCTTTTTTAATTTCAGATAGATAAAATTCCAATGGTTGATTTAATGATAAATTTGTAGTTGATTTTTGCATATTTAAAACCTCCATTTTTTTAATTAAGTTATTGTTAAACAAAAAAAACCGCCCTTGAATATAAATTCAAGGGCGAGTATAAATCACGGTACCACCTTAATTGTATCTTAAAAAAAAGATACTTCTCTTTTCGGTTCTTTCAAACCTAAGCCTTATATCGGGGCTAAACGGCTTACCTTACTTTATTCAGGCAGCAGCTCAGGAGTGATTTGTATTCTATACCTAGCATCGACTCTCAGCAAACATCGATTCTCTGTAACTAAAGTTTATAAAATAACAATCTCCGTCTTCGCAATAATAATATACTTAATTTAAAAAGAATCTTAACATTAAATTTTATTAATGTCAATGAAAAAATAAATTTATAAAGTAATTTTATATAATTAAACATAAAATTAATATAGCGGAGAGCCACTAATTATTGAGAATTAATATTATAAATGATATTATTGTATAGAAAAGTAGGTTTAAAACAAATGATAAGGTAGGGTTAAATGGAAACCTTAAGAAAACTATTGATGAAATAGTACAATAAAATAACATTCGTATAAAAGAATATAATTATCGAAATAGTGAGAAAGAATAGTAAGATAATTATAAACTAGGAGGATATAACATGGATAAGTTAACTGCAGCACGTGAGGAGATAGAGGAAGTTTATGGTAAAATAAGCCCTTTTGAACTTAAAGATAAATTAATTAATCTTGCGGAAGAATCAAAGAAAAGTGGGACGAATTCGCTACTGAACGCTGGTCGTGGAAATCCCAATTGGATTGCGGCGTCGCCAAGAGAAGCCTTTTTCACTTTTGGCCAATTTGCGGTTGAAGAAAGTCGTAGGGTGTGGAGTGATCACGACTTGGCTGGAATGCCAAGCAAAGTAGGAATTGCAAATCGTTTTATAGCTTTTACAAAAAAACATCAAGATGCCCCAGGAATTGAACTTCTTAGTAAAATTATTGATTATGGTATATCAGTGAAGGGTTTTAATTCAGGTGACTGGATTTATGAATTAGTAGATGGAATTATTGGTGATAACTATCCGGAGCCTGATAGGATGTTAAGTCATGTTGAAAGTGTAGTGAATGACTATCTTATACAGGAGCTTTGTTATAATGAGAATTTTTACGGAAAGTTTAAAACATTTGCTGTTGAAGGTGCAACGGCCGCAATGTGTTATATTTTTGATACATTGATTGCAAACAATATATTGGCGAGGGGAGATAAGATCGCACTTATGTCACCAATTTTCACACCTTATCTTGAAATTCCTCATTTACCACGTTATAATTTTGAAGTTATTAATGTTTTGGCAGATGAAATAAATGAAGAGGGTAGACATACATGGCAATATTCATCTAATGAAATTGAAAAAATAAGCGATCCAACAATAAAGGCATTATTTGTAGTTAATCCAAGTAATCCAGGCTCTGTTGCAATTAAACCAGAAACTGTTAAAGCTTTGAAAAACATAGTAAATAATTATAATCCGGATTTAATGATTATTTCAGATGATGTTTATAGTACCTTTGTAGACAATTTCCGTTCATTAATGGCGGATTTGCCGTACAACACAATTGGAGTATATTCTTTTTCAAAATATTTTGGAGTAACAGGTTGGCGTCTAGGAACTATTTCACTTTATGAAGACAATGTATTTGATAAATTATTAAGAGAACAAGATGACGATAAAAAGGCTAGGGCAAGAAAGCGTTATGGTGGAATTTCTACTGATCCTGATAACATTGATTTTATTGATAGAATGGTGGCTGATAGTCGGCAGGTTGCACTCAATCATACCGCTGGGTTATCAACACCACAGCAAGTTCAGATGGCATTTTTTTCTTTATTTGCTATAATTGATAAAGATAATAGATATAAACAATTAACAAAAGATATTTGCCATCGCCGCAAAAGACTTTTATTCGAAGGATTGGGATTGAAATTACATTTGGATCCTTTTGATGCGTCTTACTATACTCAATTTGACTTAATGGAGTGGGCAGGACATAATTATAATAAACAATTTGTGGAATATTTAAGAGAAAATTATAAACCAGTAGATATTCTTATACGCCTTGCAGAGCAATCTTCAATAGTGTTATTAGGTAGTAGTGGATTTAATGGTCCTGAATGGGCTATTAGGATATCACTTGCAAATCTTAATGATGAATCTTATTCTAAAATTGGGCAAGTTCTTCATAAGGTATTGGAAGATTATGCAAAAGAATGGAATGAATCTAAAACTAAATAATAAGCATGTGGTATGATAACGAAGAGAAGTAATTTAAAATAAATGATAAGGTGTGTTGAAATGGAAGAGTTAAGAAAAGCAATTGAAGAAATAGTTAGAGAAGATATTATAAAATTAGTTGTTAGTAATAAAATTAATAAAGATGTAGAGTATAATAAAATAATATTTATATTAAAAGAAGATGATATAAAACAATATTATCAAATAGAAAAATACACTGATAAGCAAGTCTTTCATGAAAATATTGGTATATCTGATTTAGAAGAAAAACTTTTAGAATTTGTAGGAGCTAATTATAAACAAGTTGATGCTTGGTCGAATACAACCACATTTGATTTGAAAATATCTAAAAAAGGTAAAATCCATTTAGGCAAAAAGACAAGTGATAATCTAAAGTTGATTAACAAAGGTCATAACAATGAAAAAAATTATATTCTTAAAGAGGGTATGATAATAGAGCCTCTTATAGATTTAGGTATTTTTACAAAAGAAGGAAAAATTGTTAATTCAAAATATGATAAGTATAAACAAATAAATAGGTTTGTTGAAATTATTGATGATGAGATTAAGAAAAATGATTTTAAGGAACTTACTATATTAGATTTTGGATGTGGAAAATCGTATTTAACATTTGTATTATATTACTACTTTGTAAAGATTAAAAAAATTAATGTGAAAATGATAGGACTTGATCTAAAGAAAGATGTAATTGCAAAATGTAATGATATTGCTAAAAGATATAATTATGAAAACTTACATTTTGAACTAGGGGATATAAATGGATTCAAATATGATAATAAAGTTGATATGGTAATCACATTACATGCCTGTGATACAGCTACTGATTATGCTTTATATAATGCAATAAAGTGGAATAGTTCGATGATTTTCTCTGTTCCTTGTTGCCAACATGAATTTAATAGTCAAATCAGAACAGATTCACTATCTATATTAACGAGGTATGGAATAGTACAAGAAAGAATTTCAGCACTTATGACAGACAGTGTACGAGCAAATCTTTTAGAAAGTCTGGGATATAGAACTCAGCTTCTAGAATTTATAGACATATCACATTCTCCTAAAAATATATTAATTAGGGCAACGAAAACTAATATTTCTAATGATAAAAAAGAAAAAGCACTATCAGAAGTAAAGGTTCTAATGAGTCAATTTAATTTAAGTTCAACTTTATTTAATTTATTAAAGAATGATAATTTAATCTAAGTTTTATATTGTTTTAAGTAACTAAAAATAAAAGAAAGTAGATGATGCTTAAAAATGTTAACAATTTATGCGGTATCAGATTCAATAGGAGAAACAGCGGAACTTGTAGCTAGATCAGTGGCAAGTCAGTTTCCAGGTAGTGTGATAATAAAAAGAACACCCTATATCAAAACAGCTGAGGACGTTAATAATTTTATTGGGAAAATAGATATTAATTCTAAAGCAATGGTTATTTCTACTATAATTAAGATAGAGACAAAAGAATTTTTAGTTCAAAGATGCGTGGAAAAAGGAATATTTGTATCAAATGTTTTAGGACCAGGAATAGGAATCGCGTCGAAGTTATTAAATAAACAGCCAGAATATATTCCTGGCGCTATATGGAATATGGATGAGGAATATTATAAAAGAATAGAAGCTATGGAGTTTGCTATACATTTTGATGATAGCCAAGATTACAAGGGAATAAAACATGCAGATGTAGTGCTTATTGGTGTTTCAAGAACCTCAAAAACTCCATTATGTATGTATTTAGCTAATAAAGGTATTAAAGCAATAAATATACCCTTAGTGCCCGAAGTTCCTGTTCCAGAGGAACTATACAATATTCCTGTAAAGAGAATCATAGGTCTTAAAATAAATCCATTTGAGCTTATTGAAATAAGAAAAAATAGAATGGGGAAATTCAGTGGACTAAATTTTAACTTTCAATATGCTAATGATGCAAGAATATTAGATGAGCTCGATTATGCAGAAAAAGTAATGAAAAGAACAAGATGTTTAACAATAGATGTTACTAAAAGAGCTATAGAAGATACAGCTTTAATTATTATGAAAAGTATAGGGCTTTTGCAAAATCAAAAGAGCTAGTTTAGGTTATATTAAAACTAGAGAAGTGCAATACTATTTATTTATAGTATTGCACTTCTCTAATTTCCCGAGAAATAATTCTGTTATTTTTGATAAGTTTTTTTCATGAACTAAATAAGAAAAATACCTATTATATTTAGTTTTTGTAGGTATGATTTTAAGCTCATTGTTATTAGCGGCAGCAGTTACGACTAATGATGAAATAAAAGTTACACCTAAGTTGTTTTTAACAGCTTCTTTAATTGAGTAATTACTTCCGAGAATAATGAAATTTTTTGGAGAAATGCCTTCTTTATTTAAAAACATGTTTAGATATTCACCAGTGCCAGAACCTTCTTCTCTATGCATCCAAGTTTGATTTGACAAACAAGGTTTAAGTCCAATATTTTTATCATAAGTAAAAGAAGTTGGAGTAACAACAACCATTGTATCTTTATAAAAATTTTTGGAGGTGAAGTTATTCATAGGAACGCTGCCTTCAGTTAAAGCAACATCAATGTCATAATTTTTGAATTTTTCATAAATATTATGGGTATTTTCAATAGCAACTTCTAGTTTTACGTTTGGAAATTCTTTAATAAACTCCCCTAGTATAGAGGGCAGTAAAAATTCACCTATAGTCATGCTTGCACCAATTTTTAATGTGCCAGTTGTGGAATTATGATAATTATTAAGTTCGTCTTTTGTATCATCTATTAAGGACAATATCTGTTTAGCCTTTTTGTATAACATTTCTCCAGTTTGCGTAATTAATATAGTGCGTTGTTTATTAGATCTTTCTATTAGTCTTGTATTAAAGTGCTTTTCTAAAGCTGCGACATGTAAGCTTACGCTAGGTTGAGATATGTTGATGCTATTTGCGGCTTTTGTGAAGCTTTTTCTATCTACAACTGCAATAAAAGTTTTTAATTCATCAATCAAAGTTATCACCCTACCTATCAGAAATATTAATAAGTATTATAATAAACATATATTATACTTATTGGTTAAAAAACAGTATACTATAATCATAATGATGTTGCAATAGGAAAGGATTGATTGAAATGAAAAAACTAAATGATATTCTTCTTGGTGAAATTGAAGATTTTAGAACACTTGGACATAAATTTATAAATGGAGAAATTAGTAAAAATGATTTTAAAGGAACTTCCGGTGGGATGGGCGTGTATGCTCATCGAAGTGGAAAGGAACTTATGATAAGATTCAGAATGCCAGCAGGAGTAGCTTCTATAAAGGACCTTAAATTAATTTATGATTTTGCAGCGAGATATAAATTAGAAAGTATACACATAACTACTCGCCAAGCTATGCAATTACATGGAATTACTGTTGACGAAGTTTGTGAGGTTATGGAGGAAGGTATAAATAAAGGTTTATATACAAGGGGATCGGGTGGTAATTATCCTAGAAATGTTTCAGTATCACCACTATCTGGGGTAGAGCAAAAAGAAGTTTTTGACGTAACTCCTTATGCTTTGATAGTAGGACAACATTTTTTAAAAAAGATATATACATATAAACTTCCAAGAAAATTCAAAGTAGCTTTTGCAAGTAATGAAAAAGATGAGTCACATGTAACTGCTACTGATTTAGGGTTTATGGCGGTTAAAGAAAATGGGATAGAATATTTTAAAGTATATTTAGGCGGTGGGATGGGAAGAAATTCGAAAATATCAACTCATATAGAAAAGTTAATTAATCCAGAAGATGTTTTATATCATGTTGAAGCATTAACAGAGCTTTTTATTAATGAAGGTGATTACGTAAATAAAGGAAGAGCTCGAATAAGATATATTTTGGAAAGAATGGGTGAAGAGCAATTTATAAACTGCTATAATGGTTATTTGGGAAAAGTTAAGGTAAAAGAGAATCTTAAAATTAAGATAGAAAACAAAATTTATGACAAAGCTGGTATTGAAACCTTAAGGCTAAGTCCAAGACTAATTTCTCAAAAACAAAAGGGATTATACAGTGTGTATGTTCATCCAATGGGGGGGCAATTAAAAAGCGAACATTTAAAGTCGATAATAGAAAAAATAGAAGTTATGGAGGGCATAGAAGTAAGACTAACTATGACAGAGGGATTATACATTAGAAATTTAAATGGGAAAGAAGCTGAAACAATGCTTGATCTAACTAGTGTAATGGGTGGAAATACATCACTCGAATTTTCTGTTGCTTGCATTGGGGTTCCTACATGTCAGATGGGAATTTTAGAAAGTCAGAATACTTTAAGGGAAATACTTAGTTATTTTAAAGAAAATAATTTAACAAAAGATATACTGCCTAGTGTTCATATATCAGGCTGTACTAACTCTTGTTCTGTACATGAAATAGGAACAATTGGATTTTGTGGTAAAAAGAAAAAGGTTAAGGATGAACTTATAAATGTATTTGAATTACACCTTGATGGAAATCTTGGAATAAGTAAAACAAAGCTCAGTAAAAATTATGGTGATATTAGGCAAGATGAAGTACCAAAATTTTTATTTGAACTTGCAAGTGTTATTGATAGTTCTAAAAAAGATTTCACTACTTGGGCAAAGCAAAATGTTAATGAACTTAATGAGATTATAAATAAGTATTTAGTTCTCTAAACATTGTTGTTTAATAAAATTTTGCAAAGAATAGTGACCCATATCTTAATTGATATGGGTTTTATTATGTTGGTATATAAAAAAACTGGAGTTAGGGTTCAGTATTTATAATTAGAGAAGATAGTATATAACCATACTTATCAAAACCAATTCGTCTGAAGAGTTTTGATAACTATGTGGTTTATCAGCTTTAAATCTTATTGAATTTCCTTTGGTTATAATGTATTCTTCACTATTAACGACTATAGTTAACTCGCCTTGGAAGACGGTCAGAAATTCCTCAGTTCCCTCTCTATGAGCTTCAGCGTTTAGTTGACCATGTTTTTCTATTTCAACAGAATACATTTCAAATTTTCTGTTATCTTCATATGGGAAAAAGGGATAAAGTTTATATCTTCCATTATCTTCAATTAGTGGTTCAATCTCATTTTTACTGAGAACAATTATGTCTGACTGATGAGAATTAATTAGGTCAGTAAAAGAGATTTTCAAGCCATTTGCAATTTTCCAAACAGTAGAGATAGTCGGATTTGATTCTCCTCTTTCAATTTGTCCAAGCATACTTTTACTAACACCTGTTACATCTGCGACCTTATCTAGGCTTAATTTCCTTGATTCTCTAATTCCTTTTAAGTTATTTGCAATTATTAAGTTTAAATTGTACAAAAATATTCACCTTCCCTATTGTGCATTATAACGCACATGATGTATAATACTTTTAATGGACGCTATAACGTCTACAACGTATATTATATCATATTTTAACGGGGGGTATACGCAATGATTAATCTAATTCCTTTTTTATCTTATGTCTTCGTAACCACATTTACACCTGGTCCTAACAATATATTGTCAATGGTGAACGCAAAAAAATATGGATTTAAAAATTCCTTTCGCTTTAACTTAGGAATTCTCACGGGTTTTATTATACTTATGATTGCTTGTAGCTACTTTAATCTATTCTTAGTAGGTTTAATTCCAAAATTCAACGGTTTATAGGTATATTTGGGGGAGTATATATGATGTATTTGGCATATAAAATTTCATTTGGAACAAAAACCGGAACAAAAATAGGGAATAAGTCTACAAATACTTACTTGTCTGGATTAACAATGCAATTTGTAAATCCAAAAGTAATTTTATATGGTATTACTGTCATAGCAACATTTATAATCCCATATTACAAATCGAATTTTGCTTTAATACTTTTTTCACTCTTTCTATCAATTATAGGATTCATAGCTACACTTTGTTGGGCACTTTTTGGTGCTCTATTTCAGAATTTCTTAATAAAATATGACAAACAGGTTAATATAATTATGGGATTGCTTTTAGTATATTGTGCTATTTCCATTTTTGGTTTGATACACTGAGGGAGAGGCAATGGATTTATCACATGGTGTTTCCTTTGTGAGGCCTATAGAAATAAGTTCTGGAGAGTATTCAGACACAAAAGATTCGGATATTGTAATTATTACAGCAGGAATTGGTCAAAAATCAGGGGAAACAAGGCTTTCATGTATTTCTATAAGCTTTCAGGATTTCCAAGCGATAGGGTAATTGGGTCTGGGACAGTTCTGGATACTTCAAGATTTAAATACCTGCTTAGCAAACATTTTGAAATTGATGCTAGAAATATACACACACATATAATGGGTGAGCATGGGGACTCGGAAATTGCTACTTGGAGTTTAACTAGTATTGCGGGTATGAATGTTGATGAGTATTGTGATACTTGTACTAAAAATTGTGGTGGAGAGATGAAATTAAATATATACAAGGAAGTAAAAGAATCAGCCTATACTATTATTAAAAAAAAGGGAGCGACCTATTATGCGGTTGCTCTAGCTATTAAAAGGATAGTTGAAGCAATATTAAGTAATGAAAATTCCATTCTTACTGTATCCTCCCTATTAAAAGGTGAATATGGAATCAAAGGCATATATATATGGGAGTGCCAACAGTTCTAGGTCGAGAAGGAGTCAAGAAAATATTAGAAGTTAAACTTAATGATGATGAAAGTAGTAAACTTTTAGAATCTTCAAAGGTACTGAAGGAAGTTATAGAGGATTCAAAAATATGAAGTTAAGGTAGTAGATTAACTACTTAGTTAGTTTCATTTATAAATTATAAAAATGGAGATAAAAATCATATGATTTTTATCTCCATTAAATTTTTTAACCGCATGACTTCTATTAGTTTTCACTTTTCATTATTTCATTAGTTACAAACTGTTCTAATACATTTACTATTTGACCTTTACTTAAGGTGTTATACCAATTTGTTCGTTCTTCAGAACTCGAAATCATCATATCTTTATTGTAAAAATTCTCATCTTTTTTAATTTTTATAAATATCTGGTCCATCATAACCTCCCATAGCTTATTCATTTTCTACAATCTATTTATATTTTAAGTATGTCCATTTTTAGAAAAAATATCCGAAAAAAGACATTTAGTTTTCGATTATGATTTTTTTAGTATTTACACTTACTGCTAATTAAATAAACAAGATAAAACAAACATTAACAATACTTAGCCAAGTGTGTCTTTATGCGAAACATTGAATTATTTCGATGTATATGTAGAAATATGGCGTTAATCTAGTTAGAGTACTTATAAGCTGAAATTAAGCTGTTATTTATATGGTAGAATACTCCTTGTCGTCACGAACGAGTGGCAGGACAAGTTAAATGTTAATTACAATTAATAAGTTTTTAAATAAGATTTATCTTAAAGAAGTAGTTGACA
>Ga0209123_1002291_pt1 | contig 16583 bp, 18 predicted proteins | sample BarGraIncu00431A_FD_184500 | JGI IMG/M metagenome (GOLD analysis project Ga0209123, IMG submission 184500) | Arctic peat soil microbial communities from Barrow, Alaska, USA - Barrow Graham LP Incubations 004-31A (SPAdes) (version 2) | ecosystem: Environmental > Terrestrial > Soil > Wetlands >...
TGTCGACTAAATTGAGAAGGACTTTTTCCATCAGATTGATATCCATCGTATAGTAGATCGGTTCACTTGGCAGATCCAAAACTAACTGTTGGGAAATTCTGCTTACCATGCGAGCCGTGACATCCCCAAACAATTCTTCCACCGATTCCATTTTCACTTTTAATTGGAACCCTTCTTCAACACGCATGAAACTCAGAATATTTTCTACTGAGTTGATCAACCACATTGAATCTTCACGGATGTTTCGCAATAACTCTTGTTTATCACTGTCGTTCAACTTGTCCATGTTTTCAAGTAATGTGTCACTGCTGCCCAGAATGGTTGCCAGCGGGGTTCGAAGATCATGAGAAATCGCTCCTAAGAGATCATTGCGCAACTTCTGTTCCCGAATTTCAAACTGAGCTTGTGTTTGTTTATCAACGAGATCTTGTTTTTCGATATTCTGACTCAGCAATTCTCCAATCGTATTGATCCAATTTTTAGCGATCGAATTGGAGTACCAGACTGTCAGAGTTCCGATTTCTTGCATATTCAGAATGATCGGCGTTTGATATTGCTGCGAAACCGAATTTATAGATGCTTGGTCATATTTCGCGTTGTATTCTCGTTGGCCAAGATGAATCTTGATCATTACATTACAGCCACAATTATCAGCGATCTGTTTGGCTGTACTATTGAGTGCTTTATCAATATCAAATGTTTGAAAACTATGATTAATTGCTTCCACCAACAGAACTTGATTGGTTTTTTCCTGTGACAGGTGTTTCTCTCGTTTCAATTTTGAGGTCAGTGAACTCGTCAGAAAACTCGTCAGAAAACTCGCCACGAACATTACAAAGAACGTAAACAAATAATTAGGTTGTGCAATATTGAATGTATATAATGGAAGTGTGAAGAAAAAGTTAAAAGCAAGGACACTGATCAATGAAGCGATGAATCCATAGAAATAATGAGTCGTTGATTCAGAGATGATCACGACTGCCAGCATATAAATTATGATGATCGTCGCCTCTTGAAATTGAAGGTAACTGAATACATACGAAAGTATTGTTGCAAATATCAACACAACAAATAGAATAAATGTGTTTTTCAATCCTGTATTTTTACTTTGATTGTTCATTGTTGACCTCGATTCTCTCAGAAATATAATTCAACTCAACCATCTTTGCATTCCGATATTTTAAATGATACTCTAACCGACACCTCTTATCAAGAATAGAGTTATTTTCGCTACCTTTGTATTCTATCTCTGAATAGGGATTACATAAAACAGAGATAGCCAATATATGTCATCACAAATAAAAAACCATCACTTTCATGATGGTCAATCGATTTATTCGGATCTTAATGCGGCGACCGGATCTTTTTGGGCAGCCATGCGAGCCGGAAGAAGTCCTCCCAACATCGCCAACACGATACTGAAGCCAAAGAGTAAGGCCGCATGTACCGGATTGATCAAAGCAACGTTCTTTAAATCTGTGAGTTTAAACAGAATAATGTTGATGGGAAACGTCAATAAATAAGCCAATCCGACTCCCAATAAGCCAGATGCAGTTCCGATAATAAATGTCTCGGCGTTGAATACGCGCGTGATATCTTTCTTGCGTGCTCCCAATGATCTGAGAATACCGATTTCTTTAGTTCTTTCAAGCACCGAAATATACGTTATGATTCCAATCATGATCAATGAAACAAAGAGTGAAATCGAAGCGAATGCGATCAGAACTAACGTCACCGCATCCAGGACACTTCCGATCGAGTCGGTAAACGTAGCCGACAGATCACTGTAAACGATTTTATTCTCGTCACTCAGATTGGTATTCCAATTATCCAAGTAGGTGATCACTGCTTGTTTTGCGGTGAAATCAGTCGGATACAGCGAAATACTCTGCGGAATTCCAGAAGCACCTAAGCTTGCTAAAGCACTCGCCTTTGTATTGGTATTACCTTGTTGTAAAACACGCATTGCGGCAAGTCCGGTCGCAACTGAGGCAGAGGTTGATGAGAACGGTGCCCCTGTTAGGATATTATACTCAACGGATTGTTGAGCAGCAACAATGGCTGATTTTTGTGAATCCGCGAGGAAATAGTCAGACAATGCGTTTGAATAAGCGATACCGGCCGTAACAGCCGGACTTTGTGCATCGGCGTTCGGACGAATGACGCCAACGATTTTAAGGGTGATCGCTGCTTCATTGTTGTAGATCGCAGTCAATTCGTCGTTCGTCCCGTTGATCGTAAAAGTATGACCTTGTTTTGTATAGTAGAGATCATTGGGTATCGCTTTGAATGTATATCCGATCAATGATTCATACGTAAGGCTTGCTGCATCGCCGTCTAATCCCAGAGTAGCGATGATCGACTTATCGATCTTGTTTTCTTCATCGAGAACCAAAACCAGATCACTCATCTGGGTTGGAGAACTTCCGGCCAACAGATCATAGTTGGTTTCGATATATTTTGATGAACTCGAATCTAGTTCTTTGGGAAATACCGAGAAGTTGATCGCGGAAGCATCTAAACTTACCGGTAATTTATTCTGGATGGAAAGTAAATTCATATTTACGGATTGATTGTAATTGACTCCCAGCAGTAAGGTCGGATCGATCGCATCAATATAGTCCAAATATTCTTGCGTCAATGTGTTTGTATGCGTCACACTGTCTTTTGTGTAATCATACGGATAGATAGCTGTCGCATCCGTCGTGGTGGTTGTCGTCCCCCCGTTTAACATCGTTGATGAATTCCGTCTAAAGTTTTGCGCTGACACTCCCGCACTGACTGTCAGCGGATAGCCTGATAAAGTACTGCTTTCTACGTTACCGATCTGAATGTTGAACCCATTGGATAAAGAGAGTACGAGTGTCACACCGATGATACCGATGCTTGAGGCAAATGCCGTCAGTCCTGTCCGCCAGCGTTTCGTACCGATATTTTTCCACGACAGTTTAAGTGCTGTGAAAAAACTCATGCTGGTTCGTTTAAGCGTGTAATTCGAGTTTAGCTCTGCTTCTGTCGCCGGATTGGAATCCGAGATCAACTTACCGTCGGAAAGTTTTACGATCCGATCTGCATATTTCTCGGCAATTTCCGCGTTATGAGTTACCATAATGACGAGTTTGTCTTTGGCGATCTCTTGAATCAGTTGCATGATCTGTTCGCTGGTTTCAGAGTCCAAAGCACCGGTCGGTTCATCCGCCAGGATGATATCCGGATTATTGGCTAATGCGCGGGCAATCGCAACTCGCTGCATTTGACCGCCTGATAACTGAGAAGGTTTCTTGTTTCTATGCAAGGTCAATCCGACTCTTTCAAGCGCAGCCAGTGCTTTCTTTTTCTTCTCTGTTTTAGAAACACCGCTCAAAGTCATTCCGATTTCAACGTTGTCCAAAACACTTAAATGTGAAATCAGATTATAGCTTTGAAAGATAAATCCAACACTGTTATTACGATAAGCATCCCAATCACTGTCTTTGAACTGTTGTGTCGACTTTCCGTTAATGATCAGATCACCTGAGTCATATCGATCGAGTCCGCCGATGATATTCAACAATGTTGTTTTTCCGGATCCGCTTTGGCCTAAGATCGCCACGAATTCATTTTCTCTGAAATCCATGGACACTTGATTGAGCGCTGTTTGAGTAAAATCATTGATCTTATACTTCTTTATAATATTCTTAAGTTGCAACATACTTTTCCTCACACGTAAATTTAATTACGATTCTATTTTATCTAAGTTATATGTACTCAATATGAATTTGAATGTGTTTTAAGAAATTTCTATCTCGCAGCTTTTTCAGTTCATTGGCAGTTCGACAATGAACGTAGTTCCTTCACCGTAAACACTGATTACACTGATCGTTCCGCCTGCTTTTTCCACGATCTTTTTGACGATCACCAATCCAAGCCCGTGGCCTTCTTCGGCACGCGAAGTATCCGCTTGATAGAATCGTTCAAAGATACGAGCTTGATCTTCTTCTTTGATACCGATACCATGATCTTGGATACTGAAATGTAATTTATCATCCTTCGTAAACAATTCAATGTTGATCGTTGATTTCGGATCGGAAAATTTGATTGCGTTGGTCAACAGATTATTCCAAACTTGTTGTAAGCTCTGCGAGTTTGAATTGAAACTTATTTTCTCAAGATTTAGTTCAATATCGATTTCTTTCTTACTCCATAACGGTTCTAAATTAACGGTCGCTTTTCGAATCTGTTCGTCAACGGCGATCAAGACAACATTTTCTTGAATAACGAAATTTTCCAGTTCGGATAATTTTAACAGATCTTGTGCCAGATTCGAAAGACGTTCGCTTTCTTCAATGATGATATCGCAGTATTCTTGCATCTGTGCTTTCTCAAGATTCCCGTCACGGACCAGTTTCGCAAATCCTTTGATCGACGTGACCGGTGTTTTAAATTCATGCGATACATTCGAAACGAATTCTTTTTGCAATTTATCGGTACTGATAAACGCTTGTGTCATGATATTGAAATCTTTCGTCAGACGGCTGATTTCATCACTTCCCACCGGTTTAACATATACATTCAGTTTTCCTTGTGCGACTTCACGAGCAGCTTTCGACAGTTCATTGATCGGTTTGACGATGCTTCGCGAAGAATAAACAATGGCTAATGTTCCCAGAAAAATACCCGCTGCAAGTATCGTCAATACGGTTCCGCGCATCGAAACAATCTGACTGACCTGCGATGGGTTCAATTCGGAAGACTTAAATATGGCATTCTGCGCAAAAGCATGGAAAATCATTCCGAAACTAAACCAATTGATCAACCACCAGATACCGATAAAAGTAAAAACCAAGCGAATGTAGAGCGATTTAAATTGGAAAATTTTACGCATTGTGTACCTCCGCTTTATATCCGAGACCGCGTACTGTTACGATACTGAAATCGTCCCAACCTTCAAATTTCTCTCGAAGCCGTTTGATATGAACATCGATTGTCCGCTCATCCGTATCGTTGTCGTATCCCCATATCTCATCCATCAATTGTTGACGGGTAAAGATCTTGGATGGATAACTGAGTAATTTAAACAACAGATAGAATTCTTTTTTAGGAAGTTGGATATGATCATTATTCTTACTGACACTCAAACTGTCTTGATCGACGATGACTTCATTAATAATTATTCGATGGTCACTTGTGATCTTCGATCTGCGTAAAAGTGCTTCGACGCGCAATAACATTTCATCGAAATCGATCGGTTTTACCATATAATCATCCGATCCAAGATGAAATCCCTGACGTTTGTCATCCAGGCGATCTTTGGCTGTGATCATCAAGATCGGAAACTCAAAACTCATCTGACGAAGTTCGCGGGTCAACTCATAACCATTCATTTTGGGCATCATGACATCCACGATCATCAAATCAACTTTGATTTGATCAACGAAATTTAATCCCTCTTCGCCGTTGACAGCTTCGAATACCCGATAACCGGCATGTTCAAGATAAGTGCGGTAAAGTTTCCGAATGTTACTGTTATCCTCTACAACCAATATGTTGACCATGGTATTTCTCCTTGTGTTTGAAATGACGTAACCTATGCATCTGTTGATATTGTAACTTATTTATAACCTTGAAGTGAATTTATGATGCAGATATATTTCGTATGAGTTAGTAGCCATTCTTATATTACCCATACTTTATGAATTGATTATGAATAATTGAATCAATTTCACTTTATTTTTTATAATAAAAAACCATCTTTTCCAAGATGGCGAATTGATTAGTATTTATACAGAATTTCACCGATCGACAGTCTCGGACTCGGATGTTCCGCTTCTTTAAACTGTGGATCCAACTGGTCGATATCTCCGTAGCAACCCACTGCGACTGCAGCGATGATCGTCATATCATCAGAAATCAAATAGATCTTTCGTGCTAATTCAACATTGAATCCCCCATAGCGTGAGTTATGATACCGCGTTGTTGCGCTTCCAACAACAAGAAACCCCATGAAGTACCTGCGTCAAATTGATGAAAACGATTCTGTTTACCGTTATGTGATTCGTTGGTTTCGCCAGAATCGAAAGATATTTTAGTTTTTCTTCTTCATTTCTCGCAACGATATAACGCCACGGTTGTTCATTGAAACACGAAGGTGCGTAACGTGCAGCCTCAAGGATCGCCATCAAATCCTCTTCCGATACAGTCCGAGAACTGTCATAGGCTCGAGGTGACCAATGTTCCTGGATTTCTTTAGAACATCATAATCAAATTTATGATTTTCCGTTTTTATATTTCCTTTAGTTGAACATACAAACAGATTAATTTTGTCAGTTTTTATGTCTTATTCATTATACTCGCAAACAGCTGGATCTAATCAAAATAACCGCACAGGTATGTACGGTTAAACTATTAAATCGATTATGAAGCTGTTTCAGCTAATACTTTGGCAATATAGTCGGGGACTTCTTTTACATCCATATGCAGCGCATAAGCAAGTTCTTGATTCAACAACAACTCAGCTCGATTGAAATATTTCGTGTCGATGATCGGAATCGATCTGGGACGAGTTGTATTTTGATTTGCATTTCTGGATTCATAAACAGATTTTATAACGATTGCCCACTTCTCGATCTTCCATGAATTGATCAACTGTTTAAATTCATATTCCCGTTCTTTAATATTATCGTTCCACACGACCTCAACTTTAGACAGATTCTTAACAAACTCAACGGCTTCCGCCTCACTCATCACCTGTCTGATGATATTCTTGGTATCGGTTGGTATTTTTACCATAGTTGACTCGTTGGCATCAAATATCGGGCGCATCAAATAGTATTCTTTGGGTTCGTTGTTGAGTAATCTCAATTTCTTTTTTTCAACGATCTTACAGATGCCGTAATTTTGATAACATACTACATCGTTAACATTGAACATGAATTGACCTCCATTCGACCCGTTTAAATAGCAAGTCTACTGTAATTATAGTCTTTTTTTGGGCTTGACGAAAGGGCAAATTCCAAATACCTCTGATTCGGGATAGCTGCACACCCTTATAAAATGATGATTCAGGTAATTATCATCCCTCAGATCAGCTATAAAATGGATGGAAATTAGATTAATTTTCTGTTTTAATTAGTCTATTTACAGTTGGATTTCTCGTCTCCAACAGTCGATAAGTTGCTCTAAGGTGTAGGTAGCGTTAGCAGGACTGGTCGAAGGTAATTTTATAGTTGCTAAGCCAGTACTCGCAAAACAGTATCGCATATACAGGTCATCTGCTTTACTGCCGTTAGCGTAGATATGCTTTATATCTGTTTCTTGAAGCAGCTTTTGAATATCGTTCGGGACTACATTTTGAATCGAATTATCACTGGATCCGGTAATATCACATGAATAGATCACATCCCAAACGGCAATGTTATGTTTTAGTAACATTTCTGTTTTCGCTTCGATCGACGTCGGCACCGGCTCATCCACTAGTGAACTGATCACTTTCCAGAATCTGTTCTGCGGGTTGTGATAGTAAAAATTAGCTTCGCGCGATTTTACAGACGGAAATGTTCCTACGATCAAGATCTTCGAAGTCGAATCAACGATCGGTTTTATCGTGTGTATCATGATATATCTCCTTGTTTACTCAGATCAACCCTGCTGATTTATCTTTCGCAAAATTCTTTTTCATATCGATCATACTTTTTACATACCAACTGTATTCTTTATAAAGTTGGACATAATAAGCTTTGTTTTCTGCATTTGGATGGATCACTTGAAATTTTTCGCTGAACGGAAGTGAAGTAGAACTGTTTTCTGAGAGTAATACTGCCCCCAAACAACTATGTTCTGTCTTGGGTTGGATGTATATATCAACACCGAAGATGTCAGTGATCAAGGCTATCCATTCCGGACTGTTCACGAAACCACCTGAAGCAATGATTTTGGTACTGTCACCGGCTAGATCTCGCAGTAGTTGCCAAACTTCTTTCAAATTCATCGCCACACCTTCAAGTGCTGCTTTCAATAAATGGAGTTTTGTATTTGTAGGTAAGAGACCGATAAAACTCGCAGTCAGACTTCCATCCCAATAGGGGGCTCTTTCACCATGAAGATGGGGAATATAAAAGAGTCCTTTAGATTCGGTTGAAATCAGTTGTATCGCCGGCTTTATTAGTTCATATACGTTCTCTTTGTCACTAAGGATGAGTTGATTGAGCCAAGTCAGAATATTCCCACCATTATTGACTGCTCCACCGATGATCCACTTTCCCGGGCATAAATAATAACAGAATGTTCGACCTTGCGGATCTAATAACGGTTCTCCCACTGTCATGCGAATCGCACCGCTCGTACCGATCGACAAAGTAGTTTCCCCGGGAAGAAGAGCTCCGGAACCTAAATTCGCTAAACATCCGTCACTGGCACCGATTACGATTTCAGTGATAGATTTCAATTTTGATTTCTCTAAAAATGGCGAGGAAATGATTTTTAGTTGATACGTAACATCAACTAACTTCGGAAGCATTGCTTCGTCTATTTCTGTGACCGAAAGTGCTTGTTTATCCCAAGCCATTTTATGAATATTGAAAAGTCCGGTCGAAGAAGCCAATGAATAGTCCATCACAAATTCATTCGTCAATTTATAGATCAATAATTCCTTGATACCGCAACAATAGTTCATTCCGCTGATTTGATGACCGTTTTTAAACCAAAGTAGTTTCGCAAAAGGACTCATTGCATGGATGGGAGTTCCTGTATTCCGATAGTACGCTAACCAATCATATGAGTTCTTGAATGTTTCTACTTCATTGACAGCTCGATTATCAGCCCAAATAATAGTATTCGTCAACGGATTCATCGATTTATCTAACAAAATTATTGAATGCATCGCACTCGAAAAGTTGATCGTCTTGATTTTTTCGGTGATTTCCGGATGTTTTCCGACGACCAACGAAATCGAATCTTCTAACGCTTGGTAGATTTCATCGATCGACTGTTCAGCAAGCCCATTCGAACGATAGTTTGTTTTATATCCCTGACTGACTTGTTCGATATCGTTAAACTCATTGTCGAAAAGAACAACTTTCAGATTGGTTGTTCCGATATCAACAGCTATGCGGTAGCTTACTTCACTCTTTTTTTTGTACACTGTGTCCACCGAATTGATTGCGTAATGAGGCAAGCAATTTCTCTCCGTATTTATCGGAGTCCTGTGAAGTATAGCGTGCAAATAACGATTGGGTAATGACCGGGATCGGTACTTGCAGGCGAAGAGCTTCACTGACCGTCCATGATCCTTCTCCCGATGCAAAAACAACCCCTTCGATATCATCTAATGTCGAATCGACGCTCAGTAATTTCTCTGTCAATTCCATTAACCAACCGCGAATAACTGAACCGTTACTGAAAACGCGTGCAACTGATTCCAAATCATAATCATAGTCAGAATGGTAAAGAACATTGAAACCTTCCGCAATCGACTGCATCATTCCGTATTCAATTCCATTATGAATCATTTTAAGATAATGTCCGCTGCCTGCAGGTCCGCAATACATATAACCCGACTCCACATTGATAGCGTTGAATAAAGGTTCGATTGATTTGAATATTGCTTCTTCTCCGCCGATCATCATACAAGCCCCGTTACGGGCTCCGTCGATACCACCGGAAGTCCCGACATCAAGAAAGTGAATCGATTTTTTAGCTGACTCTTCAAAGTGAGAAATCGAATCTTTAAAATGCGAGTTTCCTCCGTCAATCAGAATATCTCCTGCTGATAAACGACTCGTCAGTATGTTGACCATATCATCGGTTGGTTGTCCGGCCGGTAACATCATCCAGACGATCCTCGGTGTGTTTAGATTTAGTAACAGATCATCGATACTCTCGGTAATCGTAATATCCGAAACACTCTTCTTTATCGCTTCGTTGACATCATAACCGATAACATCGATTTGATGATCTCTTAGATTTCGTGCTAACATCAATCCCATTTTACCTAATCCGATAATTCCGATTTTCATAGAATCTCCTTTTTGATTTACTATCACTATTGGTCGTTTTTCTCTATTCACTTCTAATGATTCCGTAGGTATTGATCAATTCCTTTATTAAGACATACGACATCATACATCTAGTCTTCTCTATTATATTTAACTACCCATATCTTGTCAACTCACCCTGACTGAATGTACGTTATTAATTGTTCAATAAAAAAGTAAGCTTTACATAGCAGCTTACTTGTTAAGATTACTTGTTTCATAATACTGTACCAAGCGATCTCTGTTATAGACTAAATGCTGGATCATGGCAATTCTGGCGGTATCAGGTTCACAAGCAATGATAGCATTTGTGATGCTTCGATGAGTTTCAATCGTTTCATCCATCAATGAATTTTTTGTCATCTCAACCGAGATATCGATCCCATACGTAATGATTGGAATCAAATTCTCAAAGATTCGGTTCTTAGTGCTGGATGCGATACATTTATGAAACTCTATGTCCTTTGTCAGATGAGACTGTCCGGAAAGAATCAGTGTTTCAATTTCATCACACAGTCCTTTTAACTTAGCTTTATCTTCATCATCAGCTCGAGCGGCTGCTAATTCGGCAATACCCGGTTCAAGCAACATTCGTGTCTCCAAAAGATCCATGGCTAATTTATATTTATCTTCCACAAACAGAAATCCCCAAGGATCTTGTATGACTCCCGGTTGACTGTTTACGAACGTACCTTTTCCTCGTTTGATCTCCAGAATATTTCTACTAACAAGTAGTTTGATGGCTTCACGGATCGTTCCGCGGCCGACATTCAACAAGCCTGCCAAATCAAATTCATTCGGTAATTTTTCACCGGATTTTAGATCTTTTTCAATGATCATCTGCGAAATTTTATCAGCGATCTGATCAGTTAACGATCGATTATCTCTATCTTTTAACGCATTGAATGTCATTTCGATTTCCTCTGTTGATTTGACTACATAATACCAACAGTCAGAGTAAATTGTCAAATCATACGACGTCATATGAATAAGCAATTTTAACTAAAATATCTCAACTAATTCGACTGTTTAGCTAAAATTTAACAATAGTATCCGTCGATCTAATTCTCTTTTCCCTCTGCAGAGTTGATACTGACTTTCCCATTGGCGACCATAGAGTTAAGAAAAGAGTTGCTTACAGTAAAAACGACTAAACTAAGCATATATTTGACTAAATCTGCTTGAGTATTCCTGTAAATACTCAACGTAAAGATATAAAAAAGAATACTCGACAAGTTCAGAATAGTAAAACTGATCCAAGATATTTCATCCTTCTTCGAAGCAAAACTTAATTTGTTTATTTTTCCGCAATGAGTGCATATCTTGAACACAAATAACGAGAAGTATCTTAATTTAAGTTGGGATATTTCTTTCCCACATTTACTGCATTTCATATTATTCGACATATCTGCACCTCTTTCGTAATAAGAAATTTGATGAAATTTGATGAAATAGTTTATCTTTCGTCTCAATGCAAGATTATACTTACAACATCTAACCACTCTTTATTTGACTAATCTTAGCTCATATTTAACATTCTTAGGAAAAAGAAACCACTGAATTACCAAATAAGCTAAGAAAACTGTCGAAAAATAGCAAATTAGTATAAATTTAGAAGGTCTAAATGAATCATTCTGCTATCTAATCAGATTCGGCACATTTAAGGCCGCCATTTCTATAAGAAATGAAATCTTTGATTTCTTTGTGCATTTTATTAATTTATCAGAAAAATAATAGTATTTCCCTTGGTACTTTATTCTATATCTCCATAAATTTGCAGAGTAGATTACCTTATACTTCATTTTGAAATTTTCGCTCATTTTTTTAGCTCCTTTTCAATACTGAGAAATTCCTTTAATTATTTGATCTTAAAAAATATAATCTTTATTTCTTCTTCAGCACGATATTTAATCCGAACAATCATATCGATATATATTAAAACGATACAATAAAACATCGTGTTAATTCCGTTCGATATGGTATAAATTATGATACCTATCAAAAAACAAATAGTAATAAACAAATACCGGTTTTGAAACTTCTTACTCAAATATTCAATAAAACAAAAACTAACAACAACTATATTCTGGATTGTATCAGATGTTTTTAGATCAATAAAAATGAAAGAATACCTGGCACCAAATTATTCATTGAAAATAAGTAAAATATGTTCCAAAGTAATTTCTTAATCAATTTGCAGCCCCCCCAAACAAAAGTTGTTTTCTTCTGAATAGTGAAATCATATAAATATGGAGAATTAGGATTGTAACTATTGCTGTTTATAGAATTGAAAAATCCGTTTTTACATATTATACTAATTAACTTCTTCATTTTTTTCTCCTGTATTTCTTTTCCTATATATAGATACTATAAGCCAAAGTAAAGGTACTATTGATCCCGATAGAAATATATCAAAATAATAGCTACCCTCTTTTTTTAAAGTTACGGTCGTGAATTTATCACCGGTTACCGAAATACTGTAATACGCAGTTTGATCATTAACCAGTATCGAATCAAAATCTCCGTTATTTAATCTTTGGATAATTTTTATGTCGATAGTTCTATAAAGTGGGTAAAATGAACTTTTCCGATAACATGAAACATAATAGACATCGTTAACATTTATAGCGGTACCTTCATAACACTTCAGATTTCCTATTTTTATTGTTGAAATATATTTTATATTATGAAGCGTTAGAAATTCGTATTGCTTCGCTTCTACCTTGTAAATACTTTTATCATATATCCCAATGTCGAAGTTGTATAAAGTTGCTATTATAAAAATTAGTATAATTGAGATATAAATATTGTTCTTTTTCTTTTTCATTAATTTCTCCTTTAAAAATCAACAAAATCAGACCTTTGAAAAATACTTTCTATTTCTGACTAGCATTATCAGCTCTTATTTTGTTATTAACTTTGTTACTAAACTGAAGTTTTGAAGGATTCTTTATCTAATACTTTAACAATAACAACATGTGAAAATGGATAAGTATCTTCAGGTTGATGATTAAATTGAGAACATGAAATCGAATATCCCAATCCCAAACCGATAAAATTTTTTTCCTATTCTTCAGCCTTAGAACATATCATAAAAATTGGGGCTTTATTTACGTTAGTTTCTTTTAAGTCGAATTAAGACATAAATCAAATAGTTGATACCCATGAAAATTATGCATCCTCCTATTATTGCCGGTTCAGGCATAATAGAACCTACTATCACCATTGTTAAGAACATTATCAGAATTCCGACAAAAAATACTTTCTTTTCGTTCATTGGTTATATCCCCCATAATGTTAATAAATAAAGCTAATATTCAAATTTGGAATTTTTCGTAAATTTACTTTACCAACCCATCATTGTTTCTCTGTATTAGTTCTCGCAAACAATAAGACTAGACACAATATTTGAATACTTGAGACGATATAAACTATAACTGAATCAATGTATATTAGATAATATTGTATATTCGAAATTATAAATGGAAGAAAAATTACAGCTAAGGCAATCAATACTTTATTTCGGTTGTTTTTCATATATTTTTCTCTCTTGAAGTTTATGCTTATGCTTCAAATTTTTAGATCAAATAGATTCTAGTTCTATCAGATAAATCACCTTTATGCTGGGTGAATTCAATCACCGGAAAACGCACTAGTGAAACAGTACCCAGCCATTAAAGTTAAAACGTAAACATATAACTGACTCATTAGTATTCCCATATTAATAAATTTTGCTATCAACGGATAGGCGAGATACGGAGAAATAGCAATCACTATAAGAATAACTGAAACACCCATTAGTGCTAAATTTATTTTTTTCTTACGTTTTAAGTAATTCAATAAAATATCACAATTCAAAATCAACCCACATATAAACCCAGGTATTAAAAGAAGAAGTAAAGCGATATAAAAATTTATTTTGTAAGTTTGTGATGCAATATCGTGATATGCGTTATAGACTTTAATATCGAAATACATGAAAACTAGAACTGCGAGCATCTTTATCAATGTCTTCTTCATATTATTTCCCCCTTTAATATTCAATTTCGGTAAGCTCAATAACATTGGTTAAAGGATAAGTATGCTATAGATAAGGTTGTCCACATTGATCTCAAATATATTAAAAAAGTAATGAGAATTCAATTGGTCAGAAGCTTGTTCAGTTTCAAAAATTTTGATTTTTTCTGATTCTCATTTCCCTTCAATTTACCAATCTAGTTTCCTATATGAAACAATCCTTTGTACTATTTCTTACTTATGCCTTCAGTATTTATAAAAACCTTACCTTTTGCAATAAACGAGTCGAGAGTATATGCACTGATCATACAAACACCCAAACTGACTATAAAGTAAACACCCTCCAATTGATTATTATTAAATTTAAGTGTGACGAAAAAAAACAGAATACTTAATTGCAATAGTGAATCCATTAATATCCAGTTTTTCTTGTCTTTCGCAGTAACGAAACTAAGTCTATTTATTCTCCAGCAATGTGAACAGATTGTAAAAGTTAAAAACGAAAAATATCTTAGCTTGAATGGTGATATTTCTTTTCCGCATTTAATACATTTCATATTATCTGACATATTTTCCCCTTTCAAATAATTTATTACTTTTCAGAATTAAGTGCTGGCTCTTGATAAGCCGAAAACGATTTTGAATTAAATCGAGAAATCTGAGATTACAATGACTATATAACATTGAAATCAGAACAATATAAAACTAAAACTCAATTCTCTAAACGATAATTGTTATATTGGTGATGCTTTAGATAAAATGTACTATTTATGGCCTCCCCCCACCTCTTAACACTTATGGTAACGCTATCATTCTAATGAGTCAACATTTTTATTAATCAAATCTACTTTATTCTAACATTTATGTCTAGTTAGGTGATTTCTTGTCTGACTGGTCATATGTCATATTAGTCAAACTAGAAATATTTCTATTATGAATATCTTACTTGAGAGGATCGTCAATAAACAAATAAAAAACCATCCTTTTCAAGATGGTCAAACGGGGATTGTTAAATGGTGGAGGTGAACCGAATCAATTTTATCTCTTACCAGTTAACAGAATAGCACTTACAGAATGGTTTCAAAAAGTTTTCAAAACCTCCATTATATAGAATTATTTCAAACAAAAGAGACAGATAGTACTTATATCTGTCTCTTTTTATTTCATATTATTATTGATTGCGCAAGTCTGAACTAATACTTAGTCTTTTTTAATTAAGCCAACGATCACAAAAATCAAAGGAATTACACCGAAATTGATTATACTTTCCGCGCCTTTTCCTCCTCCAACTAATATTCCTACTTGAATTACAACTAGGAAAATTAGGACAGCGATACTTGCCAAAATTATTTTTGATCCTTTCATATATCCACCTTTCCACAACCTTGATCAAGATTGCTAAATGAACTACTATGCTTATTTATTTATATAGATTTAAAAATATACATATCACTACTATATAGTAGCACCAAGTGTATCATCAAATATTATTACTGTATATATTCCTGGGGTAAATGACAAAGGAGATATCGAAATATTAATTGTTGGCGTTATATTAATCGAAGTGTGGCCATAAGCACCACCGTATTCCATTACATTTACATTCCCGGTAGCAACAGCATAATATTGACAGTATACCGAATAGAATGTGCCAACTTCTCCATAAACAGTACTATATGAATTGAATGGAACGTTATATTTCATTCCTCTCATTGCCTGGTATGTACCAGACAATGTAACATCAAACACATCAGCAGTTGATGTCCAATAAGTAGCAGTCCCTGAAGCGCTTACTTTTGAAAAACTTGCTGAAGATCCATACATAGCTATTGCAGCCATATCAACGAATTTATGATCTGGTTTCCCTTCCCAGTGACCAGAAAATGTAGATCTTGCATATGTTTTATAATCTGCAGCCGAATAATAATAAAATGTTAAGCTCAATGTACCTACAAAAATTGCTGATGCTGCAACTGTCATTAATTCCGATCCATCATAGTTTTGTATGGCTTCTATTTGTGCTGCCGAATAATGTAGCTTAATGAGTTCTTCACTTGACAGGCTCTTAAGTTGATAAATGTGTTTATGATATTCAGTTTTCAAATTTTCATAATATGTTAACTCTTCTTGGCTTTGCTTAAATTTGTCCATATTTAATGTAGCTGGTTCAGATTTAAGTTCCTTAATCTTTTCGTTAATACCTTGATACTCATTTTGATAAGTCGTTGTTGATTTTAAAGCATGCTCACTATTTGATGAATCAATTCCTTTTGCAGAAACTCTTATTGGAGATAATAACGTAAATATCATAAACAATGCAATAAATGTAAAGAAAGTTCTTTTCATAACTTTTTCCCCTTAGTCATTATGATATCGCTTTCATTCTAATGAGTCAACACCTTAATTACTTGAATTTATTTTATTCTAATATTTATGTCTAGTTAGGTGATTTCTTGTCTGACTGGTCATATGTCATATTAGTCAAACTAGAAATATTTCTATTATGAATATCTTACTTGAGAGGATCGTCAATAAACAAATAAAAAACCATCCTTT
>Ga0209123_1002292_pt1 | contig 16561 bp, 14 predicted proteins | sample BarGraIncu00431A_FD_184500 | JGI IMG/M metagenome (GOLD analysis project Ga0209123, IMG submission 184500) | Arctic peat soil microbial communities from Barrow, Alaska, USA - Barrow Graham LP Incubations 004-31A (SPAdes) (version 2) | ecosystem: Environmental > Terrestrial > Soil > Wetlands >...
GGCCTTTTAAAGCTCCCTCTTCTCCTCCGGAAACTCCTGCACCTATGAATTTAAAGCCCAAAGTGTGGAGATTCTTGCTTCTACGTATTGTATCCATGAAAAAGGAATTACCACCATCAATTAATATATCACCCTTTGAAATATAAGGTATTAATTCTTCTATAGTTTCATCAACAGGATTCCCTGCTTTAATCATAATCAATATTTTTCTTGGAAGCTCTAGAGAGTTTACGAAAGCCTCTATAGAATATGTTCCCAGAATGTTTTTTTCCTTTGCCTCTAACAATAACTCATCCGTCTTAATTCTATTTCGATTATACACTGAAACTGAAAAGCCTCTACTTTCAACGTTTATTGCTAGACTTTTACCCATGACGCCAATACCTAGAACTCCAAATTGCTGTTTAACCATATATAGATACCTCCCTATTCATTTCTAGTATAGCACATGCTACACTTATTAATTATACTTGACTGTTCTAATATCTTGCAACAATAAAGTAAATTCATTATAATATGATTTGTTGTAAATAAAGGAAGAAGAAATGTGCATAGATAATTAATCTACTTACATTTCTTCTTTACATATCGGTTACTACGTCCATTTTATCCAATCTGACTTAAATGATTATTGTATAAATTATCTGCTCGTTATTACAGATATATTACGCTTAAAATGCTTTTTCTTCTGCTTTCTTTATTGAGAGAAGAAACTCATCCACAAGATCAGTACCAACCTCACTTTTGTATTTATTAAATACTGGCTTAATCACTTCTTTAACTTTTCCAAGCTCAGCAGATTCGATTTTTCCTATACTCATTCCTCTTTTTTCTAATTGCGGTAACAATTCTTGCATCAGCTTCCGGTTCACTTGGGCAGTATAAAGCGCTCCTTCTTTTGTAGCCTGCTCAATAATTTTTTGATCTTCCAAAGGGACTCCATCCCATAATTTTTTAGAATACATTAGTACAAACGGTGTAAATACATGATGACTTAAGGTTAAGAACTGTTGGACTTCATAAAAATTGCTACTATAAATAGTCGTAATAGGATTTTCTTGACCATCAACCTTTTTTTCACGCAATGCATCATAGATTTGGCCAAATGGCATCGGTATTATTGAGTGCAAGAATATTTGTCTGGCCAGCAATAGCATTTATAACGTCGATAATCCCCCGTACCGCTTCAGATTTATCTTTGAGATCCATACCAAGATGTGCATCATCTTGAGCCTTTACCGCAATTTCATTAATGACAAACGTAGATTTTTCTATAGCTGCTTGACCATGTTGAGCTGATAGAGTAATCTGCTGTGCATTGTAAAGTAAAACCTGCATTTCCTCCACTATCTTTACTTAATACCCATCACCCATTCATGATGGAAGCGCCCGTCTTTGTCTGTTCTTTCAAAAGTATGAGCACCAAAATAATCTCGCTGCGCCTGTAGCAAGTTTGCTGGGAGGTTTGCAGTTCTATAACTGTCATAATACATTAGTGCACTTGAAAATCCTGGAACTGGTACGCCTAAATTTACAGCTGTGGATATTACGTATCGAAAGTCCTTTTGATAATTATGAAGAATATTTTTAAAATAGGAATCTAACATTAAATTTTTAATATTAATATCCTTTTCATATGCATCACTTATCTTGTTTAAGAACTGAGCTCTAATAATACACCCACCTCTGAATATTTTAGCAATTTCTCCATATTGGAGGTTCCAATTGTATTCCTCAGCTGCGGACCTCATAAGTGCAAATCCCTGTGCATAGGAGCATATTTTACTTGTATAAAGAGCTCTTCTTACAGATTCTATAAACTCATTAATATCTCCCTCAAATAATGTATCTGGTCCCTTTAATATATTACTAGCTATCACTCGTTCATCTTTTAATGTGGAAATACAACGTGCAAAAACCGCCTCTGTTATAGTAGGTATTGGTACTCCTAAATCTAGAGCGCTTTGACTGGTCCATTTTCCTGTTCCCTTTTGGCCTGCACTATCTAAAATTATATCAACCATATGCTTTCCGGTCTCGTCATCCTTTTGCGCAAATATTTCACTAGTGATTTCCATTAGATAGCTATCAAGTTCACCTTTATTCCACTCTGAAAAAACATCATGAAGCTGTTCATTAGAAAGCCCTGCAACCTCTTTTAAAAGTGCATATGCTTCGCAAATAAGCTGCATATCCGCATACTCAATACCATTGTGAACCATTTTCACATAATGCCCTGCTCCATTTTCTCCAATATAGGTACAGCAAGTTTCTCCATCTACTTTTGCAGCTATAGCTGCAAAAATTGGTCCAACTATACTGCATGCATCCTCCTGACCTCCTGGCATAATTGCCGGTCCTTTTAATGCTCCCTCTTCTCCTCCAGAAACTCCGGTTCCTATAAATTTAAAGCCCAATTCTTCAAGTTGCTTACTTCTACGTATTGTATCCATAAAAAATGAATTTCCACCATCAATTAATATGTCGCCTTTAGAGATATATGGTATTAATTCTTCTATAGCATCGTCAATAGTTTTCCCTGCTTTAATCATAATCAATATTTTTCTTGGGGTTTGGAGAGAATTTACAAATTCTTCTATAGAATATGTTCCCACAATATTTTTTTCTTTAGTCTCTATCAATAATTCATCAGTTGTAGCTGCATATCGATCATATACTGAAACAGATAACCCCCTGCTTTCAACGTTTATTGCCAGATTTTTACCCATTACACCAATACCTATAACTCCAAATTGCTGTTTATCCATAATATAAATTCCTCCTTTTAAAAAAACTTATACAGGAGAAGCATAGCTTCGCCTGTATAAAACTTTAATGTATTACAGTACTTAATAATAGAACCATAACTAACCCAACCACAGAAATTATAGTTTCGAGAACTGTCCAGGATTTTAATGTTTCTGGGATTGATAGATTGAAATATTCTTTAAACATCCAAAAACCAGGATCATTAACATGTGAAAGAATTAAACTTCCTGCACCTGTTGCGAGTACCATAAGTTCTGGACTAGCGCCTGTTGCTACAATTAACGGTCCTACAATACCTGCTGCTGTAAGGCCTGCTACTGTTGCAGATCCTAATGCTATTCTAAGTATTGCTGCAATTAACCATGCAAGTACTAATGGTGATATGCTTGAACCCTTCATAATAAGCGCAACATAATCTGCAACTCCACTATCTACTAAAACCTGTTTGAAGGCTCCGCCTCCACCTATTATTAATAATATCATAGCAATAGCCGCTATTGACTCGGTTACAGTTTTCATAACTTCAGGCATCTTTTTGCCTGTGTTTAGACCAAAAGTAAATATAGCTAAAAGTACAGCTAGAAGTAATGCTATTACTGGGTCTCCTAAAAAAGTAGTATAGCTTAATATTGGAGAAGTTTTTGGTAATACAATAGTAGCAACGGCTCTTGCTGCCATAAGTATTACTGGAACTAAAGCCGTAAACACACTTATTCCAAAACCAGGCATCTCTTTATCTGTAAATATCTTAGGGTTAAATAATCCTTTTGGTATATCATGCTCCATATGCTTTAAGAACTTTGTAAGTACTGGGCCTGCAAGAATTACTGCAGGTATAGCGCACACAATACCCAAAAGCAATGTCTTACCTAAATCTGCTTTATAAATAGCAGCTATAGCTGTAGGACCTGGATGTGGTGGTAAAAATCCATGAGTAGCCGATAGTGCTGCAGCCATTGGAACTCCTATATATAAAAGTGGAATATCAGCTGCTGCTGCTATTGTAAATACTAGTGGTATTAAAAGTACAAAACCTATTTCATAAAATAATGCCATACCAACTATAAAGCCTGTTACAACAACTGCCAATTGTATTCTCTTTTTTCCGAATTTATCAATTAACGTAAGAGCTATTCTTTGAGCCCCACCGCTATCTGCCATGAGCTTACCAAGCATGGCACCAAACCCAAGTACCAATGCAAGTGTACCTAATGTACCACCAACTCCTTTTGTAATAGAAGCTACAACAGTAGGAAGAGGCATGCCCTCTAAAATACCAACTGATAGTGCAACAATAATTAATGACAAGAACCCATTTAATTTAAAAGCTATCATAAGAACTAATAATAATATAACCCCTAAAGCAACAATTAATAATGGCATAATAAAATCCCCCTTTTATTTTTGTAATAAACCAATACTTACAAACTCATCTTTTAATTTTATATACAATCTTTCGTAAATTTCGAAAGTTTTCATATAAACTTCATGATTTTTTATATCCGGCTCAAAGGTTTGAGAAATAGGAACTAATTTTTCTACTTCTTCAATATTATCTATAAGTCCAATCGCCTTCATGCCAAGCACTACAGCTCCTAAACAGGAACTTTCATAGCTTTCGGCTATTACTACTTTTTTATTAAATACATCCGCTAACATTTGAACCCAGAGCTCCGATCTAACAAACCCTCCAGTAGCATAAATTGTATCTATATTACCAGTTGTCTCCTCTAGAGCTTTTCCAACACTATAAACACCAAATATAACGCCTTCTAGCAGTGCTCTTAGGAAATGCTCCCGTTTATGAGTAATATTTATTCCAAAGAAAACCCCCTTGGAGTTTGCATCCCAATGTGGAGCTCTCTCTCCAAGTAAATAAGGTAAAAATATCAACCCATTTGCTCCTGCAGGTACCTTCGAGGCTTCTTTTGTCAATAATTCATAAGTATCAACGCCTAAAGTTTCAGCCTCTGTAAGTTCTAACTTAGAAAAATTATCCCTAAACCATCTAAAAATTATTCCACCATTATTAACAGGTCCTCCAAGAACAAAATGATCTTCAGTAAGAATGTAACTAAAAATTCTTTCACTCTCATCATTTTTAGGTTTATCAGCTATTATTCTTATAGCTCCACTAGTTCCGATTGTCACTGCAGCATCTCCAGGTTTTATAGCATTAGCTCCGAGGTTTGCAAGGCAACCATCACTTCCACCAATTATAAAGGGAGTTTCTAGGTCAATTCCCATTAAATTCGCATATTTTTTATTCATATCCTTAAAAACAGTGGTTGGAGATACTGGTGTAGATAGTTTGTCCCCGCTTATTCCTGCAACCTCTAATGAATTTTTATTCCACTTAAGATCATAAATATCAAACAAGCCTGTAGCCGATGCAATTGAATAATCCACAACGTATTTCCCAAACAGTTTAAAGAATACATATTCTTTAATTGATATAAATTTATATGTGTTTTTAAATATTACATGCATATTATCCTTCATCCATGCAAGTTTACATAATGGAGACATGGGATGAATTGGTGTGCCAGTTCTCATATAAATCTCATGACCTATTTTGCTATTTTTTATACTCTCTGAATATTCCACGCTTCTAGTATCTGCCCAAATAATACAATCAGTTAATTTGCATCCATTCTGATCTACAGCCATTATTCCATGCATAGCAGAACTAAAACTCACACCAAGAAGCTTATTTCCTTTGCTTTCATTTTCTTTTGCTACACCTTTTACAGAATTAATAACTGCCTCAAACATCTCATCTGGACATTGCTCACTCCAAGATGATTTAGGATTTAATATAGGATAGCCTATATTGCACTTTGAAATTACATTCCCTTTTAAATCAAAGGCAATTGCTTTAGTGCTACTTGTTCCAATATCTAGTCCAATTAAATAGTCCATAACATCCCCCTTTTTGAAATAAATTTTCTTTTTGTTCGTTAATGTTAATATAATTGCTGTTTTTTGAAATTTATTCTCTTTTTTTTTATTATATTATAATGTAAAGGTTTAATCAAGTGTTTTTTTGAAAATAATTTTCATTTTTTCATAAAAAAATACACTCTTATCGAGTGTATGAAAATTATTTTAATATCTCTTGTTTGCTATAGCTTCCCTTATTTGCCCTAAAGCTTTATAATAATTTTCTTTATCCTTTAGACAAGTACCTACAAACAAGCAGTCTATAAGAGATAACGCACTAATCCTTGAATCCATTGCTTCACTTTTCGATAAATTTTCTTTACCATAGGATACAAGCACCACATCAGAAATCTTTGATATAGGAGATTTGTAATTTGAAGTGACGGATATGATTTTCACTCCTTTTTCTTTGGCAATTTTTAGGTTCTCTACTAATTCCTTATTACTTCCAGTATTTGAAATTGCTAATATACAGTCACTTTCATCATACATGGAGCTTATCATAGCTTGAAAATGAGAATCATCATGAAATACGCAGTACTTCCCCGTTCTCATAAACTTATGGTATGCATCAAGAGCTATTGCCGCCGATCCACCCATACCAAAGAAAGCTATCCTCCTTGCATTATGAATACAGCCTATAGCCTTATCTAACTCTTTACTGTCGTTTATTCTTAAAGTTTCATTAAGAGAACTTATTGTGGAATTAAATATTTTTTGCATTAAAACTAAAGCATCATCATTTTCTTTTATTTCCTCATGTATATTCACAAGTGGCTTTACAATTTCACTAGCAATGCTTATCTTTAAATCCTGATATCCTTTAAACCCTAGTTTTTTACTAAGTCTAAATACCGTGGCTTCACCACATTTACAATTTTCAGCAAGTTCTGTAATAGAAGCGTGGATAATATCCTTCGGATTTTTTAGTATGTATTCCCCAACTCTTTTTTCTGCACCCTTAAGTTCTGAATATATATTTCTTAATCTTTCTATACCGCCTATATCATTCATTATTTTACCACCTAATAGTATTTTTGGATTTACTTACGATTTCATCGCACAAACTCTTCCATAGTTCTATTATACTATATCATATCCAATTGCATAAGCAAAAACGCTATTGTTCCTTTTAAAGTATAACGGGGTTTTGCATGATCCAATTGCAAGTGTATGTCTATATTTTCACTTTTCTTCTTAATATATATATCATCTTCACTATAAATACTTACTGATAAACCAACCTCTTCACAGTATCTTATAATTTCTGATGAATGTTCTTTATCAATTTTGCTTATATCATATACTTTTCCTGTTTTATAACATTTAATAAGAGCTCCATTACAAGTTATTATAGGAACATCTAGATTAAGCATATTTGCAAATGGCATAGCTGCAAGATACATTCTTCCTGTTGAAAGTGTGAATATCACACCTTTTTCTATAACCCTATTTATAGTTTCTACAGTCTTATTTGATATCTCGAGTTGTGGAGTAAGAAGGGTCCCATCCATATCTACGGCAACAAGCTTATACTCCATAAATTAACCCCTCAATTCATTTATAATTTTAAATACTTCGACCTCAGTAACCTGCTTGAAATTCACATAATATGAGCCCACTGCATAAAATCCATCTGGTATATATAGGCATATCACCTCATCAACAAGCTCTTTAAATTCTTCAATAGTTTCTTTAGGACCTACAGGAATAGCTAGAATAATTTTCTTAGCTCCTTGCTTTTTAACAGCCTTTATTACAGCCAAAATAGTAAATCCTGTAGCAATACCGTCATCGATAATTATAACTGTTTTATCTTTAACTTCAGGAAATGTATCCACTCCACGGTACTCTTTCATTCTTCTTTTAATCTCGTTTATTTGCTCAGAAACTTCCTTCTCAATATAATCTTGGGATATACCCAGCATTTCCACATAATCATTGTTTAAAAAATAGCTACCATCCACAGATACTGCCCCTATTGCAAATTCCTTATTATGAGGTGCACCTATTTTTCTTGGAATAATCAAATCCCATTTAAACCCAAACCTTTTTATTGTATCATAAGCTATTGCAAGGCCTCCCCTTGGCACTGCAAGTACAATTACATCCTCATCTTTAAACTTTGCAAGACTATCAGTTAGTTTTTTCCCTGCATCCGTTCTATCTAAAAACATCATTTACCTCACCACGCTCCTTTATATCTATACTTCCAAAGGATGAGGTAAATTATTCTGCATTCTTAAGTGATTCTATCATATCTATATTACCAAATTCCCTGTACATAGCTAAATTTACAATTATAGAAAAAGAAATTGTAATTAACACTGAATACAGAAAATATATAGGGTCAATTGTTCTCATAAACATCATTACATTAGTTTCTGAAGTATTGATTACAAAATTATTTAGCAATATTCCTACTCCTATTCCAGTTAAGCTCCCTAATATGGTTAATATAATATTTTCACGGTATATATATAATGCTAGCTCGTTATCGTAAAAACCTAAGAGCTTTATTGTAGATAATTCTCTTTTTCTTTCGTTAATATTTATATTTGTAAGGTTAAATATTACAACAAAAGCAAGCACTCCTGCGGATACTATTAATACCACCACCACTGAATTTATACTTTTTGTGGTTTTATTAAAATCAAAATGTGAGTTGTTTTTATAGCTTACGGATCCTACATCTTTTATGGTTGTTAGTAACTTTGTGGTGCTGTTTTCAGAACTTTCCGAGGTGTTTTTTAAAAGTCCATAAAACCCATTAAATTCAAGGTTATCCTCAGTTATTTTTTTGTAATAATCAGAACTCATATAAACATAATGCTGCAGGTAATGCTCCGTTATAGCTGAGATTTTAGCTTTTACCACTTTATCATTCAGGGTTATTTCAAAGGTGTCTCCAATTTTTTTATTCATAAGTTTGGATAGCTTTTCAGTAATTATTACACCATCTTCACTAAGGTTTAGCGTTTTACCCTTCATTGTAAGATTTATATAATTATTAAGCTCCTCCTTATGGTCTGTGACAACCACGTAGGCATCTTCTCTGCCAGCTTTATAAAGATTTACTGTTCCATTCTTTGTATAAGTAAATAAAACTGATTTTACATTGGTATCTTCCATTATTTTATTTTTTGTAGTATTTTTTTTATTATAGTCTATGTTTTTCTTAAAAGTTGACTGCATATCATATCTATATATATTAGTAAATTGATTCTCCACAGCACCTATTATACCTGACTTAAGTCCAAAACCTGTTATCATAAGGCCAGTGCAAGTGGCAATTCCTATTACGGTCATGAAAAGTCTTTGTTTATATCTAAATATATTTCTTGCAGTAACTTTTTTTGTAAAACTTAATCTTTTCCATATAAAAGTTATTCTTTCTAGTAATATAGTTTTCCCAGCCTTTGGTGGCTTTGGTCTCATTAACGATGCTGGTGCCTCTCTTAATTCTTCAAGGGTTGCCGCAATTGCTGCTATTGTAGTAAATAATATAGCTATTAATGAAGCCTGAAGCGCAAGCCCTGAGCTAAAGGGAGTTAAGGACCTTGGAATAGAATAAAGTGAGCCATAAGCATTCATAATAAGTGGTGGAAAAAGTCTAAATCCAAAAGATACACCAATCACGCTTCCTGCTATACTCGCCGACATTGCATATATTAAATAATGGGAAACTATAGCTGCTCTAGAATATCCTAATGCTTTGAAAGTTCCTATTTCAATTCTATTTTCTTGGACCATTCTTGTCATTGTTGTAAGGCTAACTAAAGCTGCCACGAGGAAAAATATAAGTGGAAAGGCTTTACCTATATTGTCTATTCTGTCACTATCTTGTCTGTAGGTCTCATATCCCAAATTAGCAGTTCTTCCAAGTACATACCACTCCGGATCTTTAATATCAGCAATTTTATCACTATTTTTTTCAATTTCTAATTGACCTTCTTTTATTTTAGAATTCGCTTTTTCTTCTTCAGTTTTTAATTTTTGCTCATTTTCAACAATTTGTTTTTCACTGTCTTCAAGTTTTTTACTTGCTGCTGTTATATCTATCTTCCCTTGAGCAATTAATTTCTCTTGCTGAATTAATTTTTCCCGACCAGAATCAATTTTTGATTTTGACTTATCAAAATTATTCTTCAATAATTCAATATCAAAATAAGGTTTCATCCCCTCTAGTGCTCCATTGCCTTTTAATGAACTGTACATGCTGTCAAAATCTTTTCCCACTATGCTTTCATAAATCTGATTTATAGAATTATATCCAGCGATATAATTTACATTAGTAGGGTCAGTTTCTAATTGTTTTTTAGCATCTGAAACCTTTAATGAAACTTGGGATATAATATTATTTGCAGCTTGTTGTTTTCCTAAATTAAGCTTAACCTCGCTTTCACGCAGCTGCTTTCTCCCCTCTGCAATTTGTATTTCTCCTTGTGCTTTTTTCTCATTATAAACAGCTTTATTTTTTGCAAGTTCTACTTTTCCTTGTTTAATTTTTGTTTTCGCATCATTTATCTGTGTATATCCTTCTGAGAATTTATCTCCTGCTTCTTTTTTAGATTTATTTAATTTCTCTTGTGCTATGTTTATTTTACTTTGCGCAGCACCTAAAACCTCAGAATACCTAATTTTACTTCTTCTAACTCCAAGGGCTTTAAGTTTTTGTTCTATATCTGCAGAAGCTTTTTTATATTCTTCATTAAATAACAGACTATCTTTTGACTCGCCCCTATTAATTTTTACATACATTTCAGTATAAACTTCGCTTTTAAACACCTCAGGCTTTATGTAAATGAATCCCTTTGTTGATCCATTTCCAATAGAACTTAACTGTCTTTGAGCTGACATGTATAGAGGTGACATTGCAGTTCCAACTATTTTAAATTTAATATTTTTTAAGTCATCCCCTATTTTAATATCTTTCCCAGATTTAAGTTCTATAACATCTCCAATTTTAAATTTGTTTTCTTTTAAAAACCTTTCTTCAACTATTGCTTCATTACTATTTTCTGCTAATCTTCCTGTAACAATTTCCATGTTATTAATGCCATCTACAGATGGAATTGAATTAACATTAACCACCAATGCATGCTTATCTTTTTCAATTACTGCATCTATTGAAAATGTTCCCTCAACCTTTTTTACATCTTCTAGTTTTTGGACCTCATTTAAATCATCAACTGTAAGTCCAAGTGTAGAAATCAGTTTAAAGTCCATAAACTCCGCTTCACTCAAATAAGAATCTGCTGATTTTTTCATATCAGGACTAGTGGCTCTAACTCCAGCATAAAAAGCCACTCCCATTGCAATAATTATTACTATAGATAAAAACCTTGAAAGCGTGTGTTTTATGTCCCTAAATAAATTTTTAAAAAATGTTTTTTTCATATTGTTACCACTCCAATTTTTCTATGGGCATTGGATTATTATTTTTTACTACACTTTCAACTTTACCACTTCTTAATGTTATTATTTTGTCAGCAATAGGAGTTATAGCTGAATTATGGGTAATAACTATAACAGTCATTCCATGTTTTTTTGAGGTATCAGATAATAGTTTTAATATTGATTTACCAGTGTTATAATCCAATGCCCCAGTAGGCTCATCGCAAAGAAGTAACTTAGGATTCTTAGCAAGGGCTCTTGCTATGGAAACTCTTTGCTGTTCTCCTCCAGAAAGCTGGGAAGGAAAATTTTGCATCCTATCTTTAAGTCCTACATTATTAAGTACCTCTACAGGATTCATTGGATTTTTACATATTTCAACTGCAAGCTCTACGTTCTCAATTGCATTTAAATTTTGCACTAAATTATAAAACTGAAATACAAAGCCTATTTCATCACGTCTATACTTTGTAAGCATCTTTTTACTATATTCACTTATCTCATTACCATCTACAAGAATATTTCCGCTAGTAACTTGATCCATCCCCCCCAAAAGATTAAGTATTGTGGTTTTTCCTGCGCCACTAGCCCCAATAACCACAACGAATTCACCCTCTTCTATAGAAAATGAAACATCATCTACTGCTCTAATTATAACTTCTCCCATGTGGTAAGTCTTTTTCACATTTTTTAATTCTATAAAATTATTCATCTTTTATCTCCTAATCTATATTTTCACTATCTAGCTTTCCCATAATATCGCTATAAAATATATCTATAATATCAAGGATAATCTTTCTTACTTCTGTGCCATCTTCTTTTTCTTTCAAAATTATGGAGATACTCTCCACAAGGTTATAAGATACTAAATATATAATAAAATTATTTTTAAGCTGTTTTCCTTGCAATGATAATTCATATTTCATTTTTTCAGAGACTATTCTAGTTATAAAATCAACAAAGGTTTTTTTACAGTTTTCATACTTCGATCCTTCACTTTTATTAAGTAATATTGTAATTTCTATACTACTTGCTTTAAATATCTCCATTATCTTTTCCATTAATTCATTAAAAATTTCATCTGCCTTTTCGTTTACTTCTACTTTATTAAATTGATTAATATAATCCATTAATTTATCATACACAGAGCCAATTAATTTTTCATACAAATCATCTTTACTTTGAAAATACTTATAAAAATTTCCTACTGATGTTTGAGAATTCTTAGCTATACTCCTTATAGATGTTCCTTTATAACCCAATTGTTTAAATTCCACTAAAGCTTGTTCTACTATATTTTTTCTAACCTCATATTTTAAATATTGCATTAGAAAACCTCCGTTCTCTTTTGTAGTATACTATATCTAAAATATAACTTCAATATTAAACTAGGAATTTTTTTCACTTGACAACAACAATTACCGGAAATATAATTAAAAGAATAGACTTATCTAAATTATAGTTTCAGAGGAGGGATTTTTATCCGTCAACATAAGATTACCCAGCATTTACATAGGAAAAAAGAAGATTTTTCTTCAACCTCTATCTCTGATAATAATAAACAACTCCAATTGGAATTAAAAGAAAGTGATGCCAGTTTCCTCCAAACTCTTATTGACACCATTCCTAACCCAATCTTCTATAAGGATGAGCACGGAACATACACACATTGCAATCTTGCCTTTACAGAATATTTAGGGTTAAAAAGAGAAGAAATTATTGGACATACTGTTTATGATATAAGCCCAAAAGCTCTAGCAGATGTTTATTATAAAGCTGATATGGAATTGATACAGTCCAAAGGAAAACAAGTTTATGAAGCCAAGGTGAAATATGCAGACGGATCAATACATGATATTCTCTTTACCAAAGGCGCCAATGTAAATGAAGAAGGCTTAGTAAAGGGAATTGTAGGAAATATGATTGATATTACAGAACGAAAAAATATGGAAAATAAAATACATAAACTTTTAAAACTAAAAGAGTCGATGCTAGATATAAATCAAGTTATTCTTCAGGTAAATGACATTAAAGAATTATTTATATTGCTTTTAGAAAAAGTAACGGAGGCACTTGATAACCGTGATCTTGGTTGTGTATTAGTTTTAGATACAGATAACAATTTAAAAATCATTGCCAGTAAAGGATATGATGATAATCTATCTGAAAAATTCACTCTAAATCTAAAGGATTCTTTTTTTTGGAATGTAGTGGGGGGTAAATTAGATAAAGCTGTTATTATAAATAATATTCAAAAGTTAAACTTTGATAAATATGATGTGATTTTAGAAAATATTGTTGGAATCAAAGTGGAGTCTTCTATTAGTACCCCCATTCTTTTAGGCGATAGATTATACGGTTTAATAAACATTGATAGCACCCAAAATAATGCTTTTGATGAATCAGATCTCGAAGTAATGGAATATTTAAAAAAACAAATTGAGATTGGTATTGCTAAGTATGCACTTTATGAAGAAACCGTATATTTATCTAGATATGATAAATTAACAAATGTATATAATAGAAGATATTTTGAAGAATTATTCAATACTGTCTTATTAAGGGCCAAAAATTATAATGAAAATTTTTCAGTGGTAATATTTGATATAAATGGATTAAAGTTTATTAACGATACGTATGGTCATTTAGCTGGAGACGAATTAATTAAAATCTGTGCTAATGGTTTAAGCAGTAAAATTAAAATTTCAGATATATTTGCACGCTTTGGAGGAGATGAATTTATTGCAGTTTTTTTAGGCAATGATTTGCAAATTATAATCCGTAAATTTGAAGATCTGATTCAGGAATTTATTAATAATCTCATACATTTTGAAGGAAATACTTTTATCTGCAGCTTTAGCTATGGCATTTCTAGCTTTCCACAAAATGGAACTGACTATAATGAGCTTATACGAATTGCAGATAAAAATATGTATGAATACAAGCAGAATTTCAAAAATAAATTAACTGATGATAGAAATCATTAGAAAAAAAATAAAACTAAGCCCCAGAGCTGGAAGATTACTTCTCACTCTAGGGCTTATATCTTTTATAACATTTCCACTAATATATTTCTAACACATTTATCATTTAGCAGACTGTTTTCCATCTCTAGCTGAAAACTGTGACGTTCCATCTCTTTGTCCTTTTGGCGTTTCCAAGCGTGGAAAACTTGCTCTATGGTAACAACTCCATAGGATATAAACATATGGAAATATTCCCCAATCATGGCCGATCCAGTAATATATTTACCTGCCATTTTCATAAGCCGTGCCGGAGTTTATTTAAAACCAGTAGTTGTTCAATGCGTCAATGCAGCAATAATAGACAAGTCTTGCCCACACTTTAAACATCGCTATGATAGTATTAAATATTGATAGAATTATTTTATTATTAAAACTAATACTACTTAAAAATAGACAACTTTTAATTGTGTATTTTTATAGATTTACAAATGGAAGCAGGCTACCTGATGTCCTCCACCTAAATCTTCAAACTTAGGTTCCTCTTTTCTGCATATCTCCGTACACTTAAAACATCTAGTATGAAAACTACACCCAGAAGGCGGATTAATTGGGCTTGGTACATCCCCTGTTAATATTATTCTGTTTTTCTTCTTAGTTGGATCAGGAATTGGAATAGCTGAAAGCAACGCTTGTGAATATGGATGTTTAGGTTCATGGTAAAGTATATCTCCATCTGCAAGTTCAACCAATTTTCCTAGATACATTACACCCACCCTTGTGCTTACATGTTTAACTACATTTAGTCCATGCGCAATAAATAGATAAGTCAAATCAAATTCTTTTTGCAAATCATGAAGCAAATTTAGTACCTGAGCCTGTATAGAAACATCTAGTGCTGATACTGGTTCATCACAAACTATTAGCTTAGGATTTAGAGAAAGAGCCCTAGCAATACCCACCCTTTGTCTTTGACCACCACTAAACTCATGTGGATATCTATTTCTATGAAAACTAGCCAGACCTACACAATTCAAAAGTGAAAGAACTCTTTTCTCTATATCCTCTTTTTTTTCTGTTTTATTTACCTTCATGGGTTCAGCTATTATATCCCCGATGTTCATCCTTGGATTTAGAGAAGAGTAAGGATCTTGAAATATAATTTGAATGTTTTTTCTCATGCCCTTTTGCTCTCTTTTGGATAACTTCGCTATATCTCTTCCTTCAAAAATCACTTCACCAGAGGTCGGAGAAAGTAAATTAACTAACATTTTACCAGTAGTTGATTTACCACAACCAGATTCTCCAACTAAACCTAAAGTCTCACCCTTATAAATATTAAATGATACGTCGTCAACAGCCTTAACATAATCCGTAGTTTTACCAAATACGCCAGACTGTACAGGAAAATATTTTTTTAAATTTTTAATTTGTAATAATGGTTCCATACTTACACCTGTCCTTCCTGTTTATCACTGTATAGAAAACAACGAACTTTTCTCCCATCGTATTCAACAAGCTCTGGTTCCTTTTGCGTGCAAATGTCCATACATTTACTACACCTATCACTAAAAGAGCATCCCTTTGGCATATTTAAAGGATTAGGTACCATTCCAGGAATCATGAATAACTGATCTACCTTTTCATCCACCTTAGGGATAGAAAGCAATAATCCTTCAGTATAAGGATGTAATGGCTTTTCAAAAAGATTAAGTGAAGTTGCTTTTTCAACAATCTTACCACAATACATTACTACAACCTTATCTGCTGTTTCTGCAACTACTCCAAGATCATGGGTAATTAAAAGAATCGCAGTGTTAAGTTTATTTTTTAATTTTATAATTAGTTCCAATATTTGAGCTTGTATAGTAACATCAAGCGCTGTTGTAGGTTCATCTGCTATAAGTAATTCTGGATTACAAGAAAGTGCAATAGCAATCATTACTCTTTGCCTCATGCCACCACTTAATTGATGAGGATAATCATTTATTCTCTTCTCTGGAGTAGGAATACCTACAAGCTCTAGCATCTTAATCGCCTCTAAGGTAGCCTCTCTTTTTTTTAATTTCTTATGTCTAATTATAGTTTCTGATATTTGCTTTCCTATGGTAACTACAGGATTTAAAGAAGTCATGGGTTCTTGAAATATCATGGATATTTTATCCCCTCTTATATCTTGCATTTGCTTATTACTTTTCTTTAACAAATCTTCACCTTTAAACAAAATTTCTCCACCTATAATTTTTCCAGGTGGACTTGGTATAAGACTCAAAATAGAAAGGGAAGTTACACTTTTACCACTACCAGATTCACCAACTATGGCCAGTATTTCCCCTTTATCCACTTCAAAATCCACACTATCTACTGCATTAACTAGTCCACCCTTAACTCTAAACTGAGTTTGTAAATTTTTAACTTCTAATAACATTATGTAATCCCCCTTATTGATGAAGTTTTGGATCCAAAGCATCTCGGAGTCCATCACCAAA
>Ga0209123_1002293_pt1 | contig 16557 bp, 15 predicted proteins | sample BarGraIncu00431A_FD_184500 | JGI IMG/M metagenome (GOLD analysis project Ga0209123, IMG submission 184500) | Arctic peat soil microbial communities from Barrow, Alaska, USA - Barrow Graham LP Incubations 004-31A (SPAdes) (version 2) | ecosystem: Environmental > Terrestrial > Soil > Wetlands >...
CTTGGTGCCCGGGACCGGAATCGAACCGGTACGCCCTTACGGACGAGAGATTTTAAGTCTCTTGCGTCTACCAATTCCGCCACCCGGGCGCTACCGGTAACCCGGCTTGCTACATGTTGTTGACGCGCTCCCGAAGATCCTTGCCGGTCTTGAAGAACGGAGTCTTCTTGGAAGGGATGCTGACGATTTCACCGCTCTTCGGGTTCCTCGCCTCGCGCGGCTCACGATCTCTGATGGTGAAGCTTCCAAAACCGCGAATCTCCACTTTGTCACCGGAGGTGAGCGCATCGCTCATGGCATCGAAAACCATCGATACCACCGCCTCCGAATCCTTGCGTGTCAGGACGCCACGCACTTCCACCAGCCTGTCAATCAGTTCGCTTTTAGTCATTTGTACACACCTCATTAAGCTATTAAATTACACCTGTCGGCGAAAGTGACGTGTCCTATTCTTCGCTGTTCTTCTTCAGCTTTTCTTTCAAAAGGTCGCCGAAGCTGGAAGTAGCTTCGCCCTGTGCTCCCATGTACGAGGCAAGTTCTGCCTTGTCGATGGCGGTCTGCAGCGATTTGATGGAGAGAGCAATCTTCTTCTCCACCATGTCGACGCTCAGTACAACTGCCTCAAGCTCGTCGCCGACGTTGGCGAAGTCCTTCGGAGTTGCGACCTTCTCGTGGGAAAGCTCGGAAACATGAACCAGCCCTTCGATGCCTTCTTCGATTTCCAGGAACACGCCGAAGTCGGTCACGGAGGTTACGCGGCCCTTGACTCTGGAGCCGGGACGGTAACGACGCGGGATCTCGTCCCAGGGATCGGGCACGAGCTGCTTGATGCCCAGGGAAAGTCTCTCGTTCTCGACGTCGATGTTGAGAACAACTGCCTGCACGGTCTGCCCCTTGGTGAAAAGCTCGCCCGGGTGCTTGACGCGGCGGGTCCAGGAGATGTCGGAGACATGCACCAGGCCGTCGATGCCGTCTTCGATGCCGATGAAGACGCCGAAGTCGGTGATGTTCTTGATCTGCCCTTCGATCTTGGTGCCGACCGGGTAACGCTCGCCAATGACAGTCCAAGGGTTAACCTCGGTCTGCTTGAGTCCCAGAGAAATCCTGCGGTTACCCGGATCGACGCCCAGGATGACTGCTTCGACTTCTTCGCCGGTCTTCAAGAGTTCCGACGGGTGACGTACCCTTCTGGTCCAGGACATCTCGGAGACGTGAACCAGGCCTTCGATGCCGTCTTCCAGGGAGATGAATGCGCCGTAATCGGTGAGGCTGACCACTTTGCCGCGAACCTTCTCGCCTTCCTGGTAGCGCTCGCCCACGTTCAGCCAGGGATCGGGCACAGTCTGCTTCAGGCCGAGAGAGATCTTGCCCTTCTCGCGGTCGTACTTCAGAACCATGACGTTCAGGGTATCGCCCACCTTGACCATCTCGGAGGGATGCCCAAGGCGTCCCCAGGACATGTCGGTTACGTGCAGCAGGCCGTCAACGCCGCCCAGGTCGACGAACGCGCCGTACTCAGCGATGTTCTTGACGACGCCAGCAACGATATCCCCTTCCTTCAGGGTCGCCAGGGTCTCGGTCCTTGCCTTGTCGCGGTCCTCTTCGAGGAGTGCGCGGCGGGAAAGTACCAGGTTGCCCCGCTTGCGGTTCAACTTGAGAATCTTGAACTGGTAGGTCTGGCCGATGAAACGGTCCATGTTGCCGCCGGGACGCAGGTCAACCTGCGAAGCGGGAAGGAAGGCCTCGACGCCGACGTCGACGGTCATGCCGCCCTTAACCTTGCCGGTGATCTTCCCTTCGATGACGCCACCTTCGCCGGCTGCGGCGATGGTTTCCCAAGCTACCTGGGAATCGGCCTTCTTCTTGGAAAGGACCATGTGGCCGCGGATGTTTTCGCCGCGCTCGAAGTAGACATTCACTTCGTCGCCGACCTTCACATTCAGCTCGCCAGCCTCATCGATGAATTCGCCGATGCGAATGCAACCCTCTGACTTGTAGCCGACATCGACCAAAACCACATCTTGCTCGATCTGGACTACCACGCCCTTGACGACTTCGCCGCTCTGCGGCTGCCTCAGGCTGTCCTGGAAGAGGTCGGCGAACTCGCCTTGCTCTGACTGCTCCAGTTCCTCGTCAGTATCGTGTAACCGCCTAATCGGCATATCTTTTTTCTTAAACGTCTTTTTTTCGTCACCCATCGAAGACCGTACCCCCTGAAGTAATTCTCTCTAAAATCGAGCTAATTTATCACATCTGTGAAAAAATTCAATCTATTTTATCCTTATCTATCTCTGTAATGCGATCTAATACATCATCTATCAACCATTTCGGTGTCGAGGCCCCCGCGGTCACCCCGACTTTCTCCACCCCGGTGAACCATTGCGGGTCCAGTTCGCAGGCAGTTTCGATGTGATGGGTGCGCGGCAAAAGCTCGGAGCAGACCTCCGCGAGCCTCTTGGTGTTGGCGGAGTTGAACCCTCCGATGACGATCATGCAGTCGACCTTGCCGGCGAGTTCCTTGGCTTCCTCCTGGCGCACCGCAGTCGCGTCGCAGATGGTGTGGTAGACCCGGATCTCGCCGCCCTTGCCGAGGCAGGCGGTCACCACCTGCTTCAGGTTTTCAAAGGACTGGGTCGTCTGGGCGACCACGCCGATCTTCGCCATCCGGGGAAGGCGCTCGGCTTCCTCACCGCTTCCGACCACGTAAACCTTCCCCGTTGCGTAGGACACGATCCCCTGCACCTCGGGGTGGTCGGCATCGCCCACCACGACCACGTCGTAGCCGGCACTCGACAGGCTCGCCACATGCTCCTGCGCCTTCTTGACGAACGGGCAGGTGGCGTCGACGATCTCGAGGTTGCGGCTGATGGCAGCCTCAAGCTCCTCCGCGGCGACGCCGTGCGAGCGAATGATGATGGTTCCGCTCTCCACGCCGTTCACGTCGGACAACGGCTTCACGCCCATCTCCTCCAGCCGCTGAACGACTTGCGGCGAGTGAATGATCGGCCCGAGGGTGTAGGTTTCCCCGCCCTTGTCGGCCGCCTCGAAAGCGAGATGGGTCGCCCTTTTCACGCCGAAACAAAATCCGGCCTGCTTAGCCAGTATTACTTCCATTAATCGGTCCCCTTCTGGTCGCACAGCCTGCCCTTCACGGTGCGCTCCATAAAATCCAGCACCTCGTCGATGGAGAGCGCCGTTGAATCAACCGGGACCGCGTCCGAAGCCTGCTTAAGCGGTGCATGTTCGCGTCCTTCGTCCTGCCGGTCGCGGCACACCACGCGGGCGATGGTTTCCTCGAGGGTGACCTTTTCGCCCCGCGCGGCAAGCTCCAGATAGCGGCGTTTGCCGCGCTCCTCGGCGCTTGCGAAGAGGAAAAATTTCACCTCGGCGTCGGGAAACACCACGGTGCCGATATCGCGTCCCTCGAGAATGACTCCGCCCGCTTGGCCCATGGTGCGCTGCATGTCAAGTAACGCGTCGCGCACCGGCTTGCGGGCCGAGATGCAGGAGGTTAGTAAGCCCACCTCCTCGCTTCTGATGGCGCTGGAAACATCCTCTCCGTTCACCAGCACGCGGCAACTCCCGTCCTCGCGCTCGAAGGTGATGCTGAGCCCCCGGCAAAGTTCGGCGAGCCCCGCGTCGTCCTCGCAACTGATCCCCGCGCGCTGCGCCATGAGGGCGACCGCGCGGAACATGGCGCCGGTGTCGATGTGCAGGTAGCCCAGGCGCCTTGCCAGCAGTTTCGTGATGCTGCTCTTCCCCGCGCCCGACGGCCCGTCGATGGCGACTATCACCCCGTTCACTCTTGCAGCGCTCAACGGGACGCGACCTCTTCGAGGAGTTCCAGAAATCCCGGGAAGGAGGTGGCGATGCACTCCGTGTCGTCGACGCTGGTTTCCCCGCTAGCGGCAAGTCCCGCGACCAGCATGGACATGGCGATCCGGTGGTCGCCGAAGCTCTCGGCGCGGCATCCGGCCAGGCGCTCCACGCCGGTGATCTCCATGCCGTCCGGGGTCTCGACGACGCTAACGCCGGCGCGGCGCAGGTTTGCGGCCATGGCGGCGATGCGGTCGGTTTCTTTAACGCGCAATTCCGCAGCTCCGCTTACCCGCGTGGTGCCCCGGGCCAGAGAGGCCGCGACGCAGATGGCGGGGAACTCGTCGATAGCGCGCGGCACCAGCTCTCCGGAGATCTCCATCGCCTTGAGCTGGGAGGAGCGGATCCTGATGTCGGCAACTGGCTCGCCCGACTGCTCGCGCGGGTTCAACAGTTCCAGGTCGGCTCCCATTCCTTTCAGGATGTCGATGACGCCGGTACGGGTCGGATTGACGCCGACGCCGCGGATCAGCAGCTCGCTTCCCGGGACGATGAGTGCGGCGACCATGAAGAAGGCGGCCGAGGAGATGTCGCCGGGGACCGCGATGTCGCTCGCGGTCAATTCCACCCCGCCGGTGAGCTTCACGCCACCGGGAAAGCTTTCCACCTGCGCCCCGAAATGGCGCAGCATCCGCTCCGAGTGGTCGCGGGAGAGATGCGGTTCCAGAACGGTCGTCTCGCCCTCGGCGTAAAGGCCGGCGAGCATGATGGCCGATTTCACCTGGGCGCTGGAAACCGGTGAGGCGTACTTGATACCGGTAAGCTTGGTGCCCTGGATGGCGAGCGGAGCCTTGTCGCCGCCGGCGCGCCCCGAGATGCGGGCGCCCATCTGGGCAAGCGGCCCCACGACCCGCTTCATGGGCCGCGCCCTCAGGTACTTGTCCCCGGAAAGGACGGAAAAGAAGTTCTGCCCCGCCAAAAGGCCGGTAAGAAGCCGCATGGAGGTGCCGGAGTTGCCGCAGTCCAGCACGTCGGCCGGCTCGGAGAGGCCGTGCAGCCCCTTGCCGTGGATGACCAGGGTCTCGCCGTCGTCCTCAACCTTTATGCCCATGGCGCGGAACGCCTCCAGGGTGGCAAGGGCGTCCTCGCCGCGCAGGAACCCGGTCACCTTGGTGACCCCGGTCGCAAGCGAGCCGAACATGATGGAGCGATGCGAAATGGATTTGTCGCCGGGCACGGTGATTTCGCCCCGCACCGCTTTCGCGCATTGCACAGTGTAGCTCTGCATAGAAGCTCCAGTTTAAAGTATCGCGTCGCGCTTTTGCTTCGAGTTGAGAAAAAAGGATTCCAGCGCGGCTGCGTCACCTGCCTCCACCATGGAGCGGAGCTTGGCCAGGTAGCCTGCGAAAAAGTCCATGGTTTCCAGGATAGCGTCCCGATTGGTAAGCGCGATGTCGCGCCACATGACCGGGTCCGACGAGGCGATACGGGTAAAGTCCCGGAATCCCCCGGCGGTAAAGGAGAGCAGCTCGCCGCCGAAACGGTCATAGCCATCGACAGCGTTCACCAGCGAATAGGCGACCATGTGTGGCAGATGGGAGATGGCACCCACCACACGGTCGTGCTGCACGGGATCCATCAGCGGCACCGTGGAGCCGGCCAGCTTCCAGACCTCGACCACCTTGGCGAGTGCCGCGGGATCGGTCCTGGGAGTCGGCGTCACGATGCAGCGCTTCCCCTGGTAAAGTGTGGCAAAGGATGCCTCGACACCGGAGTGTTCCGTCCCCGCGATCGGGTGCCCGCCGACGAAGAAGGTTCCTTCCGGCATGAGCTGCTCGCAGGCCTCGACCACGTACTCCTTGACGCTGCCACCGTCGGTGACTATGGCCCCGGGGGCAAGAAAGGGTGCGATCTCGGCAACCACGCCGGGTATCGAGCAGACCGGCGTCGCGATGAAGACCAGATCGGCCCCCTGCACCCCTTCCTTGGCATCAAGCGAGTAGCGATCCAAAACACCCAGCTCCACACCACGCCTGAGATTCGCCTCGCCGCGGCCGATGCCGACCACCTCACCCACGGCCCCTTTTTCGCGCAGCACCCGCGCCAGGGAGCCGCCGATCAGGCCGACGCCGATGACGGCCATCCGTTTTATCAGCGGCTGTTCAGCAGCACTCATGAACGGGCCCGCGGGTAGGATCCGAGCACTTTTACAAATTGGCAGCAAAGCGCAAGCTCCTGCACCGCCTCTGCGACATCGGGGTCCGTGATGTGCCCGGAGAGGTCCAGGTAAAAAATGTATTCCCACGCCTTTTTCTTCATGGGGCGCGATTCGATCTTGGAAAGGTTGAGGCCGCGCTTGGCGAAGGGCTCCAGCATCCGGTGCAGGATCCCCGGCTCGTCGCGCACCGCGAACATGAGCGAGGTCTTGTCGTCGCCGCAGCGGTCGGCGAGCTTGCGGCCGATCACCAGGAAGCGGGTGAAGTTATTCACCTGGTCCTCGATGCGCGCCTTCACCACCTTCAGGCTGTAGATGGAGGCAGCGTATTCGCTGGCGATGGCTGCTGCGGTGTAGTCCTCACCGACAATCTGGGCGGCCAGCGTCGTCGAGGCGACATCGACCAGCGGCACGTTGGGAAGGTTCTCGGCGAGCCATTTGCGGCACTGGGCCAGCGGCTGCGGGTGCGAGTACACCTTCTTCACGTCCTCGAAGCGGCCGGTCCGGGAGAGCAGGAAGTGGGAAACCTCCAAAAGCACCTCCGCGTTGATCTTCAGCTCGCTCTCCATGAACATGTCCAGGGTGTGGGAGATCATCCCCTCGGTAGAGTTTTCCACCGGCACCAGCCCGTAATAGGCCTCACCCTTCTCCACCGCCTCGAAGACCGCGGGGATGGAGCGCTCCGGCGAGAGCTCGGCCGAGAGACCGAACTGCTGCATGGCCGCCAGGTGGCTGAAGGTCGCCTTGGGTCCCAGGAACGCCACTTTCATCGGGGACTCGAGGGCAAGCGAAGCCGAGATGATCTCGCGGAACACGCCGCGTATCGCGTCCGCCGGGAACGGTCCAGGATTGGCTGCGGTCAGCCGCTCGTAGATCTCCCGCTCGCGGCTCGGCACGTGGAAGTCGCTTTGCGACCGGGTCTTCAGGGCGCCGACTTGCATGACGAGCGTTGCCCGGAGGTTCAGCAGGTCAAGTATGCGGTCGTCGACCGTGTCGATTTCCTGTCGGAGTTTTGCCAGTGTTTGCTTTTCTTGCAAGCTCGGGTCACCTTTTGGGCAGGGGTAGTGGCTGTCAGCGAAGCGTACAGGTATAAGGCAACGCCGTCCATTTTGCAACGTTTTTTTGGCAGTATTCGCACTGCAAGACTGGGAGTAAGTCTCACGGGACGAGTATAGGTAGGTGGAAGCTCCCCCTCGCCCTATGGGAGAGAGTCGGGGTGAGGGAGTCGCAGACTGTTTCCCACCGTAACACCTCGGATATACACGTCACTGGATGACGTCTCAACTGGAATGCGACAGCGCGCTCCGTGGCCAAGCCCTCACCCCTGCCCCTCTCCCGGAGGGCGAGGGGATCTGGTCACCACCTAGCGCCCCTTGAAGGGGAGGGAGAGTTTTGCCCGCCTGCTGAATCCTTAGCTAGTCGGGTTAAAGGACCTCGGCATGAGCGTCCGGGTTCATCGGGTTCATCCGGACCGCCAGCGAATAGAGATAAGGGTAATCCTTCTTCAGGTGCCACATGTAGGAGACCCACTCAATCAACAGATGGGTATGGGCGCGCTTCATGTCGCCGGAGAGGTGGTCCAGGTCGCTTTCCGGAAGCCCGTCCAGGGTGCGGCGCGCCTGGAGTTCCTCAATCAGGTGGAAGACGGCCCAGAGCAGATCGGTGAAGGCTGCATGCTCGAGCAGGTTCGGATTTTCCATGAGCATCAGCATGGTGCTCTTCTGCTCCCCGAGGAAGCTCTTCAGCGCGCCCAGATCCCCGCGGCGCGAGTCGAGGTGGATATCCTTTCCCTTGAGGTAGTCGTGCGCCGCGACGAAATCCTTGTCCTTCCACTGGGGCGTGGGGCGCAACACTTTGGATAGTTCCTTGCCGTCAGGGAAAAAGTCGAGGAAATCCCGCAGCAAATGGGTCCCGACCTCACTGAAAAAGATGCCGATCACCATATTCAGCTTCTTCATCATCGCCTCGCGCTCCCGGTCCTTGATGACGCGCTCGAGCATCAGCGTCACGAAGAGAACGTACACCGGTAGGAAGGCGACGTTCGACATGAAGCTGAAGCCGATCTCGCCCGGCTTGCCGAAGATGTAGTAGTCGGCGAAATAAAGAACCAGGGATACCAGCAGCAGGAGCCAAACGATCCTGTCCTTTGTCATGCGCGCAAACTTCACGGGGGGGAACCTCCATTAAGGCATAGGTAGCGTTGTAGATGGCAGATATGCCGCTGCGATGAGGCACACTCGTGAACATTAAGGGATGCGACCGCGGCCCGTGCGATCAGGCGCATCGCAGTCGGCTTTTCCCCTCCCGCGGTGGGCAATCGCCCGGTGCGGGTGAAAGGGATGGAATTATAGGCGAGTGGGACCCGACGGTCAAGAGGGGAACGGCAATAAGCGCATGCCAAGCTGATTGCACGAAAGCCAGAAGAGTTTCCCCCTCCCTGGCCCTCCCCCTCCGGGAGAGGGAATGTCGGGCGGAGTCGGATTGATGGCGAGCGTTGATCCTGAGGTTTCGCCGGACTGTCAAGGAATTGGAGCCGAAGGTCCCCTCTCCCGGAGGGGGAGGGTTAGGGAGGGGGAAATTCTGCCTCTACCCAGCTAAACGCCGCCCGGAGGCTGGTCACATTATCCTATGCGCCGCAGTCCGTCGGCGACCCGAATGGTCGAGCCTCTCCAAGTCGGGAAGATCCCGGAGACCACACCGACGACCAGGGAGGCGAGCAGCTCAAGCAGGATGGTTTCGCGCGAAACGCTGAAATAGGGGAAAAACTGCGCGAGCTCCCGCTCAATCCAGAGCGCCGCGGGAAAGGTGCAAAGCGCCCCAACCACGCCGCCCAGAAGCGAGATGGTCACCGACTCGCCGAAGATGAGTAGCGCCAGGTGGCTTGCCTTGAAGCCGAGCGTCTTCAGGGTGGCGTACTCCCCGATCCGCTCGCGCGCCGTCATCGCCATGGTGTTCGCGGCTACCACCATGATGATGGCGATCACCATATAGGAAACGATCTGGATCGCCACCATGATCGCCTCGGTCATGGAGACGAAGCCCATCTGGAAGGCGCGCTCGGTCTCGGTCAGGGTCTCGGCCAGCGAGTTTTTGAAAAGCGAGTCCACGCCGAGGGAGACTTCGGGGGCAAGCCCCGCGTTTTTGACGCCGATCATATAGAAGCCAGCCTGATCGGCTCGCCGCGGAGTCGTTTTTCTCATGGTCTCGTTCAGGTAGTCCCAGTGGAACAGCAGTATCCGCTCCTCCGTGGTCTTTTCCGCCCCGCGAAAGATGCCGCGCAACACGAACTCCCACTGCCCGGGATAGATGGTTCCCTTAAGCGTGATCAGATCCCCGACCTTCCAGCCGTAGGTCTTGGCCAGCTTGCGCCCCACGATGCACCCCTTGCGGTCCAGGAGAAAGTCACTTTGTTCCTTGGGGTCCAGGATGAACTCGGGGTAGAGGTTGAGATAGCTTTGCGGCTCGACCGCGTAGTTGGCAAAGAAATGTTTCTCGTCGATGTAGACGCCGCCAAACCAGTTGCCGTAAGCGACTGAGCTTACCCCCGGCACCCCGCGGATCCGCTCCAGGTAGGATACCGGAAGCGGGAAGATCAGGGAGATGGCGTTTCTAGTCACCAGGCGGGTCGCCGAGGCATGCTCGGCCCCGGAGTACCAGAGCCCCGTCAGGGTCCGCAATAGTCCGAAGGCGAGCACGGCTACGGCGACACCTACCACCGTCAGGATGGAGCGGAGCTTGTGCCGGAACAGGTTCCGTATGATGAACTTGATCATGAACATGATTAGCTCGCCCTGAGTGCGGTCACGATGTTCATCCTTGCCGCCCGGACCGCCGGAAGCATGCCGCCGATGAATCCCATGACGACGGAGAAAAGCAGTGATTTCCAAAGGATCCCGAAGGTGAGCGTGAAGGAGAAGGCGAGCTCGGAAAAGGAGGCCCAGTTCATGGTGGATATGGTGATAAGCTGCATGAAGGAGGCTCCCCCCACGCCGAGTATCCCGCCGCAGAGCCCCAGGAGAAGCGCCTCCATGATGAATGCGGAAAGGATGCTGCTCCTTTGGAAGCCGAGTGCCCGCAACGTCCCGATCTCGCCGACGCGGTTGGCGACGGCGGCGTACATGGTAATGGTGGCTCCGATGACGGCGCCGATGGAAAAGACGACCGTCAGCACCATCCCGAGGATACGCAGAAAGCGCGCCATCGACTCGGACTGATCCAGATAGTAGCGGGTCTCCCGCTTTGCCTCCACGGTGAGCCTCGGGTCCCCCTCCACCCGCGCCTTGAAGGCGTCGAACTGGGCGGGGTCACGCATCCGGAAGATGACGGAGGAGTAAATCTGGCGGCGAAAGGCCTGCATCATCTGGTCCGAGTCCCCCCAGATCTCCGAGGAGAACCCGGTGGTCCCCGCATCGAATATCCCGACCACGCGCCAGTCGCGCATCCCAAATCGAAGCGTTTCTCCCATGCCGCCCCCCTGGAAGCGGCGCGCGATGCTTTCCCCGGCGATTACTTCGGCAGAGCCCGGCCTCGGCATGCGCCCCTCTTTCAGGTGAACCGCGGGCCTGAGCTGAAGCGAGGCGGCGCTCACCCCGCGGATCACCACGTTCGCCGGCTTGTCGCTGCCGCGCTTTTTCAGGTTGATCAGTACCACCAGTTCCTTGGCGAGGAGCGGCTTACCGTCCGGGCCGATCGCCACCTCGGGCTGGCTCTCGATCAGTGCCGCCTGGCCGCGCTCCACGGCGCTTTGCACCTCTGAGTTGGCGGACTTTCGGAGCACCATCACGTTGTCCGGCGAACCGGTCGCTACCAGGGTCTGCTGCAACCCCTCGGCGAGCATCAGGGTCGCGGCGAAAACGAACACCACGAGCCCCATGCCGCTTGCGGTCAGGAGCGTGGTGAGCCGCCTGGTCCAAAGGTTGCGAAAACTGTAGGAGTAGGGAATTCCCATTTCAATTCTTCCCCTCAGGAGGCCTCACTGAGCTCCCCCTTCTCCAGGTGCCGGATGATGTGGGCCTTCTCGGCCGCACGCGGGTCGTGGGTCACCATGATGACGGTCTTCTTGAACTCGCGCACCAGCCGGTCCATGAGCAACAGGATCTCCTCTGCGGAGGCGCGGTCCAGGTCGCCGGTCGGCTCGTCCGCCACCAGGATTTCCGGGTCGGTGACGATGGCACGCGCGATGGCGACCCGCTGCTGCTGGCCTCCGGAGAGCTGGGAAGGATAGTGGTCCATCCGGTCGGCAAGCCCCACCACGGAAAGCACCGCCTCGACGTGCTCGCGCCGCTCGCGCCTTTTCAGGGAGGTCAGAAGCAGCGGCAGCTCCACGTTTTCATAGGCGGTCAAGACCGGTATCAGGTTGTAGAACTGGAAGATGAAGCCGACGTTACCGGCGCGCCAGCGGGCCAGATCGCTCTCGGAAAGGCGCGTGATCTCCACCCCGCCGATCAGGATGGATCCCTGGTCCGCCGAGTCGATTCCCGCGATGAGGTTTAAGAGGGTGCTTTTCCCGGAACCCGAAGGACCCATCAGCGCCACGAACTCGCCCTGGGCGATGTCGAAGCTGATCCCGGAGAGGACCGGCAGGAGCTGGCTACCCCGCCGGTAGCTCTTGGAAAGGTTGCGAATGACGACGATAGGGGCGCTCGGCTCCTCCATGGCTACTTCTCCGCCGTCTTGACGCGGCTTTGGTCGTGCAGTTTTTCCAGCGGCTTGGTGGCGATGCGCTCCCCGGCCTTCACGCCGGAAACCACCTCCACCAGGTCCCCGACCCGCGCGCCGAGAGTCACCGGAGTCTGCACGGCCTTGTCGCCCTGCACCACGAAGACGATGCTCTTGCCGTCGCGCTGGACGATGGCCGAGGGGGGAAGCGCGATGCGCGGCTTGGTTTCACCCGGCCCCACCGGCCGCTCCAGGAAGGCGACTTTGGCACTCATCTCCGGGAGCACCCGCTTGTCCCGGTCCAGGAAGCGGACCTTCACCATGACGCTCCCCTTGCTGCGGTCCGCGGTCGGCACGATGGTGTGCAGCACCCCGCGAAAGCGGCTCTCCGGAAGGGCGTCGAGCAGGATCTCGCAGGGTTGCCCCACCTTCACCTTGCCGAGGTTCGCCTCGGAGACGTCTGCTTCCACCTCAAGCGATCCCATGTCCGCCAGGGTGACGACCGCGGCCTTGGCATTGGCTGCCGCCGCCAGCGGGGAGACGATGTCACCCACGTCCGCGTTCTTGGTCAGCACCACCCCGTCGAAGGGGGCGCGTATCTGGGTGTAATCAAGCGCCACCGCGGCGCCGGTAAGCGCCGCCTGAGCGGAGGTGATCGCGGTCAGCGCGCCGGCCGAAGCAGCCACATCCCGGTCGTAGCGTGCCTGGGCGGTATCGTAGTCAGACTGGGAAATAATCCCCTGGGCGACCAGCTCCTTGTTTCTGGCCAGGTTTCGTGCCGCATCCTTTTGTTCCACGCGCGCCTGCTCCAGCGAGGTGCGGGCGGTAGCCAGGTTGGCGGCGGCCTGCGCCCTGGCCGCGGCGACATCGCCGCTTTCCAGGCGGGCCAGCAGCTCCCCTGCGTGGACCACGCTCCCCTCCTCCACGCCGAGCCAGTCGAGCCTGCCGGTTGCCTTTGAGGAGACGGCAGCCTTGCGCTGCGCCACCACGTAGCCGCTCGCGTTCAAGAGGGAAAAGGTCTGGGACGGGTAAACCAGCGAAACCGTGGCCACCTCCACCTCGACGCTCCGGTTCAGGACCAGCTTCCAGGCGACCAGCGCCAGCAGGGCGATCACGATGCAGACCAGCGACCAGAAGCGCACACCTTTCCCCTTTTTGGGAGCGGCGGAGTAGCGTTCCTTGTCGATGGTGAGTTTATTCAGGTCTTCTTGAGCCATTATTCGTTCACCCCGTAGGTGCGATTCTTTAGAGCGATTTTACATACCACTATTACCAGGGCGTGTAAAGCTCTAATTTGATTACAGTTCTTCCACCTGCACCCCGGTTACCTCGGTGTCGGGACGCTCCTCGACAAGCCAGCGCTCCAGTTCCTGCAGGAGGCTCCTTCCCATGGCTGCACTCTCGGCAACCGTCACGAAAGCAAGTTCCGAGTCGCCCGCCCGGTCGTGCAGTCCCGACTCCCGGCAGGCGACATTGAACCTGTTGCGGGCCCGCGCCAGGACGCTCTTCACGATCGAGCGCTTTTCCTTTAGGTTGCGGCTGGTAAGACGCAGCCGCATCATGAGCAGAACTACGTGCATATATTGGCCTCCCATGCGTAACCCGATTCTACTGCCGTTATCCCTATAGCCGATAGTCGTGTCAAAATCCCCTCGCCCTCCGGGAGAGGGGCAGGGGTGAGGGATTAGCCACGCAGGATGGTACCACCCCTGTTGAGTATCTATATCCCATGGGCCTTCTCGTAGGGAGAAAGTTGGGAAACCGTCTGCGACTCCCTCACCCCGCCCCTCTCCCGGAGGGCGAGGGGGAGCTTTCAAAGTGGAAGGAGCTAAAGGACAACAACCACCCCTGACAATGCTGCCAAATGGGGAAGCCTGGCTTCAAGATGCCGTGCTCCGCAAAAGAATAGCCGGCAGCTAGCACCTAATGAGAGGCACCAACGGCAGGGTCAATAGTATCACCCGGCTGGCTGCTGCGCCAGAAATTCTCATGTATACGCGGCGGCGCAGACCAGCCGGAGATTCTCGGATTGTCTTGAGGCAGCAATTCCGCTACACTGGCCGCCTGCGCCCAAAAGGAGACCCTCATGATCGCATCCCGTGGCTTCGCCCTGCTGCTCTCACTCTTCCTTGCCACCCTCACCGGGTGCGCCGCCACCCTGCCCACCTCGCCGCTTCCGGACGGCTTCGCTGTCAAGACCTTCACCAAGGTTGACTCAGGCAAACCGTTCGCGGTGAACCGGACCGGTGTCTTTGCCGCAGTCGTTGAAGGAAGCGTCCAGGTCATCGATCCCGCGGGCGGGCCAGGTCGAGTCATAGCACCCGCGCCGGCAACCGGTTTCAACTTCTCGCCGGACGGCACACGGCTGGCGGCGCTCTTCGCCACCGCAGACCAGAGCCTCCTGCGCATCTTCGACTTGCAGGGAAAGCTCCTCGGCGAGACGCTCATCTCTGGCAGAGTCACCTCGCTCGCCTGGCGCTCCGATAAGGAACTGCTGGCCACCGCCCTTACCATCAAGAAGTTCAGTTTCGGTTCCGAATTCACCTCGGTCCTATACCGCTGGGACACCGTCACCCCGCCGCTCGCCACTCCCTTGAGTGACGTGACGGTCAGACCTTTCGTCGCTAAACTGCCGGAGGCGGAGTTGTCCCGGTCATTAACCATGGCCCTTTCTCCCTACGGCGATGAGATCTCTTATAGCGCCCTGAAGGATCCACCTCTTTATACCCCCTACCTGAGAATCGCCGTAAGGCACCTGGAAACCGGCGCTGAACGGACCGTGGCGGAAACCGGTATCGGATCCGGTGGGCCGGTTTATATGCCTGACGGTGAAAGCGTGCTAACCGGGGACACCCGAGCCTTGACTCACCAATGGTCGCTCGCCGAAGGGAGGGAGATGAATGCCTGGCCCACTGCGGGAAACCGCATCGCCCTCTCCCCCTCGGGTTCTTACCTCCTGCTGGAGGGCAGCCTTTACCAGGGGGGCCGGGAGATCGCCTCGTTCCCGAAGGAATCGATCGGAGTCTTCCTGCCGGACGGATCGGGTCTTGCCCTCAGCGCTCGGGGGTTCCTTTTCCTGGTCAGCGGGTTGCAGGACCCCAAGCCCGCCGGGCTCTCCGGCGACCTGGAGCGTACCCTCGAACTGCGCAGGCTGCACATGCTGGGCCTCATCACCGACAAAGAATTTAAGGCACGGTTGAAAAAGGTACCCGGCCGTGAAAAATAGCACAAGTATCCTGGCGGCCATCCTGCCGTTGCTGTTTCCTCTTGCCGCGGCTGCCTTCGAGCCGTGCATCCCGTGTCACCTGGAAAAGACGCCGGCAGCCGTGGCCCAGTGGCAGGGCAGCGCCCACGCCAAGGCGAAGGTCGGCTGTGAAAAGTGTCACGGCACGGACCACGAAAAGATAGTTCGGGGTGAGGCGCGGGTCGACATGCGGGTTTGCGCCCCATGCCACCAGAAGGCCTTTAAGGAACACAGTGCCAGCCGCCACGGCATGGGGTTCCATTCCGGCTGGGGCTGCACCCGGGACCTCCCCGCCCGCAAGAAGGACGAGTGCCGTTTCTGCCACAAGGAAGGGGACGAGACCCCCATCACCGAAGTGCATTGCGCCCGGTTCCTGAAACAGAGCCGCGAGATGGGTGAGATCGGCTGCAATTACTGCCATAGCGTGGAGGGGTCCTGCGACTCCTGCCACTCCAAGCACTCCACGGACCTGAAGATCGTGCGCGACCCGAATTCCTGTGCCAAGTGCCACATGGGACCGGACCATCCCCAGTGGGAGATGTGGCAGACCTCCCTGCACGGCACCCTGAACGTCAGCGCCGGAAGATCAATGGGGCCGGACTGCCAAACCTGCCACATGCCCAAGGGAACCCACAACGTCTCGATCGGGTTGACCATGAATTCCGGCGGGGTCCCTTTCACTCCCCCGAAGGCCGAGGCCGGCCGGGCGGAGATGACCAAGATCTGCAGCAACTGCCATGCGCCAGCCTTCGCGCGGCGTGAACTGGAACGCGACGACGCGGTGCGCGCCCAGAGCCTCGCCATACTCAAAGAGGCTGAAGGTATCGTCTGGGAGCTCAATGACCGTGGGCTACTCGACCCGATGCCCGCAGAGCGGCCGCCGCACCCCCTGAGCGGTGCGAACCTGGTGACCGACAGCCAGATGCTCTACGAGGACACCTCCCACATCGAGCGGCTCTTTTTCAAGATGAAAAAGTACGACTATGCCCGGACGGTCAAGGGAGCCTACCATCAAAGTCCCGGCTACACGCACTGGTACGGCAACGCGGAGCTGAAGATGGACCTGGTCGACATCAAGAGCGAGGCAAGCCGCCTCAGGGAGCGAAAAAAGGTGGGGCCTCCGGCAGCGAGCAGCGAGGAGGAGCTGAAGGTCCTGAAGAACAGGTTTGAGCGCGGCGCCCTCTCAGCCGAGCAGTATGCCGCGGAAAAAGCCAAAGTTCTTGACCGGATAAAATGAAAGCTGCGCCCCTAGGCAGGCGATATTAGAGGAGGTTCTTGTGAATCCAAACGCCTCCTACTTTGAGAACTCCCCCTCGCCCTCCGGGCCTGCGCGCCGAAGCCTATGGCGAAGGCGTGAGAGGGCTGGGGTGAGGGAGTCGCAGACTCATTTCCATCTGCATTTGCACTCCGTGGCAAATCCCTCACCCCTGCCCCTCTCCCGGAGGGCGAGGGGAATAGGAGCACGTTTCACGGATCATTTTACTTGCCCGAAAACATCAAAGGGTGTATCCATGCTGTCCCAATCTAGCACCAGCTAAGCACAAACCGAAGGAGAACAAAAGATGGGCATTCTCGCCAACACCGTAAGCATCTGCCATTTCCAGGTACAGGGGGAGCTCCCGAA
>Ga0209123_1002294_pt1 | contig 16550 bp, 15 predicted proteins | sample BarGraIncu00431A_FD_184500 | JGI IMG/M metagenome (GOLD analysis project Ga0209123, IMG submission 184500) | Arctic peat soil microbial communities from Barrow, Alaska, USA - Barrow Graham LP Incubations 004-31A (SPAdes) (version 2) | ecosystem: Environmental > Terrestrial > Soil > Wetlands >...
CTAATTCCCCACTTTTAAATATCTTTTTAAATGGCACATAAAATTCTTCATCAAATGCTATCTTCCACCCACCCTTTTCTTTTCTATAAGGTATATTCCATTCTTGTATATCTCTTTTTCTACATAACATTTTAATTATTTGTAGTCCCATTTCAGACATTAGCAAACAGAACTTGTCCACTTCGTTACCAATTTCTGTAACGGGGTCTGACCCCGTGGAATAAACTGTAAACAGTTTATTCTTGCTAAGCATATCTTTTCGACAGCTTTTAAAAGACAAGAAACTACGCCAGTCTATGTCCAGGCGAGGCAACTGTTGGGACAATGCCCCACAGGAATCATTTTTCGGCCATATGAAGGATGAAATACATCTTGAAAGATGCTACGGTATCTTGGATTTAAAGCTTGTGATTGATGATTATATGGACTATTACAACAATGACCGTTATCAATGGGGACTAGCAAAATTATCACCAAATCAATACGTCACTTACTTAAAAACCGGTGAATATCCTATAAACATATAGAAAAATACCCTCACATCATATTCATGACAGGAGGGTATTTTATTTAAGTCTCTTTTTTTAAAATGTCCTTGACACAGGGTCCACTTTATTCATAGGGGTGTGCATTTATTCCATTTCAACTTATAGTTTCATGACGCTCTGCTCAACTTTCAACTTATTTTAATCCAAAAAACAACGAAAACCCCTGAATATCAAGGATTTTCCATTGTATCGAAATTGTTGTTTATGTATGGTGGAGGCGAACCGTACCTAACTATATCACTGTCCATTAGAAGAATTGAATTGTATACGTAATTTCCAATTATATACGCTTCTTATTTCACTTAAAAAAGTTATCTAAAACAGAAATTTTCTTTCCACTTTTAGATAACCTCTTGAAATTTGTGGTTAACTTATATTAATATTTCCTAATTCCTGCCTACTGCATCCACATAACATCCTTTGTACCAAAACTGTCTGTTCCCATATTTATATTTCAAATTTACATGTCTAACAAATATGATCAGTCAACTTTTCTCTACTATAATTGTCTTAATCTAAGGCTTCTCCATTACTATCAATAACATTCTTATACCAATAAAATGGCACCTTAAACAACGGTTCCAGTTAAATAAGTTATTGGCATTTATATACCACACATATAGTACAAACGATTCTATATACTCCCGATGCTCATTGTAGAAATTGTTTCTCCCCAAAAGGCATTACAACCAGAGATATAGAAATCCAAATGCTGGAGCTTACTTTATTAATTATTTGCTTATACTTTTAACCACACGATTCCATTTTAAATTATGTAAATACCACTCTGTCTTGTGTGACCTTATATGTTAGCTATATACAGTATTTTAACCCTCACAAAAAGGATTAGAAATCAGCTTTCCAGAAGCACATTCTATCTTACCGTTATTTCGCAAGTAGGGTTTAAGATTTCTTTGCAAGGAAGTATCTTCTGGCAATTCCTCTAAGGGAATATCTTTGCTTCCATATATCCAATCCATAAAACCTAAACTATCCACTTCCATATGTTCAATATCAAACGCTTTCTGAAATTGCAAAATTCTAGAATTTTCAGGCAAAACATACTTTAATGATGGTGCAAGTAACCATGAACTGCAAACCATATCAGCTCCTTTAAAATCAGAATAATACTTCTCAAAAAAATCTAATGCTTCCTGATAAGAATTTCGCAGCTTATCTATTGCCATATCAGCATCCGCCGGAATATGAATATCAATCAAATGCCGATCGTTTTCTATTCTCATTTCATATTCAAGCTCTCCAATTCGATATTCCACCATAGAAATCTGACGAACTGCCCACCACGCCCAAACATAACGATAACTTCCATGTCTATCCTTATGGTCCTGCAGAAATCTCGGAAAAAATTTCATGGTAGCAGTAAATATTTCTTTCGATATACCAAGTTCCTCGTATTTAGTATAAGTATCACACGCACATTGCAACTGGCAAGTTAAAATTTTCATTCCATCCTCATCACATCCTAACAAACATTTCAAGCGCTCGAGCGCACCCTCCCAACATTCTGGGTGCTTCATTTGCTCTATCTCCTGTTCCATACATTTGAAATCTATACATTTCTCACACTCTATTAACTTCTCTTGGACTTCATTTTGTATCCCTAACAGATTACAAATCTCGATTAATTTCATTATACTTGTCCTCCAATTCCTTTACATTCTAAATAAACACTTTGTTATACTACCTCTTCAAAATTATTTGGTAATTGCACTGCCTGTTACCGCAGTCAGATGCAGTTGATACTACTTTTCCGGTTACGTATCAATTTACGATATAGCCTTTTTTAAGCAAGTTTTAAAATCTTCTTTAATTTCCCTTTGATAAATATCTGTAAGCTTACTACCATCATTAATAAATATCATTCCATCAATACTGGCAAAATCAAGATGCCTTGATTTATCATCTTGACCCAAGCCTTTTTTATCTATGATGCTTAATTGATCAATGTTATGTTTTTGAAGCACTCTAACCAAATCATTTGAGATAGGGACATTAATTTCTATATAAAAAATATATTGATCAATCTTACTTTTATTAATCAGTGTAAATACTTCATTAACCTTCATCCCTTTAATAGTATTTTCAAGTTGGTTTCTTAAGTTGCAATCATCAAAATCAATGGCAAACCCTTCAATATAGCTTGCATTATTAGCAAATTCGCCTCGCTCATAAAGACCCCCGTGGGTCGTGAACAAATTGTAACCACAATTTGTTTTGCTAATGTAATAACCTTTTTAACTTACTCGACTTATTTACCTTTTTAAATATGTCAAGAACCTCATTGCCAATAGATTCAACTGACTTTTCCATATAATCTTTATCCAGTAACTTATAAATATAGTTGTCTTTAAAATTCAAGTCATATTCTAGGTATTTATATTTGATGCTTACTGAACTGATTAATAGTATTTTTAATATTTTATAATTTCAAATCATCCATATACATGCTCCCTCTAATTACTTAAGTTTCCATACACTATATTTCTACATTAATTTCCAAATACCTTTATATAAGGTAACATTATTGTCAATAATTACTCATTTGCTGTTAAAATAATTAGAAAAAGCCTATCCCATAGATTTCTCTATGAGATAAACTTTTGATGTTGCATTTATTTAATTTTTAAATATAATCATTAGCAGCGCAGATCAGTCGTAGGTGGATACATTGGAGGCAAAGCAGCAATTTTGCTACTTTGCCTCTCCCGTAAACCAACCTAGGCTCTATAACCATATTGTGACCACCGATGAACTAACATAAACTTGATGTTTGTGTTAGCATCTAAGCTACAAATATTCTGTTAGCAGACATCTTTATGGTTTTTTATCCACTGAGTTATATTTTCCTGTTTCAATTCTCCTTTTGCTATACCTAATCCTAAATCTACTAATTCTTTTTGTGTAAATGATAATTTAATTTCATTATATTCTAATAAAATTAACATTACATATATTCCACTCTTTTATTCCCCTCTATAAAAGTATGGTTACTTATTATGCATTTTCAGAATATAGTGGACTTCTATATATCATTTAGCTAATTCCTTAAATGCTTCTAAATTTTCAAATAATATTCTATCAGCAATTGACTCTAATTTTTCTTCCTCTGTTATTGCACCTTTTCTAAACTCATCAAAATCTAAAAGAATATATTTAGGCTTATTGTTTTTCATTATAACTACAGATTTCTCCTCATCTACTAATTTTGCTATTTTAGAAAAATTCTGATTAGCTTCTGATATAGAAACCATTTTCTGACTGTTTATTAACATATTTAGCACTCCTATAATTTTTAGTTGATATACATTTATTATATCGTGTTTAGGATAAATTCAACCTAAATATTAAAAATATATTTTCTTTCTTTACATTTTTTACATTACTGCTACTTTTAACTCCGCCTTATTACTTCCACATACTAAAATAACCTTGCTATTTTAATAAATTTATCTTTACTCATATTTTTTATTAAGTCTTTTATTTGTCTTAAGTTTCTCATAGTAAAATCTCCATATAACTTCTTATAGTATTTTTAGTTCTCTATAATTCATACCATTAGCCTCTTTTGCAATTATGCTCTTGTTACACACTATCAAAGTATAAATGCAAATTTTTATTTTATCAAACAGAACTCCTCTACTTCGTTACCACCTCCTGTAACGTGGGTCGTTTCAGGCGCCTAAAAAAAGTAGCTAGTAAATATAATATTTACTAGCTACTTTTCCAATAATTCATTTGGTATTTATTCTTTTCTCATCTTTATTTTCATTATAATAAATCGACTTATATATTGATGTTTTACCAGCACCATTAGTACCTGCAAATATTGTATACGTAGGCATAATTATTTACCTATTACCTTTTCTTGTTCTCTTTGTAGAACCATATTAGATAACATAATATAAAAATCCTGCTCTTGTTTGCTCTTTGCCTTCTTAAATAAATCCTTTAATTGACTATAAGATTTGCTCAGAAAAATATCATATATTTCATTACTTTCATTTTTCATATCTAATACCTCCAATTGCAACTATATATAATATTATATACCAATATACTAAAATAATAAACAGAAGTTCTTCATTTTCTGAACCTCACAGGATTAAGCCAACTATGGAAATGGATATAGCAGGAGTAATTTATTTAGAATGGTCCAATTTTATGAAGCTTTCTCAAGAGATGCAATTGTCGCTACAATTGACATAACAAACATAAACTATTTATGTAACAACCTCCCAGGTCTAGTTTACTGTTTACTTGCTTTATTGCCTATTAAATAATTTTCTAGTATATTTATATTTTCGAATACATTTATAACACTTATTGTATTTAATACTGTCTTATCATATTTTTTATCTGGCTTACCTTCATCTACAAGTTGTTTAATTATGTGCCCATTTATAGTTATCTTTTTATTTGTTATTGAATAACTACTTACAGACTGTATATCATGCATGTAGAATGAAGCACCTTTTGGATTATTCCACTTGTGTGCAAGAACAAATTGTAACTTACTATCTTCGATGACGAATCCTGTGAAACTGTACTTCATCATGAAACTAAAATAGAATGTAAGACCAACTATTATACTTCCTGGAATATACATGCCACCTATAATTACAGGTAAAATAAACCCTTCATTTATAGGTGTTATTGATACCATCATTCTTAATAGTATTAATTCAATAACTAACGGAATTATAAAGAAGATGAGTAAAGCTTTTGTTTTATATAATTTTTTATACTTTTTGTTATCTATTAACATTTTTTCAAGCATGTTTATGCCTCCTTGTTACTTAGTTGTTTTAAAAGTAATAGTTGAACCGTTAGAAGATTCAAGTCATATTCTAGGTATTTATATTTGACGCTTCCTGAACTAATTAATAGTATTTTTCATATTTGATAATTTCAAATCATCCATATATATACTCCCTCTAATTGCTTAAGTTTCCATATACTATATTTCTACATTAATTTCCAAATGCCTTTATATAAGGTAACATTTTCATCAATAATTACTGATTTGTTATTAAAATAGTTAGAAAAAGCCTATCCCATAGATTTCTCTATGAAATAAACTTTTGATGTTGCATTTATTTAATTTTTAAATATATTTATTAATCTAAGTCCGCTCCATTAGTTTCAATAACCTTTTTATACCAATAAAACGACTTTTTCTTACTGCGTGTTAAAGTTCCATTTCCATCATTATCTTTGTCTACATATATGAAACCATAACGTTTTTTCATTTCACCAGTAGAAGCACTTATTAAATCTATACATCCCCATGGTGTATATCCCATAAGTTCTACCCCATCTTCATTAACTGCAAGTTCCATCTGTTCAATATGGGATCTAAAGTAGTTAATACGATAATCATCATTAATAGAACCATCTTTTTCAACTTTATCTACAGCTCCAAGTCCATTTTCTACTACAAATACTGGTTTGTGATATCTATCATATAGGTTGTTTAATGATATCCTAAGTCCTACTGGATCTATTTGCCATCCCCAATCACTTGCTTTAAGATATGGATTATTAATACCACCTAACATATTTCCAGCAGCTTTTTCTTTCTTTTCTGCATCTGCACTGGCTACCATAGACATATAATAACTAAAACCAATGTAATCTACTGTTCCTTTTTTAAGGATTTCTTCATCTCCAGCCTCCATTTTAATTGTTATATTGTTTTTAGAAATATATTTGTTCATTTTATTTGAATAGTATCCTCTTGCTTGTACATCACTAAAGAAATAATGTAAGTCCATATTTTTCATAGCTTCTAATGCATCATCTGGATTACAAGTTTCTGCATAAATTAATGGATAAATCATCATCATGCCAATTTTAAAGTCTGAATTAATTTCATGGCCAAGTGCTACTGCCTTTGCGCTAGCAATAAATTGATGATGAGCTGCCTGAAAAGTGACTTGATTTTTATTTTCACCTGGTTCTATTGTTATTCCGGATGCAATAAATGGCATAAGAGCAATACAATTAATTTCATTAAATGTCATCCAATATTTTACCTTGTTTTTATATCTAGTGAATATCACTTTACAATAATTCACGTAAAAAGCTACTGTTTTTCTATTCCTCCAGGAACCATATTTCTCAACTAACCCATATGGAGTTTCATAATGTGAAACAGTTACCACAGGTTCCATTCCATATTTTAGGCACTCATCAAATACGTCATCATAAAATTTTAATCCTGCTTCATTAGGTTCTGCTTCATCTCCAATTGGAAAAATCCTTGTCCAATTGATTGACATTCTAAAGCATTTAAAACCCATCTCAGCAAATAATTTAATATCTTCTTTATACCTATGATAAAAACCAATAGCCTCATGGCTTGGATAATTTTCACCTTCTATTATTCCTTTTGTATATTTTCTTGGGATTGTGTGAGTTCCCGCTGTAGCTACATCCGCTGTACTAATACCTTTTCCATCTACATTCCAGGCACCTTCACATTGATTGGCAGCTGTAGCACCTCCCCATAAAAATCCCTCATGCATTTTCATACTCATAATTCTATCTCTCCTCTTCAAAAGTAAATTTTACTTGGTTATTAATTTATTAATCTTGTTTCTTAGGTACAATATTTAATTCTTTATTAATAGCACTTAACAACTCCTTAGGTATATTAAACCTTGAACGTTTAGACATACTATCTATAGTCATTAACCCCTTCATTACTTTGAATTGTGGAGTTTCAGACAGATCACCAAAATATTTTCTAAATACCTCTTTTGCATTTTCATTTTCATAAAGTTTTTCTATAGTATCAAATGTGGAATAATAACCTTCTTTAATAGCCACTTCTTGAACATTTGATAAATCAAACTTTTCAAACCAGTTAATTACATGTTTTTCGTCTTCATGCTTTGGAAGAATATAATTTTTGTCAATTTCTTTAACACGATTTAAAATCATCTCATCTGTGTAGATATTTCCATCATCATCAAAAGCCTCTACTTTAATTATGTTTTTTCCTAAAGTCAATTTAACATCATTAAATGTTTTCATTGGCTCATTAGTGTTAATTTCACTTATAAATTTACTATTCAAATAAATCTTAATATTATCTAAATTAGAAATCACTACTATATCATTTAACTCTTTATGCCTATTAATAAATCTGCTACCAGCTAATTTAACAAAGAAATCTTTTGACCAATATGCTTTATATAAATAAAATGTATCTTTCTTAATTTTTCTATCTATTGTTACTAATCCTTTTTGATTTTTCCCCTTTGTTCCACCTTCATTTCTAATTTCACTACCAAAATCAAACATAGCCCATACATATCCACCTAAAACAAAAGATCTCTCATTGAATGTTTTAAGAGCATTATTATGAAAAAGTAGTTGATATTCTTCAGTATAATCCTTTACAACTGGATTATATGAATGTAATTTAGGATTAGTGTCTACTCCATACTCTGTGACCATAACTGGGATATCAGGTCTTGTCTTATGGAATTCATCCAATCTCTTTTCTAAATCCTGCATTTCCTTGTAATACCAGCCGTAATATAGATTGTATCCAACCAAATCAGTTAACTCATTTAAGGAGCTCTCATTTGCTACAGAATGAATATTTGCTTGTGCTATAAACCTGCTTGAATCCAATTTTCTAGCCATATCAGAAAGTTCTTTTACCATTTCGTATATAGTTTCATTTTCTATTGCTATAGTAATTTCATTTTGAACCCCCCAGCAATATATAGAACTGTGATTATATGCTTGTTTAATTAATCTTTCTAATTGATCTTTCGCATTTTTATTCTCTTTATCTGAAGTAGTTGGCACACTAATAAAGGGAATCTCTGCCCATACTAATATACCTACGCGGTCACACAACGTATAAAAATAGTCGTTATGTTGATAATGAGAAAGCCTGATGCTGTTTGCACCAATTTCTTTTATAATTGACATATCTAAATCCATATGTTCTTTTGTTAAAGCATTACCAACCCCTGCAAAATCCTGATGACGGCTAACGCCATTTAATTTAGTAGCTTTGCCATTTAAAAAGACTCCTTTATCTGGGGTAATTTCTACTGTTCTAAAACCAATTTCTATAATTTTTTTATCATATATTTTATTTTCACAATATAGTTCAACTTCTAATTTATAAAGGTAAGGGTTTTCTACTCCTTCCCAAAGATTTGGATTAACAATCTCTTCTATTAATTCAAATTTAGTTTCTTTTAAAACCTTAATATCAAGTGCTTTGCTAAATGCTATTTTTTCTTCCTTGTCAATAAGCTTAAATTGAATTTTTCCTTCTTTAGCTTCAGATAATTCATTAACAAGTTTGCCATTTATCTTTAATTCGAAAATATCTTTGTCAATATTCTTTTGTGTTAAATATATACCATTTTTTCCATTATCCATTAAATCGAAATGGAGTTCTTCTGAAATTATAAGATTAACCCCACGATATAGTCCACCATAAAATGAGAAATCAGCCATCAATGGATATATATCATCATGACTTCTGTTGTCTACCATTATGGATATTAAGTTTTCTCCAGCTTTTAAGAAAGGATTTATAAACACTCTAAACATTGAAAATCCACATTCACTCCCTCCAGCCAATTGTCCATTTATATATACTTTACAAATAATTGAAGCTGCACCTATTTCTAAAAAAATAAATTTATTTATATCGTCATTACTTATATTTAACTTTCTTTGATAACAGCATTCTCCCTTAAACATTCCATCTCCACTTTGTCCGTCTATAGCATTAAAGCAATGAGGCAAAGTTACAGGCTCTGCTTTATCAATTTGTTTTTCTACATAAAATTCATTATTCTCTTTAGTAAATAACCATTTATCATTTAAATTTAATAAACTCAACATGTTATCCTCCTTGTTTATATATAATTCTATTTCTTTACATCATTAATTAAATTTTAGCCATCACTTATATAAGTGATGGCTAAAATTAAGTTGAAACCAAATAAATATATACAGCAAGTTTTATTTTACTTCAGCCTTTTGTTCTATTATATAAGCCGCTTTATCTGCTTTTTTAAAGAATGGGTACCAAACTAACATAGATAAAAGTACTAACGCAACTTGGAGTGCAGCTATTTTCCAACTTCCTTCCATAAAACCACTAAATATAATTGGCATTCCACTCATTCCTGATATTCCAGCAACTCTCGGAACTATTCCTATAGCCGTTAAAACATAAGCAATCGTTAAACTAATTCCATTCAGAAATACAAATGGTACAAAGAATTTAAAATTGAAAACTAGTGGTGTACCAAAAACTAGTGGTTCACTAATTCCAAAAAGAGCTGGTATCGTTGTTATTTTCCCTAAAGCTTTATACTGCTTACTTTTAGCTACAAACAGCATAAGAATTGCAAATCCAATTGCACTACCTGACACTGTATAAGTACTTACAAAAGCACGTCCTGTTATATTGGGAAGTGCCTGACCTGAAGCGTATGCAGATAATTGCATAGTATCCATTGCAGTAAATATTGGAAGAACAACTGAATAAATAACCAATGTTCCATGAATACCACAGAACCATAATAGTTGTGCAAATGTCCATAAAATTACTACAGTTACTATATTTCCACCAGCACCTTGCAATGGAGTTTGAATAAAAGTATATATAAATTGATGCATAGTTTCAAAATGAGTTCCAGAAAAAACTGTTGAAACAATTAAAAATACAGCAATAGCTGCAAATGCAGGAATTAAACTACTAAAGCTATTCGCTACTACTGGTGGTACACTTGCTGGCATTTTAATTGTAAAACCTTTTCGCTTAATATATATATATATTCTAGTTGATACTAAACCTATAATAATAGCAGAGAAAATTCCTGCTGCCCCTAACCACTGCATGGAGATTGTAGTAACTCCTTCATTTATAGTAAATGGTGTCACTATGAAAAAACATACTAGTGCTATTAATGATGGAACCATGGGCTCTTCTTTATACTGTTTTGCGTAGCTTCCAGCTATAGTTACCACAAATGCTACTGCTAAGAAGTTTGTTGAAAATAATATTGCTACATTTAAAGCATGTGCAATTCCAGAGAAAGCAATAAAACTTTTCCATGCAGGTATTCGTAAGTTTAAAAATAATGCAGAAAATGCACCTAAAAGTATAATAGGCATCGCAGCCATCATTCCTCCAGAAACACCATTGGATAGCTTACTTTTTTGAATTTTATTTAAAATCGGAGCTATTTTCTTAGATATATCATTTACATTAAGCTTTGACATAATTAAATCCCCCTTTAGAAATAGTATATTAATATATTCTAGTTAATAAATTAAGCCAACATTGCAAGAGCGTCTTTCAATACTTTCTCACCGTTCATTGTTCCATAATCCATCATATTTATCACTGCAACCTTAATTCCCTTTGGTTCATATTGGGCTTTTAAATCTTCTTCTAAATATGCAATTTGTGGTCCTAAAAGTAAAACATCTGTATGCTCTTTATACTCTTCAAATGTTGATTCTGACATTGCAATAACCGTAGCCTCAATTCCTTGTTTATCTGCACTCGTTTGCATCTTAGCCATTAACATACTTGTTGACATTCCTGCTGCACATACTAAAGTTATATATTTCATAATTTTATCCTCCAATATTTTATTATTATTTTCTAAATTCTTCATACATTGAAATCATTTCTTGAGCTAAATCACGTACTGTCATAGCATTCATTAAGTGGTCTTGCGCATGCACCATAAGTAAAGTAATATCCACATGATCTCCTGCTGATTCATTTTGAATTAAATTAGTTTGGAACTCATGAGCTTTATTTATTGCCTCACTGGATTCAATAATTTTTTCCTTTGCTAATTCTAAATCACCTTTTTTTGCTAATCTAATAGCCTGCATTGCTTTACTTCTACCATCCCCACCATTTACTATAAGCTCCATCACAATTTGTTCCATTGATAATTTACCCATTGTATCACCTTCAATTTCAATTATTTGATTAGTATTATATCTATTATTAAGCAAGTTACGTGCCAAAATATAATTTATAGATAAATTATATTTTAAACCCTATAACACCTGTATTTTAAACAATTAAGTAAAATAAAAAAGCTTTCAAAAAGCTTTTATGTGTTTCGCTTTTTGAAAACTTTTATAAAACACATTGTTTATGTGTTTTATTTTCTTCTACTTTTCATATTAAATAAATTCATAAGTAAACAGATCTCATTATCTGATATAAGAATGGTATACTTAGTATTTAATACTGCACATTGACTTTTAATTACCCTATACAATTCTAGATTCTCTTTTATATAAATATCTTTACCTATATATTCATCTACTATTTCTTCATTACCATATGATCTATCAATCATACATGCCATATGAAGTGTTATTCCTATAAGAGCATTTGAAGTTAATTTTATATTTAATGCTTTTGTAACAATTTTACAAAACTTCTTTATATATTTAAGGACTGTTTTTCCATCAATATTATTTAACTGATGATCTAAGGTTTCCTCCATCTTAATATAAGTCCGTTCTCTATCTACTAAATCTTGTATATCTTTAGTAGAATTGCCTTCAATAATATCATCTAATCTAAATTGTGGATAATCAACTTCTAATTCAAAAGGACCCACTAAACATATTATCTCATATTTATATGAAAGCTTTTCCAATCTATCATATACGTTCTCTTTACCTATGAAGTTAACAGGAAGAATCTCAAGCAAGTTACTCTCAAACTTAAGAGTTCTCTCTAGCATACCCTTCATAGTTTTAGCGCTACCCTCACCAGTAGTACACACTGTTATTATCGCTAGTTTTTTATCTTCACCTGTCTCAGGTATATAGTCTAGTACATTATTATCATATAAATCGTTAACCTCTAAAGTTTCTTTATATATTTCATCTAACGAATAACCTATCTCAGCTTTCCTAGTAGCCTCAATGCAATGAAGAGTGCTTACTAAAGGAATTGTTCTTGTTTTAAGCTTAAATTCTTTTTCTATTTCTTTTCCGAATGTTGTTAATGAACCCATATCTACTAAAAATAAAATATCTGAAGTAATATCATTTTGTCTAATATACTCTTTAGTCTTTTCCAATACGATTTGTGGTTTTTCTTCTAGTGGAGCATTTATACCCTTTGCATATTTTGTTCCTAAAAGTCCGTTCACTACATCGGCCATAGATGTAGCTGTGCTTATTCCATGAGCTATAATTATTACTCTTACATTACTATGTACATTTTTTATATTCTTATCAGTATAAATTAAAAACATTGTTATAAATCCAGCTTCATCTATTGGCATACTAATATCCATTGACTCCTCTATTATCTTTAAAGCATCTACTGATATATTAAATTCTTTATTATGCTCTTTTCGTATTCCATTTAATTTTGGATTTTCAATTCTTTTATTTCTTCTAATTCTATCTATAGAATTACTGATATGTACTACTAAAGCATAGTATATCGACCTATCAAGCTTTCTTTTTAATTCTTCTTCACAAAAATTAATTACATTCTCTATCACCTTCATAATATGGGGTTCTACAATGTTTTCTATGTTACTTGTATCCACTTTATCATTGAATTTATTCATATACTTTTTGAAATAATTTTCAATGTCACTTTCCATTTCTTCTTCCAATTGTGTTCCCTTTATACCTCTTGCTTTAAGTTCTCTGGTTTTCATGTCTAGCATTTCATAAATATTTTCCTCATTATCATTTTCTTCAAAAATTATATCTTCTTCATTTTTATCAAAGATACAATATCTTTTGTTTATATCAATAAGTTTCATCCATAGTTGCCTGTGTTCTATTTCTTTGTATAATCCTTCTCTTATATGTGAATGTAAATCCAAACTACTTATTTTTATATCATCATTTCTATCAGATAAAAAATCTGCATATGCCTTAGCGCAAGCAAGCTGTATGTCAGATTTCAACTGCCCGATATTATTAATGCAATCATAGGATAAAAAAGCTTTTATAGAATTCATAGATACCTTAAGACTCGTGCCAAGTCTTCCTGACTCCTCAATCATAAATTGTTTTATAAGATTGAATCTTTCATCCATTCCCCTATCTTTTAATGCTGGAATAGTTATTACCATTGGAATTCTTCTTGTAAAAGTCCTAAGCAAGCTTGTATTTGGATCTTCTGTAGTTGCTGTTATTATAAGAACTCTTGCTGTTCTTTCACTATCTGTTTCTCCAAGCCTTCTATATACCCCCTTATCCATAAAAGTAAAAAACATCTCCTGTCCTTCTGCTGGAAGTCTATGTACTTCATCTAAAAACAAAATACCACCATCAGCTTTTTCTAATAGCCCAACCTTGTCTGTTTCTGCTCCAGTATATGTTCCTTTTTTAACACCAAACAATTGCCCAAGCAGTAGTTGAGGATTATTAGCATAATCCGCACAGTTAAAGGTTATAAATGGACAATCGTGATCCTTTATTTTCATTTCAATAGCATATTTATGTATCACTCCTGCAAATGTAGATTTTCCTACGCCAGTTTCTCCAAGTAGCAATATATTCATTCCATTTGGTGGATACAATATAGCTGCCTTGGCTTGCTCAATCGCTGAGTATAGGCTAGGATTCGTTTGTGAAAACTTATTTATAATTGATATACTTTGTTTTTCTGATTCTAAACGAGACCTATATAATGTTGGCTTTCCTTTAGTTTTTAAAGCCTTTTTATCGTCTACAAGTCTATTTAAATCATTACTTACATTTGCCCTGCTAAGGTTTAATTCTTGTGAGATTTTTGACGTAGTAATCCCATTTTCATTGTTCTCACTTAATTCTTTAAGTTTTCCCAATACTAAATCCATTCTCTTCACAATTAATCCTCCATACTTTTTTTATTTTTCTTCCTGATAAACATATTCTTACCATCCTTTTTTACTTACTTAGCTTAAGTATATATCCAATTATATTATTAATCAAAATAATATAACTTAGGTTTAGTATTACACGTATTCATTTCTAGTGCCTCTAGAGAGAGAATATTAAACCCTTTGGTTAAATGTCCCCGTAAGAACTTCTCCACTTCGTTACCAATTTCTGTAACGAGGTCTGACCCCATGGAATAAACTGTAAACACAATTTGTTTTGCTATAAATCCAAACATGATAATGTTATAATATTGTAGCAATGTCTGTGATAAAAATATACACAGGTGATATAATAAGTTTAAAATATGAAGTTTTGAGGAGCAAAATATTATGAAAAATAAGATAAGTCTAGTTTTAAGAAGTATTTAATAAAATGAAAAAAATAAAATCTATTTTTACTATCGCTATAGGGGTTGCCTTAGCGTCTCAAATTAAAATAAATTTTTTTGTTCCAGGATTTATAGTAGCCCTTTCTGTTGTTATATTACCTGTTTTTCTTTATTTTTATAAACAATTTAATCCTATAGAAATTCTTTTTGTAACTGGGATCATTTATCCACTTTATAGGGGAATATTTTTATATTTCGATACTAACAATCTTCATACTACTATTGGGTTTATAGGTGCAAATGTTTTGTTTTATTTTTCATATGGTATATTATTTTATTTATTGTATTGGAAAAAGAAAAAAAAAGGCATTACGGACTTATTTTTTTCAGCATTTATATGTGATTTGTTTTCAAATATTATAGAAATAAGTACAATGATTCATTTTAGAGGTTACAGTTATATAATGTTTCAAGATCTAGTAATTATAGCATTTGTAAGAGCTGCAATTTCAGTATGTATAATATTACTCTTAAAATATTATAAGTCTTTACTAATAAAGGAAGAACATGAAGAAAGGTATAGAAAATTAATCTTAATTACTTCAAGTATGAAAAGTGAAATATATTTTATGAACAAAAATAATTCAGATATTGAAGGTGTTATGAAAAAAGCATATCTTCTTTACAAAACAATATCGCAGCAAAAGTATCCCCCTGAACTAAAAAACCTTTCTCTTGATATAGCAAAAGACGTTCATGAAATAAAAAAAGATTATATAAGCGTTATAAAGGGTTTAGAAGAAATGGTTGGTGAAAAAACGGATAAGGTTAAAATGGATATTAAAGATATGGTAAATATTATTGGAATGGATGTAAGGGAATATATAAAAAGAACTAATTCTAATGTAAGCTTAGAATTTGAAATAAAGGATAATTTTAATGTAGTGGAGCATTTTTATCTGGTTTGCATATTACGAAACCTTATTTACAATAGTATTGAAGCTATGGATAAAACAAAAAATGGATATGTTAAAATTTTAATTAGGAAAAGCCAAGAAGAGTGTATTTTTGTTGTATCTGATAATGGCAACGGCATAAAAGAAAAAGATATTGAATATATATTCAATCCTGGATTCTCAACTAAATTTAACAGAGAAACTGGTGACATTTGTAGGGGTATAGGACTTGCCCATGTAAAAGGTATTGTTAATGATATTTTTTCGGGTACTATAGAGGTTCATTCCATTACCGAAAAAGGAACTGAATTTACTATAAAAATAAAACAAGATAAAATGGAAGGAGTATCTGTATGAGATACTATATAGTTGATGATGATATAAGTATAGTAAGAATACTTACCAATATAATAGAAGAAAATAATTCATTTGAAGTTATAGGTAGTTCTAACGATGGAGAAACAGCCTTTAATCAAATACTTTTATTAACCCCTGATATTGTGCTTGTAGATCTTCTTATGCCTAACATGGATGGGAATACTCTTGTACGTGAGCTTAAAAGTTTAAGACCAGATATTTGTTTTATCATGATATCTCAGGTTTTAGATAAGACACTTGTTGAAGATTCATACAAATCAGGAATAGAGTTTTTTATAAAGAAACCCATAAATAAAATTGAAGTAGAAAAAGTTACATCAAAAGTTGCAGAAAATATTGAAATGCGAATAATGTTGTCTAATATTAAAAAAATGTTAAAAAGTTCTGTACAGCCAG
>Ga0209123_1002296_pt1 | contig 16547 bp, 9 predicted proteins | sample BarGraIncu00431A_FD_184500 | JGI IMG/M metagenome (GOLD analysis project Ga0209123, IMG submission 184500) | Arctic peat soil microbial communities from Barrow, Alaska, USA - Barrow Graham LP Incubations 004-31A (SPAdes) (version 2) | ecosystem: Environmental > Terrestrial > Soil > Wetlands >...
GCCTTCAAGAGAACCGTTAAATGCTGTTGAATCGTGAATCTTTTTATTTTTCATGTTTGATATTTCAGCAGCCTTGAAAGCAATTCCATAAATAAGCGATTCACACGGAGGCCAGACCCATGGATTGCCCCAGTGAAATTCCTTAAGTACCTGTTTCCCAGTTTGACTCCAATCCCAGTATTTATTGATATCACCAGAAATAACGTTTTGAATTCCCTTCATATCCGGTGCTGTCGGATAAATAACTTCCAACTCAGGAAAATCTTTCTGAGATGCCCATTCAGGGATTACATGCATTATCTTCCGGGTAAGCATACGGCAAAAATTTTCGCTCATCATTACATTTGCAGAATCAAGCATTGCAGCAAAATCCGGGATTTTTCGCTGCCTTATTGCCAATAATTGGAAAAGATATTGTTCATAGATTTCAATATTTGACCACTTCACTGAATCAGGCTTGTCAGTTTTTTCTGAACCTGTTGAAGAAGTATATTCTTTATAAACGTCATCAAGACAATTCCTTACAATTGCTGCAGGTATAACCGGTCTTACTTTTTTTTCAGGTAAATTCACCGGTTGCCTCTCCTTTTCGTAGTTAAGTGTGATTTGTGGGATAATCTCCATTAAAGGTGCTGCAAGTCCGGGATGGACAATTACTCTTCTGAATTCTGACTTTGCAGGAATTTCAGATACAGGGTAGGGAAGTACCTGTTCATCATCAAGGAGAGAAATGATACTTTTCCAGTGTGCCATTCCACAGGTGAACAAAATTTTTTTGTGTTTTGACAGGCAATATTTAAGTCCCGAAGCCATAACTGTTTCCCTGTTAAAATCTATTCTTGGATCACGTACTACACCGCAATATTTCATTACACGATCTCCGTATTCCCGTAAATTATATCCGGCACATTGGGGATCCTGAATCCGGTAAAGCTGCGCAGTTGTACTTGCAAAATCGGCCATATCAACCCCATAAACCGGGATATTCATTTCAATGGCACAACGTGCTGCCTCAATAATAGAATCTGCAGGGGAAATATAAATTGTTGACCATCTGTTAAAGTTGAGCCTTTCAGCCAGCAAATCATCGGGTAAATCATAGAGTGGCAAACGGTGAAACTCCTGGAGAAGCAATGCTCTCTTTGATTTGGAGACATCGATAAATCTGTTTCGTTTCATGATACCTAACATACAGGGTAGAGTTATCTTCTCATGTGTTCCCTGTTTTAACTCCCTGAGGAAATTTACCAATTCAACCACGAGACCATGTCCAAGTTCAACAGCTACAGCGTCGGGTAAAAGTTCAGGATCTCTGAAAACAGAATGGACATGCCTGGCAAAAGCTGTATGATGATGTACAGCAGGTACTGTTATCAGCAGACTGTTCCTGTAATGATATGAATAGCAGCTTCTTTTCATTTTTAATAATCTTTAGGGAAGTTGAAGAAATTATCCATAAAGTTCTGCCATCGCCTTTTCGAGATGTTTGTATGTAACTGAAATCTGTGCATCAGTTGCCTCCAGGGCGGAGCTATCTGTTTTACAGCCTGACCTGAGCTTTTCACTGCAGTTATGTGATTCAAAATCAGAGATACTTGAGGCCATACTGAACACTGCAATGGCATCACGCGGAGTCAGTGGCGCTACCGGTACACTTTTTTTATCCCACATGTACCAGAATCTTTCCACGAGTCCATCGAGATTTTCCATTCTGTTGTTAAACTGCCGCTGGATGATCTCCTCAATTTCCTGTCTTGGCGGATATCCGATTTTTATGACAGGTCTCATACGGGAGCGTATAAACTCAGGCAACATTCCAACTTCCCCGGTATTTGTTGCGGCAATGAACCGGAAACCGGGATGGGCAAATATCCTGTCGCACAGTAAAGTGGAATCTATATACCGGCGTTCATCCAGAACACTGACGAGAAGAGCCAGGGCGCGTGGCCGGATCTTACCGATCTCATCGAGGAAAAAGATCCCGCCTTTCATCATTGCACATACTAATGGAGAAAGAACATACTCCATCAGGTTGGCTGTATCGTCGCTGAACCTTACTGTACAGGCCAGGTCTTCAGCTGTTATATCCTCATGACCCTGAAACAGGTATAGATCACGGCCTGTGAAACGCGCGAGTTCATAAACGATCCGGTTTTTACCAACCCCGGGTTCTCCCATCAATACAGGGGATAAGGGTAGAGTATGTGAACCTGCAATCCATGATGCCATTATTAATTCCATTTCCTGCTCTCTGCCGACAAATGATGACATTATAGAGGTATTGGGTTTATAGGGTTCGCTTGCCCATACCATCTTATTGTTCAGTTGAATTTTTTGCTTTTCCATTTTATTAATGTTTGAATGAGAACATAATCCTGATTATTATTGGGGGATTTGAAGAAGTCCTTTATTTGTTAACCTGAACTTCGACAGATCGTTATTTTCAGGTGAAAACAGATCTTTGAGTATTCTGAGGTCGCAGGCTGTATTCAGCAAATATTCAGCTAACTGACCCTCCACGAGTGTTCCATCCTCATTTCTCCTGACCTGCATGATTGACTGATTGTTTGTATAGAATGAATCAGATCCACCGGGCAAAAAAGCATACGATTCATCAGAAAACACCAGCTTAGCTTTTAGTACAGGACAGGATAAATTTTTAATATCCCAGATACTGGTCTCCTCTTCGTCTCCGCCGCAGATCAGGAGATCATTCACGTTGGTCACAGTCCAAAGGCGATCGCTGCTGGCATCAACCCATGCCAGCAACTCTAATTCAGGCAGTTTCCACACCTTCATGGTTCCATCGAAGCTAATACTTATCATGATCTCAGGTTTATCAGGATGAACCAGCAATTGGGAAATATCATGAAGATGCACTTTCCTTTTCTGGAGGATTCTTCGGCCCAACAGATCGCATAGATAAATATTCCCCTCACTTCCTGCCACGGCAAGCAAATTGAAAGCCGGAAGCAGACACAATGATTGCAGTTGATCATTATAAAAATCCTCTGCCAGCAGAATTCCGGTTGTACTATTATAAATATGGAGATGGCCTGAATTGGAGACAACAAAAAGCCGGTTGTTAAAAACAGTACAATATCCGCATCTTCTGCTCGATAAATGAGTCCCCGGCAATTGGAGTTTTCTTTTTAGTTTACCATCGGTAAGATCCCACTCACGGACAGTATTTGAATTAAGAAGAGGATTTTTGTCAGAGTCGTATGAGTAGCTGAAGACAGATTCATTCTCAGGTGATATTGCTGCGTCGGGGCAGCGACCCATGTCTTTCTCAGTCAGGATCAATCGTGGTTCAAGTGACTCAAAACTTGTTACATGAACGCTTCCGTCCCAGCTTGTTGTAACGATTTCCTGATTACAAACGCATACGCTTCTTACCGTAGTTCCATGATGATCAAACCACCTGAGTTTTCCGGTTTCGAGATCCAGAATATGAACCCGGCTGCTATAAAAATGGGTTATAAGTAGTGAATGTTCTGTTTTATAATAATATATGGATCTTGAGCCTGCTCTTTTTATATAATCTATTATTTCAAAATGATACCCTTCGCATAAGGATTCATTAAATGTTTTTGTATAAGAAATGCCGGTCTCACGGCTGGTATTTAAAATATCAGGTAACATATTATTATTGGTTTTTACTGGTTTTTGAGATTGAGACATCTGATTTCATTTTCAATACTTCCTTGATATCTTTCTGTATCTGAATAATCTGCTGATCTATGAAATCCATCTGTTTTTGAAGAAAATGATTGTGTATATCCGTAAAATCATCATCCATAACAAATTTCATTTTGTAATCGGTTAAGCTTTTCATCCGGTATGACGCCAGGCTGGAGTCCAGGTCTCTTTTAACTGACTTCAGATCTTCTTTCGGTAATACCTCTTTCCTGTTGAACTCTGATATCAGCTGAAGATTATCAGTTATCGCATATCCTTTGTTTTTCCGAAGAATCACAACCTCAGATAATAGCAATAACATCCTCATATACTGTAACAGTGCGTCAGAATAGTTTGAAACATATTCATTATAAATAATATTTGCCTCCAGGAATACATTATTTAATTCCGGAAAATTATTTTCACCATCGGAGGCTGAATGAATCTCAGAGCAGTTTTTAGAAACCGACCTGTAGAGACCTTTTGTTTTATTCTGGAGTTTCCGGATCCTGTTTGATATTACAGGATCCAACTGATTAGCAGCATCAGACTTTTCCATATCATAATATTTTCTATTAACCTGCTCTTCAACCAGTTTTTTATACATAAGATCATCCAATTCCTCCTCGGTTTTTATATTCGGATAAAGTGCCAGCGCCAGTTTCCTCTGATAATGTAAAAACACACCTTCTTTCATGCTGAGCTGATGAACAAATTCTTTATATTTCTCAGCATAGATGAAGTTTACTCTTCGAATAAACTCATATTCTCCAAGTGCGCTTTCACCGGATAAAACCATTTCGAACTGTTGGTCCATAGCCTGTTGGTTTACAGATAATATATCGCTGAATGACCGTATATCGTAAAGTGAAAATAGTGAAACAGGCATCCTGATTACATGATTGACAATTATAGTTTGGATCATAAGGTCAAAATTTATTCCGCTAAGACAAAGGGCTTTTCCCTGCAAGAGTTTCCAACTCTCAAGGATTCCCGGTTTGTACTGGTCAAGATCTTTGTAAAAGCTAAGAAGCATAAATTCCGGTTTAGTCTGAAACAGGATAGTTCCCTGGCTGAAGAGCTGATCTGGTCTGATTTGATATGTCAGAAATACGTGTCCCTCAAATGCGTTTTTGAGTAATAATATAACAGTCTGGAAAGGGGAGAAGCCATGTTTCAATGCGAGGTCGGTAATCTCTTCGGCATTTAGCATTACAGGTGAGATGGAAGGATCTGATTCAGGAGGCTGTGGTTGCGGTGAAAGATCTTTCTGTTTCTGATCAGAATGGTTAGTATTCATCCGGTCAGCGAGATCTTTGTAGACCGGGTAATAGTCGGGCAGATTTTTGGTGTTCATGGTTATTTATATTAAATTGTGTGTGGTTTTCAACCCTACGATCAACATTTATTGAAATAATAGATTTCATATATTATGCCAACAATTGTAACATTATGTAAATCAGGCATATATGTTATTAATAAGTTGAGATTGGGCCGTTGACTTACCGGGTGGCCTGGAAAGGATTGTGTTTAGTAAGTGTTAACTGAGTTGCAAATCAACCCTGCTCTGGACTATTATAGAAGTAAGATTAGCAGTGGTAAGGGCAAGCATCCGATTGATTACGCAAGTCGGAAGGCAAGAAAGTCTGTTCAAGCCGATTGTATTCTCGTAATCAGCGAATTGTTGAGTAGAATGATTTGAAATAATTATTAACTAATATCTTTTGGAACTGAATTTCTCCATTCAGAGAACTCATTCAGTTTCTCCAAATTCTGTTTATTACTTAAGGCATCAACAAGTGCGATAAGAAACTGATGTTGCGCCGGAGTTATTTTTGGGACTAAATGGTCCATAACCGGTTTCATTGTCCATTCCATGAAAGCATCTTCTTTTTGTAAAAGAGTTTTAAGCTGACCAAGATTATTTTCAATTGATGAATTGTTCATATATGCCAGTGTTATTTTAAACCAAAGAATACGGGCAAGCACATAGTTTTTTGCTTCATTACGTATACTCCATACTTCATTAATATGTTGTACTACTTCTAAATAATTATCTGTTATAAGAGCTAGCCGAGCAAGATGCATTCGGGTGCTTAATATTTCGAAATTATTTTGTAGCAACTCTTCCAACAATTGTCTCGCAATTTGATAATTTCCTTCAATAAAGTGCTTTGCAGCTTTAGTTCTTTTTGCATTAAATAATTGGGTTACCTCTTCCTTCGTCTTCTCCCACAATTGAAACATCAAAGCATTCTTAATACCTTTATTTACTAATGGTTCTAAAATAGCTTTAATTTTATTTAGCCAAAGTATTTTTTCATCTTCTTCACTAACCAAGTAATTATTCCAATTGCTTTGAGCAAAATAAATTTCCAAATCTTTTCTACCGGGTTCAAGAACTATCAACTCTTCTAATATGTTTTTTTGTTTTGTAAAAAACTCCAGTGCTCTTTGTACTTCTCCTTCTAAATAATATATTTGACCTATAAAGCTATAGCTCGTTGAAAGATAACTTCTGAAATCTGTTCTTGCTGATTCAAGGTTTGTCAACTCTTCTAATATGTTTTTTTGTTTTATAAAAAACTCCATCGCTCTTTCGCCTTTGCCCATTGTTTGATAAATACTACCAATATTACAATAGCTCGTTGAAAGATAACTTCTGAAATCTGTTCTTGCTGGTTCAAGGTTTGTTAACTCTTCTAATATGTTTTTTTGTTTTGTAAAAAACTCCAGCGCGATTTGTACTTCTCCTAATGTTTGAAAAATTTGACCAATGTAGCTATGGCAAGATGAAAGATCACTTCTAAAATCTGTTCTTGTTGGTTCTTGGGTTATTAACGCTTCAAGTATTTTTTTTTGTCTTTCAAAATACTCCAGCGCTCTTTGTCCTTCTCCCATTGTTTGATAAATACTCCCTATACTACAATAGCTCGTTGAAAGATAACTTCTGAAATCTGTTCTTGCTGGTTCAAGGTTTGTCAACTCTTCTAATATGTTTTTTTGTTTTATAAAAAACTCCAACGCTCTTTCGCCTTTTCCCATTGTTTGATAAATACTACCAATATTACAGTAGCTTGTAGAGAGAAAACTTCTGAAGTCTGTCCTTCTCGGTTCAAGAGTTGCCAACTCTTCTAATATGTTTTTTTGTTTTTTAAAAAACTCCAGTGCTCTTTGTACTTCTCCTTCTGAATAATATGTTTGACCTATAAAGCTATAGCTCGTTGAAAGATAACTTCTGAAATCTGTTCTTGACGACTCAAGTGCTACCAATTGTTCCCGAATTATTAGGGATTTTTCAAAAAACTCCAGCGCTCTTTGTCCTTCTCCCATTGTTTGATAAATACTCCCTATATTACAATAGCTCGTTGAAAGATAACTTCTGAAATCTGTTCTTGCTGGTTCAAGGTTTGTCAACTCTTCTAATATGTTTTTTTGTTTTGTAAAAAACTCCAGCGCGATTTGTACTTCTCCTAATGGTTGAAAAATTTGACCAATGTAGCTATGGCAAAATGAAAGATCACTTCTGAAATCTGTCCTTGACGGTTCAATTGCCACTAATTCTTCCATACCTTCTAAGGATTTTTTAAAATAATCTAGTGCTTTAGGTCCTTCACCCATTTTCTGATAAAACTGACCCAATTGAAGATAACCATTTGAAAGATCACTTCTGAAATCTGTTCTCGCTGGTTCTATTAAGACCAATTGTTCTAAAATAGTTTTTTGTTTTTCAAAAAAAACCATTGCTTTTGGTCCCTCGCCAATTTTTTGATAAATCCAAGCCACATTATTAATACTCATTGAAAGCTCACTTTTGAAGTCTGTCCTTACCGGCTCAAGTGTTACCAAATCTTCCCTGATTTTTAGGGATTTTTCGAAAAACTCAAGTGCTTTTGGCATTTCTCCCATTGTCAAGAAAATAGTACCTATAATATTAAAACTCGATGATAGGCCACTTTTGAAATCTGTTCTTTCTGGTTCCAATGCTACCAGTTCTTCTCTGACCAATAGCGACCTCTTATAAAACTCAAGTGCTTTCTGTTCATTTCCCATTGTCTGATAAATATCACCCAGACTATTAAAACTTGATGATAGGTCACTTTTGAAATCAGTTCTTTCTGGTTCCATGGCAACCAGTTCTTCTAAGACCATTAGCGATCTCTTATGGAACTCAAGTGCTTTCTGTTCATTTCCTATTTTCCGATAAATATTACCCAGACTTCTAGAGATTACTGAAAGATTTCTTTTAAATTTTGTACTTGTCGTTTCAGCAGCTACTAACTCTTCCATACCTTTTAGAGATTTTTCAAAAAACTCCAAGGCTTTCTCTCCTTCACCCATTTTCTGATAAATCTGACCCATTTTATGATAGCTCGATAATTGGTTACTTATAAATTTTGTACTTGTAGGTTCAAGAGCTACCAATTCTCTTGTTCCTTCTAGGTATCTTTCAAAAAACCCTAGTGCTTTATATCCTTCTCCAATTTTTTGATAAATGTTACCTACAAATAAGAAGCTTCTTACTAGGATGTTTCTAAAATCTGTACTTTCCGGTACAAGGGCAACCAATTCTTCCCTGACTCTTAGGGATTTTTCAAAAAACTTCAATGCTTTCATCACTTCTCCCATATCTTGATAAGTATCACCAACACAATTTAGGCTAATTGACAAGTTTCTTTTGAAATCTAAATTTGCTGGCACAAGAGTTGTCCATTTTCGTGCTATTTTTAGCTGCTTTTTAAAAAAATCCATCGCCCACTGTGAACTACCCCTATCTCCAAATATCCTTCCTTTATTATCTAAAAATACACCAAATTGAAATGGAAAATCATTTTGGGTAAGTCTTAATGTAACCGTTTTTAAAATAGTTTCACTTTCAAATTCATAATTATTTACAACCCAGTCAAAGAGATAATTAGGTATTATTTCATATAAACTATAGTTTTTAGTTTCTGAAGTGAAAATATCTTTTAAAAGGTAATACAAAGTATTCTTTTTAAGTGATTTGTAGAGATAGATCCCTGTGTGCAAGACTGTATTTATGATATTGTCATTTTTCAGTTTGTAATTCAAACATCCATAGTCTGCTAGCTTTTTGTAATAAAAGATAGCTGTTTCATTGCTATTTATATATCTTGTTTTTACAGCCATTGATAATTGCAGATGGTAAAACTCCAGAAGTCCTTTGTTTTCATTACCGACATTCATCAAATAGGGTGAAAGACTCCGATAGAACTTTGCCCAAATATTTATTGGTAGTTTTTCCTTATTATTCGGTTTAAGAAGTTCGAGTAATTCACTTTCTAGAAGGCCATACATTGAACTTTCAATCAGACAAAGGGCGTCTTTCACTAGGAATGGATTATGGTCGGTTTCTAGTCTTTCAAGGAATTGTATAAATAGTTTCTCAATAGTATTGGGCAACATGGCAATCCGTGAGTTTATCAATTCAAAACTGGGAAACACACGTAACTCTTCACATGCAACTTTCAAGTAAAGCGGTTTAACTGCGTCTGTCTTGCTTAATACCATTTTCAATTGTTTTTCATTTAATTTTTTACGGTATTCTTCAAGTGTATCGACGATGATTTTTTTACCATTGTCCGGTGATAATTCGCCAACTTGTACAAATGGAAATTCATGCTTTTTAGCATTTTTGGTATATTCACTTTCTATCGAGCTTATCACAATTTTAACGTTTTCGGGAAGATGTTTAGGCAACCATACAAGATAATGAGGATCGAACTGAGGCAGAAGCTGATTTACAGCATCAATAAACAGCGTCAGTTTGCCTCTGTTTGATGCAGTAAACAGTACTTCTCTGAAATATTCATACAGTACTTTAATATCAATAATTCTTTTCTCATCAACAGTTATTTCAAAATGAAATGCTGTTTCACGTATGATACTTTGAACCAATTTGTTGATATCAAGTGAAGCAGGACTCGCACCAATAAAGCGTATAATATTAAAGCAACAAGTAGGTTTATCCCGGTTACACTGTGCAGCAATAGCTATTAATGAAGATTTACCACTGCCCGGTTCACCTGTTACTACAAGGGGTTTGCAGATAGAAGGGTTATTAATATAATCAGCGATTTTTGCAAGAATATCTTCTCGGCCAATAAACATGTATATGCGCGAGTTCATAAATCGTTGGTGATATGCTAGCTCAATTAGCAAAGGGTCTGTTACCATATTTTCATCTGGATGTTCTTCACAAATTGCTTTCCACAAATTTTCAAGCACTTCATTTCCAAATTCTTCAAGGCCATCAAGATACACGTAGCTGTATTTATCAACTATATTTTTCTGTTGTCTATTTAATGATTTATATGAATTGTTTTCAATAAGATTATCCTTGCCCACACTTCTTTCGAGCAGCTTGAAATCTTGTTCAGACAGTTCTAAGCTTAGAGAATCCTTCAATAAATGCAGGTTTATTTTAAGTCCTTTAAAATTGCATGGATAATTTTCTAGCACATGCCCTGGAATATTATAAGCTTTAAAAGTGTCTCTAATCTCTTCTTTAAGATGAAACAATTTTTTTGCAGAAATGTCTGATTCTGCAAATACTTCATTCTGTTTGAGTTTAGGAACGTCTTTAATATAATCGGGATTGCGAAAATAGAAGAATGCTCTTGGTTTCATGGTTTTCTTGTTCAAAACTCCATGAAAAATTTCAAGAGCAGTGATGGAATGTCCTTTTTCAAATTTTTTCAGCCAGTCATATTTTTCATAATCGGGCACCTGATAACGATCAGGTGTACATCCATAGCGTTCTCCAAGTATCCCAACAAAAAATGGTCTGCAATTTTCAATTTCATCCAGACAAATCTCAAGGGATTTTCCTTGTTCTGCTTCTTCTTCAGTAACACCCCACCTCAAATCTACATCTACCAGAGAAAGACCTTTTTTAATGCATCGCTCCTTCAATTCAGGGAAAACATATTTTACCAGATAATCTCTTTCGGAGTGCATATCCTTGAAAGTGGAGGAGATAAAAATGCGGATGGTTTTGATTTGTTGTTCCATTAATGAATGGTATGAATTTATTGATTGTGATTCATGTTTAAATTATAAAGAAACATTTCAGTTCTTCTTTGGCAAATTCAAGGTATTCGGCTTCAATTCTTTCTTTTAGCTCAGTAACCAGATTGGTTAAATTGTCTTTTCTCGAGTAACTACTGAAGAGGTCGTATTGCATATAGTTTTATTTAATTTCTTGTTTCTTTAAAAATGTGATTAGTTCTTCCATACGTTGGTCAAATGAATCTTTAGTAAGATCGAAACAGTACATTTTCTGGAGTTCTGTTGGAATTGTGTCTTGGTCAAATTGATCAGCCAAAAGAAGAACGATGTTTTCACATTCTGAATGCAGAGATATTTCATTTTTAATATCTACTTGAAATCGCCCTGATAGGAGACGACCAAAATCTTGACTCTTTATACGAGCCTTACTCAATAGCACCAAGACAATACCTGATCGGATGCAGTCTGATATTGCTAACCTGAAAGCACCAGATTCAATCCAAGTTGGTTTTTGAGAAGTTGAAAGGTTAGAAGCGAGTCGAAATTTTTTAGCTATAGTTTTAATCTCTTGATCTGAAGATTCAAAGCCCACCTCAACTTGGGCATCCACCCAAACAATATAACCAGCGTTATTTAAAAAATTGGAGATTCTTTCTGCAATAACAGCATCAGCAAATGAGTAGGAGAGGAATACAGGTTTCCTCTTTTGTAAATCTCCCTTAGATTCATTCAATTGATTCTCTTGTTCTTTTATTGATATCAAAACGGCTACTTCTTCTTCACTGCCAGCCCAACCACATTTAGGACAATTAGTCCGATCTGAATTACCATAGTAATAAGGACTGCAACCACAACGTGTACAAGTTTGCCATATACTATCCGGAGGTCTGTAGCCATCATATTGGATAATTCGCCAATCACCTGGGTTACCATGTTCATCGTCAAGGTTTACCTTTAGTTCATCTGGCACCCAAAGTCTCACTGCTGGTGGAAGTCTTCGATATCGTGTTACTCCCAAGGAAGAAATATATTGAATATCACACAACACCAAATAAACACGATTGAACTGCTTAATCTGATGCAAATGTATAACAAAATTGGAAAGGAGATAACCATAAAGTTTCCCTTTCTCATATTCAATCCATCCCAAATCAGCCAGCATCCGATGCCCCTCCATCTCACTCACAAAATAACTCCCAACCTTTGTATCATCCCCCATCCAGTCCGCCAACGATTTATGGTAAGGTTTAATGGTTTCGCTATCAGTAGTTTTCGTAACCGGGAAAAGAGATCCAAGTGTATGAATGAAATCCCGGAGTTCTTCATCCTGCCAATTGAAAAGCTTTAGCAGAATCTCAATTGGCAACGGTTCGCGAGCAGCGAGAATGGCCCTCAATGCAGGTCGTATTTCTTTTCGAAACTTTTCCAAATCAGGGAATTGTCGATGAAAGTATTGTGCAAAGATACCGCCAAGTCCTTGTGGAAATTGGTCGGGATTATTCAGAGAGAAATGACCTTGTTGAATGTCATCGCAGAAACGCTCCACATATAAAAAAACGCCTTCACTTTTTTCAAGGATTTGTTCAATTAGTTTTTCAGAATTCTGGCGGTTCTGGAGTTGTGAAGCAAGTTTGCTTAACAGATAATCGCGAATATCTATGCGGTTGAATTCGGATCTGGTGTCGAGCGGGAAAGGAATTAATGCCTGAAAGGGAGTCTTTACATCAAACTCAGGACGGCTGGTAACAATGATGCCAAGCCAGGCGGGTAAATGATGAGCATTCCGGGCAAGCATTTCCACCAACGGGTTACGCCCTGATTCACCGGCTTCATCCAAAGCGTCAATAACAATCAGATACCTTTCCCGACCACCGCTTATGACAGATTTTAATGGATTTGAGAGCAAATAATCGAATAATTCCGAGGCTTCCTTTCGGTCTAATTCTGAAATTTCCGGCAAGGTCAACAACAATTTGCGATAATCGGGTAAACGTGTTGCGAGTTGAAAAGCAATGCTGCAAACCACCCGTCTCGCATCGCGGTGGTCGGGCTTGTCCCATTCGCAGAACTGGGCAGCAATAATTGTATCGCCACGTTTGTGGGTGAGTTGGGCGGCAAATGCACTTTTGCCCACACCGGGGTCGCCCATAATCCAGAAAAGGCGGGAATCATGTGTTTTATCCTGTCGCCAATTCTCAACTGCTTCAAACATCCATTTGCGTCCGTAAAAGCCTTTACTTAACAAACCCGATATGCGGGCATCAGACTTTATCGGTTTTAAATATTCGTTGAGTTTTTCAATTTCCCCGGAAAAACGGCGGCTTTCATCGCTCTCCACAACCCGAACAATCTCAGCTAGTTTGGCTTTATACCATTGATCCCAGGCAGCTCCATTTGCAACTCTTTTCTCATGCCAGTCGTGCATGTCGAGCCACTGGATATGTCCAATATTTACGGGCGGTTGAACCTCTTGTTCGCTTTCTACAAGGATGGTTTGGATGTTGCCACCCTTTACACCAATAGCAATGGCAATTTCATCACGGCAAACACCGGGATCACGGGTCGAGTGCTTTGAAAGGAAGGATAGTACACGATTGCTTCTCAAAATACCATCTGTAATAGAACGTCTCCATTCATCTCCAAACTTGATCTCGTTTTTATCAAACCATACATCATGTCCTCGTTTCTCCAGATCAGTTTTAATCAGGAGGACAAGTTCTTCATTTGCATCGTGGCCGTAGGAGAGGAAGATTCTGAGTTTTTTAACTTCCTGGTCTTGATCAGAAAAGCTACAACCACATCTAATGCAGATATACCTGTTTCTGGATTCAAAAAATCTGATATTGTCCGAGTGGCACTCAGGACATAGGATTATATTCATATTCCGGAATTTACAGACTAAATATACAATAATATTTTGTTTAGAATTGAATCAAATAATATTAGAATCCGTAAGGAATATATTAGATATTTTATTATTTTATGCCAGAAAAGAGAGCTTCTCAACGATAGAAACGTCATTTTGGGTCAACTCAACTTTTGTATCTCAACAAAAAAGCAGTATATTTATTTCACAATCTGCACTATACAAATTTGGCACGGATTATGGAAGTCTATATAAGCAACTTCAAATTGGAGAATTTATGAACGATACTGAAAAACTGAAAAACCTGGTGCTGGCCCCTTACATAATCAAAGCAACTGCCTTAATAGGCAGGCATAGAAATGTAGGAGGGAACCAGTTCCGGCATGCAATGGCCACATTTGCAATTCTGCTTGATTATAAGCTGTTTGACGATTATGTTTTATTGAAAGCCGCAGTAATCCACGATCTGATAGAAGACGTTCCCGAAACAGATGAAAAGGAATTGCGCCAGGTTGATGACCAGGCGAATGCTGTAGTTGACCTTGTACTTGAAGTAACCAGACCCAAAAAAATGGTTAAAGAGTTATTCCTTAAAAATATCCTCGAAAACGGATCACCCAACGCGAAGATAATAAAAGTGGCAGACCGTATCAGCAATCTCACCGATCTTCACCGTGATCATTATTCGAAAGCAAGGATGAGCAGCTATCTGGATCAGACTGAAAAATATGTCCTGCCTATGGCTATTGAGGTAAACAAAAACATGGCGATCGAATTGAAAGACCTGATTGACGCCAGGAGAAAACAAATGAATTTTCTTAAATACCCTGGATTTATGGGATTTTAAAATTATCGGGGATGAGAGATTTCAACAATAAAAAGGGTATTAAGATCATGATCAATCCGACAATTAAAAAAATACTTATTCTCAATTCCATTCTTTTGATCATGATTCTGGCCTTGATGATAATTCTGAACTGGGATGTCCTGATTAATAAGTATACTCATAAACCGGCAGAGCTTTACGAAACGGATAATGCGGATAATTCTGAGGTTAAGTATTACGCTAAACAGGATTCTATAAAAGCAGATTTTGAAGAATTAAAAAATGATACTATTCCGCTGCCGGATGAAATTATTAAAATCATAGAACCTGAATTAGAAGGTTTTAACTGGAATGAAGAATTTCAGGAAGAGGATCTGCCCGGTACGTACCATGAGACGATTTTTGCTGAACAATTTCCTTCAAACAATGCCCCTTCCAGGAAATTGATAATCCTTACATTTTCAAATAATGTTGGTAATTTCAGTCATGCATCAACAGGAAGAATAAGCCTGTTCGAATTTAAAAGAGATAATAAAAGCTGGAAGATGACCAGAAGTTTCTTAGCTTTCGGGAATGGTAATGAATATGGTCTTGAGCCTCTTGGATGCGAACTTGTACGAATAGGGAAGAATAATAAATATGCTGTGATCGTGCAAACGAGCTATTCAGGTAACGGGGGGCATGAGAAAAAATCTCAATTGGTTTACTCAGTGATCGGTCAGGAGTTAAAACTCGTCTTCGATTTCACAGCTTACGAATACTATCTCGATTATCCGAAAGATATTGAATACACAGACGGATATTCAAACATGCGTATTCTTAAAAGCAACAAAGCCTGGTTCGATATTGAAACTAAAAGTGAAGAGACTAAATGGAACGATAAAACACCGGGTGCAGTTAAGCATTTTGTTTTTAACGGGGAGGAATATGTTGAATCTAACAAGAATATATCCTTTGGTACTAACTGATCGGCACGCGCATTTAAATTATTTTTCCGGCCATGGACGATCAATCGGCATTGGTCTTAAATTTTCCCAATCATCAAATAGTTTCAAGTCATTTTCTTTGTTGCAGATTGCCAGCCATAAAGCTTCGAGAAGAAGATATTCTTTGGCCCGGATGGTTTTTTTCAGGTGCTCGATCAATGCATTTGCCTGCCAGGGAACGCGTTGAATTCCCATCAGAAAAAGTGTTTTAATCTGTGCTAAATACTGGCTGATATCTTTCTGTTCGGTTGCAGCAATTGAAGCGGCACAAAATAATGATCTGACCATCATCCTGTCAGGATTTTTCATACATTCATTGTACGATTCCTTAGCCAGGTCATAGGCAATTTCCAGCTCACCCTTAATTATTTTTAAGGCTGCATAGTTGCCTTGTATACTACCATCGTGTTCCGAATTCAGATCAGAGGCCTTTGAAAACAGTTGTTCTGCTCTTTCATAGTCCTTTTTCGTATTTGTATAGTATACAGCATAATTACTTAAACAATTTGCATCGTCAGGATTGATCTCCAGGGCTTTCCCATAATAAATTTCAGCTTCTGTGTTTTTTCCAAAAACACTGGTAAGCAAAAAAGCATAGTTGCCAATTAGCAAGCCATTTTTGGGATTAAGTAAAAAACCCTGCTGATAAAACCACTCTGCCAATTCATATTCATTATGATTGTTTTTAAGTTTAATTGCCAGTTCATTTGCAATTCTGCTCAGATATGGTTTCCAGTCCTTGTTTTCGACTTCATTAATTAAGGCATCTGTAAATACATCGGTCATGAGATCTTTTGATTTTCTAAACTCACCATTATTCAGGTGCTCTTCAGCCTCTTTAATCTTAATAAGATACGGTAATCTTTTGTCTCCTGACATTTCCCACTGGTTTGCAGTGTCACGCATCTGTTTTTCAATGTCTTTGGCATCCATATCATGAAATATATCAGCAAGCAATGTGAAATAATTCGCCAGAGATTTATATGGTTGAGGTTGAATATTAGTTAAAAAATTTACAAATATTTTATTGAATGAAAATGCTGACTCATGACGTCCTTGTTTAAACTCATTCAGTAATGTGAAATTAAATAATTGTATTATTTCTTGCCCTTCTGTCCGATTGAAAATAAGGGGATCTTTGTGAATTTCATTAAAC
>Ga0209123_1002297_pt1 | contig 16546 bp, 1 predicted proteins | sample BarGraIncu00431A_FD_184500 | JGI IMG/M metagenome (GOLD analysis project Ga0209123, IMG submission 184500) | Arctic peat soil microbial communities from Barrow, Alaska, USA - Barrow Graham LP Incubations 004-31A (SPAdes) (version 2) | ecosystem: Environmental > Terrestrial > Soil > Wetlands >...
CAGAAAAACGCGTTGCGACATGTCCACCGTATTGTAATCGCGTCCGGCAAGCGGAGCGCCATAAGCAGCAAAGTGTTTTACGCAAGCCAGAATGGTAAGTGTGTCGGCTAGGTCATCGCCCTGAAAACCATGAACGCGTGCTGCGGCAATTTTTGAACCCAGATACGAATCTTCACCGGCACCTTCTGAAACGCGACCCCAACGTGGTTCAACCGAAATGTCGCACATAGGTGCAAATGTCCAGTTGATACCCGATGCTGCTGCTTCGGTTGCTGATATACGGGCTGATTTTTCGATGGCAGTCAGATCCCACGAGGTCGATTCTCCCAGCGAAATGGGGAAAATAGTTTTGTGCCCGTGAATAACATCGTAACCAAACAACAACGGAATTTTTAATCTTGATTCTTCGACAGCAATTTTTTGGAGTTTGCGTGTATAGGCTGCCGTATGTGCGTTGAATATATTGCCACAATTACCTTTGCGGATTTCGTCCATATAACCTTTCTTGAGTGAAGGGCCTGTTACATCCCAGTCGCTGGTGTAAAGCACCATTTGACCAATTTTTTCGTCCAAGGTCATCATTTTCATTACTGAATCGACTTTAGAATCTAATTTCTTATCGGCCGAAGTCTGACCTGAATTTTTGCAGGCTGTGAATAAAACCGCAGCTACTATTGCAAAGAGAATTATTTTTTTCATGACGGGTGATTTTTATCCTTAAAAAGTTAACGTCGCAAAGTAACAACGCTATTTTTCTTAAAACAAATTTTTTGCCCCAATATGAACACTACATTAAAAATATCTAAAAAAAAGAAGCCCTATTTTAGCCCTACTGATACACACAATTGAATATTATATATCAGATTTATAGATAATTGCGAAATAATTGTATTTTGGGGAATAATTGTGTAAATTATCAAATAATACAATTGAACTTAGCTTCTGATCATGATATTTTTCATTGGTTCTTAATTTCAGTGTTTCTTTTGGAATAATTTCTTTGAAAACATTGTTTAAACCCTACTATAAATATGGTCAAACTCTTGGTCAAAAGAATTTCTGCATTCTTTTGAATATGCTAATATGGCTTAGTTCATCTCTTTCCTAATTGATAATTATGAGGTTTGATAGGTAAATGAGCTGAAAATATTATTCAAAATAGAAATTTCAATTGAGAATACGTTAAATTAGAATAGATACTACATATTCAACAAAACATATTACATCATTTGTATTTAATTTTAATGTAAATAGCTTACTTTTACGACTGATTTTACCCAAACACCTTTCCTATTTTACGCTCTTCCATAATTTTTTCTTTGAATTGCAGATTTTTCAAGGAACTTGCGTTAAGCTTGAGTTAGAATCTGACATCTAGACCCTAAAGAGCCATTATTTCTGTATTTTGTTTTCACAATTATTTAAACTTTAAATTTTCATGAAAATAATTTCGATTAGGATTTTCATCTTGATTTTGCTTCTTATTGTCATTTCACCTCGTGTCTTTGCTGATGCCACTAAAACCGTAGGTAATACTGGTGCCGATTATACAACCCTAAAAAACGCTTTTGATGCTATTAATGCAGGAACATTGACTGGAAATGTAACCCTACAACTCATTGCAAATACTACCGAAACAACTTCTGCAATTCTTTTCCAAAGCGGTTATAATGGAACTTCCAGCTACACTTCTATCAATATCTACCCCACAACAAGTGGTATAACAATTTCAGGAAATCTGGCGACACCATTGTTGGACCTGGACGGTGCAGCGAATCTAATAATTGATGGACGGGTGAACAAAATCGGTTCAACCAAGGATCTTATTTTTACAAATACATCTGCCACTGCAGGAGCGTCCACTATTCGTTTTGTAAACGATGCCAATACAAATATCGTTGAATATTGTAATGTAAATGGCTCTGAAACAAGTGCTACTTCGGGGATTATTCTCTTTTCTACCGCTGCTGTTACCGGAAATGATTTTAATACAATTGATAATAACAATATCACCTGTTCGACCGATCTCAACAGACCTATTAATGCCATTTTATCCATCGGAACTGTTGGATTTGAGAATGATAATCTGACTATCAGCAATAATAATATTTACAATTTTCTGAGTCGTGGTACAGCGTCGTTTGGAATAAATTTAGCTGCAAATACAACAACTTGTTCTATTACAGGGAATAGCCTTTACGAAATGGCATCGTTTGTACCAACTGCCGGGGTAGCATATACAGGGATTTACATTAATAATAATACGACAGGTAATGGATTTTCAATAACAAATAATTACATAGGCGGACAAGCTGCCACGTGCGGTGGAAGTGCATGGACAAAAACTACAAATAACAGTGCATTTACGGCTATTAATTTGAATGTGGCAATAACCACCAATAGCACTGTTCAGGGAAATGTAATCCAAAATTTGGCATGGAGTAATTCGGGGGCTGCGGCCTGGACAGGAATAAATATCGCTGCAGGAGCTGTTGATATTGGAACCATTACAGAAAATACGATTGGAGCAACCACAGGCATAGGATCAATTATCGTTACCGGTGGTGGTCCAACTGCCACCAATGTATATGGAATTAATATTGCCAGTACGGCAACAGTGGATTGCGAGAATAATAACATAGGTTCGATAACGGCTGACAATGCATCAACTCTTGCAAGCAATTTCTACGGGATCAATAAAACCGCCACTACAGGTACAACTACCATCAGCAATAATATTATTGGAAGTACAACCACTTCCAGCAGCATTATTGCCAACTCAGCCAGTACGGGCAATGCTCAAAGCGTGTACGGAATTCTGACTGCCGGGACAGGAACTGTTACTATGAATGGCAACACCATAGTCAATCTGGTAAATAATACTACCAATGGCACTGGTAGTACTGCCGGAGTGATTAATGGAATTTGTTCATCTAATGGTACCAATACCATTTCCAACAATACAATACATGATTTAAGTATTGGCAACGCTAACAACAGCATTACAAATACTGCTTCTGTAACGGGGATTGCTCTGACAAGTGCAACATTACGAACCGTAAGCGGGAATAATATTTACAATTTATCCAATAGTTATTCTTCTTTTGCAGGGAGTGTTATCGGATTGTATTTCTCAGGAAGTACAGGTGCAAATGTTGTTTCCGGAAATTTCGTTTATGGTTTATCGGTAGATGCCGGCTCGACATTAGCATCAATTTACGGAATAAAAATAGCTTCGGGCGCCACCACTTATTACAACAACATTATCAATTTGGGTGGAAATACAGCAACCACAATTTATGGAATTTATGAAACCGGTGGAGCTGCAAACAATAACAATCTATATTTCAATACAATACACATTGGCGGAAGTTTAGGTTTGGGAATCACGAATACTTCATATGCCTTATATAGTGCGGTTTCAACGAATACCCGCAATTTCCGCAATAATATTCTTAGCAATGCACGATCTACAGTCGGTGGAACTAATTTACACTATGCTGCCTTTTTCAACTATTCAGTTGCAACAAACCTGACACTGGATTACAATGATTATTTTGCACCCGGAACTGGTGGAGTGTTGGGATATTACGCTGCTGCCAATGTAAACACACTACCGCTTATAAGTGGAAAAGATCTGCTTAGCGTTTCGGTTGATCCCGGATTTGCCAATGCAGGTGGAACAACTCCCACCGATTATGCTCCGTCTGCCAATATTATCAGGGGGAATAGCGTTGCTGGAATTACCACCGATTATGCCGGAACTACACGTGCGGCAACACCAACAATGGGTGTATTTGAAGGTACACTTTATTACAATGTTCAAGTTTGGGTTTCTGGTACTTTGCAAGCTGAATATACGTCAATAAAATCTGCTTTTGATGCAATAAACAATGGAACGCATACCGGTGATATTGAAATAAAATTGAAGCAAAGTACCATTGAAACGGCATCGGCGGTACTTTATCAAAGCGGATATGGGGGCACTTCAAGTTATACTTCGGTGAACATTTACCCAACCGTTTCAGGGTTATCCATCAGCGGAAATCTGGCAACTCCTTTAATTGACTTCAGCGGTGCCGATAATGTGACTATTGACGGGCGGGTGAATGCCACCGGTTCTACCAAAGATCTGAGCATCATCAACACCAGTAATGCCGGTGCTACAACAACAACTTCGACCATTCGCTTCATAAATGATGCCATCAATAATACAGTGGAATATTGTACAATAAAAGGTTCTGAAACTGCTGTCGGTTCGGGAATTATTTTCTTTTCGACTGCCGCAGTAACGGGTAATGATAACAATACAATCGATAATAACAATATAACGAATGCGTTGGATACCAATCGACCATTAAATGCAATTTATTCAGTTGGTACCACCGGATTTGAAAATGATAATCTGACCATCAGCAATAATACTATTTATGACTTTCTGAGCCGCTCTACAGCTTCCTATGGTATAAATTTAGCTGCCAACACCACTACTTGTTCCATTTCGGGAAACAGTTTATATGAAACAACTTCGTTTGCTCCAACAGCTTCTGTGGCTTATATGGGTATTTATATAAATAATGCCACTACCGGAAACGGGTTTAGCATAACTAACAATAATATTGGTGGTCAGGCGACTTCTTGCGGCGGAAGTGCGTGGACAAAAACTACAAATAACAATACGTTCAACAATACTTTTACAGCCATTAACCTGAATGTGGCTTCTACCGTTGCCGGGAGTGTTCAGGGCAATACCATTCAAAACTTTGCATGGAGCAATTCGGCTGCAGGCTCGTGGACAGGTATAAATGTGGTGGCTGGAAATATCAACATTGGTACCACGGTCGGAAATACCATCGGAGCTTCTACCGGCACCGGATCAATTGCTGTAACCGGTGGGGCGACTGCAACAAACATTTATGGTATCAATATTGCTTCCACGGGCACGGTTGATTGCGAAAACAATACAATTGCGTCAATCACCGCTTCCAATTCCGATGGAACATTAGCCACTAATTTTTGGGGAATAAATAAAACTGCTACTGCGGGTACAACCACCATCAGTAACAATACAATTGGTAGTAGTACCGCCAATAGTATCAATGCCAATTCGGGCAGCACCTCAAATGCACAAACAGTTTATGGAATTTACTCTGCTGGAACAGGAACGGTAATTTTGAATACAAATACAGTTGTTAATCTTACAAATGGAACTACAAATGCCACAACTGCCACCCTCGGACTTATTAATGGGATTACCGCCATATCTGGAACTACCACTATCAATACTAATTCCATTCACGATTTAACCATTGCTAATGCCAATAATACAGCTATCAATACGGCATCAATTGGCGGAATTGTACTGACAGGCGCAACGCTGAAAACCGTAAGTGGAAACACTATTTATAACCTGTCCAACACAAATAGTTCATTCGCAGGAAGTCTAATCGGTTTGTATTTTACAGGTAGCACCGGTGCCAATGTTGTTTCCGGAAACTTCATTTATAATATATCAGCTGATGTTTCTTCTACAACTGCATCGGTTTATGGGATTAAAATAGCCGCTGGTGCCACCACCTATTCCAACAATATAATTAATTTAGAAGGAAACACTGCAACCACCATTTATGGTATTTATGAAACCGGTACCGGAGGAAACAATAATAACCTCTATTTCAATACGGTATATATTGGTGGCAGTTTGACTTCAGGAATTACTAATCCATCTTATGCGCTATATAGCAATGTCAGCACAAATACCCGCAATTTCAGCAATAATATTTTCAATAATGTACGGTCAACTACCGGAGGATCAAATCTACATTATGCTGCTTTTTTCAATTATGCAGTATCAACCAACCTGACGCTGGACTATAATGATTATTATGTTTCCGGAACCGGTGGTATGTTGGGATATTACAATGCAGCCAATGTAAATGCATTACCACTTATTGCCACAAAAGATTTACTCAGCGTATCTGTCGATCCTTTATTTACCAATGCCGGCAGCACAATAGCAACTGACTATCAGACAAGTGGAACGACCCTGCGTGGGACAACAATTGCCGGAATAACGGCTGATTACGCAGGAACGACCCGTGCCACAACACCAACAATGGGTGCATTTGAAGGCAATTTATCCTACAATGTTCAAGTTTGGAAAACTGGTGTTTTGCAAGCCGAATATACAACCCTTAAAGCAGCGTTTGCAGCTATCAACAATGGGACTCATACCGGAAGTCTTGACGTAAAAATCAAAGAAAGCACTATTGAAACAGCTTCGGCAATTCTGTATCAAAGCGGTTACAACGGAACTTCAAGTTATACGTCAGTCAATATTTATCCCATAAATACCGGCTTATCTGTTACCGGAAATCTGGCTACTCCATTAATCGACTTAAACGGTGCAGATAATATTACCATCGATGGACGTGTCAACGCCACAGGTTCAACCAAGAGTCTTACCATTTCCAATACCAGTGCATCGGCAACAGCCGGAACATCAACCGTCCGGTTTATAAACGATGCAACCAACAATAGTGTAAAATACTGTACCCTAAAAGGATCCGAAACAGTAGCAGCATCTGGAATCTTATTCTTTTCCACAGCAACAACTACCGGCAATGACTACAATACGATTGACAACAATAATATCACGAATTCTACAGATGTCAGCCGGCCTGTTAATGCAGTTTATTCTGCTGGATCAGTAGGTTTTGAAAACGACAATTTGATAATCAGCAATAATAATATCTATGATTTTCTACATCGTTTGGTGGCTTCGAATGGCGTTTATCTGGCAGCAAACACAACCACGTGCTCTATAACCGGCAATAATTTTTACGAAACGACTTCGTTTGTTCCAACCGGATCGGTCGCTAACAATATCATTTATGCAAACAACACTGGCAATAATTTCACGATAACCGGAAATAACATTGGCGGACAAGCCGTTTCGTGCGGTGGAAGTGCCTGGACTAAATCTAATGCTTTCAATAATACTTTTGCTGCTATCAATCTAAATGTAGGTGCAACAACCGCCAGTAATATTCAGGGAAATACCATTAAGAATATTGCTTGGAGCAATTCTGGTGCTGCCGCATGGACAGGGATTAATATCGTTGCAGGTGCTGCGAACATTGGCACAAGTGCCGGAAATACCATTGGTGCAACTACCGGAATAGGGTCAATCACAGTAACCGGTGGAGCCACCGCCACCAATGTGTATGGAATTAATTTGGCCGGAACAGGAACAATTGATTGCGAGAATAATATCATTGGTTCGGTAACTGCCGACAATGTGTCTACTTTTGCCTCCAATTTTTACGGAGTAAATAAAACAGCAACAGCCGGTACAATTACCATCAGCAATAACAGCATTGGCAGCACTTCCACAGCCAACAGCATTAACGCCAATTCAGCCAGTACAGCGAATGTCCAAAATGTCTATGGCATTCTGAGTGCCGGAACAGGAACGGTAATCATGAATACAAACACCATTGCCAACCTGACGAATAGCACTACCAATGCAACTACCACCACAATTGGATTGATTGACGGCATTTGTTCTACAAATGGAACAAATACTATTTCTAACAACACCATTCGGGATTTATCAATTGCTAATACTAATACTTCGGCAACAAACACAGCTTCTGTTTGCGGAATTGCCTTATTGACAAATACATTACGAACAGTTAGCGGAAATACCATTTATAATCTTTCCAATACAAACACTGCTTTTACCGGAAATGTAATAGGCTTGTATTTTTCGGGAAGTGGCGGTGCCAATGTAGTTTCAGGGAATTTCATTCACAGTTTATCCGTGAATTCAGCTACCACAACTGCAACTTTATATGGCATAAAAATAGCTTCGGGTGTCTGCACTTATTCCAATAACATTATCAATCTGGGCGGGAATACAGCCACCACCATTTATGGAATTTTCGAAACAGGAGCAGGCGGAAACAATAATAGTCTTTACTTCAATACTGTGTATGTAGGAGGAACATTAACTTCAGGAATTACCAATAAATCTTACGCATTATTCAGCAATGTCAGTACAAATGTCCGTAATTTCAGAAACAATATTTTCAACAACAGTCGTTCAACCACAAGTGGTTCTAGCCTCCATTATGCGGCCTATTTAAACTATGCAGTGGCAACCAATCTGACATTGGATTACAACGATTATTATGCCTCCGGCACTGGAGGAATGTTAGCTTCATACAATGCCACTGATATTTCTACTTTAGCAGCTTTACAAACAACCGTTGGTCAGAATCTGGGTAGTATTTCTGTAAATCCGAATTTTGCATCAGCCGGTGGCACTTCATCTTCGAACTATGTGCCGGCTTATAATCGTCTGGTGGGGATTACCGGAACCGGTATAACAACCGATTATACTTCAGTTACCCGATCTTCGGCGCCAACTATGGGTGCATTTGAAATTTCATTGGCACTGAGTGTGGAGGTTTGGAAAAGTGGTGCACTTCAAGCCCAATATCCAACATTGAAAACGGCTTTTGACAAGATTAACGATGGAACACATACCGGTGCGCTGGAATTTCGACTAACAAATTTTACCGCAGAAACTGCTTCGGCAATACTTTACCAAAGTGGCTACAACGGCACTTCAAGCTACACATCCGTAAACATTTATCCAACAATGTCCGGATTGTCAGTTTCCGGTAATTTGGCTGCACCGTTAATTGACCTGAACGGAGCCGATAATGTTACTATCGATGGTCGGGTGAATGCCACCGGCTCAACTAAAAGTCTTATCATTACCAATAACAGCAATTCTGCTGTTGCAGGAACTTCAACGATTCGGCTTATAAATGATGCGACTAACAATACAATAAAATATTGCACCCTGAAAGGTTCGGAAACGGTAGCTACTTCGGGTGTGGTTTTGTTTTCCACGGCTGCCGTAACCGGTAATGATAACAACACGATAGACAACAATTCAATTACCAGTGCCATCAGTGCTGCCCGCCCTATTAATGCAATTTACTCTGCCGGAACAGCCACATTTGAAAATAGCAATATCACCATCAGCAACAATCTGATTTTTGATTTCTTAAGCCGTTCAACTGCTTCGTATGGTATAAATCTGGCTGCCAATACTACCACCTGCTCCATTACCAGCAACAGTTTGTACGAAACAACTTCATTTGTTCCAACGGCTTCGGTGGGTTACATCGGCATCTATATCAATAATACTTCCGGCAATGGACATACCATTTCGGGGAATTATATTGGCGGTCAATCGGCTTCGTGTGGCGGAAGTGCATGGACAAAAACCAATGCTTTCAACAATACATTTACTGCCATAAACCTGAACGTAGGTACAACTACAACCAGCAATGTTCAGGGAAATACAATTAAAAATTTTGCATGGAGTAACTCGTTGAATGGGGCGTGGACGGGAATTACTATCACTGCCGGAAATGCAAATATCGGAACAAATTCGGCAAACACAATTGGTGCAACTACCGGCGCAGGTTCAATAGCTGTTACATCAGGTACTACAGGGAATGTGGTAACAGGAATTTTATTGGCTGGAAGCGGATTAATGGATTGCGAAAACAATGTAGTTGGTTCAATCAGCACATTGAATGTTTCAACCGATGCAAGCATAATCTATGGAATAAACAGAACAGGATCAGGCGTTTCTATCATTAGTAATAATATAATTGGAAGTACTTCAACGGCAAACAGTATTAACGCTACTTCGGCCAGCACAACCAATGCTCAAAGCGTTATTGGGATAAATAACACGAACACAACCAACCTGACTGTAAATGCTAATACTGTAGCGAATCTGATAAATGGTTCAACCAATACTGATATAACTTCATTGGGAGTAATAAACGGAATAACAACCTCAAACGGTGCAACAACTATCACCAATAATACGGTTTATAACCTGACTATTGCTAATGCTAATTCAACTTCGACCAATACGGCTTCGGTTTGCGGAATTGCCTGTACAGGGAATTATGCCAAGACAGTAAGCGGAAATACCATTTATAATTTATCGAACACCAACACTGCGTTTACTGGAAGCGTAATGGGAATAAACTATAGCGGCAATACTGTAGTTAATACAGTTTCAGGAAATTTCATCTATGGATTGTCTGTTTCCGGCTCTTCTGTTTCCGGCTCTATATATGGAATAAAGGCCACCGCAGGAGTAACTACTTACTATAATAATATCATCAATCTGGGAGGAAATACCGCCACAACCATTTACGGAATTTACGATACCGGAACTGCTACACAAACCTGCAATCTGTATTTTAATACTGTGTACATTGGTGGTAGTTTAGGCTCGGGTGTAACCAATCCTTCGTACGCTTTATACAGCAATTCAGCTGCAAACACTCGTAATTTCAGAAACAACCTTTTTGTAAATACACGTTCAACAAGTGGTGGAACAAATTTACATTATGCTGCTTACTTCAATTATGCGGTAAGTACATTGCTGACAATGGACTACAATGATTATCAGACAACCGGAACCGGAGGGATTTTAGGATATTACAACGCTGCCAACGCAACTTCGTTGCCACTTATAACCGGTTTCGATACGTATAGTAAAAATGTTGATCCTGTTTTTACCGTGGCAGGCGGTACTGTGGCAGCAAATTATTCTGTATCTTCTAGTGTAATTGCCGGAATTACAGTTGCCGGAATAACTACCGATTATGCCGGAATAACCCGAAAAGGTACTCCGACGATGGGGGCTTTTGAAGGTTCCTTGAGTTTGAATATCGATGTATATAAAGCAGGAGTTTTTCAGTCAACGTACTTTACATTGAAAGATGTTTTTGATAAAATAAACAATGGAACGCATACCGGAGCACTTGAATTACGACTAAAAGCAAGTACAACCGAAACAACTTCGGCAGTGCTTTATCAGAGCGGTTATGTTGGCGGTTCCAATTATACATCCATTGTAATGTACCCGACTGTAAGCGGATTGAGCATTATAGGAAACATTGCAAATCCACTGATGGACCTGAATGGAGCCGACAACTTTACCATCGACGGACGAGTGAATGCAACCGGAGCCAGCAAGGATTTAATCATTAACAATACCAATACAGCCACATCTTCTACAATTCGATTCATTAATACCGCCGAAAACAATACAGTTAAATATTGCACCATCAAGGGTTCGGATACAAATACTGCTTCAGGGGTTATCTGTTTCTCGACAGCTACTGCCGGAAATGGGAATAGCACCAACACGTTCGACAATAATAATTTCACCGGGAATTCAAACAGACCAGTAAAGGTGATTTACTCAGCAGGTACAGCCAGCTTTGAAAACAAAGCGAACGTAATCAGCAACAGCAATTTCTACGATTTCCTGAATCCAACAGTTTCATCATACGGGATGGACATTGCTTCCAACTCACTCAATTGGAATATTTCAGGAAACAGCTTTTACGAAACAAGCACATTTATTCCTACCGGAGCCTTCACATATAATGTTATTCGCATAAATACCGGTAATAATAATCAGGCTGTTGGAAACTATATCGGTGGTAGTGCAGCCGTATGTGGCGGCTCGCCGTGGACTATAAATGCAAGTACACCTCATTATTTTGCAATGATTTACATAGCGGGTGGTGCTTCAACAGCCTGTGTTGCACAAAATAATGTGATAAGCAATATTGATGATACCAGTACGCAAGGTAACCCTTGGGACGCAATCTACATTAATGCTGGCAACGTTAATGTGACTGGAAATACCATCGGAGCAACCACCGGAACCGGTTCTATAAAAATTACCACTCCTGTTCCGGTTGCTACTGCGGTGGTAAGTGGTGGAGTAATTACAAACGTCAACGTTATTGGTGGTGGAAGTGGATATACCACAGCACCTACCGTTGGATTTTCAGGCACAGGTGGTTCGGGTGCTATTGCCACAGCAAATTTAACAGGTGGCGTAATAACAAGCGTATCCGTTTCTACTGGTGGAACAGGTTATCCAACCACAACTTCTGTCGTTTTTGATGGACAAACTACATATTCTACTTCACATTGTATACGAAATTTCAGTACCGGAACAGTTAATATAACCGGTAATAACGTGGGTTCCATTACTAGTGTCGGCAGCACATCATATTCGCATGGCATTGAGTCAATTATTCTCAATGGCGGTGTAGGTACAATAAATGTGTCAAACAACGTGGTGGGCAGTTTAACTACACCTAACAGCATTTATACCAGTACCACTGCTGCATCATCGCTTACAAAACAAGATCTTTTTGGCATCTATAGCATGAGTACAGGAACAGTCACCATCAGTGGAAACACGGTTGCTAACCTGACGAGTGGTTTTACCGGAACACTAAGCTCAGCAACAAAAGGCATCAATACTACAGCCGGATCAAATACCATTACGAATAATACGGTGCGCAATATTTCTGGCATAAGTGCTGCTGCAACTGTTTATGGAATATCACAAACCAGCGGAACAACCGGAAACACAACCATTACCGGCAATACTGTTTCCAATTTATCCAATACCAATACCACCGATAAGGTTGACATGTATGGTATTTACAATTCATGTACTGCTGGCGGAACCAATACATTGTCGAATAATTTTGTGTGTGGATTAACCCATGCATCAAGCAATGTTACGTCCAATATTTACGGCATTTATGCAAATGCTGGAGCTTCAACGCTTGCCAACAATATAGTAAGTTTAGGAACGGGCGTTACCACTGGATATTCTATTTACGGCATTTATGATGCGTCAGGAACTTCCACCAATTTATATTTCAATACGGTTTACATTGGAGGAACAGCAGCCGGAACAACTTCGTACACCTACGCCATGATATCTTCTTCAAATGCATCGACCCGAAATTACCGGAACAATGTTTTTGACAATGCGCGTACCGGCGGAACTACCGGAAAGCATTATGCTATTCGTTTGGCGGGTACAACAGGTCAAACCATCAATTACAACGATTATTTTGTGAGTTCCGGAGGTGTTTTAGGATTCCTTGCAAGCGACAGAACCACATTAGCTGCATGGCAAACTGCAACTGTGCAAGATGCCAACAGTCTGAATCTTAATCCATATTTCACCTCCGTTGGTTCTACCCTAGCAACCGATTATAAGATTGGGGCAGACTTACCCGGTGTTGCGGGAACAGGAATAACCACCGACTTTAATTCAACGTCAAGAAATACTCCGCCATCAATGGGTGCGTGGGAAGTGGTTGTCAACAAATGGAAAGGAACTACCAGTACCGATTGGAATACAGCTACCAACTGGACCAAAAATACCATCCCGACAGATGGAACAAACCTTTATTTTGATCCGGCTCCATTGAACAATTGTTTACTAAATGCCAACCATACAGTTAATCATATTATTAATACTCAATCAACCTACCGTACAGTTACAAATGGTTATAAACTAAGCATTACAGGCGATTTTGTTTTTAGCAACGGAGCTCAGATAGATGCTTCTGCCACAGGCTCTACTGTCGAATTTGCAGGCTCTTTGGCACAAAACATTCCTTCCGGAACGTTTTACAATAACAACGTTTATAACATGACTGTAAACAATGCTACCGGAGTGACTGTTAATACCGATTTTACGGTAAACAACTTGCTAACAATAAATTCCGGGAAATTTCTTACCATCCCATCAGCAATGCAAATGAATGTCGTGGGAACTATTACTAATAATGCCGGAGTTTCAGGTCTGATTATAAAAGCCAGTTCTACCGGGGCAAATGGATCATTGATATTCCACAATAGTGTGGGCTCACCCGTTTCGGCAACAGTCGAAATGTACTCAAAAGCATATTGGGATTTGAATGCAGTAGCAGGAAGCAAATACAAATGGCAGTTCTTTGGAATTCCTGTTCGTTCAATTATTGCCAGTCCAACCTTTGATGGTTCATATGTTCGTAAATTATATGAATCGGCAACAACTACTGCCAACCACTGGATTCAACAAGGCAACGATTCAACTCTGACTTCATTTACCGGACTTGAAGTTTGTCAGTCAGCTGCAAAAACATTTGTTTTTCAAGGGCAGTTAGAAAACGGTGATTTCAATTCAGGGCAGTTGGCATATACTTCCGGTGCTTTATTTTCAGGTCAACATATTTTTGCCAACCCTTATACAGCGGCAATTGATATCCGTCAATTGTCATTTGGGACGGATACTGAAGCCAGTGTTTACATGTACAATAGTGGTTCATTAACTGATTGGTCAAGTGGCGGACAATTTACACCAGGTACTAATCCGGGTCAATATACCGCAGTATCTAAGAATTTTGCAGGGACTTTAGGTTTACCCGTTCAAATTCCTTCCATGCAGGCCATTTTGGTAAAAGCAATGAGCCTTTCCAGTTTGGCTACTTTTGGTATCAGTTATAGTTCAGTGGTTATGAAAAATGCTGATCAACAGCGTGCTCCTTCAGTAAATGAAGGGTCAGCTTCCGACAAAGTTTGTACAATCATTGAAGTAGTTGGTTCGCACTATTCCGACAAAATGTGGATTTTTACCGAACCTACCTGCACCAATCATTTTGATAATGGTTGGGATGCAACAAAATACTTAGGTTCTGCTCTTTCGCCACAATTATATGCGGCAGGAACGGATGGTATGTATCAGATTGATGCAGTGAATACTATGAATAACACCGATTTGGCTTTTCAACCGGGTGAAGATAGTCAATACACTCTTACTTTTACGCATGTAAATACCAAAAGATTTTACGATAGAATTTACTTATTTGATTTAGTTGAAAATAAAACAATTGATATTACTGAATCAGGTTCAAGCTATATATTTTTAGCTGAATCTACGGCTAAACCATTCAATCGTTTTAAAATAGTGACTCGCAATTATGAAAAAAATGCTCCCGATGCGAATACTGAAATTAAAATATTCAATTCAGGTAAAACTGTTTTTGTAGAGAATCAGAGCAAATTATCAGGTGAGTGTATTATTTACGACTTGCTTGGTCATTTACTGACGAAAGCAGTATTTAGCCCTCAGGAAGTAACAAATATTCCTTTCGATTTACATTCAGGAGCATATATTATTACTGCTAAAACTACAAATGAAAAAGTGTCTAAGCGAATTATAATGCCTTAATTCCTTATTTAAACTCTATCATAAATTCCGTCAAACTCTTGGTAGAAGGAATACCAATCTTCTTTCGGATACGAGAGCGAGCCATTTCTACTCCTTTCAGCGAGATATTCATCAGGTGAGCAATATCCTTACTCGAAAGGTTCAGGCGAAGATAAGCACAAAAGCGCAAATCATTCGATGTCAATTCAGGATAGATGATATGCAAATTGCGGAAGAAATTTTCGTGTATGCGGTCGAAATTTGTCTGGAAAATGGCCCAGTCGTCTTCTGATGACAGATTTTCATCAAGCAAGCGAATAAGTTTGTCGTAGTATTTGTTTGGATATTGAGTTCCTAAGGCCATTTTCTGGTTGATAACTTCATCTTTTATCGTTACCAGAATCTCGTTTTTCTTAATAATAGTCATAGTTGACTCGGCCAATTCCTTACTTTTTAGAGTAAGTTCCGATTCCAGTTTTTCGTTTTGAAGCGCTATAATTTGCTTCTCGCGCTTTTCAATTTCTTTTTTGCGAATTTCTTCCTGTTCGCGATGAATCTTTTGTTTTTTCACCTGAAATAAATAGTGAACATATAAATAGATGCCTATTCCAAATAGCATTATCAAAATGGCATACACCATTTTTGCTACCAAACTTAGGTAAAAAGGTGGCTCCACTTCAAACGAATAAGTTGTTTCAGTAAGTTTAATACCGCTTTTCGTGAGAACTTCTACCCTCAGAGTATATTCTCCATGAGGCAGATAACTATACATTTTTTGGGAAGAAGAAGTGGTCTCACTCCAGACTTTGTCTAATCCATCCAATTTGAAGCGAAAATTAATATTATTCAGATTGCTGTATTGCGGATAATACACATTAAATATCAGATTATTACGCTTATATGGTGTGGTTGAAACAACGTTATTCTGCAATGAAAGAAAAACAGATTCTTTCGATTCTGCATCAGAAGCCTGAATACTTTTTATCCGCAAAGCTGAAGGTGCTTTGCTGTTTTGCAATCTGTCGGTACGATACAATGCCAGTCCGTTTTCTAACGTAAAAATGCACTCGCTGTCTGAAACCGGGATGATGTTTTGGTAATCGTCCACCGTCTGATTTTGGAAAAGCGAATACTGAACAACATCCAACAGTCGGATATCGCCGTTTTTCACCTGAACTAATGCCGCTTCACCATCGCGAATAAACCAGTACAAATCTCCTTTAAACGGACAAACACGATAAGAATGGGCGAAGTAGCCAAGCGCTTTATTCAGCTCAGTGTAGGGAATAATTCTTTTCTGAATGTCGTCGTATGTGTAAAATGCATTATTGTCGGTAAACACTACGCGGTTATTCACCGAGAACACATTAATAGAAAACTGGTGCTTACCGTCCAACGAATTGTATGTGTTTATCCGTT
>Ga0209123_1002298_pt1 | contig 16533 bp, 10 predicted proteins | sample BarGraIncu00431A_FD_184500 | JGI IMG/M metagenome (GOLD analysis project Ga0209123, IMG submission 184500) | Arctic peat soil microbial communities from Barrow, Alaska, USA - Barrow Graham LP Incubations 004-31A (SPAdes) (version 2) | ecosystem: Environmental > Terrestrial > Soil > Wetlands >...
CTGCACCCTTCGCACTTAGATCAATCTGAGGGCGGCAGCGCTGAGACGCATGCAATGCGTCTCTACCTGATGGATGCAGGCAGATCTTCTCCTTTCCCCCGCTCCTCCACGATGCGCAGTTGCAAACACACTCTGCAGGTAGTACTATCCGGCGGGAAATTTTATTGGCCGGGAGTGTGTGTGAACGTGTCGCAACAGCTTTATTTACTTGATGGGTCCAGTTTCATTTACCGCGCCTTTTACGGCTGCCGGGAACCTGCCACTGCGGGCGGGATGCCGGTCAATGCCGTTTTCGGCTTCACCCGAATGCTCCTGGAGCTGCTGCAGGAAAACCGCCCCGATTATTTCTGCGTGGTCTTCGATCCTCCCCGGGAAGATACCTTCCGCCGTGAAATCTATCCTGCCTACAAGGCCCATCGGGACGCCATGCCCGAGGAATTGGTGCCCCAACTCCCTTACATACGAAGGATGCTGCAGGCGCTCAATATTCCTACCCTGGAGGCGCCCGGCTTTGAGGCCGACGACGCCATCGCCACCCTGGCGCGCACCTGCGCCGCGGACGGCATCGAGGTGACGGTCGTCACCAGCGACAAGGATTTGCTGCAGATCGTCAGTGACCGGATCGGCCTCCTGGATACCATGAAAGGGAAGCGCTCGGGGCCGCAGGAGGTGCTGGAGCGCTTTGGCGTTCCTCCGGAACTGGTGGCGGATGTGCTGGGCCTGGCCGGCGACACCTCCGACAATATCCCGGGAGTCCCGGGGATCGGCGAAAAGACCGCGGCCCAGCTGGTGCAGCGCTTTGGTTCCCTGGAGGGGGTTTTGCAGTGGAAGGATCTCGTTAACGGGAAGTCGCGCCGGGAAAACCTGCACCTTCATGCCGACCAGGCAAGGCTTTCCAAGAGGCTCGCTACGGTGCGCTACGACGTTCCCCTGGAGCTTTGCCTTGCCGATCTGCAGGTCCGGCCGGCGCATCTTACCGAGCTGATTCCCCTCCTTCGCGAGCTGGGATTTGCGGCTTTGGAGGTCGCCTTCACTCCGCCGCCGCCGGGCATGGTGGAAATCTACAGCGACGGCTCGGGGAGGGACTCGGGACCGGGCGGCTACGGGGTGATCCTGCGCTACGCCGAGCACGAAAAGGAGCTGAGCGGTTTCGAGCCCTCCTCCACTTCGCAGCGCATGGAGCTGATCGCGGCGATCAGGGGACTGGAAGCGCTGCATAGCCCGAAGCGGGTGCGCGTCTTCAGCGATTCCCAGTATCTGGTCCGGGGAATGAGCGAATGGCTGCGGGGCTGGATCCGCACCGGTCGCCTGGAGACTCCCGATGCGCTCAAGAATCAGGATCTCTGGCGGCAGCTTGCGGTCCTTTCGGACAAGCATGAGGTTAGCTGGGAATGGGTGGCGGGACACGCGGGTCACCCCTTTAATGAGCGCTGCGACAAGCTGGCAAAGCGGGCGTCGGAGGAGGGGGTGCGGGCGGCAGAGGAGAGGGAGCGGGCGGCCACAACGCCGGGGGAGCCTGTGAAGGTGCGGAGCGAGGAAACGGTCGTCCCGTTGCCGGGTGCTGCCGACCCTTTGGTGGCGGTCCCTTGCGAGGCGGTCGAGTTCGCTGCCGATGATGATGGACAGTTTCGGCTTTGTTGATGGGGGGTAGGCAGTAGGACACAGTCTGCGACTCCCTCACCCCAACCCTCTCCCGGAGGGCGAGGGGGAGCTTTGATATCGCTCCCACGCTCCCGCGTGGGAATGCATCAAGGGACGCTCCCGCGTCCCGCTCGGCTGCGTGGAGACGCATCCGGTCAGGGGCCAAGCTTGCCTTCGGTGCTGGACGCTGGAGCGTCCGGGGAGTCCGTTCCCACGCGGGAGCGTGGGAACGATATTACCCCCCCCTATTCGTCAGCAGGTGAAAAACTCCCCCTCCCTTTCAAGGGGAGGAAAGGGGTGGGGATGGGGTAAGCCTCTATTGACGGGGAAGGGGCGCGCCATATGGCAGGGGGCTTTTGTGGTCGGCTATCCAGGATGCGATGTCCGCCAGGGGCTTTTCCCCCTGCAGGTCTCGCAGCAGCATGTGGTAGCCGTGCTCATAGAAGGCTTTTCTGGTGGTCTTCGGCATCTTGTCCAGCATGAGCAGCATCGGTTTTTTGGGGATAATCTGGTCGTTTTCGCCGTACTGCACGAAGGTCGGCTTGGCGATCCTGCCGGCTTCCGACAACGCTTCGTCCATCAAATTGGAAAGACCGTACACCGCATCTATCCGGGTATCCTTGATGACCAGCGGATCCCTGGAAAAAGCGCGCAGCATTTCCCTGTTGTCCGAGGGCCTTACCTTTACGCCGTTCCCCGTCAGGGTGAACCAGGGGAGGGTGTGGGAGCCGAGGGCCAGCAGCCAGCGCTGATACCAGGGCATGGTCTCTCTGCCCCACACCGCAGGCGCCACCAGGATGACGCCGTCGACCTCCGGCGGATTGCTCCTGGTCATGGCGGCAATGGTCAGCGCCCCGCCCATGCTTTCTCCTAAAACATACACGGGTACGCCCGGGTGACGCTTGCGCAGCTCGGTCACGAAACAGGTTAGATCGCCGGTGTAGGCCTCGACGTCGAACCAGAGTCCGCGTTCCGGCGTGTTGCCGAAACCGCGCTGGTCATAGGCGTAGCAAGCGATTCCCCGGCTGGCGAAGTACTTCCCGGGGATGGCAAAAAAGTTGCTGTAATCGTTAAAGCCGTGCAGGGCCACGATTACCGCCCTGGCCGGTCCCTCCGTCGGGCCCCAGGTGCGTAGCGGCAGCCTGGAGCCGTCGGCGGCGATAAACTGCTCTTTTTCTACCCGCGCAGCACCGACTTTTTTCCCCTGATGGTTGACTACCGGCATGCAGGCCGAGAACAGCAGAAGTGAAAAAACCAGCGTGCAAATTTTTGCTAACCTTCCCAACTGATTCATGTCGCTACTCTTCTCCAATGTAATTAACGTCGATCTTCGGCCAGCCATGGGTGTGGACCCCGAAGGCTCGCGCTGATATTATTACCTTTCGGCGCCGGCATTCAACCCCCGCCCTGTTGCGCGTTAAGCCGAGGGACAGTTGATTTCCCCCTCCCTAACCCTCCCCCTCCGGGAGAGGGGACTTTCGGACGCCTTGCCCCTCCGGGATGAGGGGACTTTCGGACGTCTTCCTGCCAGTTCCTGGAAGCTAATGTAGCATACCGAGCATGAAAGTGGATATAGCGGCGAAAAACAGGGAGAAGGTCAGGACAAGAATCACCCCGACTACTATTCCGACGGTGATCGCCCAGCCGTGGACGCCTCCGATCTGACTGAGGGCCGGGTAGAGCTCCTGGGGCGCGAGGCGCGGCCTGGTTTCCAGTATCTTCTCTTTGGCGTGTTTGTAGTAGAGGTAGTTCGCGAAAGCTCCGACGACAATATGGAGGAAAATATTCACTCCCGGCAGGCAGAAGATGACGAAGGTGACTGCAGACTGAACGTACATCTTGCGGTACAGCATCCAGATGAAGGTGAAGCCGAAGGCAGACCAGTTCCAGGTCGGAGTGAAGGTGTCGGTGCCGGTCACGCTGTATTTGGCAAAATTACGCAGGTAGTATTCCGGGTTGTTTACGACGAAGGCCCGAATTTCCTCGCTGGTGACGGTGCCGGTCTGGGCGCCAAAGGGCCCCGGACTCAGCATGGAGCCGCAGTGGCGGCATTTGATGGCGCCATCGAGGATGGTTTCTTTGCAGTAGGGACAAATCATTTTTGGTCGCTCCTGGTTACACTTTTTTGGGCTATGCACGGTCGGCGTCAGAGCGCGCACAGAATGCTGCTGTCCTCGGGGTGGTATATCACGATCCCCGAAAACGGGGAAGGGTATTCCGGGAGAGCGTCAGGGCTGGCTGTCTGGGGGCACACTGCTGAACTGTGTCAACTGCAAGAGCCATTAGGGTAGAGACGCATTGCATGCGTCTCAGCGCTGCCGCACTCAAGTTTGTCTAAGCGTGACCGGGTGAAGGAGACGCATGCAATGCGTCTCTACGCGCTGCCGGTTTGTCAAAGCTTGGCTCTGCGTTCGGCCTCCCCCCTGTTTCGTAAGGGGGATAAGCACCCACCGAGTGCACGCCAGTTTTTTTAATCAGTCCACCTTTTTGACATCGGGCATTATTAGTATAGCTTTAACTGCGATGTCGAACTGATCTCGGAGGCTGCTATGAACGTACGCGAAAAGAACATGATCCTATCCCCCGGATGGCTGGTGACTGCTGTCATTACCTTTGTCTTCGGCTTTTCGGTCCTGGGATACCTCGCTTACCGGAACCATACCGATCAACCTCCGGTTCCCCGGGAGGTGCGCTCTGCGGAAAGCGGGGTGCTTTTCACCGGCGACGACATCATGGGCGGGCAGCACCTCTTTCAGAAATACGGACTGATGCAGTACGGCACCCTGTTCGGCCACGGCGCCTATTTAGGGCCCGATTTCACCGCCCAGTACCTGCGCGTCAGCGGCGAAAAGGCCCTGGTTTACTACTCGCAACACGGCATGTCTGCGGCCGACGCGACGGCGAAGGTGCGTGCCGAGTTGCAGGAAAACGGCTACAATGCCGCCATCGCCGCCATCGTCTATTCCCCGGCCCAGGCGAGCGCCTACCGCGACATGATCTCTTATTACCGGCAATGGTTCGGCCCCCCCGAGTCGCAGCAGGGGTTGCGGCGCCCCTACCTGAAGGACCCGGAAGAGGTGCGCAAGCTGACTGTCTACTTCTCCTGGGCGGCCTGGGTCTGCGCGGCCCGGCGCCCCGATACCGACCACTCCTACACCAACAACTGGCCGCAGGACGACCTGGCGGGAAACAAGCCGACGGCCGGGATGTTCATGTGGAGCGTGCTCAGCCTGGTGGCGCTTTTGTGCGGCACCGGCCTGATACTGTTCCTGTTCGGCCGCTACGAATGGCTCGGCTGGCATGCGGCGGACGAGTTCTCCCCGGGGAAGTTCCAGGCTCCCGAGGAGGTGCAGCTTACCCCCTCGCAGCGCACCGTCGCCTGGTATTTCCTGGTGGTTTCCGGCCTCTTTCTCCTGCTGGGGATTTTGGGAGGGATCAACGCCCACTACCATGTGGAGCGCGCCGGCTTTTACGGGTTCTCGCTCTCCGATTGGCTCCCCTACAACCTCTCCCGCATGTGGCACGTGCAGCTGGCGCTCTTTTTTACCGCCTCGAGCTTCCTTGCCATGGGGATTTTCCTGACGCCGTTTATCGCCGGGAAGGAACCGCGTCATCAGGACAAGCTCTCCCTGATCCTGCTGGGCGCCCTGGTGGTCGTGGTCGTCGGGAGCATGACGGGGGAGGCGCTCAGCCTCAAGGGGCTCCTCGCGACGGGCGGACCCTGGTTCTGGATCGGGTCCCAGGGTTGGGAATACCTTGATCTGGGGCGGCTTTGGCAGATCCTGCTGACCTTCGGGATGATCATCTGGCTGGTGATCCTGATCCGCGGCATGCAGGAGAGGCTGAAGGGGGAGCATCCCGCCAACATGCCCTGGCTCTTCATCTACTCTGCCGCCTCCATCCCGCTCTTTTACGCGGCCGGCATGTTCTACGGTAAAAGCACCCATTTCAGCCAGATAGAGTTCTGGCGTTTCTGGGTGGTCCATCTTTGGGTGGAGGATTTTCTGGAGCTTTTCACCACCATCATGGTGGCCTACGTCTTCCTGCTTTTGGGGGTGGTGCGGGTCCGGGTGGCGACCACCATCATCTACCTGGACATCATCCTCTACTCCATAGGGGGACTCATCGGCACCATGCATCACCTCTATTTCAGCGGCACCCCGGAGATCCACATGGCCCTGGGGGCCTTTTTCTCCGCCATGGAAGTCATCCCGCTGCTGCTATTGACCTTCGAGGCCTGGACCTTCATGAAGCTGGGCGCGCCGGCCGGGGTCTCCATGCTAAGTACGACGGGCACTATGTTTCCTCACAAGTGGGCGGTCATGTTCCTGATCGCGGTCGGCTTCTGGAACTTTCTGGGTGCCGGCGTCTTCGGTTTCCTGATCAATCTCCCCATCGTGAGCTACTACGAGATTGGTACCCAGTGGACCGCCAACCACGGCCACGGTGCGATGATGGGGGGTTACGGGATGCTTTCACTCGGGTTTTTCATGTTCGTGGCGCGCTACTTCCTCCCCCTGGACCGCTCCAGCAACCGGGCCATGGCGATTGCCTTCTGGTGCACCAACCTGGGTCTCGCCTGGATGATGTTCATCAACCTTTTTCCCGTCGGCCTGCTCCAGTTGAACCAGATCCTGGCGACCTCCTACTGGCAGGGGCGCCAGCCGGAGTTCTTCATGCAGCCGCTGGTGCGCCTTTTCGAATGGGCGCGCTTTCCCGGTGACCTGCTCTTTATCGCGGGGATACTGCCGGTCGTGTACCTCGCCCTGCGCATGTTCCTGAACCGCAACCGCCAGGGGCTTCTGTAACGGGCTTGCCAACCCCTGCTAGTACCCAGTCTGGCTTAATCTGTCAGCCATTTATTGTTTCCGTAGGTTGGCGGTGAACAGTCTCATCGTGACCCCCAACGGTGCGCTGTTGGGGGTTCACGATACATCCGTTCACCGCCAATCTACGGTTCGCAAAAGGTATAAGAGCCTGGACTGGCGGGTGCGCTAAGGCGGAAAAGAAGGGGACGGTTTCCCAGGCTGTTCTGGACGAAGTTGTCGATAAGATAAAAGCTATTCTAGAAGGGTAGAGGGTTATTTTGCCATCTTTTGAAGAATCCCGCAGACTTAATTCCTCGTTGTAATGCTCCCCTGATTCCGGTACTGTGCAGCGGTCAAGGGCTCCCGTCAATCGAGATCCTTGCTGTCAAGGGACGGCCTCCCTCTCGCGAGATGGTCCGGGCGAATGATTATTCCCGGCTATGGTGCCAGCTGGGCGAATCATCAGCCAACGATACCTTATTGTCATCGTTCCCACGCTCCTGCGTGGGAATGCATCAGGGGACGCTCCCGCGTCCCGTTAACCCGGGGTGGGATGCATCCGATACCGCCCCAGTCGCGCCTTCGGTGCTGGACGCTGGAGCGTCCGGGGAGTTCGTTCCCACGCTGGAGCGTGGGAACGATGGCTCACCGTGAAGAGAGTTGACAATGCCTGGACTGGAAATGGATATAGAGCTGCAAAATGGCGATCCCGAGCGGGAGATGATCGCCACCGCCAAGGCGACGTTGGAAGGGGGAGGGCGCAAGGCGCTACGCTTTCCCGAGGCGTTGGAATCCGCTTTCAACGAGTACTACTGCACCAACACGCTCAAGCATGTGCGGGTCGCCCTTTTGACCGGGCTGCTGCTCTACGGGGTGTTCGGGCTGGTGGACCTCATCCTGGCCCCCGCCGACCGGGCCCACATGTGGACCATACGCTACGCGGTCGTCTGCCCAACGATTGCCGCCGGGCTTGGCTTCACCTACCTCACCGGTCTGCGGCGCTTCATGCAGCCGGTACTCTCGCTGGTGATGCTGGTAGGGAGCCTCGGAATCGTGGCCATGGTTTACTTCGATCCGACGCCGACCAAAAACTATTACTACTCCGGCATCCTGCTCCTCATCATGGGGGCGTTCACCTTCGTCAGTTTGCGGTCCCCCTATGCCATATCCTGGGCGCTGGTCACCACCCTCGCCTACGAAATGGTCGCCATCTTCGCGAACCACACAGATGTCAACATCCTGGTGCAGAACAGCTTCAGCATCGTCGCCACCATAATCATCGGTGCCTTCTCGAACTTCCTGATGGAGAACTATCTGCGCCGGGACTTCTTGAACTCGCTCCTCCTCGGGCACGAAAACCGGCAGCTCCAGATGGCGAGCCAGGAGCTGCTCCGTCTCTCCATCTCGGACGCGCTGACCGGCCTCGGCAACCGCCGCCATTTCGAGTCCATGCTGGAGCAGGAGTGGCTGCGCGCCCTGCGCAGTGGAACGCCCATCTCGCTGGTGCTGTTCGACATCGATTACTTCAAGAACTACAACGACAACTACGGCCATCAGGCGGGGGACGACTGCCTGAGGCGGGTGGCGGAAAGGATCGGAGGGTTCGCCAAACGTCCCGGGGACACCTCGGCGCGCTACGGGGGAGAAGAGTTCGTGCTGCTTTTGTCGGGAACTGAGCTCCCCCAGGCTGTGACAATTGCCGAGGCCTGCCGGGCCAGCGTGGAAGCCCTGGCGCTCTCGCACGGGCACTCGGAGGTGAGCGGCGTGGTGACGGTCAGTGCCGGCGTTGCCACCCTGGTCCCCGACGGGGGCACCAGCAGGAAGGCGCTGGTCGAAGCAGCGGACAAGGCACTGTACCGGGCAAAGTTGGGGGGGAGAAATCGCGTGGCGCTGGGGAGCAGTAGCGGCCCGGCCAGCGCCGGCGGCCGGCTTTATCAGGAAGGCTGATGTGATGGTTTCGAGGGGCACAGCTTTGTCCCCCCTATGGAATAGGGGGGAAGCCGAACGTCAGAGAGGCAGGTGGGTGTTTTGCCCGGGCTAAAGACCCCCCTGTCTCGCTACGCGAGCCTTCCCCCCTGTTCCACAGGGGGGATACTGCAGGACCCCGGTCCTTAGCTTGTCGGCAGTCCTTCAGGGAGTGTCGGGAGGGGAGTGGCCTTTCATGCCTTGGAGGCTTTTCTGACCAGTAAGCGGGAAAGGTTTTCCTTATAGGCAACCACCGAGAGAAATATCATATACAGCATGCTGTTGGCGGCAAGGAGCAGCGGGAGTGTGTGAAACGGCCATGCTTTGCTGAGGAAAAAGAGTGCCATCGCAAAGGCGAAATATCCGGCGATTTTGCGGATGTCGTACTTCACGTAAAAATATTTCTGCCCCCAGAAATAGGAAAGCAGCATCATCAGGAAGTAGCAGATGAAGGTTGCCCAGGCCGCGCCGGCATAGCCGATCCGGGGGATAAGCAGGATGTTCGCCGCGATGGTGACAACTGCCCCGAACATCGTGAGATACGCGCCGTACCTGGTCATGTTGTTCAGTTTGTACCAGATGGAGAGGTTGAATATGACGCCGAGAAAGAGATTGGCCAGCAGCAGCACCGGGACGATGCCGATTCCCGGGTAAAATCTCGCGCCGACGAAATGCTTGATGAGGTCGATATAGAGCGTGACCCCCAGAAAGATGGCGAGCCCGAAAAGTACGAAATAGGTCATGACCTGGCTGTAGATTTCCCGCGAGTCCTGCTCTTTGGCGTGGGCGAAGAAAAACGGTTCCGCCGCGTAGCGAAAGGTCTGGATGAACAGCGTCATCAGGATGGAAACCTTGTAGTTCGCCCCGTAAATCCCTATCTGTGTCATGACATAGGCGCTGGCGTCGGCGATTCCAGCGGGTACGACGATCAGGTAGCGCAGCAGGATGCGGTCAAGCGTCTCGTTCACCATGCCGCACATGCCGGCGAGCAGCAGCGGCAGGGTGTACCAGAGCATCTCCTTGAAGAGCCTCCGGTCAAAGCTGAGCTTTACCATGATGACGTCGCGGTACAGAATCAAAAGCGTGGCGGCACTCGCGATCATGTTGGACAGGAAGACGTAACCGACGCCCCCCGAGGGATGGTAGAGGATCCGCGGCAGATGGTAGCCGTGGCTGATCAGGTAGGGGCAGAGCAAAAGAAAGAAGAAGTTGCAAAATATGTTGATCAGGATATTGGCAAGCTTGACAACGGCAAATTTCAGCGCCTGGTTCTGCTGCCGCAGTCTGGCAAAGGGTATCGATACGATGGCATCCAATCCCACAATCAACACGAAGTAGGTCAGGTATTCAGAATGGTGACTGTAGTGGAGTAGGTCGGTGAAGTACGAGGCACTGAAGATTCCCGCCGCGATGAAGACCAGATTCAGAACGACGACCGGAATGAGGCAGGTCGTGTAGACCGTATCCTTTTCCTCCTCGCTTGCTGAGTAGCGGAAAAAGGTGGTTTCCATGCCGAAGGTGCAGATGATCATCAGGAAGCTGGCATAGGCGTACAGTTCGGTGACGATGCCGTACTCTTGCGGCAGGAAGATGCGCGTGTAGAGCGGAACCAGAAAGTAGTTTATCAGGCGGCCGACGATGCTGCTCAGGCCGTAAGTCGCCGTCTGTCTGAGAAGTTTTTTCAGGGGGTTCATGGGTAGCTATCCGGGGGGTGCGGGTGGGGATCCGAGCAGATTGTAGACCGCCTTGCCTTGACGGGGGGAACTGCCGCTTCTGAAGGGAAGATAGCATCCCCGGACCGTTGCTGTCAAAGGTATCCGGTGCGGCGTGGGGGCGCGCTCGGGGAAAACGGGCGAATACAAGGTTCGCCCCTACCAGGCACCCCAGTGCATGTGTCCGTCCTCGGCATGATTGCGCTACCAGGCACCCCAGTGCATGTGTCCGTCCTCAGCATGATTGCGCGTAGGGGCGGGCCTTGTGTTCGCCCATCCTCAGCCACACTTAAAAGAACTTTTTCCCGCATCGTTCCCACGCTCCAGCGTGGGAACGGAACTCCCCGGACGCTCCGGCGTTCAGCACCGAAGGCGCGCTGGTCGTGTAACTGGAGGGCGTTCCATCCCGGGTGAGCGGGACGTAGGAGCGTCCCCTGATGCATTCCCACGCAGGAGCGTGGGAACGATGATAATTTGCGGCAGGGATGCCGCTTCTACGGGAGTTCCTTTTGGTCGTCTTCACTTTGAGCCAGTCGGAAAATTTCACCCCAACCTTCCCGTGGACGAGACACCGGACGGATAACGATCCTATCATTCTCGACTTCTAGCTCTACCTCTGTTCCAAGACCGCTCTGTTCGAGAAGAATCTCGGAATGCATACCCCCTGTGAGTTCCCAATGCGAATTATGCTTGCCCTCATTTCTAATTCCCTCATCTGCCCACATTGTGAGTACCTGCGGGGGGAGCGTCAAGACATTGATTGGACTACCTGAAACAGTGCTAACTTCGCCGCGGTATTGAATAAGACGGATATTCATGTCATACTTGCGACGCAATGCGGCAGGCCCCTGATTTCTCTGAGATTGAAATCCAGAAATTTGTGGTGCATCGGTTAGGGACGCAACTACGAGTATGCAAGCGGAGGCGACAGTGGGAATTGGTCTGATCTGGAGTGTCTTGAAAACGGCGGCTACTAAAATTCCCTGGATACAGGTGGTCGAAAATGCTCCGCTCGTCGTTGACGCGCTCGGCAGGGTCACCAGCAAAGCCAGACAGAACGAAGCGTCCATAAAAAATGTCGACGACCGGATGAAATTGCTGCAACTTGAGAATGCCCGCCTGGCAGTTGAGCTGCAACAGATGTCGGTCAAACTTCAACTGTTAACTGCCCGGGTTTCCCGTCTGACGAAAATAGCCGGCGTCTCGCTGCTCTGCGCTGTCTCGGCGTTGGTCCTTTGGATTGTGAGATAGCAGTCGCACGTCCCGCCTTTTGCCATATCCCCGTTACTCTACCTGACAGGACGTCATTCCCCGAGTATCTGCAGAACGGGAAGCGGCACGCCCCCCAAAGCCTCCTCAGAGCATATTCAGAGTATATTTTCCCAATCCTTAAGAGCCGCCAGGTTTTTGATAAGCAGTGTCCGGCGGGTGACTTTCTCCAGGATGCCGTTTTTGATGAGATCGTTGAGTATTTGCGAGATGGTCTGGCGCGTGGTTCCAATCAATAGGGCTATATCTTCTGTGCTCACTCCCAGTTCGACGATGGAGCCGGCCTCGGTCAGGCGGCCCCGGTCCGATTCGACGCCTATCAGGTACTCAACCAGGCGCCTTCGCACATCTTTAAACGCGAGCCCCTCGATGGTCGAGATGGAGTTTTTCAGCAGGTCTCCCAGCACTTTCACCATGATGTGGGAAACCTCGGGAACGGCGAACAGTTGCCGTTGAAAACTCATGGTATCGCAGATCAGGATTTCAGCGCCGTCAAGGGCCTGTACGAAGGCCTGGGTGTGAGTGCTGAAGATGTCGCCGGGTTCGAGAAAGGAAAGGGTAAACTCTTTTTCCTCATAGGAAAGGAAAACCCTCAATCTGCCGCTTTTGACGATGAAGATCAGGTTCCGCTCTTCGAAAGGGGAATAGATGAGAGTCTTTTTGGGGAAGCGTTGTGACTTGAATTCCTTGAAAAGGTCTTCGTGGTCGCTCGAATTGATCAGTCTTAGGAGATCCACCTCATTGGGTTTCATCTTGGTAGACAAAAGTGCTCCTTCCAGCTTGGCGTTGGTAGAGACGCAATGCCTGCGTCGTTTGACGCCATATTTGCAGGTGCGGGGCTTTAAGTCAAGAGCGGTTTGGGCTTTCGAGTTTTAAGGTTTTGCTGAGCGCTTTATAAACGTCAATCGTTCCCGCGCTCCAGCGTGGGAACGATTGACCGCCACCTGGCTAGCTGTAGAGACGCATTGCATGCGTCTCCTTCACTAGATCACACTTAGATCACCTCGTTGGCGACAGCGCTGAGACGCATGCAATGCGTCTCTACCTGAGGGCGGGCGTTGTTGGCAAATGCGGCCATCGTTCCCACGCTCCGGCGTGGGAATGCATCCGGGGACGCTCCCGCGTCCCGTTCTACGCTGGACCTCTAGTGCACCCTGCCGGGCAGGATCAGGCGCGCGATCAGGCGCTCTTTTATGCTGCGCACCTCGGACATGGCCTGCGGTGCGGTCTTGTCGGGCGCGGTATTCTCCTGGTCGGCTCTCTTGATCTCCTCGCTAAAGGAGATATACCCGAGCAGCTGCTCCTCGGGGATGGCGCTCTCGATGAGGAGCCGATCACTGGCGTCGCGCACTTTACTCCCAACCACCAGGACCTGCTTGATGCCGATATCCTCGGCAAGCTTCATGATCTGATACGCGGTCTGGATGCTCCTTTGACCCGGCTCGACCACCACCACGAGCGCGTCCACCGACTCGGCGGTCCTGCGGCCGAGGTGCTCCAGGCCAGCCTCCATATCCAGAATAACCACGTCGTCCTGCTCCAAAAGCAGATGCCCCATCAGGCGCTTGACCAGCGTGCTTTCCGGGCAGGCACAGCCGCTGCCGCCACTTTCGAAGGTTCCCATCCATAAGAAACGCACTCCGTCGTGAGTCAGGCAAAACTTTTCCGGCAGGTCGCGGACCGTCGGGTTCAGCTTGAACAGGGTCCCGTAGCCGCCCGTGGCGCCGGTGCGCTCCTCGGCAAGCTCCTTCATCCGGGCAATCGGCAGCAGGCCCATGGAAAGTTCCGCCGGAATTCCTAGCGCCGCAGCCAGATTGGCATCGGGGTCGGCGTCGATTGCCAGCACCCGGCTGCCGTCGCCGGCAAAGACCCGGGCAAGCATGCTGGCGAGGGTGGTCTTGCCGACTCCGCCCTTGCCGGTGATGGCGATCTTTAAACCTTTCGAGGCGGGCTTGCAGGCGCAGGCGTGGTCGTGATGATGGTGGTGCGGGTGCCCGGAGTGCGGGTCGCCGTGATCGTGGGTATCATCGTGATCATGGCCGTGCTCGTGGTCATGCTCGTGGTCATGCTCGTGGTCGTGTTTATGGTCGTGGTTTTCGCACATGCTGGGATTGCTCCTATCGTGGAAGGCGGGACCTGGATCCCGCCCCTCATTTTCTCTATTATGACCGCGCTACACCTGGCAATTTTCACCTGGGGTAAGGTGGTCTCTAGTCCCCCCTATGAAATAGGGGGGAAGCCGAACGTAGAGAGGCAGGGGGGTGTTTGGACCGGCGTTAAAAAACCCCCCTGTCTCGCTGCGCGAGCCTTCCCCCCTGTTGCTCAGGGGGGATACTGCTGAAGCCCTTTCGTTACTCTTAAAATGACTCTCCTAGATGCCAAGCGCGCTGCGGCGCTCGTCGATGGCGGCCAGAAGCTTGTCCGCGGCGAGTTCGGGGTCGAGCTCGACGATGAAATGCCCGCCCAGAAGCTCCTTTGCCGTTTCGGTGATAAGGCCGGTCACCAGCGCCGAGCCGGTTACCTGGGGCATGATGCCCAGGTGGGTCGGAATGCCCAGGGCAATGCTCCAGGTCCCGATGGCAACTGCCTTCTCGCTCATCGCCTCCGGAGCGCTCGACACCAGGGGGAGGTCGTCCAGGTCGACTCCGAGCTTGTTGGCGAGTGCCACTGCCACTTCCACCGCGCGGCTGTTGTCGACGCAGGAACCCATGTGCAGCACCAGCGGCAGGGGGCCGCCCAGTCCGGCGGAGGTCCCGATCGCGGTCAGCACCGCCTTCAGGGTATCCCCGGCGTACTCGTTGGTCGCCTCCTGGGTCATCATGCCGTGCTTGGCAAAGGCGCCGGCGCCGCAGCCGGTCGCCAGCAGCAGGACATTGTTGGCGGCAAGCTTCCTGGCGATGGTCACGAAGCTTGAGTCCTGGTCCACCTGGGTGTTGTTGCACCCGGCGAAGAGCGCTATCCCACGGATGTTGCCGTTGACGATGTTGTCGATCAGCGGCTGCAGCGGATCCTCGGCGTTGAGCGTTGCCAGCGCGCCGATGATCGCCTCGGTGCCGAAGCCGACCATCGCGGTCTGCTTGTAGTCCGGGATCAGCACCCGGCGGGGATCGCGCCGCTTGTAGGCCTCGATGGCGAGGTGGACGATCTGCCGGGCGTTCTCGACGGCAGTCTCGTCCCGGAACTTCACGTGGGTGGCACCGGGGATCTTGGTGTCGTCCATGGTGGTGATGATCTCGGTGTGGAAGCAGGACCCGATCTCGGCTATGGACGGCATGATGCACTGCACGTCGACCACCATGGCGTCCACCGCCCCGGTGATGAGCGCGAGCTCCTGTGACAGGTAGTTGGCGGCCAGCGGAATGCCGTGGCGCACCATGATCTCGTTGCCGGTGCAGCAGACCCCGACCAGGTTGATGCCCCCCTTGGCGCCGGCGCGGCGCGCCTCGTCCTCCATGGTAGCTGCCACGTCGCACACCACGTCGCTTAACAGGGGATTGTGCCCGTGCAGCGCTATGTTGACGGCGTCCTCCTTCAGGACTCCGAGGTTCGCGGCGGTGACCACCGGTGTGGGGGTACCGAAGAGGACGTCGGAAAGCTCCGTCGCGAGGCACATCCCGTTGAAGTCGGCCAGTGCCCCCTTGATCCCGCCGAGAATCAGGTTGACCGGGTCGGCGTCGCAGCCGACGTTGGTGCGGGCCATGATCCCGGTGATGACCGCGTCGATGTTGTGGGGGAGCACCTCCAGGCTGGCGAGCTTCGCGAGCCTTTTGGAGGTAAGGGTCGAGGCGATCCAGGTGCAGGGCTTCTCCTGGTCCTGGTTCTGGAAATCCCCCAAGGTGGCGAGTGCCACGGCGCGGGCGACGGCGTGAATCTCCTGCCCGGCGCTCTCTATGCCGAGCTTGGCCGCGATGGAGAGGAGCTTCGCCTCATCCTTGATGGCGTAGTCGGGAAGCTTCCCCTCGGCGACTCCCAGAAGCGCGAGGGCAATGTGGCGGCCGTGCTCCGAGTGCGCCGCGGCACCGGCTCCCATCATGCGGATAACGTTTCTGGCCACGATGGTGTCGGCAGTCGCGCCGCAGATCCCGCGCTGCGGTCCGTCGCCGAAGGGGTCGATGCGGCAGGGGCCTTTCCAGCAGATGCGGCAGCAGACGCCCAACTGGCCGAAGCCGCACTGGGGCTGCATCGCCTTGTGACGGTCCCAGACCGTGTCGATTCCTTCCTTCTTGGCCTTGGGGAGCAGAGCTGCGGAACACGGGTCAATGCAATGTGTCTGGGTCATGGTTTCACCTTCCTCTGTGTGAGATATCTGTGGGACTGGGCGAGTTCCGCGACCCGCGCTTCCAGAAGCGACTGGCGCAGTTCGTCCAGGTCGACCAGGCTGATGGCTTTGGTGGGGCAGGCCTCGATGCAGGCGGGCTGCTCGTGGCCGGTACCGGCGCAGAGGTCGCATTTGCGCGCTACCCCGTGGTTGGTGCGCCCGTCCGGCGCCGAGTCCGACTCCGCCTTGACGCTGATGGCGCCGAAGGGGCAGACCATGACGCAGACCTTGCAACCGATGCAGCTTTTTTCCTGGATGCTGACCATGCCGTCTTTTTGCTGGATCGCCCCGCTGGGGCAGGCGAAGGCGCAGGGCGCGTCCTCGCACTGGCGGCATTGGACCGGCATGGTGACCCCGGCCGCGCCCACGACGCGGTTACGCGGCCGCAGGGTTAGCCCGCGCGCCGCCGAAGTGAACAGGTCGAGGCCTCCGTGAGCGACCGCGCAGGCCAGCTCGCAGTTGTGGCAGGCGAGACACTGGTCCGGCGCGCAGAAGACGATGGCATTTTCACGCTGCTGCTTTTTCATTGCTTTCTCCTTGGCATTTTGCCTCCAGACTGTCGATGTAAAGCTCCCTTCCGCTCACCAGTTCCACGGTGTGGCCGCGGCAGCTGGGGCACTGAAATTGGTATTTGACCACCCTGAACGTCGAGTCGCAGGGGACGCAGCGCGCCAGCACCGGCAGGGTTTCGATCACCAGCTCCGCCCCCTGGGCGACGCCCCCCTCCGCCAGCACCTCGAAGCAGGCCGTCAGGGTCATCGGCTCGAGCGCCGCCATTTCCCCGACCTTCAGGTGCACCCGGGAAATCGACTCGATCCGG
>Ga0209123_1002299_pt1 | contig 16532 bp, 14 predicted proteins | sample BarGraIncu00431A_FD_184500 | JGI IMG/M metagenome (GOLD analysis project Ga0209123, IMG submission 184500) | Arctic peat soil microbial communities from Barrow, Alaska, USA - Barrow Graham LP Incubations 004-31A (SPAdes) (version 2) | ecosystem: Environmental > Terrestrial > Soil > Wetlands >...
AACAAGTCCAATCCGTCCCATGCCAATAATACCCATTGTTTTACCAGCAAGTTCTATCATTGGATAATTCCAAAAACAAAAATCCTTGCTATTTGTCCAAGCGCCCTCTTTAACGACTTTATTATGTTCTCCTACATGATGACTGATTTCGAGGAGAAGAGCAAAAACAAATTGTGCAACTGAATTCGTACCATAAGCTGGAGTATTGGTAACTATAATTCCAAGCTCCTTTGCGGCTTTTACATCAACCACATTATATCCTGTTGCAAGTACACCAATGTATTTAATTTTAGGTAACTTTTTCAATGTTTCCATACTTAATGGTGTTTTATTTGTAAGAATTATCTCAAAGTCATAAGCTCTATCTACAATTTCATCTAAGCTTGTTCTGTCATAAATTGTAAGTTCACCTAATTTTTTAAAACCTTCCCAAGATAAATCTCCTGGATTTAAAGTGAAGCCATCTAATACTACTATTTTCATATACCTCTCCTATAAACATATTCTTCGTTAACTTAATTAAAACAAGGTATAGCGATAAACACTATACCTCAAACATCATTTCAATACTTGCACCTGGGGGAACCATCGGAGACGCCATTTCATCTGGTGCAACCCTAAAATCAATTACAAAAGGTCCATCCCAAGCTATTGCTTCTTTTAATGCCTCTATAACCTGACCATTATGATCAACCCTAATACCTTTAACTCCAAACCCCTCAGCTATTTTTACAAAATCAGTTTCCCTCTCAAGTGTTGTACTAGAAAATCTTTTTGAGTAAAAAACATTCTGCCATTGCCTTACCATGCCTAAAACACCATTATTTAATAATATTATTTTAACAGGTATATTATATCTAGCAGCAGTCCCCAGCTCATTAAGATTCATTCTAAAGCTACCATCTCCTGCAATATCAAAGACCATTTCTTTCTTTCCTATACTTGCGCCTATTGCAGCTCCGAAGCCATATCCCATAGTACCCAGGCCTCCTGAGCTTATAAAAGTCCTTGGTTTCGTATAAGTAAATGCTTGAGTTGCCCAAATTTGATTTTGACCTACCTCTGTAGTTATTATAGCATTACCTTTTGTAATTTCATAAAGTTTTTTAATTACATAAAGAGGATTTACACTTTCAAATTCATTTATTTTTATAACTTTTTCCTTGTCCTTTTGAATAAGTTCCCTTGAACAAGTTGTCCATTCATTCTCTTCTCTGGCAGTCAGCTGCTCTAGTAATTTTATTAGTACATCAGCTACATTTCCAATTACAAAGCAATCTGCTTTAATATTTTTTGAAACTTCTGCCTCATCTATGTCTATATGAATAACTTTAGTGTTTGCTGCAAAAGTAACAGGATCACTTATAACTCTATCACTAAATCTAGCCCCAATTGCAATTATTAAATCACTTGAAGTAATACACCTATTAGAAGCGAAAGTTCCATGCATGCCAAGCATTCCCGTGTACATAGGGTGTAATCCACTAAATGCTCCAAGGCCCATCATAGTACTACAGACTGGACATTTTAGTTTATCTTGAAATGATAATAATAATTCCTCAGTTCGTGATATATTACACCCACCACCAACTACAATTATTGGTTTTTTCGAACTTTGAATAGCAGAAACAGCATCCTTAAGTTGACTTTCTATTACACCTGTCTGCTCAATTATCTTTGGAATTTCAGGAAAGTATTCACACTCTATGCCGGTTATATCTTTAGGTATATCTATAAGTACAGGTCCCGGTCTTCCACTACTCGCAATTATAAAAGCCTTTCTTATGGTAGGTGCTAATTCCTTAATATCTTTCACTAGAAAATTGTGTTTTGTAATAGGCATTGTTATACCAACAATATCAACTTCCTGAAAAGAATCTTTACCTATAAGAGTGGTTGCTACCTGCCCAGTAATTGCAATCATAGGTACAGAATCCATGTAAGCAGTTGCAATTCCTGTAACAAGATTTGTAGCTCCAGGCCCTGATGTTGCAAGGCATACGCCTACTTTCCCTGTTGCTCTAGCATATCCATCCGCAGCATGGGCTGCCCCTTGTTCGTGAGAAACTAATATGTGTTTTATATCCTTAAAAGAATAAATTTCATCATATATATTTAGTACGGATCCACCTGGATACCCAAATATAATATCAGTCCCTTGCTCCTTAAGACATTCAAGCAAAATTTTTGCACCACTACATTTCATGTTAATACCTCCTTAATTCAAATGATAAATATCTCCTTCGGAGCTGCGTTGTCATCTCCTAGGTCGCTGCATATTAACGACTTCATAAGGAAATTTATACTACCACTGGAGTTTTATTTTTACTTGGGCAGTTATCTCCCACTTATAGAAGTAGAAGGCTTTTCTTTTGAAATGTCATTAAAAAGAACCAAGTTCATTTTTAATTTTCTAGAACTTGGTTCTCTCATATAATATTAACTACTTTTATTTTTCTATTTTAAATATTAAATTTATCTTATTTTTTATTCCAAGACATCATTTTTCTAAGTTCTGCACCAACTTTTTCTATTTGATGTTCACTTTCTATTCTCTTTGTTGCATTAAAGAATGGTTTTCCAACTTGATTTTCAAGAAGCCAATCTCTAGCAAAAACTCCTGTTTGAATATCTGTGAGTACTCCCTTCATAGCTTTCTTTGTATCTGCAGTTATTATTTTGCTTCCCGTTATGTAATCACCATATTCTGCAGTATCACTTATTGAATATCTCATCATATTTAAGCCACCTGAGTTTATTAAATCTACGATAAGTTTCATTTCATGACAACACTCAAAGTATGCCATTTCTGGTTGATAACCAGCTTCTACTAGAGTTTCAAAACCCGCTTTTATAAGTGCAGTAACACCACCACAAAGAACTGCTTGCTCACCGAACAAATCTGTTTCAGTTTCTTCTTTAAATGAAGTTTCCATAACACCAGCTCTTGCTCCACCAATTCCTAAAGCGTAAGCTAAAGCTACTTCTTTTGCATGTCCTGAAGCATCCTGATGTATAGCTATAAGACATGGTACTCCCTTACCTTCTAAAAATTGACTTCTAACTGTATGTCCTGGTCCCTTTGGAGCTATAAGGAATACATCAATATCTGCTGGCGGAACTATTTGACCAAAATGAATGGCAAAACCATGAGCAAATACTAAAGCCTTATTCTTTGTAAGATTTGGTGCGATACTTTCTTTATACACTTGTGCTTGTTTTTCATCATTAACTAGGATCATTATAATATCTGCTGCTTTTGATGCTTCAGCTGCAGTCAAAACTGTGAGTCCAGCATCTTCAGCTTTCTTCCAAGACTTACTACCTACATAAAGACCAACTACAACATCTACACCATTTTCTTTTAAGTTTAATGCATGTGCATGACCTTGACTACCATATCCTATTACTGCAACCTTTTTTCCTTTTAAATTAGCTAAATTACAATCACTTTCATAATACATCTTTGCCATTATTAATTCCCCCTAGTTTTTTTATATATATTTTTAGATTACTGCGTCCGTTCCTCTTTGCATTGCAATAAATCCACTACCGACTATTTCTAAAATACCAAATGGTTTAATTAAGTTTTCAAAAGCACATAATTTACCGTTATCACCTAAAATTTGAATAATTAATGTTGTTGGAGTAACGTCTACAATAGAAACTTCGAAGATCTTTCCAATATTTATAATTTCCTGTCTGTTATTACTATCAGCTTTAACCTTTACAAACAACATTTGCTTGCAAACAGAGTTTTCATTATCTAATTGCTCAACTTTATGAACATCTTCTAATTTTCTTATTTGTTTAGTTATTTGGTCGATACCTGCATCATCACTAACCTTCGTTACTAAAGTTATTCGTGTTAATTTTTCATCTTCAGTATGACCAGAAGAAACAGTGTCAATATTAAAACCACGCCTGTTAAATAATGAGCATACTCTAGTCAGTACTCCTGGGTTGTTGTCAACTAAAATTGACAATACATGTGAAATCAAAATATCGCCTCCCTTTCCACAAGTAAATACTTCCAAGTTAATTTGTAAAACGTACCAAACATTTTATGTATCGTAACATCTATAAATTAAATTGTCAACGAAATTCAGAATATTTTTTTTATTGACACATTGACATATTTTATTATTCGTAGTATATTATATTTCAAGCTAATTTTTAGAAAGACACTGTATTTTTAAATCTTAACACAATAAAAATAGTCATTTATATATAATAAATACTTTGACAGGGACAATTAGGCATCAGGATGTTTTACAGAGAAGGGATAAAGCTGTGAACCCTAAATAATCGGATGTTGAAACTTACCCTCGAGTTGTGAACTTAAACTAAGTTACACTTAAAAGTGTACTTATTAGTAGGTTTTACCGGTGTAAGCCGTTATCTTAAAATAAGTTATAAATATGGGTGGTACCGCGACGGACTCTTCGCCCCAAGTGAAGATGTCTGTTTTTTTGTACCCTTTTTTTAGTATGGTTTTATCAAAACATTCTGTTAATTGTAATTTTAGAATGTTCTTCAAGATAAATAATAAATTACAATTTAGAAAATGTCTTTAACTTTTATAAGGGAGGTTCAATTATATGGGGATGACGATGACGCAAAAAATACTAGCATCACACGCTGGTATGCAAGAGGTAAAAGCCGGACAATTAGTTATGGCAAATCTTGATTTAGTTTTAGGTAATGATATAACAACGCCTGTAGCAATAAATGAATTTAATAAAATGGGCGTTAACGAAGTATTCGATAAAAAGAAAATTGCAATAGTTCCAGATCATTTTGCTCCAAATAAAGATATAAAATCTGCCGAGCAATGTAAATGTACCCGTGAATTTGTATATGAAAAGGGAATTGAAAACTACTTTGAAGTAGGACAAATGGGTATAGAGCATGCATTATTACCGGAAAAAGGACTTGTAGTAACTGGAGATGTTGTGATCGGCGCTGATTCTCATACTTGTACTTATGGTGCTTTAGGTGCTTTTTCAACTGGAGTTGGATCCACCGACATGGCAGCTGGAATGGCAAGTGGAAAATGTTGGTTCAAAATTCCCGAAGCAATACAATTCGTTTTAACTGGCAAAATGCAAAAATGGGTTTGTGGTAAAGATGTAATACTCCACATCATAGGAATGATTGGAGTAGATGGGGCGCTGTATCAATCAATGGAATATACAGGATCTGGAGTTGCTAACCTATCTATGGATGACAGATTTACAATATCTAATATGGCCATTGAAGCCGGTGCCAAAAATGGAATATTTGAAGTTGATGATAAAACTTTAGAATATGTAAAAGAACATTCAACTAAAGTCCCTGTAGTGTTTAAAGCTGACGCTGATGCAACATATTCCAGGGTTATAAGGATTGATCTAAGTACTATAAGACCAACAATAGCCTTCCCACACCTTCCAGATAATACTAGAACTATTGATGAAGTTGGAGAAGTTAAAATTGATCAAGTAGTTATTGGTTCTTGTACTAATGGAAGAATAGAAGACCTTAGAATGGCAGCAAGTATCTTCAAAGGTAAAAAAGTCGATCCTAAAATAAGAACACTAATCTTTCCTGCAACTCAAAAAATTTACCTTCAGGCACTTCGCGAAGGTTTAATTGAAATATTTATAGAAGCTGGAGTTGCTGTAAGTACGCCAACTTGTGGACCTTGTCTTGGTGGATACATGGGAGTACTTGCAGATGGCGAGCGGGCACTTTCTACTACAAACAGAAATTTTGTTGGCAGAATGGGTCATCCCGGAAGTGAAGTATATCTTTGCAGTCCAGCAATAGCTGCAGCATCAGCAATAACAGGAAAAATTTCGTCTCCAGAGGAGGTAATGTAATGTTTAAAGGAAATGCTATAAAATACGGTAACAATGTAGATACAGATGTTATAATTCCTGCAAGATATCTTAATACCTCAGACGCAAAGGAACTTGCATCTCATTGCATGGAGGATATAGATAAAGATTTCGTGCATAAAGTTAAAGATGGTGACATAATGATTGCTGGTAAAAACTTCGGCTGTGGATCTTCAAGGGAGCATGCTCCCCTTGCTATAAAAACATCAGGAATTAGTTGTATAATTGCTGAAAACTTTGCAAGAATATTCTACAGAAATTCAATTAATATAGGTTTACCAATCCTGGAATGTTTTGATGCTGCTCAAGATATTGAAGAAGGAAATGAAATAACAGTTGATGTTATTTCTGGAATTATAACAAATAACACAAAAGGAAAAACTTACATGGCAATACCATTTCCAGCATTTATGCAAGATATCATAGCATCGCAGGGACTTATTAATTATCTTAAAGAAAGGACTGAGGATTAATGAAGAAAATAGCTGTAATTCGTGGCGATGGAATTGGACCAGAGATTGTTGACGGTGCAATAAAGGTATTAGATGTAATATCTAAAAAATATAATACGACCTTTGTTTATACAAATCTTTTAATGGGTGGCGTAGCGATAGATGAGACCGGAGTTCCACTTCCAAAGGAAACCTTAGATACCTGCAAAAATAGTGATGCAGTTTTACTTGGCTCTGTTGGTGGCCCTAAGTGGGATAAACTTCCTGGTGATAAAAGACCAGAAGCTGGACTTCTTGGAATTAGAAAATCCCTTGAGGTTTTTGCAAACTTAAGACCTGCTATTCTTTTTCCACAATTAAAGAAAGCTTCAGCTCTTAAACCAGAAATTCTTGAAGGTAACATTGATATTATGGTTATACGTGAATTAACAGGTGGTATATATTTTGGTGAAAAATCTAGAGTAGACCTACCTTCAGGTGGCCAAAAGGCATGGGATACAATGGCTTACTCAACTTATGAAATAGAAAGAATAGCCCGTGTTGGTTTTGAAACTGCAAGAAAAAGAACTAAAAAGCTTACCTTAGTTGATAAAGCAAATGTGCTTGAGAGCTCAAGACTGTGGAGAGAAATTGTTACAAAAATGTCTACTGATTACCCAGATGTAACTCTTGACGTACAATTAGTTGATAGTTGCGCTATGCAACTTATAAAGAATCCAGGACAATTTGATACTATTCTAACTGAAAATATGTTCGGTGATATCCTAAGTGATGAAGCTTCAATGCTTACTGGGTCGCTTGGAATGTTACCCTCTGCAAGTTTAGGTAATGGCACTCTTGGTATATATGAACCAATACATGGCTCAGCACCAGATATTGCAGGCAAAGACATCGCTAATCCAATTGCAACTATAATGAGTGCTGCAATGATGCTTAGATATAGCTTTAATATGGAAGATGCTGCAAAAAACATTGAAAATGCAGTATCTAAAGTTTTAGATATTAAATATAGAACAATTGACATTATGGAGACTAACATGAAATGTGTTGGAACTATAGAAATGTCAGAACTTATTGCAAATGAAATAAAATAGACATATTTTTTTCAATATTCTTAAGGGGGTGTTTAAATTGTCATATAAAAAATATAAACCTTATGGTGGTATAAATATTAAAGATCGTCAGTGGCCTAATAATTTAATTAAAAAAGCACCAACTTGGTGTAGCGTTGATTTAAGAGATGGCAATCAATCTCTTCCTGTTCCAATGAACGTTGATGAAAAAGTTAAATTATTTAAACTTCTTGTGGATATTGGCTTTAAAGAAATAGAAGTAGGTTTCCCTTCTGCATCAAATACTGAATATCAATTTTTAAGAACACTTATAGAAGATAATCTTATTCCAGAAGATGTAACTATTCAAGTTTTAACCCAATCAAGAGAACATTTAATCAAGAAAACTTTTGAAGCTCTTAAAGGAGCCAAAAAAGCAATTGTTCACCTTTATAATTCAACTTCAGTATTGCAACGAAGAGTTGTTTTTCATAAAAGCAAACAAGAGATTATTGATATTGGAGTATCTGGTGCAAAACTTCTAATGAAATACAAAGATAAATACCCAGAAACAGATTTTTCTTTTGAATATTCTCCTGAAAGCTTTACTGGAACGGAGCTTGAATACTCGCTTCAAATTTGCGAAGCTATATTAGATATTTGGAAGCCAACACCATCAAAAAAAGTTATTTTGAACTTACCATCAACAGTCGAAATGGCCACTCCTAATATTTATGCAGATCAAATTGAATGGTTCTGCAGGAATGTTAAAAATAGAGAAAGTGTTATTATAAGTCTTCATACCCATAACGATAGGGGGACTTGCACTGCGGCTTCCGAGCTTGGCATTCTTGCTGGGGCTGACAGAATTGAGGGTACACTATTTGGTAATGGTGAACGAACTGGAAATCTTGATCTTATGACTATGGCTTTAAATATGCATGTTCAAGGAATAGATTCTAAATTAGATTTTTCAAATCTTTATGAGATTGTAGACATATATGAATTATGCACTAAAATGAAGGTGCATGAGCGTCATCCATATGCTGGTAAGCTTGTATTCACAGCATTTTCCGGATCACACCAAGACGCAATCAAAAAAGGGCTTAAAGCTCGAAAAGATGAAAATAATAAATATTGGGAAGTTCCATATCTTCCACTTGACCCACATGATGTGGGACGAGACTATGAGGAAGTTATTCGTATTAACAGTCAATCCGGTAAGGGTGGTGCTGCATTTATAATGGAAAATGAATTTGGTTTCATTTTGCCTAAGGCTATGCAGGCTGATTTTGGTAGTATTGTAAAAAATAAGACCGACCTACTTGGAACCGAACTATTAGGAAATCAAATTTATAATTTGTTTGAAAAAGAATACCTAAACTTAAAATCTCCAAATTTATTAAAAAACTATACCATTCAATCAGTACAAAATGTTGAAACAGATGAAAATATAGTAAATATCCAGGCATTAATTTCAGTAAGTGGAAAAGAAATGAATATTTCCGGTGTAGGTAATGGACCAGTAGATGCCTTCTTCAATGCGCTACACAAATCAAATATTAATGGTTATAACTTTATATCTTATGATGAACATGCTTTAGGTAGTGGCTCAAACTCAAAAGCTGCCACTTATATACAAATAGAATACAATGACAAAAGGTATTTTGGTGTTGGTGTTTCTGCAAATATTGATACGGCTTCACTAAATGCATTATTTAGTGCCATTAATAGAAAAGGTTAATTGCCCCAACCTTATGCACACATAAAGGGAGTTTGAGTATTTCACTCAAGCTCCCTTTATTATGTTTTTATGAGATAATTTTTTAAACTCTCTATACCCTGACCATCAAATGAACTTACTTTGAAAATTTTTTCTACTCCGGTGTTTATAAGAAACTCTTCTGCTATTTTCAGCTTATTTTCATCACAACACAAATCAACTTTTGTTATAATTCCAATAACTGGTTTTGCAAATCTACTAGCAAAACTTGGTGGGAACACACTGTTTTCCACCGTACAATCCTGCACCATAGCAATTACATCGCTGTCTACAGAAGTAACTAAAAGTGCATTATAATAAAGTCGACTTTCAATGTACTCACCAGGAGTATCTATGATGCCATCAATAATTTCAACTGTCTGGGTCTTTTTATAAAGAAAATCTTTTTCATTTATTGCTTGAGTAAGCGTAGTCTTGCCACAACTTGTTTTTCCAATTAACATTAATTTTTTCATATAACACCTCTAAGATTTAGTTATGCTACACTCAGCAAAATTAAGAACACTCGTAAGAAGTTTTAAAACCTGCGTAAGTGCTGACTCTACACTACCTACATCCCCAATTATAACCACTGTACCACTAAATCTATCTACAAAACCAATTGTTACATCTGCTGCCTTAATTGCTACGTCTGCAGCTATAATAGCCGCCTCGCCAGGTGTTATTGTAAGTATTCCAAGGGCACCCATATTCTCTGATATAAGTCCTAGTTTTTTATATAAATCTTTACTTGGATTTGCAATTAAATGGGCTAATGTAACTTGTTTTCCCGGAACATATTCTTGTATTACCCTTTGTTTATCTTCCATAATATTTTAGCAACTCCTTATTAATTATTATGATAAACTTTATCAAATAGTGTTATTACTTCCTCACAACTTGGCACCCTAGGGTTAGTTTTCGTACATCTATCCTCAATAGCAATACTCGCCATTTCATTAACTTCTCTTTTAAAATCTTCTTCCTTTATTCCAGTCTCTTTTAATGAGGTAGGTATATTTAATTCCTTTAGAATCATATTTATAGCTATTATTAAACTTTTTACTCCTTGGTAAGCATTTGATGATGGCAATCCTAATAGTTTAGCTATTTGTGAATATCTTTTGGCTGCATATGTATAATTGTTTGAATTAAAATCTTTTATATCTGCATTAAATTCTATTACATATGGAAGTAATATAGCATTAGCTCTTCCATGAGATATATGAAATTTTGCACCAATTATATGTGCCATTCCATGATTTAATCCTAAGGATGCATTATTAAATGCCATCCCTGCAATGCAAGAAGCATTATGCATTTTCGTTCTTGCCTCTAAATCGTTACCATCCCTATATGCATTTATTAAGTTTTGAAAAACCAATTTTATAGATTTTTCAGCTAATGCATCTGTATAATCCGTTGCCCTAGTTGACACAAATGCTTCTATATCATGAGTTAGTACATCCATACCTGTATCCGCTGTTATAAAATCTGGTACTGTACAAACAAGCTCTGCAACTAATATAGCCTCATCTGGTTGTAACTCCTCAGATATTAAGGGATATTTTACATTCTTATTTTTATCTGTAATTACAGAAATACTTGTAACCTCAGAACCGGTACCACTAGTTGTAGGTATAGCTATAAGCTTAATTTTCTTATTACTTTCCATGTTAGATTCTTTATTAGCTTTTAGCTTTGAATTAAATTCACATATCGCCTTTGCTGCATCTATTGCAGACCCTCCACCCAAAGCTATAACTACATCTGGGTCAAATTTCATCATGACTTCAATACCTTTTGCCACAATTTCAACTGATGGATCGGGTACAATCTCTGAAAATACTAAATACTCAACATTTCCTTTTGAAATCTCATCAGTAATTTTATTAATAACCCCTGACTTTACCATAAAAGGGTCAGTAACTATAAATGCTTTATGACAATTAAGTTGACTCAATCTTCTTAATGAACCTTCTCCAAAAAATACTTGGGTTTTAACATCAAAGCTTTCCATTAGTATCATCCTTTCACAATAAGATCTAAATATTAACGATTACATAGTTTCATATATTCTATCACATTTTATATAAAAAAGAAAAGTTGAATAAAAATATATATTATTCAACTAATCTAATGAATATAGAGAAGCTAGTTCCTTTATTTAATTCACTACAGACACTAATTTCTCCCTGGTGGGCATCAACAATAGACTTAACTATAGATAATCCTAACCCATACCCCCCACTCTTTCTTGACCTATGGTTATCACTTCTAAAAAACCTGTCAAATATCTCTTTTAGATCTTTTTTAGGTATACCTACTCCATTATCTTTAATCTTAAGAACCATAAAAAAACCTGAAGGCCTATCTATTGAGTTTAGACTAATACTAACAACTCCATTTTTTTCATCTGTATGATGTATTGCATTTTGTACTAAGTTATAAATTACCTGTTTAATCTGATTTCTATTTGCTCTAACTAACAAGTTATCTTTTAATTCCAAATCAATTATTCTTTCGCCTGCTAAAATTTGAAGTTGAGGATATACTTCTTCAATAATCTCTTTAATGTTTTCGTTTTTCATCTCAGGTTTTATCTCTTGATCGAGCTTAGTCAACATTAAAAGTTCATTCACTAACTTAGTAAGACGTTCACTCTCTGTCAAAATGCTATTCAAAGCTAAATCTAACTGTTTTTCATTTTTGGCTGCACCACGTTGTAAAACCTCAACAAATCCATGTATTGATGTAAGTGGAGTTCTCATTTCATGAGATGCATCAGAAATAAATCTTTGCATTTTTCCCATTATATATTGCTCTTTTTCAAAAGAAATTTCTATCCTATTAAACATTCTGTTAAAGGCGCAAGATAGACTATCTATTTCAATTTGTTTATTATCAACAGGTAACCGCATATTTAATTCTCCCACTGTTACTCGCTCTAAAGAATTTGTCAAATTATATAAAGGTTTTAAAGTATATTTTAGGACTGATCTTCCTATTAATATACCTAATATTATTAGTACAATTGACGCCCCAATATAAAAATATATTTGGTTAAGTAACATTATGTTTATTGGATTTAAGGTAGTGCTTATCTGAACAAGGCCAAGTGTTCGTGATAATGAACTAATTATTTTAAATTTAATCATGTCAGTATTGTCACTTAAGTTAACTATTTTATAATTTTCTCCCTTCCCATTTTCGTAAATCAATTTTTTATATTCCTCTCGTGATAGATGAGGTGGCGCTACATCTCCATTTATTCCTTTGCTTTCAGATATAATTTCACCTTTTTTGTCAACTATAACCACGCTAGTATTACGATCAAATATTAATTTAACAAGAAACTCTGCCTTTAATTTTGGATTATTTGAAGATTTAGAATCTTGCACATCATCCTTATCCAAATCATGCAATCTCGCCTCAAGAACTTGATTTTTTCCTGAGAGCAAATAGCTTCTTGTGATAAAATATTGAGAAATTCCCATAATAATTAGTAAAAGCATTAATATTAATGACCACCTAAATAATAACTGCCATTTTAAACTTTTTGTTCTAAATTTGGTTCTAAATTTTGCTTTAATTTTTCTCATAATATTGAAACCTTATATCCAACTCCACGAACCGTGCAAATAAGCTTATGTCCCTTATCTTGAAGTTTATCTCTCAAGTATCCTATATATACTTCAACAATATTTTCTTGACCAATAAAATCATAACCCCAAACTTTTTCTAAAATTGTTCGTTTACTTAAAACTAAACCATTATTAACTAATAGGTATTTAAGCAAATTATATTCGGTTGGAGATAAAATCAATATCCTCTCTCGATAAATAATCTCATGTGCACCATCATTTATAGAGAAATCACCAACTCGTACAATGTCTGCAAGTTCCGGAAACATACCTCTAAGTCGTGCATTAATCCGAGCTAATAATTCTTTAAAACTAAAAGGTTTAACCATATAATCATCTGCCCCTATGTCAAGACCTAGGACACGATCATCAATGTCATCCTTTGCTGTAAGCATAATTATTGATGTCTTTAATTGTTTTTTTATCTCTATGCATGCTTCATAACCATTAATTCCAGGTAGCATTACATCAAGTATTATAATTTGTGGCTTTATCTCTTTTGCTTTTTTTATTGCTTCAATACCGTCATATGCAGTGTGAATAATGTATCCTTCGGCCTCAAGCCCCATTTTTATAAATTCAACTATACTTTCCTCATCATCCACTATTAAAATGTTTATTTCTTCTTTTTCCTGTATGTTCATAATATTAACTCCCCTATGCAAAATTCTATAATAAATACATATTGTTAATATTCTACTTTTTGCTTAATCTATAATTTTTTAAAATCATATCCATAACTTTGTTTGTTCGTGCGCCACTAATCCCTTTACTCGGGCATACTCCTAGGCCGTTAAGTTCGTTTACGATGCTTTGAATCAATTGCGTCTGGATATGAATAGGCTTTTTAATGTTAAATGGAGTTGTCCCCTCAATCGTTGTCAATAAAACCGGTTCCTCTTCAAAAGTTGAAAAAGATATCTTCCCTAAACTTCCAACAATCTCATTCATATCATAATTAGAAAAACTTGAGAAACACCAAGTCCCTGTTCCCTTAACACCAGACTTGAACGCTAATGAAGTCGCCACAACATCTTCCGCCTCATACAATTTGGCTTGATTATCAGCATAACCGCAGGCTTCCTCAATTGGTCCTAGAATATAATCTAAAACATCTAAGGTATGAGAAGCAAGATCCATAAATTCTCCTCCACCTGAAATCTCGGGAATAACTCTCCATGGTAGTTCACCAGACTCTAAATCTATTTTTACTAGATTTTTGTATAACACAACTGTAACGAACCGTACCTCTCCTATTTTTCCTGAATCAATTAATTCTTTAACTTTATTGAAACGATCCAATGCCCTTCTGTAATATGCAACAAATAATGGGACTTTCGCCTTCTCGCACGCCTGTACCATGTCCGTACATTCTTCAAAATTACGAGCCATAGGTTTTTCAACATAAACTGGCTTACCAGCCGCTGCACATTTTAATGTGTATTCTTTATGAAATGCAGGTGGCGTAGCTATATAAACTGCATCAACATCAGGGTCATTAATTAGTTCTTCTGCATTATCATACCACTTTGGTACGTTATGACGAGTAGCATACTCCTTAGCAAGTTCCCCATTACGCCTCATAACAGCTACTAATTGTGAATTGTTTGCCAGTTGAAATCCAGGACCACTTTTAACCTCAGTAACATTTCCACATCCAATGATTCCCCAACGTATTGTCTTCATTCTAACAAGTCTCCTTTGTGTTATATTATTTATAACTTTAATTACATTTATTTAAGTTTTATTATTTAAATATTTTAATATAATTATATCAAAAGTATGCTGTATTAGTAAAGATTTTAAACAACAATGTTTTTCACTAATTTTTCGCCTTACTTAATGCATCCTTCGCAGCACTCATTATTCCATTACTGGTATGTGTGGCACCTGATACAACATCAACATTTGATGATTGTGTTTGTACAATTTCTTGTGGAACAACATTAACTGGTTCCTTATAACTATCATTTATGGAATCAACTTTCACATTTGTAATCTTATCATTATTTATACTAACTGACACATTTATATCAGACATATACCCATATCCAGTGCCTGTATATGTTCCATCTTTATATTTTGAATTAGTTGTACTTGATGGTGCTGTAGTTTTTGGTGCTGTTTTAGCGCTGTTACTATTACCTTTTGTTCCAGCATCATCACTATTTTGAGTTGTTTGAGATTGGGTATCATCGTTATTTTGAGTTATATTATCATTATTAGAAGTTGTATTATCACCTTGATTAGTAGTGTCATTACTTGTAACTGAAGTCGGCGCTTTAGTATTATCACTTATTACACTACCAAGTACAGTGCTCCCACCATATAATGCTGCAAAGGCTACAATTGCAATTGAACTAGCAAATACTGGATTAATATTTTCGTCCATATAACTTATTTTCGGATTACTTCTTGGACAAACATCTATACATTTCAAACAATTTATACATTCCCCACTATCTACTTGCTCCATTTTGTAAAGATTTATTCCCATGGCACAATTATTTGTACATACTCTACATTTTCCACATTTTTCTTTAGGTTTATCTATTTTAATTTTTTTAAGTTTTGATATTATTACAAACATTGCTCCAAGAGGGCATAAATATCTACAAAAAAATCTTTCTATATACATTGCTCCTACAGTTATTAATGCTAAAAGTACGAATCCAATAAAATAACTTGTTATTGCTTTTGGGAAATTAGTTATTAAAGCAAAAGCATCCCAAGGGCTACTGTTATCAAATAAGGTATTACCTTTTGTCCAAATAACAATAACTATAAATACTAAAACAAAGTACTTCAATGATTTTAAAATTGCATCCAATTTTCTATTAACTTTAAACTTTGTCTTGAATACCTTACTAGAAATCATATATAAAAAATCATTAAATGATCCAAAAGCACAAAACCAACCGCAAAAAAACCTTCCAAAGAATATGGTAATGGGTATAATTGCAACCGCAGCAATTAATCGTGGAAAAGCTTGAATAAAATTAAAATTCCCTTTAAGAATCATGTTATAAATCAACTTTACTTGACTAAATGCTAACGCAAACAAACCTGGAAGTAAAATAAAAAAAACAATCTGTGTAATATGCCTAAATATTTGTATCTCTGATATTCTCTTTTTCATAATATATCTCCTATTCTAAATCATATTAGTTTTTATAATAAATTTATTGTTTATCTTCCTCCTTTTTATAATAGTTATTATTTTTTTCTACATTATCTATTATACAAAGCTAAACTTAGAATAACTTGAGAATTGGTTGAGAGTTTGCTGAGAATACTGTGAATAAATTGTTTATATTTGTATAGTTAAATTCTATAATAATAAAAAAAGGACAAACCTTATAACAAGGCTTATCACAGTTTAAAATATATATATGTTTTAGTATTTCTTCTACTATTAACGCAAAAAAACACTAAGATAAACTTAGTGTTTTTTTATTACCTGGCGACAACCTACTCTTCCACAATGTTACCCCTCCAGTACCATGGTTGCATTGAAGCTTAACCGACCTGTTCGGTATGGGAACGGGTGTTACCTTCAGGCCATAATCACCAGATGAGAATATAAATATTCTCTGAAAATCGAGCTTCATTTAAATTTGGACAAAATAAAAACACTAAGTAAACTTAGTGTTTTTTTATTACCTGGCGACAACCTACTCTTCCACAAGGTTACCCCTGCAGTACCATCGGCGCATTGAAGCTTAACCTTCGTGTTCGGT
>Ga0209123_1002300_pt1 | contig 16524 bp, 12 predicted proteins | sample BarGraIncu00431A_FD_184500 | JGI IMG/M metagenome (GOLD analysis project Ga0209123, IMG submission 184500) | Arctic peat soil microbial communities from Barrow, Alaska, USA - Barrow Graham LP Incubations 004-31A (SPAdes) (version 2) | ecosystem: Environmental > Terrestrial > Soil > Wetlands >...
TGGTTCGGCTTCCTCTTGACGGTGCAAAAAGGCGCCGGCATCTCCAGGGACAAGGTCGTCAACGCCCTGGAGTCCAAGGGGATCCAGACCAGGATGCTCTTCGCCGGAAACCTGATCAAGCATCCCTGCTTTGACGAGATGCGCCGCGAGGGGAAGGGGTTCCGCGTGGTGGGCGAACTGGCCAACACGGACCGGATCATGAACGACACCTTCTGGGTCGGGGTCTACCCGGGGATGACGGACGCGATGCTGGTCTACATGGTGGAGACGCTCAAGGGCCTCGCCAAGTAGATGAGGACCAAAGCCCAGACATCGCCCAGGCGCCGGACACCCTGGAAGCGGGAAGCGCCTACGGGGAGGGGAAGCGCTGTTCCGAGTGGCTTGCCGGCGCCTACGGGAAGGCGCACGGCCTCGAGGGCAAGGTCGCCCGCCTGTTCGCCTTTATCGGCCCCTACCTGCCGCTCGACAGCCACTTCGCGGCGGGCAATTTCATCCGCGACGCCCTGTCCGGGCTCCCGGTCGCAGTCCAGGGAGACGGCAGCGCGGCTCGCAGCTACCTGTACGCCGCCGACCTGGCCGTATGGCTCTGGACCCTCCTGCTGCGGGCCCCGGGAGGCGTCGCCTACAACGTGGGGGGCGACGAGGCGGTCAGCATTCTCGAACTGGCCAACCGGGTGGCCCGCGGCGCCGGATCGGGCGGGAAGGTGACGCTGGCCCTGGCGCCGACCCCCGGGAAGTCCGCGGGGCGTTACGTTCCCGATGTCAGCAAGGCGGAGCAGGTACTAGGGTTGAAGACCTGGATACCACTGGATGAAGCGATTCGCAGGACTTTGCAATGGTGCGCGCCGGATGTAGCGGGCACCGAGGCCGGGGGGAATTAATGAAGCTGTCGGACTACGTGGTAGATTTTATCGTCAAGCAAGGTGTCTCGCACATCTTCGAATTTGTCGGCGGGGCGATCACCCACCTGCTGGACTCAACGGTGGACCGCGACGACGTGCACTGCGTCTCCGTGCACCACGAGCAGTCGGGCGCCTTCGCCGCCGAGGCCTACGCCCGCATCAACGGCCGGCTGGGGGTGGCCATGGCGACCAGCGGCCCCGGCGCGCTCAACATGGTGACCGGCATCGGCAGCTGCTGGTTCGACTCGGTCCCCTGCCTCTTCATCACCGGGCAGGTGAACACCTACGAATACAAGTTCGAGCGCCCCATCAGGCAGATCGGTTTCCAGGAAACCGACATCGTCAGCGTGGTGAAGCCGCTTACCAAGTACGCCGAAATGGTGACCGAGGCCGGGAGCATCCGCTACCAGCTGGAGAAGGCGGTCTATCTGGCCCAAAGCGGCAGGCCCGGGCCGGTGCTCCTGGACATACCGATGAATATCCAGCGGGCCCAGATCGACCCCGATACCATGGCGGGCTTCCTGGGGAGCGCGGAGCACCAGGAGCTGCAGGCGGCCGACCCCTGCCGCCCGGAGCGGCTGGACGAGATCGTCGCGCTCATCGCCAAGGCCAGGCGGCCGGTCATCCTTGCCGGCGGCGGGGTGCGGACCGCCCGGGCCGCCGCCGAGCTGGCGCGCCTGGTCGAGGCGACCGGGATCCCGGTGGTCTCCTCGCTCCTCGGCCTCGACGCCGTTTCGCACGACAACCCCGAATTCATGGGGATGATCGGCTCCTACGGCAACCGCTACAGCAACCTGACCCTGGCGAACTGCGATTTCCTGCTGATACTCGGCTCGCGCCTCGACTCGCGCCAGACCGGCACCCGCCCCGACACCTTCGCCCGCGCCGCATTCAAGGTCCAGGTGGATATCGACCCGGTCGAGCTGCAGGCCAAGGTGCAGGTCGACATCGCCCTGCAGTGCCAGCTGAAGCCCTTCTTGCAGGCGCTCAACGAGAGGCTTGCCGGTGTCGTCAAGACCGACCTGTCCGAGTGGCTCCGGGTCGTCAACGGCTACCGCCGGAAGTTTCCCACCCGGATGCATTCCGACGTTTCTTCCCGTATCGATCCCGGCGCTGCCTCCGAAATCGATCCCGAGGATTCCTCCCGCATCGACCCCAACCAGTTCATGGAGATCCTGAGTGCCGCCAGCGGGGAAGGCGACATCGTGACCCTGGATGTGGGGCAAAACCAGATGTGGGCCGCCCAGTCCTTCCTGTTGAAAAAAGGGCAGCGGATGCTCGCTTCCGGCGGCATGGGGGCCATGGGTTTCGCGCTTCCCGCGGCCCTCGGTGCGGCCATAGCTGCGCCGGGGACCCGTGTGATCGCCATTGCCGGCGACGGCGGCATCCAGGTGAACATCCAGGACCTGGACACGATCGTGCAGCACCGGCTTCCGGTCAAGGTGGTGGTCCTCAATAACGGCTGCCTCGGCATGGTGCGCCAGTTCCAGGACATGTACTTTGGCGGCCGGCAGCAGTCCACCGTGGTCGGCTACGGCTGTCCGGACCTCGGCAAGATCGCCGAGGCCTACGGGATTCCGGCCCTCAAAATAGCGTCCTGCCCCGAGGCGGAGCAGTATCTTGCCGGGGCGCTGAACCAGGAAGGGCCGGTCTTCATCGAGGTCATGCTGGAGCGGGCCACCTGCGTCAACCCGAAACTGGTGGTAAACAGGCCGATTGAAGACATGTCGCCCGAACTCGACCGCGACGTGCTGGCCGGTGAGATGCTGATTGCCCTGGCTGACGAGAAAGGTGTCCCCAAGTAGCGTTTCTCAGAGCGCCTGGCACAGGGCGGCACACACTGGCTTAGGGGATTATTTATGCCTTGGCTCGGCTCACCCCCGGCTCATTGCGAAGATTCCCCAAGTATCTGCACCCGGGGGTTGCCTGCTTCATCAGAACCGGCCTTTTGCTCTGCCAATGTTGTCGCTCGTATTAGGCAGTATTATTTTGCAACTCTTTACATTTAACGGTTTGCATGGTATACGTGACCGCTTACTAGGCCGCTTCCCGCATGGTCTTCGCCCGGGCCTTACCTGCCGTGCTTTAGTCTCGAACTTCTCCATTCACAAAGTAGAGGAACCAACAAAGCATGAAGAGAATTCTGCTCCCGCTCATCGCAATCATCCTGTTCGCCAGTTCCACTTCGTTTGCCCTTTCCGCTGCCCGCACCACGGATGACCCGTCCGCTCCCGAAGAAATACTGTCCTATCCCGCGGCTGTCGCGCCCGGCACCCCTGCGGCGGCGCCGAGTCCCTCCAAGGCTCCCGCTGCCAACGATCAGGTGTCCTCCGCGCCCCAGACTCAGACGGCTCCGGCACAGGGAATGGAGGGATTGCCGCAGCAGCAGGTGCAGCAGGGTCAGCAGGTGCAGCAGCAGGGTCAGCGTGCGCCCCTCGCGCAGGAGGATGTCTGGCAGGATGATACCTCGCCCAGGGTGCAGTCCGATACCAGGGACGCTGCAGACGGGCAGAATTCCGAGGCTGATGCTGTGCTGCAGAGAACGCCGTCCGAGCCGCTGCGGGAAGCAGTCGAACCTCAAAAGACCCGGAGCAGGGAGAGGGCGGGGAAGGTCGAGCCGTCCCCGATCGAACGCACCCTCAGTGAAAACCCGGTCTCCGCCGAGAAGGTGAAGGCCCAGCCCTACGGCACGGCGGGGATCGTGCAGTTCGGCTACAGTTTCTTTCGCGCCGACTCCTCCCATTTCGCACCCCAGACCGACGTCCCGGTGGGGCCTGACTACGTGATCGGCGCCGGCGACCGGCTCCTGATCTCCATCTGGGGGAGCATCAACGCCACCCTGAACCGCGAGGTCAACCGCAGCGGCGAGATCACGCTCCCCAAGCTTGGGACGGTGAAGGTCGCCGGGCAGCGATACGACCAGCTGCCGGCCTTGCTGACGGCGACCGTCGGACGCGTCTACAAGAATTTCAACCTCAACGTCAGCATGGGCAAACTGCGCTCCATAAAGGTGTACGTGGTCGGCGAGGTGACAGCGCCGGGCGATTACAACCTCAATTCACTGTCGACCCTGCTGAACGCCCTCGCCGCCGCCGGTGGACCCACCAAAAGCGGAAGCCTCAGGAACATCAAGATCAACCGAAGCGGTAAGCTCATCGAGACCGTCGACCTGTACGACTTTTTCCTGAGAGGCGACAAGGGAAAGGATATCCGGCTGCAGCCGGGTGATACCATTTTGGTGCCGGCCATAGGGCCGGTCGCAGGGATCGCCGGCAACGTCCGGCGCCCCGCCATCTACGAGCTTAAAGGGGAGCGTAATCTGAAACAGCTCCTCGACCTTGCCGACGGCATCAACCCCACCGGGTACCTGCAGCGGGTGCAGCTTTACCGGGTGGAGGCTCATGACAAGAAGGTCGTCACCGACTTCAACCTCGACCTCAAGGGGGGCAAGAGCATCGATGAGGTGGCAGGCGCCATCGCCATCCAGGACCTCGACCTGGTCAAGGTGCTTCCCATCGACAGCCTGTTGCGGGGCTACGTGCGGCTGAACGGGCACGTGCTGCGTCCCGGGGATTACGCTTTGAAGCCGGGGATGCGGGTGAGCGCCCTGCTGGGGGCGGACAACCTGCTCCCCGAGTATTACCCCTCCGCCGGCCAGATCATCCGTCTTTACCCGCCCGACCTGCACCCCGAGGTGACCTTTTTCGACGTCGGCAGGGCGCTCAACGGGGAGCCCGGATTCGACCCCGAACTGAAGGAGTTCGACCGGGTGAAGATCTTCGCGCGCAAGGAAAAGGAAGAGATCCCCTTCGTCAAGGTAAGTGGCGAGGTGCAAAAGCCGGTGCAGACGCGCTACTTTGAAAACATGACCGTGCGTGACCTCGTCATGCAGGGTGGAAACGTCAAGCAGACCGCCTACCTGAAGAGCGCCGAGATAACCAGGCTCAGGCGCACCGGCGACTCGGTCACCTCGTTTTCCCTCCCCGTCGATCTCGGGAAGGCACTCCAGGGCGGCGCGCAGAACCTCAAGCTGGAGCCCTTCGACGAGCTTACCGTGCGGCGCATACCGAACTGGGCCGAGGAGACCGAGCGCTACGCGGTCCTGCAGGGGGAGTTCGTCTTCCCGGGCACCTATCCCATCTTCAAGGGGGAGCGGCTCAGCTCCGTCATCGCGCGCGCCGGAGGATTCTCGGAGCGGGCCTATCTGAGAGGGGCCAAGTTCACCCGCGAAACGGCGCGCCAGCTGCAGCAGCGGCGCATGGACGAGGCGCTGGCCAAGGCGCAGATGGACATCTCCGCGCTGCAGACCAAGATGGCACAGACGGCATCGTCCGTGGAGGAGGTCGCCAGCACGAAGGGGACGGTCGAGGGGCTGATGCAAAGCATCGAGGTGCTCAAGACCAAGAAGGCGGAGGGGCGCATGCTCCTCAAGATCAACTCGCTGAAGGATTTGAAAGGGAGCGTTTACGACCTTGAACTCCAGGGGGGGGACCAACTGAGCATTCCGAGCGACCCCGGGGGGATCAACGTCATAGGCGACGTTTACAACCAGAACACCGTCGTGAGCCAGCACGGCAACTCCGTGAAGTGGTACCTGAACCAGGTCGGCGGTGCGACGGGCGACGCGGATCTCTCGGAGGTGTACGTGGTGAAGGTGGACGGCTCCGTCATCAGCCAGAAGAATTCGACCAGCTTCCTGTTCTTCAACACCTTTTGGGGCAAGCCGCTTGATTCCGGAGACACCGTCATCGTCCCGCGCCAGTACGAGAAGACCGCGTGGCTGAGAAACATCAAGGACATCGTCTCCATCGTGAGCAATGTGGCGCTGACCGCCGGCGTTCTCGTGGCAGCCGGACTCAAGTTCTAACGAACGGGCGCCCTAAGCGCGCAGCCATTCCGGGGTCACCTTGAACGGTTTCGCTAGAGATGGAAGTCAAACCCGGGAAACAACTAACACTGTTCAAGGATATCTATGCCGGATCAGCAGAACCAGATGGAAACGGGCGAGGAGCAGGAGATCAAGGTGCTGGAGCTGCTGCAGGTGGTGGTGAGGCGCAAGATGGTCATCGTGAAGATCTGCGGCCTCGCCCTGGTCGCCTCCGTGGCGTGCAGCCTGGCGCTTTCCAACAGCTACAGCGCGACTGCCAAGATTCTCCCCCCGCAAAAAGACAGCGGCGGCGGACTCTCCGCCCTGCTCGGGCAGGCAGGGGGGTTGGCGGGACTGGCGGGGCTGGCAGGTGGCGGACTCGGGGGGGGGAGCGAACTCTACCTCGGCATGTTGAAAAGCAGATCGGTTGCCGACGCCGTCATCAAGCGTCTCGACCTTACCACGGTCTACAAGTCAAAAACGCTTGAGGCCGCCAGGAAACGTCTGGACGACGCGGTCAAGGTGCAGGTAGGTAAAGACGGCATCATCTCCATCATCACGGAAGACCACGATCCCAAGCGCTCCGCCTTGCTGGCCAACGCCTTCGTCGATGAACTGGGAAAAACCACCATCAGGCTGAACCTGTCCAAGGCCGGTACGGAGCGGATGTTCCTGGAAAAGCGCCTCGAACTGGTGAAGAAGGACCTGGTAGCCGCGGAGAACGACCTGAAGACCTTCGCTCAGGGCCACAAGATCGTCCAGGTGGATGCCCAGGCCAAGGCCTCCCTCGAGGGCGTGGCGCGTCTCAAGGCCGAGCTGGCGAGTAAGGAGGTGCAGCTCGCGGTCCTCAGCAGTAACCAGACCGAGCAAAGCCCCGAGGTGAAGGCGATCCGTACCGGTATCAGCCAGTTGAAGGGGGAGCTCGGGGCGCTGGTCGGCAACAGCAGCAGCCAGGACGGCATACCCGCCCTGGGCAACATACCTGGAGTGGGTCTTGATTACTTCCGAAAACTGCGGGAGCTCAAAACCCAGGAGGCCATCTTCGAGCAGCTGACCAAGCAGTACGAGATGGCGAAACTGAACGAGGCAAAAGACTCTTCTTCCTTCCAGGTCCTTGACGAGGCGGTGGTCCCGATCAACAAGAGTAAGCCGCTGCGCGCGCTTATCGTGATACTGGCCACCATGGCCGGCTTCGTGGTCGCCATTTTCGTCATCTTCGTGCAGGAATATCTAGCCAAGGTGTCCGACGAGGACCGGAAGATCATCGAAGACATCAAAAAACAGGCGCTGGTCTTCAGGTAGCGTGATCGCCCGCTGTTGCTTATGGGAAAAAAGTGAACCGTGCCCGGAAGCTCGGTGCGGAGGTCCTTATTTTAGAAACCGCCTCCCTCTATTTGCGGACCGCGATTAAACGGCGACGACTGCCCGTTCCATCCCCTGGTGCAGCCCTCCCCGGACCTCGCCTGCCGTTTCCGGATTCAACTAGCTATCGGAGATTTTGTTGAAAATACTATTCGAGAATTACTGGGACGACCTTAATCGGGACAACCGGGTCTTCGAACAAAAAAATGCGGCGATTGGCGATGACCTGTTGTTGCCGTTTCAGGTTCTTAAGGAAGCCGCGGCAAAACGCGGCATCGTGACCGGGACGAGGTCGGCCGTTTCCCTGGAGGAGGCCGATGCCGTCGTGTTTATCGACCTGCCCGATACCTCGCGCCCCCAGGTGCGGCAGCTGATCACCTCGGGCAAACCTCTTTACCTCATAGTGCTGGAGAGCCCGCTGGTCAGGCCGGTCCTGGTAAACGACAACCTGGTCGGCAAATTCCTGAAGGTGTTCACCTACGACGATTCCATGGTTGACGGCCGCAGGTTCATCAAGACCAATTTTTCTTTTGACCTGTCCCAGAAGATCCGGTCGAAGCTGAGCGATAAAAGTAAGCTCGCGGTGATGATAGCGGGCAATAAACGAAATGGGCACCCGAAGGAGCTTTATTCAGACAGAATAGCAACGATTGCCTGGTTTGAAAAAAACCATCCAGAGGACTTCGACCTTTACGGGGTGGGGTGGCTTGAACACCATTTCGGTGACCAGCGCCCCCTGTGCGCCTTGAACCGCTGCCACCCCCTGCGGCGCTTGCTGGCTCGCAACTATGCCTCCTACCGTGGCCCTGTCGAGCGCAAGAGGGAAGTGCTGGAGCGTTACAGGTTCGCCATCTGTTACGAAAACATAAAGAACGTGGCCGGTTACATCACGGAAAAGATCTTTGACTGCTTTTTCGCCGGATGCGTCCCCGTTTATTGGGGGGCTGACAATGTCTCGGATTACATCCCGGCGGATTGTTTCATAGACCGCAGGAAGTTTGACAGTCATGAAGCTTTATACGCCTTCATGGCCGGTATCAGTGACTCGGATTACCGTGAATATCTTCGCAATATCTCAGGTTTTCTGTCCGGCGCGCCTGCGTGTCAGTTCAGTGTGGACACGTTTGCCGCCACGATTTTAAACGAGATCGTCAGTGAATAAGACCGTTTTGTTGGTTCTGATCGGCAGGGCATTCCAGGTAGTCATATCGCTGGCTGCAGTAAGGATATACACCAGGCTGCTATCCACCGGCGAGGTGGGGAACCTTTTCCTGATCAACTCGATCGTCGGCTTATTTGCCTTGACCCTGATCAACCCCATTGGCATGTTCATAAACAGGAGGCTGCACGAGTGGGCTGAGAATAAGGCAATCATCAATGTCTTCTTCATCTTCAACCTGTACCTGGTGTTCATCTCGATATCTTCCGTGCTGATAGTTGGTTTGCTCAATAAGTTCCTTGGTGTGGGAAGCACCATCGATATACGGATGTTGTCCCTGTTCGTCATGCTCAATATCTATTTCAACACATGGAACCAATCGATCATTCCATCCTTGAACATGTTGCATCACGTAAAGAGCTTTGTTCTTTTAACGGTTGCCACGCTGGTACTCGGGCTGGGGTTTTCAGTCGCCCTGGTCACCTCAAGAAACGCCACCGCCCTTAATTGGTTGTCCGGGCAGGTCGTTGCCCAGTTGGCCATTACCGGCCTCGCGTTCCTGTACTTCAAGAAGGTGACCAAATCCGAATTTGACTTCGACCAGGTCAGAAAGTCAGTGTCGCTGAGGAATCTCTCCACTATCGCGGCTTTTGCCCTCCCTCTGGCGCTCACCACCTTCTTAATGTGGGTGCAGAACCAGTCCTACCGGATGGTGGTTGAGAAGTATCTCGGCCTGGAGTTTCTCGGGATGATCGGGGTCGGTATGGGAATCGCGACCAGCCTATGCGCGACGGTGGAGTCCCTGGTACTGCAGGTTTACTACCCGATATATTACAGTGAGATCAACACCCCGGATCCCGTGAAGAGGGCACTGGCCTGGAACAAGATGGCCCGCCTCACCATTCCGATCTATATCTCCGTGACGATACTGGTCTCCTGCCTGGCGCCGTTTCTGGTGAAGATCCTGGTGAACGACAAGTTTTCCCAGGTGTATGTGTACGTGATATTCGGTGCCTGGGTGGAACTCTTCAGGATGACCACCAACGTCCTCTCCAGTGTCGCCCATTCGGAGATGCAAACGAGGTCATTGATCTTTGCCTACCTGGCAGGCGCTTTGTTCGCCTTCCCGGGCGTTTACCTTTGCGCGACCCACGGCTTCCAGCAGGCCATACCCGTCGTGCTGGTGGTAAGCGGGTTCGTAACCATGTCGGCCATGTATGTTGCCATGAGCAAGCTGATCAGTCTGAAGCTGGACGCCGGAATGCTGGTGAAACCGGTTTTTTCATCGATCCCTTTTGCCTTTTCCCTGCTCTTATATTCCAGGTCCGGAAGCCTGCTGGTTTCCGTCGCCTCCATGGTCCTGGCCGGGCTGTACTTTTCCTTCATGCATTATCCGGCCTACCGTAACATCAGGAACTGATCTATATGACGGAGCAATTTCCTAGCGCTGACCTTTCCGGCAAAGCACCACCGGTCTGCATCTGCATTCCGACCTACAACGCCGCGCTCACCGTGGGCGAGACCGTCGCGTCCATCCTGCGCCAGAGCTATACCAATCTGGTCGTTCGGGTCTGCGACAATACCTCGACCGACGACACCCGGGAAGTCATCGGCTCTTTTTCCGATCCGCGTCTGTCTTTCATCGGTCACGGGGAGAATGTCGGTGCTGAAGGGAATTTCACCCGCTGCATCCGGCTGGCTGCGGGGAAGTACACCGCCATTTTCCACGCCGACGATATCTACGAGCAGGAGATGGTTGCCAGGCAGGTTGCCTTTCTGGAGGCAAACCCCGGCGTTGACGCGGTGTTTACCGAAGCGACCATGATCGATGATGACGGCGCCCCCTTCGGTGTCACGGGAGGAGTTCCCAAAAGCAGGGAACCCGTGACCGTCCTCGATTTCCCCCGGCTGCTGAAAACGATGCTGCTGTACAATAATTTCCTGGTCTGCCCCAGCCTCATGGTGCGTACCGAGGTGTACCGGGACGAGATTAGGGAGTGGGGGAGTGAGCTGTTCCGCTCCGCCTCCGACGTCGACACCTGGCTGCGCCTTGCCGGCCGAAAGCCGATCGCGGTCCTCGGGGAACCCTTGATGCGCTACCGAATCAGCAGCAAGCAGTTCTCGCACAAGAATCGCACCCGGACCGAGAGGGCCGATTTTTTCCTGGTGATGGACCATTACCTGGCCCGGCCTGAGGTGCTGGATGTCCTCACCAGGGTCGACTTGCGTCACTACGGGTGGTTGGAGCGCCATGAGCGCGTGTCGCGGGCACTGAACCTGTTCGGGCTGGGCAGGGGATCTGAGGCAAGGGATCTTTTGACGGGATTATTTTGCCGGGACTCGATCCACGCGGCCCTGAGCACCCGCCGTGGATTGGTGACGCTTGCCGGAGGTACTTTCCTGCGGCTGCTGATGTTCCTCGGCATATCGAGAAAGGGCATGGAAATCGCTGCCGCGATAAAAAGGATTCCCTGGAGATGAATTGTCAGGCACCAGTTTTGTCCGGCGCCGGAAACGCCGCCTCTGTTGGTGGCTGGCAACCCGGCGCAGGCTCCCCGATAGTCCTCATGTCACCTTTTGCGAAGGCCTCTAAATGATATTGAACCCGGCACTGCTCTATACCTTTTTTTGGTCCTTCCTGCTCTTTCTGTACAATCTTAGACTAAGTAATGTGCTCTTGCCCTTATCCCGCGCGGCTTTATTTTATTTCCTGGCTACCATATGCATGTTTCTTTTGGGCAATATTCTCTTCTCCCTGGTTTCGAGGAAATTGATTGTCTGCCCGAAATTCAGGCTCGAAGTATACCGGGAATGGGTGTTCTCACCACACACCACCAAAATGCTGTCGACTCTGACAAAGATCCTGCTGGTCGGGCTCTCTGCAGAAATCGTCTACTTCCAGAACCTGCCGCTGATATCCCTGTTCGGGGTAGGCAGGACCGTGCTTTATACCGACTTTGGTTTTCCCGGAATACACGGGTTGTTCAACGCCATTTTGCTGGTGATCCTCTCGATCCTGTTCGTCAGGCAGCTGTTCAAACCGACCAGGCTGAACCTGATGCTTATCATTCTGGCATTTGCCTGGCCGGTCCTGCTGGTAACCAGGCAGCTCTTTGTCACCATCGCCGTGGAGTTCGTGTTTCTCTACATCCTTGTCAGGGGGGTAAGCTTCAAGCGGTTTGCCAAGGTCTTCATGCTGGTATGCGGCCTGGTGTTCATGTTCGGATACATCGGGGACATGAGGTCCGGACGGGACTCTTTCATCGCACTCGCCAGACCGACCTTCGAATACCCTGACTTCTTGCCGTCAGGCCTTCTCTGGGTATATATCTACATGGTTTCGCCGTTGAATAATGTGGTGAACAACATGGATATTGCCCCATATTATGCCCCAATCGGCACCATCAGCGGCCTGATACCGTCCTTTGCCAGAAGCTTTCTGATGGATTTGCTCGGTGTCACGCCTCCCGAATGGAGACTTGTCAATGAGACACTGAATGTCTCCTCCATGCACGAGAAGTATTTGACCGACTTCGGGCCTTATCTCAGCAATTTTTTTTATTTTCTGGTATCGTTTTTTTCCTGTTTCCTGGCGAAACGCTCCTCTCGGGATCCTCGCTACGGTTTCGCTCTGGTTGTCGTGCTGCACTCCATTGTCTTTTCGTTTTTCGCCGATTTCCTGTTCCACCTGGTCTTCGTAGCCCAGCTTGTTTTTTACATCGTTCTATTTAAAAGGCCAAGATTGAATGCCTAAATTTTCCATCCTGATCCCGTGCTACAACTGTGCGATGACACTGCCCGACACTTTAGCCTCGTGCTTGCGGCAGGAGTTCGACGATTTCGAGGTCGTACTGGTAGATGACTGCAGCAAGGAAAATATAGTCGACATCTATAATGATTTCCTGCCGCTCTTTACAGAAAGACGCATCCGTTTGACTTACCATAGAAACGAGGTTAATTCGGGCGTCTCCTTCAGCAGGAATCTCGCCTGGGACCAGGCAACCGGAGAATATATCTGTTTTTTAGATTCCGATGATGTCTGGCACGCGTCGAAACTGCAAATTATCAATCACATTCTAAGTGGCGCTACCTTTGACTGCATGTGCCACTTGTACACGGACAAAAAAGAGCAATTTTCCGGGGCGCGCCGATTGTCCGACTACCTTCCGCAGCAACTCAGCCAGTTGGCGCTGCTGCTGAAGAATCCGTCGCAAACCTCCTGTTTTGTCTTAAGGAGGTCAATAGCGGAGCGTTTCGATACCGCTATGAGCTTCTGCGAGGATTATGACTTGTGGTTGAGAATCTCCAACGCGCACCGGATTTTCCTGCTGAGCGGGATGCCGCTAACCCTGCTGTCAAGGCCGCAGCATACCCCAGGTGGCCTGAGCGCCTCCAGGGTTAAGATGAGGCTCGGCGAAATGGCCAGCTATCTCAATCTGGCAAAACGAAACAGTAAATTCAAAGTCCTTTTCCCCTTGCTGGTGTTTTATTCAGCTTTGAAGCACGTCAGGTCAGAGCTGAGATTCCTGAAAAACCATAGCAAATAACCTTTTGATCCTTTATGAGTGACCTGATGAAACCACTGGACTGTACCGCTTCAATAGTTATCTACAACAATGAGCCCGAAATGATCAAGCGGGCTGCAGAGGGTTTTCTGTCCTGCACGCTTAGCACGGAACTGCACATTGTCGACAACTCGCCGACGCCCGCGCTGAAACCGGCTTTCACGGGCATGCCGATCACCTATCACTTTTGCGGTTCCAACGCGGGTTACGGGCGCGGGCACAACCTGGTCCTTACCGAGGAACTCAACAGCCGCTATCACGTAATCATCAACCCGGACATCGTCATTGACCCCTGCACCATCGAGTCGCTTTGCAGCTTTATGGACAAAAATCCCGACATCGGGATGGTTTGTCCTAAAGTGCTCAACGAGGACGGTAGCGTCCAGCCCCTCAATAAACGCTATCCCACCGTGTTCGACTTATTCTCGCGCCGTTTTTTGCCCAGGGGACTCCACTTTCTGCTGGAAAAACGACTTGCCGCCTACGAGACCCGGGACATCGGCTACGAAACGATCCATGACGTCGAATTCATGACCGGCTGCTTCATGTTCTGCCGGACAGCCGCCCTGAAATCGGTGGGCGGCTTCGATGACCGCTACTTCATGTACTTCGAGGACTGTGATTTGGGTAAAAAATTCCAAAACACTGGCCACCGTACCGTTTACTACCCCCATGCCACAGTCACGCACCTTTGGGAACGGGCATCGCACAAGAGTCTCAAGATGACCTGGGTGCTCATTGCCAACATGTTTCGCTACTTCAACAAGTGGGGTTGGAAGTGGTACTAGTCCAAGGGTACCCTGCATGCCATTTGCAACTGTAGGTTGGCGGTGAACGGATGTATCGTGAACTCCAACGGCGCACCGTTGGGGTTCACGATGAGACTGTTCACCGCCAACCCGCGGAAATAATTGATTGCCGAACAGATGGCGCTGGACTGGGTACCGGGGAAATCTGATCAAAGTACGCTTGGCCCGCAGTAACCCCTTACAAGGAAAGAGAACCGATGTCTGCAGTGAAATCATCCATGGTCGCATGTTTATGAGCAAACCGCTCGATATATTCATAACCGGCGCAACCGGTTTTGTCGGCTCCGCACTGGTCGCGCGCCTGTCAGGTGAGAAGGTCCGGATAACCGCTGCCGTACTGGCGGGAGAAGGCACCGGGCATCTGCCCGAGGCGCTCCGGCGGGTCACCGTCGAGCCCCTGTCGGAGTCGAGCGACTACTCGCACGCTCTCGGGGGCGCCGATATTGTCATCCATTTGGCCGCCCGTGTCCATGTCATGCACGACACCGCCAAGGACCCGTTGCAGGAATTCCGCAAGGTGAACAGATACGGTACTGAGCGACTGGCGCGGCAGGCTGCCGCGGCCGGCGTGAAACGATTTGTCTTTATGAGCACCATCGGGGTAAACGGGAACGCTTCCGGTATCCGGTCGTTTACCGGGGGCGACATCCCGAACCCGCACAATCCTTATTCCGTGTCAAAGTTTGAAGCAGAGCTGGCATTGCGGGAAATATCCCGGGAAACCGGGATGGAAGTGGTGATTGTCAGGGCCCCGCTCATCTACGGCCCGGGTAACCCCGGCAACTTCCTTTCCCTTCTCGGCCACGTTGCCAAAGGAACCCCGCTTCCTTTAGCTTGCGTCGCCAATGCAAAAAGCTTTTTGTATGTCGACAATCTGGCTGACGCGCTGGTCTGTTGTGCCACCCATCCGAAAGCAGCCGGACAGACCTACCTGGTCTCGGACGGCGAGGACCTCTCCACCCCCGAATTACTACGCCGCGTGGCTAAAGGGTTGGGACGGCCTGCGCGACTGTTTCCTTTTCCCTTGCCTTTGATGCGGCTGACGGGCTCTCTGCTCGGGAAGTCTCCGGCGGTGGAGCGCCTGCTGGGGTCGCTTCGGGTGGACAGCTCCCCAATAAGACGAGAGCTGGGGTGGTCTCCTCCCTTTACCCTGGACCAGGGGCTGGAAAAAACAGCCCGGTGGTTCAAGGAAAAGCCCTGAGTCTTTTGTCTTAACCTACGTACTGGCACCTAAAACTATGATTAAACGAATTTTCGACTCCCTGCTTTCACTGTTGCTGATGGGCATCTTCTGCGTGCCGATGCTGGTGGTCATGCTGCTGGTAAAACTGACCTCCGCCGGTCCGGTGCTCTACTGGTCCGACCGGGTGGGGCGGCACAACGTCATCTTCAAGATGCCCAAGTTCCGCACCATGCTGGTGGATACTCCCGCCGTGGCGACTCACCTTTTGACCGATCCCGATCAGTTCCTGACCCCGGTCGGCAAATTCCTGCGCAAATCAAGCCTGGACGAACTCCCGCAGCTCTTGAGCATCCTGCGCGGTGACATGAGCTTTGTCGGCCCGCGCCCGGCCCTGTTCAACCAGCATGATCTCATCGAGTTGAGGACCCTGAAGGGAATTCACCAGCTAACCCCCGGGCTTACCGGCTGGGCGCAGATCAACGGCAGGGACGAATTGCCCATTCCGGTCAAGGTGGAGTTCGACGAGCAGTATCTCCATAACCGCTCTTTTGGCGGGGATCTGCTGATACTTTTACGCACCTTCCTGAAAGTCGTCCGGCGCGAAGGGGTTACCCACTGATGGCTCGGAGCCGTTTTTCCGCTCCCGGGACTCAGGCTAAGGTACTTGGTCTTAAATTAAAAAATCATATTATAACGTGCACTTGTCTCTTTTTGTCGCTGCGGGTACTGTTAATGCGGGATAATAAAGGTTGCAATTCATCCATGAAATGATATTGTCTCTACGCTTCATTTGGATTGTGATGATAATTGTTTAGTGCATAGTTGGGAGGGGTAAGATGTTCCGAGCAAAAAGGGTCCTCGTCTTCGTTTTGGACACTGTTTTAATAGCTGCTGCGCTTTTTATCTCATTTTTGCTCCGTTTTGACTTTCAGATCCCCGCAGGAGAAGTAAATCTATTGGTGCAAGGGCTTGCCGTCGTGCTGGTCGTCAAGCCGATCCTCTTTGCCGCGTCCGGCATGTACCGCAACATCTGGCGCTACGCCTCCCTCCAGGACGCCTTCGTGATCTTCAAGGTGGTCACTCTGTCCTCCATGGTGTCGGCCTTTATCCACATTTTCATTAAGGGCTCCCTGGCGCTGCCGCGTTCCATCTATATCCTCGACTGGTTTATCCTCTTCGCCCTGGTGGCCGCGAGCCGGCTCATCTGGAGAATTTACCGGGAAACCCGCTTCATCCCGTCCCTGCGCAAGGGGAAAAGAACGCTCATCATCGGCGCCGGCGCTGCTGGAAATCTGCTTTTGAAGGAGATCAGGAAGCAGGCCAACTCCCCCTACAACGTGGTCGGATTTGTCGATGATGACCCCAACAAATGCGGCCTGAAGCTCTCCGGGGTGCGCGTTCTGGGCGCCACCAACCGCCTGCGCGCCCTGGTGCGGCGCCACCGGGTCGAAGAGGTCATCTTTGCCATTCCCTCCAGTGACGGGGCGCTGAAGCGCCGGGTGATCGCGAGCTGCGAGCGGGCCAAGGCCCACTTCAAGACCCTGCCGGGGATCACCGCCATCATCGACGGCAAGATCTCGGTCTCCCAGATCAAGGACGTGGAGATCGAGGACCTCTTGGGTCGCGACCCGGTGGTACTGGACCAGACCGCGATCCGCAACTATCTCACCGACAAGC
>Ga0209123_1002301_pt1 | contig 16518 bp, 13 predicted proteins | sample BarGraIncu00431A_FD_184500 | JGI IMG/M metagenome (GOLD analysis project Ga0209123, IMG submission 184500) | Arctic peat soil microbial communities from Barrow, Alaska, USA - Barrow Graham LP Incubations 004-31A (SPAdes) (version 2) | ecosystem: Environmental > Terrestrial > Soil > Wetlands >...
TCCCCCAAAAGACTTCTCCAAAAATGAGTGCTAAACGCCAAAAAAACCGAAAAAATCCCTACATCTTGTGATTGAGCAAAAGAAGAGCTGTGCCGACTGTCGCAACGCCCTCGCTTAACGTGTTGAATGATGATCCAGCAGAGCAACAAAAACTCCCGCTGATCAGCGACAATTGAACCTCCCGTTCGGCGAAAATTAGAATTCCCGGAATTGTAAGGGGATTGTAAACTCCGACCATCTCTTTTTAGAAAGGATGGCGGATGGTCACCGATCAACAGGTAAGGAGGTTATTCAAGCTGATGCAAACTGAAGCCACAGGTTACATTGCCGCTGCCAAAGCCGGCATGGACGAGAAGACGGCCCGCAAGTACATGAATGCAGGCAAACTGCCAAGCGAGCTTTTGATAGAGCACACCTGGCGAACCAGGGCCGACCCCTTTGAAGCACATTGGGAGGAGGTTCGTGAGCAACTGGCCGAGAGCCCGGGGCTAGAGGCAAAGACCCTCTTCGAGGATCTCCAGCGCCGCTTTCCCGACATGTTCTCCGATGGGCAACTGCGCACTCTTCAGCGTCGGGTGAAGCGGTGGCGCGCCCTGGAAGGCCCTTCTAAGGAAGCCTTCTTCCCCCAACTGCACCGCCCCGGCGAACTGGCCCAGTCCGACTACACGCACATGGGGAAGCTTGGAATCACCATCAACGAGCAGCCGTTCGATCACCTCGTCTATCATTTCGTGCTCACCTACTCAAACTGGGAAACCGGCAGCATCTGTTACTCGGAGAGCTTCGAAAGCCTCAGCGAGGGATTGCAGGCGGCGTTGTGGGAGTTAGGTGGCGTGCCTCAGACCCACCAGACGGACCGCCTGACGGCAGCTGTCCATAACGCCCTACACGCTGAGGAATTCACGCAGCGTTACCAAGCCCTGCTCAAGCACTATGGGCTCATCGGGCGCAAGAGCCAGGCCGCCAGTCCCAACGAGAACGGAGACGTTGAGCAGCGTAACCACAGGTTCAAAAGAGCGGTGCAGCAGGCCCTTCTTTTGCGCGGCAGCTTCGACTTCGACAGCATCGATGAGTACCGTGATTTTTTACACAAGCTCTTCGCTAGGCTCAACCGCGGTCGCCGGGAGCGGTTCCTGGAGGAGCAGCGCGTACTGCGCAACCTGCCGGAAAGGCACCTGGAAAGCTGTACTCGCCTTGAGGTAGGCGTCGGTCGAGCCAGCACCATCCGAGTCAGCAACAACACCTATTCCGTGGCAAGCCGCCTGATCGGTGAGACGCTGCAGGTGCAGCTCTTTGCCGACCATCTCGACCTTTACTACGCTCAGAAGCGGGTGGACACGGTGCCCCGCCTGCGCGGCAAGAATCGGCATCTTATCAATTACCGGCACGTCATCGACCAACTGCGGCGTAAACCGGGGGCCTTCGAGAACTATCGGTACCGTGAGGAGATGTTCCCCGGCAGCTGCTTCCGGTTCGCCTATGACGAGCTCAAAGAGCGCCACACACAGCAAGTGGCCGCCCGCGAGTACCTGAAGATCCTGATGCTGGCGGCGAAAGAGAGCGAAACGGCCGTCGCTGCGGCTCTGAACGAGTTGTGCGGGCGGCAGCCGATCACGGCGGAGGCAGTGGAAGGACTGGTGCTGGCACAACAACTTCCCTCGCCGATCACCGAGGTAGGCGTGGTCGCAGTCGATCTCGCCTGCTACGACCGTCTCCTGTCCATGGAGGAGGTGGCCTATGCAATGTGAAAAGGAGAAAGCAGGCCTCCTGCACCGCAACCTTACTGAGTTGCACCTCCCCACCATTCGGCGCTGCTATCAGGAGACCGCCATAAGCGCCCGCCGGGACAACTGGGAGTACGAGAGCTACCTTCTTGAACTGGCGGAACGGGAGCGTGAAGCACGCCGTAACGCCAGGACAGCCCGCCTGCTCAAGGACTCGAAGCTGCCGTTGGAGAAAAACCTGAAAGCCTTTAACCGAAAGCGACTGCCGCGAAAGGTGGATGCGCAACTGACCCAGCTCCTCAAGGGCAACTTCCTGGATCATAAGGAAAACGTGCTGGCCTTCGGCAGGCCCGGCAGCGGCAAGACGCATCTTCTCTGTGCGGTGGCACAAGAACTGATTCATCAGGGCCGGCAGGTGCGCTTTATGCCGTGCAACCTCCTGGTGCAGGAGCTTCTCATCGCCAAAAGAGATCTGAAACTGGCGCGGGTCCTCAAGCAGTACGCAAAGTACGAGGCGCTGATCCTTGACGATATCGGTTACGTCCAGCAAAGCCGGGAAGAGATGGAGGTCCTCTTCACCCTGCTTGCCGACCGCTACGAACGCGGCAGCGTGATGATCACCAGCAACTTGGCGTTCTCGAAGTGGGAGCAGATCTTTAAGGACCCGATGACTACGGCGGCGGCCATTGACCGGCTCGTACATCACAGCGTCATCCTGGATCTGAACGAGGTACCCAGCTACCGTTTGGAGGAATCCCACAAAACACAGGCTAAGCCTGAGTCTCATCAAGAGACCCCCTAAGAGGAAAACCTATGGAATGCTTAGTATATAACCCTCAGAAAGGCCGTCTGGAAACCATTAAGGTCGAGTTCACTACGGCCAACACGACTCACTTCACAAGCCGCGGCAATGGCAGCGTCACCATGATCACAGACTGGGACGGCGGACTGCTCATCAAGTCAGGGTTCGACTACCCGGTCTACATCTACGACGTCGAGAGGGCCGACATAGGATTCAGCCAGAAGAAGGCAAGAGAGCTGAAGCAACGGCACCTTTAAGCAAAACTGGACGGCGGTTGTGAGATTCTCCCGACCTCTCAGCCGCCGTTAATAGCCAATCTAACAGTCGCAATCTTGACTCACCCCCTCGACTCCTGTAATGTTCAGCAATCACTCCCTTCAAATAATTTGTCATACGGTATCGAGTACCCAGTAAAGACTTATCACAATTTCTGCAACATTGGGTTCCCTTGGCGGTTATCGTGATATCATTTCATGCAGTTGACGCCTGTAGTGACCGGAATTTAGGGGCTTACTATGTCTTGCAAAGCACCGACAACAATACGCTACCAACTCACCTGCCTGGTAGCCGCCGCTGTACTCCCCGTCTGGCTGGTATCGGGGGGGCTATTATTCTATGCCTACTCTTCCAAATTGGATCAAGTCAACAAGACCATGCTGGATACGGCACGATCCCTGACCAATGATGTGGACCGCGAACTGATAAGCGTTCAAACGGCCCTACAGGCATTGGCCACCTCTCCAACTTTTGCAACGGGTGATTTTCAAGGCGTACATCGCCAGACCTTAAAGATGTTGGAGTCCTATCCCGGCTCGAATATCGTCGTAGCCGACGTGACCGGGCAGCAGTTGGCCAATTCGTTCCTGCCCTTCGGCACCCCCCTACCAGAGCGCCAAAATATCGAAATGGTTCGCCGTATATTTGAAAGCGGAAAGCCGGCTGTCAGTGATCTGTACTACGGCGCTGTCACCAAGTGGCCAATGATCAGCATCGAGGTCCCGGTCCTACGTGACGGAAGAGTCGTCTACGACCTGGCGATGTCCCTTCCTTCCAAAAATCTGGTCACCATTTTGCTGGAACAGAAGCTTCCGCCTGGCGGTTACAGCTCGGTCCTGGACAGGAAGCAAATCCTGGTCGCCAGGTCCATTAATCAGGAAAAGTCCATTGGGAAAAGTCCAAGACCTAAACTGCTCCAAGCAATGGAAATTGCCAGGGAAGGCACCATAGAGGGAACAAACCTGGATGGGACTCCCGTTTTCGTTACCTTCTGCCGATCAGCGAAGTCAGGTTGGACCGTGCTGGTAGGGATGCCCAAAGCGACTGTCATGGCGGGAATATATCATTGGATGTTGTGGGCAATTACCGGGATTGTGGCCATATCCATTTTTGGGATTATCTTGGCGATGGGGTATGCACGGAGGATTTCCAAGGCCATCAAATCACTGGCAGCACCAGCATTGTCTGTTGTGCACGGCGATATGAAGCTTGCAGTGGGCAGTCATGAAATAATAGAGACCAAAGAGGTCGCGGTAGCTCTGGAACAGGCATCCACAGCGCTTTTACAGAGCGAACAACGGTACCGAGGTATAGTGGACAACCAGAACGTATTCGTTACCAGATACCTGCCTGGGGGGATACTTACCTTCGTAAACAAAGCCCTTGCCAGGATGCCCGGACTTGAGCCGCAGGAACTTCTGGGCACCTCGTTTTTCCCCCTGGTTCCTGAGGATGACCGCGAGCAGGTTATTCGGCGAATAGAGTCGCTTTCAGCAGAGAACCCCATTGTTGTGGTAGAACACCGGGTTCGCTTGCCGGATGGTATGCACTGGCAGCAATGGGAGAACCAAGCACTATTCGACGATGACAGAAATGTTGTCGAATACCAAGGAGTCGGCAGGGATGTCACCGAACAAAAACTGGCCGAGCTGTCATTGAGGGAAAGCGAGGCACGTTATCGCGCAGTCGTAGAAGACCAGTCTGAACTTATTACCCGCTATCACCCGGATGGCACCTACACTTTCGTTAATGAAGCGTTCTGTCGTTACTTCGGTAAGACCAAGGAAGAGGTAGTCGGAAGCTATTGGCAGCCCGATGCGGTTGCCGAGGATATCCCGATGATCCAAGAAAGGTTAAAACTCCTGTCTTCTGATAACCCAGTGGTGGACATTGAAAATCGTGTGATCTCTGGTTGCGGGGATATCCGCTGGATGCAGTTTGTTAACCGGGGTTTCTTCGATAATCAGGGAGAGCTGGTCGAAACGCAGGCAGTGGGGCGCGACATTACCGAGGCCAAGAACCTGGAGGAGGAACTCAGGGAAAGCGAGCACCGGTATTCGGCACTTTTCTCAAACAAGATCAGTGCGATTGCCCACTGCAAAGTGATCACCGACGAAAAGGGCCTACCGGTCGATTACCGTATCCTCCAAGTCAATGAGGCCTACGAACGGATCATTGGCATCAGGAAGGCGGATATCGAAGGCCGCACCGTGAGGGAAGTCTTTCCGGGCGTCGAGAATTTCTCGTTCGATTACATCAACCTCTTGGGCAAAATTGCACTTGAAGGTGGCGAGGCCAGTTACGAGACATTTTTCGAACCGACTCAGCAGTATCTCTCGATCTATACGTACAGCCCGAATCCTGGCGAATTTACCACCATATTTACCGATATAACCGACCGAAAGCAAATGGATATGGCGTTGCGCAAGAGCGAGATTGGGTTAGCAGAAGCGCAGCGAGTTGCGCATTTAGGGAGTTGGCACTGGGATTCCACGGCCGACGCAGTCTGGTGGTCAGATGAGTTGTATAGGATCTACGAGAAGACACCCGGGACGCAGCTCCCGTCGTTCGAAGAAGACCAGAAAAATTACACCCCTGAAAGTGCAGCACAGCTGACCGCAGCAGTGCAGAAGGCCATGCTAACCGGGGAGCCCTACGTAATTGATTTGCAGCGCCGAGTCAGTACCGGGCCGAGAAGGTGGGTGCAGGCAAGAGGCGAAGCAGTACGTAATGCAAGCGGGCTGATCGAGGGGCTTCGGGGTACGGTCCAGGACATCAGCGACCGCAAGGAGGCAGAAGAGTCCCTCAAGATGTACGCCCGGCGTCTCATTGTACTGGAAGAGGATCTGAGGAAGAGGATCTGAGGAAGAGGATCTCGAGAGAACTACACGACGACGTCGGCCAGGAACTCACCGCACTCGGCCTCAATCTGGCACATCTTGCCAGAAACCTGCCGGACGAATTCAAGGAAGAAATCCAGACGACTCTGGATGATTCGCGGATGCTGACCAAAGAAATCAGCCGCAGCGTCAGGAACCTGATGGCAGAACTGCGACCTTCTCAATTGGAGGAATATGGCTTGGCCTCAGCCATTCGTTCCTATGGGAGCCAGTTTTCACAGCGCACAGGCATTGCAGTAGTCATACAGATTCCCCCCCAATTCCCGAGACTCAGGCCAAAGGCGGAAATAGCCCTTTTCCGCATCACCCAGGAAGCCCTGAACAACATCACGAAACACGCCCTTGCATCCAACGTGCTGATATCCCTCGTGTGCAACGGTGCTACTGTCTGTCTCACCATAACAGACGATGGCACGGGGTTTTGCCAACAAGGCACCCGGACCAACCCGACGGGGTCAGGATGGGGCCTTACCATCATGAGGGAGCGTGCCGAACTGATCGGAGGCAGATTCCGGTTGGATTCGGTCACGGGTAAAGGGACCTCGATTACCGTCGAAATCACGGAGGACCGCTAGATGACCACCCGCATCCTGATTGTAGACGACCATTCAATGAATCGAAAGCTGCTCAGACGGCACCTCGAAGCGCAGAAAGATTTCATGGTGGTAGGGGAGGCCGAAGATGGGCAGGAAGGTATTGCCAAGGCCGAGACCCTGCGTCCGGACATGATTCTCATGGATGTCGCCATGCCGGGGATGGACGGCCTCGAAGCAACCCGGATCATCCATGAGAGGTTGCCACAGGTGAAGATCCTGATCCTCACCCTTTATTCGTCCAGCGAAAACAGCATTCGCGCCTTGCAATCCGGAGCCATGGGCTACGTTCTCAAGGAATCAATTGATGAAGAGCTCGTTGCAGCGATTCAGGCCATTATGGAGGGATCCTATTACTTTGGTGCCGGAGTGACCAATCCCCTAGAAACATGGGATGCTGAGGCTTAAAGTATAAAACATGATCGCCGCTTAAATTGGCAAAAAACGTAATGACATTAACCGGCAATTGCGTCTGAATCCTGCCGTCAGAGATTTGCCGACTGCACCTACAGGTAGGTATCAATTACAGCAAAAAGCTTCTTGAATTCTAAAGGCTTATTAAGGATATGGGTAATGCCGGCCGCCCTTGCTTTAGCAAGGCGGTGTTCGTCGGAATAGGCCGTAATGGCGATTACGACAGTTTGAGCATCCATTGAGAAGATCTCCTTGGCCATCTGGTCTCCATCCATATGCGGCATACAGAGATCGGTGATGACGATGTTCTGTCGCTGATCTCGAAAAGAAGCGAGGCCTGTGCAGCCATTATCTGCACTATTTATCCTAAGTGCCGGATATTTGACAGCAATCAAGCTCTGCAACGTATTTCGAGTCAGTTGGTCATCATCCACAATAAGTAGCTTTAGTTGGGTTGTTCCGGAGCTGTTTACACCCACATCAGACCTCGATCCTGAACTGAGCCCCGTCGGAGTTATTGCGCACCGACAGCCTCCCGCCCATGTTTTTCTCTATGATGCTCTTGGCCATGTATAAACCGATTCCGGTGCCCTGTACCCCCTTGGTAGATACATACGGGTCAAATATTTTATCGATGAGCCCTTCTGGAACCCCGCCGGCATTGTCGTCCACGGTCAGGACTACCTTACCGTTTTCGGCGAAAGCTCGTATGTTGATGCTTCCATCCTTGATCTGCATCTCAGAGAGGGCGTCGAGGGCATTGCCAAGGAGTACCACGAGCACCTGAACGTACTCATTGGGGTAGCCGAAAATCTTCAGGTCCGCAGTGTGTTTCAGGACGATGTCGATCCCGAGGGACGAAGAGCGCGGTTCGACAAGTACCAGGGCTTTTTGGATGGCGGAAAGGACCCCGAATTCGACTCGTTCTTTATCCGGCTTGAAGAAGTTTCTGAAGTCGTCGATGGTTTGCGACATATGGTGAATGCAGACCATGGCTCGCTCGGTGCTCTCCTCAAGGACCTCCCTTGTGAACCCGCCAGTATCGTGATAGATAAGCAGTCCCTGAATGAGCATTCCAATGGTATTCAGTGGTTGGCGCCACTGGTGGGCGATGCTACTGACCATCTCTCCTATTGCAGCCTGGCGGCCCTGCATCAGCAGTAGCCGGTTAGTCTCTTGCCGTAGGCGGGCCATCTCGACCTGGGCACCGACCACCACCAGAAGTTCACGGGCGGTGAAAGGCTTGACCAGATAGTTGTCGGCGCCCGCTGCAAGCCCTTCGAGGCGCGCTTCCTCGCCAGCACGGGCGGAGAGGAGAACGACCGGAATAGTACAGGTGTTTTCGCTGGCTCGCAGTTCCTTCAAAAGACCAAACCCGTCCAATTGCGGCATCATTACGTCGGAGAGGACCAGGTCAGGCGGCTGGCGCCGGGCTGCCTCGAGGGCCTGCTGGCCATCGGAAACAACTTCAACCTCGTAACGATCACTCAGAAGCCTTTGCACGTAATGACGCATGTCGGCATTGTCGTCGGCCCAGAGGATTCGTGGCTTTGTTTCAGTCTGAGATCGGTCGGCAGCCCCCAGGGGGGAACCTTCAGCTGTAGCCGAAATTATGTCCTCGGGCCGTAGCCGATCACGGTTTTCGGTGAATGCGGCAGTAGCATCGGCCGGAAGCCAGTTTAGCACCTCCTCCATGTACGGGCCAGCGCTAAGGGCAGTAAAAACGCTGCTACGGGGCTTGCCAATCTGCTCGGGAGGCAGGTGTGCACATCCCCTCGGGATAGTAACGGTGAAGGTGCTCCCCTGGCCGGGCGCACTTTCGGCACGAACCGAGCCGGCATGGAGCGTCGCCAACTCCCGTACCAAGGCCAGGCCGATGCCGCTCCCTTCATGGGAGCGCCCCTTTGCAGCATTGCTTCGATGAAACCGTTCGAAGATATGTGACAGCTCCTGTGCGGGGATCCCGGTTCCGGAGTCACGCACCACAAGTTCAACCACCTCTCCCCGCTGTTTCAAGGTTACTTCGATTACGCCCGCCATGGTGAACTTGAAGGCATTGGACATGAGGTTAAGTACAATTTTTTCCCACATGTCGCAATCTACGCAGACCAGTTCAGCAAGCGGCGGGCAGTCCACTTTAAGTTGCAGACCGGCCAATTCGCAGGCCGAGCGGAAGTTTCCCGCCAGGTCGGTGGTTAATGCGGCAAGGTCGACAGGTTCGTAGTTTACCTTGACAAAGCCGGCCTCGATGCGAGTGAAGTCAAGTAGCGTATTGACAAGTTTGAGCAACCTAAGGCTGTTCCGGTGGGCGACCTCGATCCGCTCCTGTCGGACTGGCGGCAACGACTCCCGCTGTTCGGCCAGTTCATCAGCTAATGGGCCGAGGATCAGCGTTAATGGGGTGCGCAGCTCATGGCTTACGTTGCTGAAGAAGGCAGTCTTTGCCTTATCAAGTTCCATTAGCCGGTTGTTGAGGCGGGTTAGTTCCGCCTTTTTGTGTTCCAGTTCCTCAAGAGTCACCTTAAGTTGCCGATTGGTTTCCTTAACCTCAAGGGCGCGTCTCATCACCTCTGCTTCCATCCGGGCCGCGTGTTCCTCCACGTTTCCAATTTGCTGAGCGGATTCCTGGGAAGCACGCTGCTGCTTTAGGATAAACTCGGTGACATCCTCCACATGGTGGATGAGAAAGGCAATTTCGCCATCGGCGGCGAAAACTGGCGTATTGACGGGACTCCAATACTTCACCGTGAATCCCTCGGCGCAGGGGATATCGTATTTTTGGATTCCCATGGTATCCTGGACCCGGTCCCGGATGACGCGGTCTAGGGAATTGTGGAGATCACTGACACCGGAGGCAGTCGGATCCGTGGGGTTATCGGGGAAGACCTCGAACAGGCCACATCCAATAATATCAGAGCGACGGGTATTGGTAGCCTCAAGATAGCTATTGTTCACCGCGACTATAGTAAGTCCGGTATCAGGCCGAAGAACCAGATAGGGGTGGGGACTAAACTCAAAAAGGAGCCTGTAGTCCGGAGTTAGCGATATGTCCATTTAAAGAGTCCTTACCCTGAAATTAGTTGCGAGACTAAGTCTAGCACCCAAAAATCAATTTGTTAATCGAGCAAATTTAAAATATCCGAAAGGTCGTCTCTTTCCCAGTTGGGTTTCGTGCATACCCTTCGGCCCACACGCAAGCGTAATTTGAATTAGGAAGCTTCCTTCAACTTCCACAAGGTTTCAAAACCGATATCTGGAATTCAGCCAGCCGATTCAAAGGATTTGTTGCATAATCCTAACTGAACGGTAGTATTAACACTCTGCCTTTCGGAACCCAGCTTGACAGAGTGTATAGGGAGCGTGACACATGCCGATAATACTCGTGGTCGATGACCATGCCTTCGTCAGGAAGGGGGTGATTCGGATCCTGGAGGAGAGTTCAAGTATTGAGGCAACTTGTGATGAAGCGACCAATGCGAAGGATGCGGAGCAAAAGATCACCACGGGAGTGTATGACCTGATTTTGCTCGATATTTCTATCCCTGGGAGCAACGGACTGGAACTCCTGAAGAGATTGCACAAGCATCATCCTAACCTTCCTATCATGATCCTCAGTATGCTGCCGGAGAACCAGTATGCGGTACGGGCGCTCACTCTGGGTGCCGTCGGTTACCTCACAAAGGAAAGTGCTCCCGAAGAACTGGTTATAGCTGTGAGAAAAGCCCTCTCCGGTGGCCGTTACGTTAGTTCCAATCTTGCAGATCGTTTGGCGGCCCACCTCGGTGCAGGCTTGAAAACTGAGAGCTTGCCCCACGAAAGGCTTTCGGACCGTGAGTTTCAGATTCTCTGTATGATCGGTGAGGGAAGGACTCCTACCCAGATCGGAAATGACCTGTTCATCAGTATAAAAACAGTCAGTACCTATCGTTCCAGAATCCTGCATAAAATGGAACTGAAAAACAATGCAGAGTTGATGAGTTACGTTATTAAGCAAAATCTTATTAACTGAAGTATTGATTCCCTTTTTTATCCCCTCCCTGTAGGACAAAAGCTCCCATAAAAATCAGAATAAAATCTCCTCTAGAATGCCCCCTTCTATGCCGAAATGCTTTATAATAATGACATTTTAGGCAATACCGAAACAATGACCTCAGAATTCAATCGCCGTGATCCTGCTGAAAGACCTCGAGCTAGATTGTGTTTAGGACGATCCAACTCGGGTCCACTTAACTGTACTGTCCTCACCGCAGATAACGTAGCTCTGGAAGGAGGGTGATATTGGGATTTAGCTGCCAAAATCAAGCAAAAGGATCAATGCTGATAGTGGAAGATGATTCCTACGCCCGGGACTCTCTAAGGATGATCCTTATGAGAAAGTACCCTCTGCGGAATCTGCATGTTGCTGAAAGTGGCAGGGCCGGCCTGGAGCTTTTTCAGGAACTAAAACCTGAGATTGTGATGACCGACCTGAGGATGCCAGGGATGAGCGGTATCGCAATGGTAAAAGCCATTCGGCAGCTTGCGCCTGAAACGCAGATCATTGTAATTACAGCCCACAGTGACACTGATCTTTTGCAGGACTGCGTCCGAATTGATGTAAGTAGATATCTGCTGAAGCCGATCGATAAGGAAGCCCTCTTCGAGGCAGTCGACGATTGCCTCTCCAGGATTGAGTTGGAACGAAAGGTGAAAGCTCAGTATGAGGAATTGGGAAAAAAGGAGGAACAGCTTCGCTTAACACTGGAATCTGCGAATCTGGGCGCATGGGACTACCGTCTCGATACCGGGGAGGTCTTCTGGGATGAGTGTTGCCGAAACATGTACGGATTGTCTGAGGGAGACCGGATTGACTTTAGAACATCCATGGGCCGCATCCACCCTGAGGACCGTGACGCTGTCGAACGTGCGGTGGGGGCAGCGGTCGCAGGTATCAATAGCGGCAACTACCATCAGGAGTTCCGCATCGAATGGCAGGACGGTTCGGTGCACTGGATCGCCTCGCACGGAAGAGTTTACTTCGACCAAGACGGTGTCAACCGTTTCATCGGAGCCAATCAAGACATAACCGAGCGCAAGAAGGCTGAGACATATAGGGATTTGGCCAAGGAAGTTCTCCAGGTACTGAACCAACCTGAAGATTTTCAAAATTCGATCAAGCAGGTTCTCGCAATAGTGAAGCTACGAACAAGGTTTGACGCAGTGGCCATTCGTCTCAAGGCGGGGGAGGACTTCCCGTATTTTGCCCAGGAAGGGTTGCCACAGGATTTCCTTCTGTCGGAATTTAGCTTGGTGAGGTGTGCGGCGAGTGGCAAAAAGCCCAGTGACAAAGAAGGTGAGACCCCTCTGGAATGTACCTGTGGCCTTGTCGTATCAGGAAAAATCGACCGGGCGAATCCCCTGTGCTCACCAGGTGGAAGCTTTTTCACTAACGACTCTTCCCTGATATTGGCTATACCTGCGGCCGAGGACCCACGGGTGCGCCCGCGCAATCGTTGCATCCACGCCGGTTATGCTTCTTTTGCCCTGGTACCCATCCGGGAAAAGGACAGGATCGTCGGCCTGATCCAGTTCAATGACCGCCATAAGGGATGTTTTACTCTCGAGACCATAGAACTTCTAGAGGGCGTTGCCGCGAAAATCGGAGCGGCTTTAATGCGCAAAAAGGCTGAGGAAGAGCGGCTGGAACTCGAAGCTCAACTCCGGCAGGCAGTTAAAATGGAATCCGTGGGGCAACTGGCAGGTGGAGTAGCGCATGATTTCAACAATATGCTGAGTGTGATCCTGGGGCACGCAAATCTGGTTCTCGCGGAATTAGATCCTACCCAACTGCACCATGCCAACCTGGAGGAAATTCGCAAAGCGGCGGAGCGCTCGGCCGATCTCACCCGGCAGTTACTGACCTTTGCGAGAAAGCAGGTTATAGAGCCCAAGGTGATGAACTTGAATCGGGCGGTGTCACAATTATTCAGCATGTTGAAACGTCTTATCGGGGAGGACATTACCATTCAATGGAGACCGGGGCATGACCTTTGGTCGGTCAGAATGGATCCTTCCCAACTTGATCAAATCCTTGCAAACCTCTGCATCAACGCTCGAGACGCTATTTCCGACGTCGGCAAAATTGTCATCGAGACCGAGAACTGCATCATTTCCGAAAATTACCGCTCCCCTCGGGACGGTTTCATCCCTGGCGAATACGTGCGACTGGCTGTCAGCGACAATGGTTGCGGTATGGACAAAAAAACGCGGCATCAAATTTTTGAACCATTCTTCACAACCAAAGAAACTGGCAAGGGAACCGGCCTTGGACTCGCCACGGTATTTGGCGCCGTCAAGCAAAATGACGGATTTGTCTACGTTTACAGTGAACCTGGAATGGGGACTACGTTCTCGATCTATTTCCCAAAACATCAGGGCGATGACATCCGACAGGGGGAGGTAGACGCGGCATTACCTGTGCCGCGGGGCAATGAAACCATTCTGCTCGTGGAGGACGAAAGCACCGTCCTTGATTTGGCCAGCCTATTTCTCACCGGACTTGGCTACACTGTACTGACGGCAACCACCCCGGTTGAGGCCATCTCTTTGGCAAGGGAATATGCCGGCAAAATCCAACTGGTCCTAACCGACATTGTCCTGCCTGAGATGAATGGCCTGGAACTGACCAAAAAGCTCCTTTCCCTCTACCCTCATCTCAAACGCATGTACATGTCGGGATACTCGGCCGATGTCATCGCCCATCGCGGAGTTCTCGATGATCGCTTGTGTTTCCTCCACAAACCTTTCGAGCTGACAAACCTTGCGGCCAAGGTGCGCGAAGTGCTCGATAGCGACCGAGGAAACTGTACTCAAGCAGCCACTTCCTCCTGAGTTTGACGACATCAAGTAGATGGGCTAGAATGAGTCAGCCGATTAATACAGGTTATATCGGAGCGAATATGTCCATTCCCGAAGATTCGGCAACTCTTTCCCCAAACAGCTCAGACAGACTATTTTCAGTCTCCCCGGCAGCCGCACAAGCGTACTATGACATGTCAGACAGGCTTGTCGCATGGGTACGTGATGAGCTCGAGGCTAATGCTGACATTCCCGCGTTGATCGGCGGCAACCAACGAGAACTCGTGCGGGACGGGTTGAATAATCACGTCGCATTCTTTGCCACCGTGCTACGGCAGAATTCCAGTGAGTTGTTGGTGAAGGTTGTCCCCTGGATGTACCGGGTCTACCGGGCACGGGGTTTTTCTTATGACTACTTCCCAATTGAATTCGCTTCATGGAAAAAAGGAGTGAACGAGTGCCTCAGCGGGCCCCACTGTGTGGAAATCTGCAATGTGTACGATCAATTAATAATAATGCACTTGGATAATATACAGCGGTCGGAGAGCAATCAGGGGCTCATCTTTGCTCCTCAAAGAGGAACCAACCGTTTGCAGGAGAGTTTGTTGACCTCACTGTTGTCAGGCGACACCGGAGGAACCCTCCGGCTTGTCGATGAGGCAATCCGGACCGAGGACGATCTGAAGCGTTTCTACTTGGATGCTCTTGCCCCGGCCATGTACCGAATCGGAATCCTCTGGGAAAGAAACGAGATTTCTGTTGCCGAGGAGCACCTTTCGACAGCCATCGTCAGCAGGATTGCGGCGACCCTTTATGCACGATTTGCAACGGTTGAGGTGCATCGTGGCAAAGCTGTGGTAAGCGCAGGGAGCAATGAACTCCATGAGGTCGGTGCCCGGATGCTGGCTGACTTTCTGGAGCTGGATGGGTGGGACGTTCACTACCTGGGGGCGAATACGCCGTGCGGTGACCTTATCAAGACCCTCAAGAAGCAAAAGCCTTTCCTACTTGCGTTGTCAGTCTCCACGCTGTTTAACCTAGAGCATGCTCGCAAGGCAATTGCTGCAATCAAAGAGGACCAGGACGCCTGCGGGGTCAAGATCATGGTTGGTGGGCTTGCCTTCAATGTGAACGCGGAATCATGGCGCGATTTTGGCGCAGATGGATACGCCGTCGACGCCGAAAAAGCAGCAATGTGCGCCAATACATGGTGGGATGAGAGGGATATGTGACTGACCTGATAAATGTTTTACTCAATCAGGGCGAGGCGCTGGGATCTTATTTCGGGACGGTAAGCAGCGTCGGAGTTGTTCTTCTAGACCCGGACATGAAGGTGCAGGACTGCAACCAGGGATTCCTGGCTATGTTTGATCTCACAAAAAAGCCCGTCGGCCTTCCGATCGGCGAATTCCTGAATCTGGCTACTGATGAGCTGGGTAGGTTAGGATCCTTCAGGCTCAGTTGCAACAACCGCACGGGTGTGGACGGCATCGTCTGCTGTAATTGCCTGGCAACTGACAGCGGACTCTTGCTTTTCTGCGAGCGTCTCATCATGACCAAAAGTACAACACTAGAACAGGTAGGGATTATAAACAATGAGCTGGTAAGCCTCCAACGGGAGTCACATAAAAAAAACCTGCTTCTGGAAAAATTAAAAAAGGAGCTGGCTGGCCGTGTTGCAGAGTTGGAGGCAACGGTGGCCCAAGTCAAACGATTGGAAGGAATCCTGCCGATTTGCATGTACTGCAAAAAAATCAGAGACGATCAGAGCAGTTGGCATCAATTGGAAGATTATATTAGCAAGAATTCGGAAGCAGAGTTCAGCCACAGCATGTGCCCGCACTGCTATGAAGAACAAATGGAAAAAGCGAGAAACCTGATATTTACACGCTGACATGTACGTTAGCCTCAGATTTGTGGTTCGACCTTGTCAATGCGGACCTCTGCGAAAGGCTAACTCATACGAAGCAGGCGTTTTGGTTTAAACCTGGAATGCGGCGATGTCAAAGACTCACCTGGCAAGGTCTGCAATGTGAACGGAGCCTCGTAAGACCAGAAATAATAGTTTTTTGCCTAACGCCATTGCGGGAGAGTCTCAATGCCACACCTTGCTCAACAATACGGACACACTCTCAAAAGGCATTTGTCGAGTGAAAGACCACAATATCGTGGCATTAGCCTGCCCCCGGCGGGAATGGTGTTTGCTGAAAAGCCGACTATAATAAGTACCTTGCTTGGGTCGTGCGTCGCTGTGACATTGTATTGCCGTTCCAGGAAGATGGGGGCAATGTGTCATGCTCTGCTGCCGGTATGCAGGCCTGAAATCTGCGCTTGTAGCAAACATAAACACGAGTACCGGTCGATTGAGTGCTCAATCGAAGAAATGCTTAGCCTGTTCGCGGCCCGTGGGATCTTTCCGAAAGATCTTGAAGCGAAGATTTTCGGCGGAGCAACTATCCTAGACTTCGGTCATGATACTCACTACGGAGTCGGACGGAAAAACGTGGATAGGGCTGCCGAGATACTCGACAACGCTGGTTTACATGCCAAATCAAGTCATGTCGGAGGGGAATCGGGAAGGCGCTTGTATTTCGTCTCTGACGTTGGAGATGTTTTTTTGAGGAGAATCGAACCGCAATCTTTTACCTCCCAAAAACGGTGACGAGTTAGCAAGCGCGGCCGTTATTGAGAGATTCCTTTTATGCTGCTGCTCCTAGACTGTAGTCAGTAGAAAATAGGATTGGTAACATTTCTCGAGTGTTAGGCAACCACTGCCTATAGGTAAGGTTCTCTAGTGAGGCAATATGAAACGGGAATTTTAATTGTCGCTGAACGGAGAAAGTAGTTGACGTTGATCATCCCGCCGATCCTGAAGTTAGGAGGTGGGAGTTTTTGTTTTGCTCGGAAGGTATTTTACCAGACGTTTTGAATGCAGTATTCAGAAGCAGGAGTTTGGTCTTCTCCTAGGAAAT
>Ga0209123_1002302_pt1 | contig 16510 bp, 7 predicted proteins | sample BarGraIncu00431A_FD_184500 | JGI IMG/M metagenome (GOLD analysis project Ga0209123, IMG submission 184500) | Arctic peat soil microbial communities from Barrow, Alaska, USA - Barrow Graham LP Incubations 004-31A (SPAdes) (version 2) | ecosystem: Environmental > Terrestrial > Soil > Wetlands >...
CTATTAACATACGAAGGAATTTAACGATTTTCTCTGCAAATTCAATTCTTCCTGTAAGTTTCCATACGAATGCAGCATTCATTGCAAAATGAGCATGATGTGTTATGAACATATATGGCTTATCATGTCCAGCTTTTACTGGTTCCCATTTTTCAGCTTCATTTGTATAAAAATCAAGCAGATCCCTTGCCCATTCATATTTTTCTGATTTTCGTTTTACCTTTTGCCATTCATTTTCTGTATGAATAATATAAGGATGTGGCAAATATCTCATGGATAAAAAACTTATAGTCTCAGCATCATTACCCTTGCCATCTGGAACAGCATATATTATTTGTTTTTCATACCCACCAGGTGCAATGTTATCTCCAATTTCCACTGTTACATCACAAATAGCTAATTCTCCAGGTTCTAATATTAAGGCTTCCGGTTTAAGAGAGACTTGCATACTCTCTATTCCCCTTTTCTCACAAAAGAAGCTGATTGCCTGTTTTCTATTCTCACAATTTAAAACATTAAATTTGTAGGTTATAGTTTCTCCTGCATTTGCTGATTTAGAAAGAACAGGACTGCTGATATAAACAGACTTTCTTCTCTTAAACCCTATTTTTGAAAGTACTACCTTATTTTCTTCATCATTACCATCCTCAACATCAACTAGCGAAATACTTACATCTCGTGCATATTTCCATGGATTGGACGCTATTTTAAAATCGTCAAATTGATTAAAAGGCACTGATACATGTTGCGATTTTTTGCCCACAATTGTGGCATTCCATTTTGCTGTACTTATATTCTCGTTATTAGGATCAATATTTACAAACTGTAATAATCCAATGCCAACATTAACTTCATATATTCTGTTTTTCTCAAGCTTTATGTCAAATTCTATTGAATAATAATCCCTAAGATCCATTGAATAGTCATTTTTAGGAACTAATCCTTGCATATACCAATTATTACATTTTTTTACCCCTGGATATGTAAATCTAACCTCGTCACTTGTTTTAAATTTTATAAAATCAGTTTCGAAATCTAAGCTTTTACAATCTTTATTTATAGACATTTCCCAGTTCTTTAATCCGCAAAAAGCCTCTATATTAAACATCATTACCACCACTTTCATTGATTTTGTATTTAATGATTTTAAGTTATTATTTTACCTTCAATTTCTGTAAATACAGGTTTTAAAATACGCATACATAAATAGCAAAATATACTTGGGAAAAATGCAAGAGTAAAAATGGGGCTTAATCCAAATATAAATAATCCGATAAAAAAAGTTACTATAATAATTAATGTATATTGAAAACGAACAACAGCAAAAAATATAGCAAGCCTTAATATATCCTTTATTTTTAACTTAAATTGAGAAATAATAGGGAATACATATAATGCTCCAATTATTGTTATGCAAATAATAATCGCAAATATAATTAGCACAAAATAACCAAAAGTCATTTTCGAGAAAAAGGATATATCGGTTACAGCCACTGTTAATATAATTGACCCTATACACCATAATATAATTGACTGTTTAAACCCGGCTTTATAAGCTTTAAAATAATCCTTAAAAATTTTTATATCACCATATTTTACTATTTTCCCCATAGTTCCGTATAATGCAGTTAAAGCTGGTGCCACTGTAATTAGTAGAGGGATCAATATGTATTTACTCTCTGGCGTCACATTAAACCCATAAGGAACAATATACAGTAGAATTAGTGGCAAATTACATATATAAAAATATATAGTACTCGATAAAAAAAACAAAAAATAGCTTGCGGCAGTTAAGAAAACACCTTCTCCGAAGTATTTTTTCTTGCTCATAACCTACACCTCCATGGTGAATATTTTAATATTTCAAATAACTACATTATATATCAAAATATAGAAATATTTAAATGGGGAACGTTTAAAACATTCCCCAGTTTCAGATAAATTTATTATCTTAGTTTAGTTTTTTATTTTGCATTTTTCTTATCTAAGAAAGCTTGTACCTGCTTTTTAACTTCTGCACGAATTGTATTTAACCCAACTTTTGATGAATCTGCATTATTCTTTTTTAATGTTTCAGCTGGATTTGCTACAATACCATGCTGCAATGGTTTGTATATACTTTGATATAATGCATCTGTTGATGCTATTTCTGTCTTCAGAGAAGAATTATCAAATGTAAATCCTGCTAATTCACTATAAATGAAACTATCTGGATTAGCTTGATAATCAAGGTATTTCTTAACTTCTGCAGGTACTGATGAATTAGTACGTGTATAGTTTGAATTCCAAGTTAATTCAAATCCAGGAAAAGAGTATTGATTTGCAGGTGCAGTATCAGGAAGCTTGAACTGATCATCTCCAACTGCTATCCAGTCTTCATTTTCTATTCCGAGTTCGAATAGATCATGATTAGCTTGACTTTGGAATATCCAATCCATAAATTTCATAGCTGAATCTGCTTTTTTTGATGACGCTGGTATAGCTAGGAAGTTCCATGCCTTATATTCAGAAACTATAGCTCCTTTTTCCATGTTGCGAATTAAAGGATTGTATGCATAAAATTCAAGCTCGGCAGTTGGCACTGATTTTTTCAAAGTATCTCGCATACCAGTAAAACCTGATATTTCACTGTCGTGAGCACCAGCTTTTCCTGAAACAAATAATTGATATGCATCTGGTGACGCAACAGAAATCGAATCCTTTTCAGCATATTTGCTCAAAGCCGCAAACTGAGTATATTGTTTTATTAATAGATCCGTTGTATCTTTAGTCCCCGCGTTTTTAGCGAGTATTTCATCTGAATCTCCAGCAGTATAAACATTAGTAACAGTTTTATAATCAGGGCTAAGTAATACATTAAATCCTCCGGCTTTCACTGTGCGTAAAGGATCTTCATAATTTTCACCCATCAACTGGTAGAAACCACGTGCACCACCTATAGAAATTGGTGTAATAGTAGGGTCATTAGCTTTTATTGCTTCAAAATATTTAACCAATTCCTCATCATTTGTTATTGGCCCAAGACCATATTTTTCTCTAAGATCTTTTCTTATCATTAAACCAGCTATATCTGTATAAGAACTTGTTATTGGAATTGCAATTGACTTACCTAGTATCTTGTTAGCTGCTACGTAGTCTGTTGAAAATGCCTTTTTTAGACCTGGATATTTATCATTATTAAAATATGTTGATAAATCTGTGTAAGCATCTTGAGCTGCAAATGTATTTAAATTTAAAAATGATGCATCAAATACCAAATCCATATCCTCTCCAGCAGTCATTTGAAGTTTTAGTTTTTCCTTATAGTCTGCTGATGGAATTACAGTTACATCAAGTTTAGTATTTAAAGTGTCTTTTGTTCTTTTTTCGAATTCAGCGACGACTTTATCCATATTTTTAACTTCCCCTGAGAAGAATACCTTAAGTGTTACTGGCTCAGTTGAACCAGTAGCCGTAGTCGTTTCTGTTTTCTTAGTACCACAAGCCACAAGTGAAGATGAAATTAACATTACAGATAGTAGCATTGCAATTTTAGCAAATCTTTTTTTCATTTTTTTCCCCCTAATTTTGATTAATATCTAAACCGATAATATCGGTGTTAGTAATGCTCATTACCCCTTTATTGCTCCAACCATCATTCCTGATGTAAAGTATTTTTGAATAAAGGGATATACAAATATCATTGGCCCAATAGTTAAAACAGTAGTTGCCATCTTAAGAGAATTTGATGGCAAATTACCCACACTCATCCCAGTTTTATCCGCCATTTCCGCCATAAACTGTATATTTCTAAGTATGTTCATTATAAGGTACTGTAATGGGTAAAGTTCTGATTTCGATATATATAACATGGCATTAAACCATGCATTCCAGTATCCCAAGCCATAAAACAATCCTATTGTTGCAATTCCTGGAACAGATATTGGAAGTATTATTTTTAAAAGTATTGTTACATCATTTGCGCCATCAATTTTTGCTGATTCCGCTAAATCAGGTGGAATGGAGTTGAAGAAATTTCTAAGCATAAACATATTCCACGCGCTTAACATTGTGGGAATAATCAAAACCCAAATGTTATTTTTCATATTTAGATATTTGGATACTAATAAATAGCTTGGAACCAATCCTCCACCAAACAACATTGTAAAATATACAAACAATGATATCTGACCTCTGTATTTTAAGCTTTTAACAGAAAGAGGATATGCCATAGCCACTGTGAAAACCATACTTATAAATGTACCTACAACTGTAGTAAAAATGGTAACTTTATAAGCATTAAACATTTTGTCTGTGGAGAACACAATTTTGTATGCCTCTGTTGAAAACTTTGATGGCCATAACCTATAGCCATTTTGCACTAACGCAAGTTCATCCGTAAAAGAAGCAGAAAGAACTACTAAAAAGGGTACTATACAAAGGTAACAAAATATTATAACAACTGAGTAAATGATTATATCTAATATCATATCTTGCTTATGCAATTTTTTCTTTATTTTTTTTATCTTTTTTGTTTCTTTTACTGTTTTTATTTGTTCCAAGTTTAATACACCTCCTAGAAAATCGCAGAATCTGGTTCTACAGCCTTAGCAATTTTATTTACTATTAACACCATAAGGAAACCAATAAACGATTGGTATAAGCCTACAGCTGTTGACATACCCATATCACCCAAGGTTCTTAATGAACGATAAACAAATGTATCAATAACATCAGTTGTTGGATACAATAGTGGATTATCACCGATTATGGCATAAATCATGCCAAAGTCACCTTTGAAAATTCCTCCAACACTGAATATGGTAAGCATAATAATTGTAGGTCTGAGCATTGGAAGTGTTAACAATGATACTTGCTGCAATCTGCTTGCCCCATCAATCTGTGCTGCTTCATACATTTCTTTGTCAAACCCTATTATTGTAGCAATATATATAATTGTACCAAATCCTGCACCTTGCCATATTTTTAAGAGCACTAGCGATACTGGCCATACACTAGGGTCACTATAGAATGCTATTTGATTAAGTCCAACTGACATTAACATTTTATTAATTATTCCAGTGTCTGTAGATATAAATGCTGTCATAAACATTGCAACTACAGTCCAAGACATAAAATGTGGTAAAATTGATATTGATTGGGTTATCCTCTTAAACCATTTGTTATTAATTTCAACAAATATCAATGCTAAAAATACTGCAACTGTTGTACCCGTAATTATGAACAGTACATTTAAATATACGGTGTTCCATGTGATTACCCATAGATTTTTAGAATTAAATAAGAATTCAAAGTTTTTAAATCCAATTAACTTACTCCCAAAAATTCCTTTTACAAAATTAAAATCCTGAAATGCCATTATAAGTCCTACTAAAGGAACGTATGCAAAAACTACAAACCATATAATTCCTGGAACTAGTAATGCATATAGAAATTTATTTTTCCATAACTCTTTTAAAAAGGAATTATCTTTGTTTTTCCCTTTAGCTTTAATTTTATTAGATGCTTTATCGTTACTCGGTACTTTACTATTATCCGATGTCTTTCTAGCCATTTTTAAATTTTCCTCCTTTGAATTCGTATTGTTTTGTATGTCTTAATGTTAACCATTACAACTATGCATCTCAAGCCCAAATACTTACAAAAGCTTAAATTATAAGATTTTAATATACCCCAAAAACTTACACTCCTCGGTATTGTAAGATTTTACACCTTTAATTAATACCAAATTTAAGATATAATAAATTAATTAATGCCAATTAAGACTTTCTAGGGGGGGGACCATTGTGATAGACATAAAAAACATTTTTAGAATAAGCACTTTTGATTTTATCATAAGGTTTACAAAGAAAAATTCGATTTTACTCAAAGTTCTAATTTCTTATATATTTCTCAGTCTTATCTTATTTTGTTTATTCCCGTTTCTTCTAATAAATAACTTTTCAAAAAGTTACATTGAGAATGAAAGTATTGCTTCTAAAAATCTAGTGACTCAACTTAATCAAACTACAAACCTCTTTTTAACTACCACCTACGGCAAATTTTCATCTCTTAGTGATTCAGATATGCAATTTACTCAGGCTCAATATTCACCCAACTTCAGCAGTCTTGATGTAAACGGTATTTGCACAAGACTAAATAAGGAAGTTATGTTGAATCCTTTGTTATCTTCCATATATGTTTATAATTTTCAAGCCGGTAAAGCTTTCTCCAGTAAAACTGCTTATTCAGACATTAGCGATTTTTACGATAAAAATGCAACGGATATATTAACAAATTACTCGAAATATAAAAACAGAATATTTATCTCAAGGAATAACGGTGAAAATGATATTGTTTCTATTTTTTATAATAATATATCTTCTGATGGAAAAATATTATCCTCTGTTATTTTAAATATAGATGCTAGTACTTTGGAAAAGCTATTATCCAAAAATTCTCGAGACTCATTAAGTAAAATATATATTATTGATAGAAATGGTTACACTATATTACCCTCTGATCAGAAAACTGAAACGGCAAAATATGATAAAAACGTTCTTTTCAAACAAATATTATCATCGAATAATAATAATGGTTACTTTAAAGATGAAGCAGATGGAACAAATACTTTAATTTCCTACTCAAAATCAACAGGTCTAGGATGGTATTTTATTAATATCACTGACTATGGAACTATACTTGAAAAATTGGCCCCATACAAAACCTATACTTTATATGTAAGTATATTATTCATAATAATCAGTCTTTTAGTTGCCATGTATTTCGCTAACAGTATTTATAATCCTTTTTACAAGTTGCTTAAAGAGTTAAAATCTAAAAACATCAAAATCGATAATAATAAACTAGGTCTTAACGAACTTGATTACTTAAAATATACTTTAGATGACCTCGATAGTAACATTAAAGTATTAAAAACAAATGAAGATATAAATTCTATTATTAAAAAACAGAATTTATTGACTAAAGCTATTTGCGGTGATGTCTATTGGAATTTAGAAACCCGCCAAGAAATGAAAGATCTTAAAATAGAATTTAACGCACAAGAATATATGGTAATTATTTTTAAAATTGATTCTATTGAAGAGTATAAAAAAAATTATCCTATAGATGATATTACTATATTAAAGTATTCAATTTTAAATATAGTTACGCAAACATTATCTATTGAATATAATACTGAGATTATTTCCAATAACTTTGATTGTGTAACCTTAATATTATCATTAGTTGATGACTCAAAAGATTTAACGCAAAATACTTTACCAATGATAAATCTTATACTTACCGATGTAGAAAAGTATCTAAAATTCACCATCAGCGCATCTCTCGGAAATATAGTAGATAATTTTGAATCAATAAATATATCTTATGAAAATGCTTTGCATTTTTTAAACTATAGAATACTAAATGGGAACAGCTCAATAATTTCATATTATGATTTTTACGAAAGAGAGCTAACACATTCAAATTATCCTTTTGAAATTGAATCAGAACTGCTCAGTATAATAAATAAAAATCAAGTGGTCAAAATTGAAGAAACTACCGAAAGGTTCTTCACAGCGCTGTGTTCAATGTCTTATAATGAATTTTATTTATGTATAGCAAAGCTACTAATGGCTATTGATAATGACTTGAAAACCTCTAGTATATGCAAAACTAGTAATATTACCTTTAATTTCAACGAAGTTTATGAAATTTGCAGGAAGTTAACCTCGCTTAATGAAATTAAAAATTATGTGATATCAAAACTTAGTGAATTAGTTTCTAATATTACATATCCAAAAACTGAAAAAAACGAACAAATCACTAAAACTATCTTGGAATATATCGAAAATAATTATTCCAATTTTAATATGTCCGTTGATGTGATAGCAGACCATATAGGTCTTTCATCTAATTATATAAGATCAATATTTAAAAATGTTACAAACCAATCTTTGAGTAATTATATTAATGAATTCAAAATCAAAAAGACTATGCTACTTCTTGAAACTTCAGATTTCACCGCTAAGGAGATATGTTTCATGTCAGGCTTTACTGATAACAAATATTTCTATTCTGTATTCAAGAAATACACAGGACTCACCACAGAAGAATACAAAAAAAAGTGTAATAAAGAATAAATAAAGACAAAGTCGATTTTGACTTTGTCTTTATTTATTAGAAAAGGAATAATTCTCAATATTTAAAAGCTAACCTGGCTAAGTTTTTCTACCTTCCAGATGCTAATTCTTCGAAAATCATCTTTCCATCTTTGTATCCTACTATATTTACTGTTACATTATCTTTTTCAATTTTACTGGTTGTTATAACTTGTACTCTACCATCTTTGAGTGTAATCTCAACAGTATTTTCATCCGTTGCTTTTACGTGTTTTATCATTTTTTCCTTTTCATAAGGTTCAACTATTGTTATAAATCTACCAATTTCACCTTTTGATCTTACGCAATAGGTTTTACGCCTTTGAGATTCATCTCCTGGGAAAACATCTGCTCCAATAAGTCCTACAAAACGGACCGCATCAATTTCTGATATATCAAGGTTAATAATACCATAAGCTTCATGATCTATTGGACTTGTAGGTATAGCCTTTGCGTAATCATTTCCTATTATAGTAACACGTCCACCTTCATAATCTTTACCAATTCCATAACCATTATCTATGTTTTCATAGACTAAATCTAAATCACTTAGATTTTTCTTAGTGCCATTAGAAGTAATTATATAGGCATCTCCCCAGAAAAGTCCTTGCTTTGTTTTAATCGGATACTTTTGTTCGTTATACACAGGATTATTTTTAACTCTCAAAGTTAATTTTTTATTACCCCTTATATCAATATCACATTTCCCTTCACCAAGAAGCCATGCGCCAAACTCACCTTGAGCTTTTACATGACCATCTACTTCAACTTTATATTCTAAAGGTATCGCATAACCGTGGTCTTCTGCCACTCTGCCAATTATTTGAATGGATTTTTGTGGCCATGCTGTGTGCACATCCATTTTTAATAAACCCTCTGTATTAAGGAAAGATCTAGTACCACGCATATCTTCGCCCGTGCCAAATATAGTTTCAAAGCTTGCAACACTTGTACCTTCTATGTCGTGCCAACTACAATCTGTTATGAATTGAGCATCAGATAAAGGATTCACCGTAAATTGACTTGTTTGCTTAATATAATTTAACTTGTCTGCCTTTATGCCTTTAAATCCCTTTATTTGAAATAAACTATCATATTGGTGTTTTTTATTCCCTTTTAAATAATCAAATAAAACAATATAGTCATCTGTTACAGCCATAACTCTTTTTTGCACAATTGACTCTGTAAAATCTGATAACTCACCATATGGTGGGGCGTCAATAACTTCAGGTAGTGAGCATGCATTCAGCTTGCAGCGCTCAGCCAATGTTTCATTTTCATTATATACCATTCCACCATATGGAGGATATGACCATTTTGAAGTTGTCTCTATTACCGTGGCTTGAATTTCTTTACCACTATAGAATAATAATCGTTTTGAATCGCTAGGTACTTGCATTTTTTCATCTACTACAACCATGTTTTTAGTCATTGAGTTTTGAACATAAAACTTGTACATAAAATGCCCATAACCCCACCAACAATGCTCAGGATTAAAAAAGCTACGCCCATAACGCATAACGGATAGTAACTCCGTACGGTCAAAATGTCCATGGGCGTATCCATGTGAACCATAACGTAACACTGCTTGAATCTGATCTTTTTGCTCTCTATTTTCAGTTTGACTTCTGAGCATAGCAATTCCTATATTATCCGCATATGCATTTTTCTTTATAGCCTTTGGCTCATACTCTGGTAGCTTAACATATCCAAATATAGGATCTACAATATTTTGATTTATAACAGGTATATATTCTGGATCCTTATAATATTTATATGCTAAGTCAAAAGTTGAACCAAAGTGGACTCCTTCTAATTTCTTTTCATCAGAATCACTTATGCCAAATAATACTCCTCTATAATCTAGAAATGGTATAGTAGCATCAAACATATCTTTTATACAAACATAGTTTTTTAAATTGCCACCCCATTTCTTATTGTACATACCAAATTTTATTTTAATATTTTCACCATTATATGTACTACTTACTTCATCATTAAAGGCAATTGGAAAATGAGTGTGCAAAATATTATATCCAAAAGGAAGTAATGCGTTTGCCGTATGTATATACATAGATGATACCCATATATTGTAGCCTACAGAACATTCATGCCACCAACCATCATTAAATAAACCATATTTAAGATGATCAATGGATCCCATAATACCAAATGTAAAACGCAACGCTCTTTCTATATCCTCTATAGCAAGTGCGCAATAAAATGCTCCTGTTATTTCAGATAATAACCAATTTGAAATATGACCTTGCTGAATATGTTTGTCTAATATATCCATATATATTCTAAAGGATTTTTCTATTCCCTTATGTTCATCCGCTGTTAAAACTCCTGCATCGTGTATAATATCGTAAGGCACGGCTAAATGTTGAAAGAAATGTCCTTCTTGAACATAACTTTGGCTGCATCCTTTTTTCTTCTTAGGATAACCTTTTTCTTCATCTATAAAATAACGAAAGAATTTAGCAACTTTTCTAGCGTATTCAATATCTTTTGTAAGTGCGTAAGCATATGCTGCTGACATAATATAATGTTCTTGACTTGTGTCATAGCAATAATCTCTTTCCTCTACTGGAGGCTTTACTTCCCAACTATTTGCATCTGCTATTATTTTATCATATCCTAATTTAAATTTACCGTTCTTTTTTATCTTAATGTTCGTTTCCTTCCACTGCTCTTCATTATAATATATATATGGATGTGGTAATCTTCTTAAAGTTTTAAATTGTGTCAAAACAGCACTTCCACCGTCACCATTTGCTATAAACTTTAATGTAGTATTTTCATGTCCCCCTGCTACCATATAATCATGTATTTTTACAATTGCGGTAATATCTTGTTTAGCGTTTGGTTCAAGTACAAATTTTGATGGTGTAACTTTAGGAATTAATGATTCCCAGCCCTCAAATATTTGTTTTATTACAACACTTTGTTTTGCATCAGTGCAGTTGTATACACTCATAGAATATATTACTTCCTCGCCCACATTTCCTGCTTTACCTAAAATAGCTGTCTGGACAAATATTTTTTCTCCCCTATTAAAACTTGCAGAAACTAATTCAGCATCACCTTTTAATTCAAAGGTTTTTAGAAATCTCCATATATCGCCCTTGCAACTTTCTATATCAAAGTCAGAAAGTTTAATTTTTACATCATGTTTCCCTATTCCTGCTAGTGAGATTGATGTGCTTATACTTCTATTGTCTAAAAAATTAGCTTTTACCGTAATTTCTGTTTCTTCAACATGTGTAATAAAATGAAGTTTTAATCCATACCATCCCATAGCCTCAAGTGCAGAGTCATTTCCTCTTTCAAACCCTATAGGATAAAATCCTACTGCATTTTCAGGTGTTTTATATTCCATTTTCACTGAATTTTTTAATTCATAAACATTTTCATTTTTTTCTCCTTCAACATTCCAATCTTTTAGAAGATTAATACTGACTAACATAAATCCACCCCATTTATTTTATTCTTACATTACAATACCACCCTGCTAAATTAATATAAAGTGCCATAATTTAATAAATACTTAATTCTTTAAAATTCAAACCCCAATTATAAATAACGTTAAATTCAAATTTAGTTAATAATCAATAACTTTGTAAAATATGTATTTGAAATTTAACATTATGATGGAGTGTTAAATATCTACCTTGAATCGTTAATTAAATAGAGTAATAATTATAACTATAACTATTGAACTTTTTATACCAATTTTGTCATAAAAGGTTTAAAACGTTATGTGTGTAAACGTTGTCGATAATTCTTAAAATTCTACATTGGAGGCAGCTATGGAATTTACATAATCGACAAATCAAAAAAATTAATAGGGGGTAAGTAATTATGAAAGGTAAATTTAATAAACTATTAGTAACAACATTAGTAGTATCTATGATAGCTTTAATAACGGCTCCATCTATGTCCGTATTTGCACAAAAAATCAGTGAAAAAGACAAACCAAAGCAAACATTACCCAAGGAGACGACAACGAAGCTTTTGGATTTTGTTGACTTTGGAGAATCTACATCTGAAAAATCCCACGATTTTAAAGAAAGGTTATCAGTAAGTGGTGTAGATACTAAAAACGAATTAGAGTATAAAGATTCTAATGGTTTGATTGCAGGAGGAGGCCTCGGGCAAGGTCTTACTTACAGATATGTAAAGCCTACTAAAGACACCGTAACAGGTAAGCTTGAATTTACCGTAAAGGCAGATCCAACTCAGCAAAATTATATAACGATTAGATTAAGTGGTACTCAACAAGGAAGAGGAAACTTATTATTATATGGACCCGATGGAGATGCCTCTATTTTAAATCCAAAGCCAGGTTACCCATATTCAGAATTAGATAATGGATTTCAAGAGGGTTCACCATATTTAGGAAGATACTATTATTCAACTTACAGAATACCGCAAGAAATGGTTAGTTCAACCGGAGTAGCAACATTATCTATTATTCCTACTGGTAGTTTTAATGCGTATGGAAATGGTAAATATAATGTTCAAACACAAAACAGCAAATACATTTATTCAGCTGCAATTCATACAGACCCATATTATGTTCCAGCAGATAATTTAAAAGGAGTGGCTCCAAAAGGTGTAGCTGCAACAAACAGTGACTCTGCAACCCCTTATGATTATTTATTATCTCAACAAAAACAGACCTTAGAAACTGTAATGTCATGGCAACTATATGGTGATAAATTTGACAGTTTTAAAAATGATGATAATGCGTATTTAGAAGGCGCGGTAGTTACTTATACACCAATAGAAAGTTTAGCAAGTTTTAGTGGAACTAAAGATCAATGGTCTAGGAAGATAGATCAGAATGCAATAAATTTTCAAAATTGGTCTCCTATGATGTCAACTGAAATATTAGCGAATGCATTTATGAATAACTGGGATGAAAAATATTATCAAAGTGAAGAAATGTTAGATAGAGTACTTAAAGCATATGATTTCTTTGCTCGCGCGCAAGACTCACAAGGCGCATGGTGCGTTCCTACTAAAGGTGAAGATGCTGGTAAATGGATAGGAGCAGATTTAACTGGAAGTGGAACCCGTGGTAAAGGTGAAGCTTGGCCATTACTATCCCTGGGAACAGATTCTTTAGTACAAACCATGATTCAATTAGATTATTATATTCAAAATAGTGATAATCAAGAAGTTAAAGATATGTATAATAGCTTTCTTGATGAAAAAGTAGATAGCAATTTAACAGGAAAATTAACTATTACAAGAAGGCAATCATATATAGAAATGTTTGCTAAAATAAGAGATTATTTAGCTAAGACCGGAAATGGTAATTTCTATGATCCCGAATCAAGAGCAGGCACAGCAAATCAAGATTTCGGGTTTGCATACGATGCTAACAGAGTAGTAAAAGTATTAACAACTACTATTAAAGATAGCAAAGTTGATACTGAAAATAGCATACCAGATACATATAAATTTAAAGATGATGTAACATATTTAAATCAATTAAAATATAAATTTGGTGAAATGGTAGATGGACAAAAGTGGTTCTCTGAAAATGGCTTAGGCTTAGAAGGCGGCGCAAGTCAAGGAGGATGGGCCGGTGAATATGGTCAATTATTGCTGAAAACAGTAAATAAATATGCAGAAACTGCTAAAGGAGATCCTTCTATCGAATCTTTTTTAGGAGATATATCTGCTAAAAACTATGACACTGCTCAATATTTTTTATTGCCAGCAGTAGGTCAAGACGGATTAAACACCCTTGATAGTCAAATGTTTGCAGGATCAAGAAGTACAGGTCATGGCATAAAAAAAGGATATCCAATCGGAAGTTATACAGCACTTAAATATGGAGACACAGCCGCCCTTGCAGTAATGATGAAATATATGGAGGATAATACGGCGTTTGCAGAAGATTTTATAGGAGAAATGAATGCTAAATCACCTCATGTTCATACAAGACTTATTGAATTACAACAGTTATTAAAGCATTATAAAGAAGTAGAAACATTAAAAGGTGAATTAGAACAAAAAGATGAAATTCCTTATCTTCCTATGGATGATAGACACGAAGATTTTGCATTTGCTGATATTGATGCTCAATCAATAGTATTTAAAAATAAGGAAGATAAAGTATATATTACATTAAACTACAGACGTGAAAATTGGCAATATAATAACTATGCTCGTGTTCGTTTATTAAACGGCAGTGAAGAAAGATTGGCAGATATTACTACTACAACTAAAGGTGGCGTTTATTCATACAAAGATACTGACCCAACTGGCAACGAATATACTCACTACAGATCTGATGGATTTACTCAAGCTGATTATGGTAAATATGTTGTTGCTATGAATCAATCCAAAGATAAAGAATCTGTTGGTCAAACTGGTAAAGTGTATGATATGAATCTGCTTGGAATTAAAGAGGCAAAAGATTTAATGACTGGGAAAATATATAAAGGAGAGAAAGGAAAGGATATAAAGATCCAAGTTCAACCAAGTCAAACCGTTATCCTAGAAGTTTTGGATAAAGCATCAGTATCTAAAGTTTCAGTTAAATATGTAAGCGGAGATATACTCCTTGGAAATGATAGTATTCCAGCAGTATTAGGTGAAAGCATTGTAGCCACTGCTAAAACTTTTGATGGCTATAAATTAGAAGCTGAAGCAAGTACAACAGTTGTTGTAGATACTGATGAAACTAAAAATACAGTAGAATTTAATTATTCAAAAAATGATTCGCCTGTCTTTAATACGGGTGGCATAACCGGAAAAGAAAATCCATTGCAAACTATTAACTTGAATAATGCAACTGGGGAAGTTAAGTATGATGCTACTAGTAACCCTATATCAATTACATCCACTGGTGATACAACTAAAAAATTCTCCTCAACATTCTTATACAAGGAAGTAACTGGAGATGCTGCACTTAAAGTAAGATTATCAGATTTTACTAGAACTGCATCTGATAGTGATTATTTTTCACTTATATTTACTGATTCATTAGATTTAGCTAATGCAAATTATGTGCAAATAAATCACTATACAAACAATAACAATATATTGTTAACAAGTCATAAGGATACCCAGGGCGATGCAATAACAGGTTATTGGGGTCCAGATATGAATAATAAAAAAGTTCCCATATTCCTCAAATTAACTAAAAACGGAACTAAGTTTAATTATGAATATTCATTAGATGAAGAAGTTACTTATGAAAAGACATCGAAACCAGAAATCACTTTTGATATGAGTAAAAAAATGTATGTTGGAGTAGCTATGTACTCAGGAACTGGACTTACGAATACAGCAAACATATCTAAATTAAATATTACAAGTGATGATATTGTAATGGCACCAAGTGAAACCGGTAAAGAGATAAAAATCGATTTAGGAATAAAAGATACTGAAAATGACACAATAAAGTACAATCTATTTGGACTTCCAATAGGTGCAACAATTAATGATGAAACAAAAAAAATATCATTTACGCCAACTAAAAATGGTAGCTATATGATAAAAGCAGAAGCTAATGATATTTATCATACAAGTGCAACAGAGAAATTAAAAGAAGTTGTAGTTGGAAAATCAGAAACTACTGCTGCCTCAGATGGTACTATTTCAAAAATTGATAAAATTAAAGACTTTACGGTAACTGAAGGCTCACCTATTTCCTTTGATGCAAAAGCTACAGGTGCTCTAGTAACTATGGCTGGCAATTACACAACTAACGCAGTTGCTCAGAATGGTAACTTTACATGGAATACAAAATCAGGTGAATCAGGCGTTTATAATGTTGCTGTTACTTATACATTTGCTGATTACATTGTCACTAAAATTGTGAAAATCACCGTAAATGAGCCGAAAGCATCCATAGATTATTCTGTAGATAGAAAAGTTGAAATTACAAATGTTGGATTAAAGAAAATAAAAACAGATAAAGAATACATCTATAAAGTAGAAACGAAAGTTCCATTAGATGGCTTCGGAAGCAATGTTTCAGTATCAAATTTACCAAAAGGTGCAGTATATAATAGTGAGAATCGTAGCATAATTTGGACTCCCACTAAATCTGATAAAAAAGGGAATAAAGTTATAAACATTAAACTTACTAAACCAAATGGTAAAATAACAAATGCAAAATTAACTCTTAATGTAGTTTAGTGATTATCTTAATATTATAAAATAGGCAGTTTAATTGAATATAAACCATAAAAAAAAGAAGGAAAAATTAATTCAACGGGTTTGATTTTGAGTTGCAAAACAGTCAAATAACAATTAAAACAACATAACAAATAGCGTATTGATTAGCATATAATCAATACGCTATTTATCGTTGATATGTATATAATGTTTAATAATTT
>Ga0209123_1002304_pt1 | contig 16488 bp, 8 predicted proteins | sample BarGraIncu00431A_FD_184500 | JGI IMG/M metagenome (GOLD analysis project Ga0209123, IMG submission 184500) | Arctic peat soil microbial communities from Barrow, Alaska, USA - Barrow Graham LP Incubations 004-31A (SPAdes) (version 2) | ecosystem: Environmental > Terrestrial > Soil > Wetlands >...
ATTTATGTCGAAATGTGCAAATTTTAAATAAACTTAATTCATTAAATATCAGATATTTAATGTTATTTAATAATAATATATAACAACTGATTATCAAGCATTTAGATCCTCCGAAATGTGAGGAAATTAATAAACCGATCTTAGACTTTGGAATTACATTAAAATGGCAGCAATCTGGTGGTAGTGTTAAAGACCATCCTCTTATAAAAATTATTAGTAAAAAAATTCAATCTACTGAGAAATCTCTTGGCTTTGATTTAATATCATCAGATGAAGAAGTATGGTCCAAATATTTCCCAGCTCAAATTGGGAACAGACCAATACAAGAATATATTTTACATAGAACTTGGTATAGACCTAGGGATATTGTTCGTATTTTAAATATTGCACAACAACAATTCCCAAATGAAACTTCTTTTAATTATAATGTTTTTGACTCCATTAAAAAAGAGTACTCTACACAAAGTTGGATCGAACATGTTGAAGAGCTTAGAACTTCGTATACTGAGAGTGAAATAGACGGTATTAGGAAATTACTTACTGCTCTTGTATGTCCATTTAATTTGAATCAAATAACAGTTGCCTGTGATTCAAAAAGAAAGCACTACAATGATCTTGACCTTCTTTTGAAAAAGCATAAGTTAGGAGATATTTTATCTCTCCTCTACCGTGTTGGAATAATAGGCAACACTGGACAGAAAGTTAGATATTCGTTTCGTGGTGATGATGAACTAGTAATAGAAAGTAACATGAAAATTCATGACCCATTATGGAATTATTTATCCGTTGAAACAAAAGAATAATAAACTGTACACGATAAATAGAACTTCATATGGGCCTTATATATCACACCTATAATGATATATCTATTGCATTAAATATCTTCCATTAATAGGTTAAAAATGTATGGTGAGAAAACTATTGATCTCTAGGAAATTGAGGACGGAAAATGCATCCTCTTTTTTTGACCTATTTTATCGCCTCACAACATTCATTAAATTGAATTTCTAATCATTTTCATAGTCTTGTTAGGACGTGCAATCAATCCTAAAAGAATCCAAATACATGATATTAGAAATCAATTTACAGGGGAAAATAAAATAAATTATTTTTATTGGATTTATTGCTTGCATTGTACTATAATTTTCTAAATTTGGTACTTTTCCAAAAAGAAACCTGATAGACTAATGAATACGAATTTTTTTACCAATAATGGCCAGAATACCCTGTTAAAGAAGTTCAAGGGAATTTTCGAGAACCACCATGATATTGAGTTCTTCGAAGCGCTGGTTGGGTACTTTCGGGCATCAGGTTATTTTGCAATAAGACCTTATCTGGAACTTGTTCCCAATATCCGCATTCTGGTGGGTATTGATGTCGATAAATTAATTGCCAAATATCATTCCAGAGGATTGCTATTTCAAGGTGATGCTACTCAGACTATTCAGGAATACCTCAAAGAAGCACAGGACGATATACAACATGCTGACTATGATCATGAGGTTGAACAGGGCATCATTCAATTTATCAAAGATGTTGTTGAAAAGAAAGTCGTGATTAAAGCTCATCCGAGTCGTAAACTTCATGCCAAAATATACATTTTCAGGCCTCAGAACTGGAACGAACACAATGAAGGGTATGTTATTACCGGCTCTTCCAATCTGACTGATGCGGGATTAGGGAATAGTGAAATTTCTAATTATGAATTCAATGTGATCCTTCACAATTACAATGATATAAAATTCGCAACCAGTGAGTTTGAAACGCTTTGGGGTGAGGGAATTTCCATATTGCCTACCGAAATGGAAAAGGTGAAGAAAGAAACCTTTCTGAATGACACTTTTACTCCATATGAGGTTTACATGAAATTCCTGATCGAGTATTTTGGGAAAAGTGTTGAATTTGATCCCAGCTCTGTGTCGGATTTGCCCAAAGGATTTAAACGTCTCTCCTACCAGATTGATGCTGTTAACGAAGGCTATAAATTACTTTTAAAGCACAATGGCTTTTTCCTTTCAGATGTTGTTGGATTGGGGAAAACGGTTGTTGCGACCTTGATTGCAAAACGATTCTTTTATACCAATGATTTTCCAACTCATATCACCAATACATTGATTGTTATTCCACCGGCTTTGCATGATGGATGGGCAGAGACACTTGATAATTTTGGTTTGCAGAATTATAAAATCATTACCAATGGAAGTTTGCACAAAATAAAAAATCCTGAGAAATACGATTTGGTCATTGTTGATGAAGCCCATAAATTCAGAAATGATACGGCTGAAGCATACAACGAATTGCAGAAAATATGTAAGACCAAGACACGGCACTTGCTTACGGACGGAACGAAAGCGGCTAAAAAGGTGATGCTTTTGTCTGCCACGCCATTAAATAACCGGCCTGAAGATATAGCCAACCAGGTCTATCTATTCATGGATTCCAAAGACTCAACTCTTGAAATCTCCAACCTTCAGCATTTTTTCCGCATTCGTATTGATGCGTACAACAAATTGAAAAGCGGGAAATACAGTATCAATGAGGTTCAGTTTGGTGTCAAGAATATCTATGCCGATATCCGTAATAAAGTAATAGCACCATTAACGGTGCGTCGTACACGTACCGACCTGATGGAACATGAACAATATTCGATGGATCTTGCAGTTCAGGGTGTTATTTTTCCAACTATCCTGCCACCGGTGAAAATACTCTATCAGCTGGATGCCAATCTTGATCAGCTTTATGACGAAACTATGCTCATTATTGGCAATGAAAGAACAGGGTTAACTTACAATCGCTATCAGGCCATTAAATATCTGGTACCTGAAAAGAAGAAAAAATACAAGAATGCTGATTTGGCAGCATCCCAGTTGGCCAAAATCATGAAAATATTGTTGGTCAAGCGGATTGACAGCAGTTTTTATGCTTTTACCCAATCCCTTACAAGGTTTCATGCGGCCACCAAAGCCATGTTGACCATGTTTGACAAAGGGACGATTTACATTGCACCCAACCTAAAAGTATCTGAATTTATAATAGAAGACAAAGAGGATGAATTAATCGATCTGATCAGTCTTCTTCGGGATACAGATCCTACCATTGAAGTATGTACCCCCAATGATTTTTTACCGGGGTTTTATGAAGGTCTGAAAAGGGATTTTCAATTTCTGGATATTTTGGTAGCACGATGGGCAGAAGTGACTGAAGATCCGAAACTGGATGAATTTCTGGTTCACCTGGATTCTGAATTATTGAATAAACGAATCAACCCACAGCAAAAACTGGTGGTGTTTTCGGAATCGAAAGAAACCACTGACCACTTGGTTAGAAATCTTAAATTGCATGGTTATACGGGTATTCTTGAAGTAAATGCCTCGAACCGAAATAAGCTGGTATCCATTATCCGTGAGAATTTTGATGCCAATATACCGCGTGATCAATACCGGTCTGATTATAACATTGTAATCTCAACTGAGGTGTTGGCTGAAGGAGTTAACCTGCACCGGGCCAATGTAATCGTTAACTATGATACGCCCTGGAACTCAACAAGATTAATGCAACGAATTGGCCGTATTAACAGGATCGGTTCTTCGGCACCAAATATTTATATCTTCAACTTCTTTCCGACGGCAAAGGTGAACAGTGATATCGACCTAGAGAAAAAAGCAATTATGAAGCTCCAGGCTTTTCATTCGGCTTTGGGTGAAGACAGCCAGATATATTCGACCGTTGAAGAGATTGGCACCTTCGGATTATTCGATAAGAATGTGAGTGAAGAGAAAGATGAAAAACTGGCATTGCTGATGGAACTGCGAAAGTTTAAAGAAGAAAATGCCGAACGGTTTCGACAAATAAAGAATATGCCTTTACGTGCACGTGTCGGAAGAAAAGACCGGACCAAGCGCAATACCACCATTTGTTTTATCCGCAATGAACGGCGCGATGCCTTTTACTGGGCTCGTGAAAATGGTGAATTGGAAGAACTCACTTTTGTGGAAACAGCCAGGGAATTCAGAGCTGATTTACCCGAAAAAGGAATTCCGTTGCACGAAAACCATCATGTTCATGTTCAAACTGCAATTGCCGATTTTGAAAAGAAATTACAGGAAGAAGCCTCTAGTCAACTGGTGGTAGATACCACGCAAGGACCCAACGAGAAAAAAGCTTTGTCGTACCTGGATGGTTTTTTTAAATTCTCATTTTTATCAAACACTGAAATCGAGAAGCTAAAAGCTACGAAACAAGCCATTAAGTTGGGTAAGTTTCAAAACCTTCAACGGGAGGTAAATGCCCTTAAAAAGAATGTTTCTAAAACACCCCTAAAACCAGTCGAACTGGTTGATGCACTGTTTCGAATGATCGACAAATATCCCATTGAAGCAACTGATACGACCGATTACCGACCAACAGTTACTATTCGGTCGTTTGAAAAATTAAAGCCTGAAATCATTATTTCCGAATCCTATTCCAATCCCCAACCATCATGAACAAAGATAATCTTAGAGAGTTGCTAGCTCAATCATATACGTTTGAGAACTGGAAAAAGGTAGTTGATTTTGTATTTCCAAACGTTTCTTATCTTCAACGGCCATTAACAATTCCATCTGACAGTGATTCTGTTGAATCATTCCGCCAGGTAGGAAGTGTTCAGTTGAACGATGGCAAAAACCTGGCTCTTTTTGAGGTGCATGTAAAACCCAACGTAAACATTGCCCGCAACAGGGTAGCTTTACGCAACCTGGTGTCAGGTTACATCGATCAGGAGCGCAACCACGGTGTATTGGCCATTTATGAAAAGGGAACCGATGAATATCGTTTTACCTATACAGCCAAAGAAACTGATTATGACGAAGGAGCAGGTGTATTTGTACAGAGAGAAACTGAAGCCAAGCGCTTTACTTACATACTTGGGGCAAATGAAACCTGCCGTACTGCCCGCGACCGCTTTTGGGAGCTGAGCCAGCACAAAGAAGAGGCAACCATTAAAGATGTGGAAAATGCCTTCTCTGTTGAGAAATTAAGCAAGGAATTCTTTGCCAAATACAAGATTCAATACACAGCATTTGTAGATTACCTATGCAATTCTACTTTGAAAATCTCAGCCTTTAAGGCTGACGAAAAGCTTATTCGCGATTTTGTGAAGAAGATGCTGGGGAGAATTGTATTTCTTCATTTTGTACAGAAAAAAGGATGGCTGGGAGCATCCAATGCAGAATATCAGGATGGTGACAAACAGTTTATGTATCAATTATGGCAGAATTCTAATAAAGATACCGGTTTTTACCAGTTGGTGCTTGCCCCATTGTTTTTCGATGCCTTAAATGAAAATCACCGTCCGGATGATGCATTTACTTTTCCGGATGAAAGCATCCTTCGTATCCCTTTCCTTGGCGGAGGATTATTTGAAAAGGATAGAGAAGATCCGGATTGGTTGACTTTTCCACCGGCTTTGTTTGAAAGCCTCTTTTCATTTTTCCACGAATACAATTTCACAATCGACGAAAACGACCCCCACGAAAACGAGGTAGGCATCGACCCCGAGATGCTGGGTCAGATTTTTGAAAACCTGCTGGAAGACAACAAGGACAAGGGTGCATTCTACACTCCCAAACCCATTGTGAAATATATGTGCCAGGAATCCCTGATTCAATATCTGCTAACTGCCTTTGAAAAAGAAGGAATAGTGACTGATGAAACGGAGAAGAATGAGTTTGAAGAAAAGTTGAGCCTATTGGTGAAAAAGTACGAAGCCGGTGAAATAATTCAATATGACCGTGTACTGGCTGAAGCTCTTTTCAATGTAAAAATTTGTGATCCTGCTATTGGCTCGGGGGCATTCCCCATGGGTATTCTGAACGAAATGATGATGCTGATTAATGTATTGCACAATGCAAGCCCGGATGTAGTGGAAGTACTTTGGAAAATGGACGATTGGCAACCTGCAACCGTTAAAAAACACATCATTCAGAACTCCATTTATGGTGTTGACATTGAAAAAGGCGCAGTGGATATTGCCCGTTTACGCTTTTGGCTTTCGTTAATTATTGACGAAGAAAAACCGTGCAGCCTTCCAAGCCTTGACTATAAAATTGTAGTTGGTAACTCACTGATTAGCAAGTTTGAAGACGAGGTAATTGATATTGACTGGGAATTAAAAGAAGAAGCTACCCAGGGAAACCTGTTTGGCGACGAAAATGAAAAGGCAAGGCAGAAATTTTTAAATTCTATCAGCAAAAAGCAGGTGGCTTTTTATGTGGCCGAGAATCACCAAAAGGAGAAACTAGCACTTGAAATTAGAAACTTAAAAATTGATTTGTTGATAAACCAATTACAGTTACAAATCAAAAAGAACGGATTAGAAAAAGTACCGGAACTTTCAAAAAGTAATGTGCTTAAAAACCAGACAGAACAGTACCTGAAAACTCAAGGCTGGAAACAAACGATTATAAAACTTGAAAATCTTAAAAAACATGCTGAAAAGCCATTTCAGCATTTTGAGTGGAAATTGGATTTCCCAGAAATACTTAACCCTGAAATAGCAGGAGAAACAGTTGGATTCCATATTGTAATTGGGAACCCCCCATATATACCTCTTGAAGTTTTTAATATTGAAACAAGAGAAATATTTAAAAAGAAATATGAGCAAGTAGAAAGAAAATATGACACTTCGGTTTTATTTATTTTGGAAGGCTATAAACTATTGACTAAAAAAGGCAGTTTATCTTTTATTGCTCCGATAACCTGGCAGACAGGAGAGAATTATTCTAAATTCAGAAGATTTTTAATTTCAAATTTTGGAGTTGATTACATTATAAATCTTCCCTTTAATACATTTGAAAATGCTTATGTAGAAACATCGCTTTATAATTTTATTAAAGGAAAGCTTGACAAATACAGAATTTATAATTTTAAAAAGAAAGAAGATTATAATAATCTTGTAAAGGTTGATTTTACCACAATCCAGTATTCAAAATTAAAAGAGCCTACTTTTAGAATTATTTTAGATACTACTTCAAATGATATACTTGAACGGTTTAGCAGTGAATCTTTTACTTCGTTAGGCTTAATATCAAAATCAACTCAAGGCTTGTCTGGGAGTAGATTTATTGAAACTAACTTATCTGGAAATGAAATTTTCCCATTTTTGAAAAAGGGAAATGTTTATAACTATGAATTGGTAATTTTGGAAACTACTAATACGGAATTATCCGATAAAAAGAGTTTACAGCAGTTTTATCAAGCAGAAGAAAAAATTCTAATAAGAAGAATCGTAAATCGTCAAGATAGATTATCCGTTGGATTTACAGAAAGAAAAATGGTTTTTAAAAAGGACATAAATCCGTTTATTTCGATTAATCCGGATTTTCCCACAAAATATCTTTTAGCAATTTTAGCAAGTAAATATATATCTTATTTATATATAAATTCATCGACAATTGCAACAAAAGATGATTTTAGGCAAACTACTCTTGCGGAGCTAAGAAATATTCCCATCAAAATAACTACACCAAAAGTCCAAAAACTATTCATCAATATAGTTGATCAAATACTTAACTTAAAGCTGAAAAATCAAAACGACTTAGAATTAGAGCAACAAATCGACCTCATGGTTTACAAGATTTACATACTCACTTTCGATGAGGTGTTGGTGGTTGACCCTGAGTTTTGGATGGGGAAAGAAGAATATGATGCTTTTGAAGTGGAGTAATTTGTGCAATTTTAGACGATGAAAATGGCCAAGGAAAAGATTAAAATAATGGTAGGATCGACGGTATATGGTTTTGAAGACCAATTATCGCAGATTGTTGCACAACTTCACCTGTTGGGATACGAAGTTTTAAATTCGCACAATGGAAGCATAAAGGTGAATCCACATCTATCCAATCTTGAAAATTGCCTGAATGCAGTTGACGAATGTGATTTATTTCTGGGGATCATTCGTCCTTTTTATGGAACCGGAACTATTGGCGATAAAAATATAACCTTTGAAGAGATCAAAAGAGCCATTGAGTTGAATAAGCCCTACTGGTTTCTGGTACATCGAGATGTGGTGTTTGCACGTTTGCTTTTTGATAAAATAAAATTGAAAAGTGGTGATAAAATTGTTGTAGAGAAAAACCGATTCTTTGATGAACGGACCATAGAGATTTACGAACACGTGATCAGGCATCATGAGCCTGTAACTTTACGTAACGGCAACTGGGCACAGGAGTTTTACCGATTAGACGAAATGATGACGTATATCAATACGCAGTTTTCGGATACGGATTTTATAAATAAAATTATTAACGAAATAACGAACGGAAATGGATAATAGCTTCATCATCCATAATTTGCTTCAGCAAAACGAAGGTGTTCGTTTAGAATTCAAGGCGAAACCTGGCAAAGATGCGGTTGCCAAAACAATTACAGCATTCGTGAATACGGATGGCGGAGATTTGATTATTGGCATCAACGATGACAAATCAGTAGTAGGAGTTGCCAACGCAGAAAAAGTATGTGAGGATATTCAAAAAATACTGGTTGAAAATATAAAACCCAATGCACCCATTTCTTCTCAGGTGATATCATATAAAGGTAAAGATGTTATACTTATCAGTGTTTGGGAAGGAGCCAAGAAACCATATCAGTTTAAAGGTACTATTTATTCCAGAGAAAACGATACCACAAAGGCCAGCAATTATGAAATGCTGAATTCGCTGATAAAAGACAGGAAGAATGCTGAATTTCATTGGGAACGCCGACCGGTATTGGGCGCAACCGTTGCTGATTTAGATATTGATCAAATTAATGAGACCATTAAGGATTTCAAAAACTATAAGACCAACGCCATTATTGAAGATGTAGAAGATTTTCTGATTCAGATGGGGTTGATGCAAAATGGAAATCTGACCAATGCCTGTATAGTTGCGTTTGGAAAAAGTCCTGTACGTTATATCCCTCAAACAAAAGTCAGGGTAACCATTTATCCTTCAGACAAATCGGGAGACATTTTTGTGAATGATAAAGTTTTCGAAGGTAATATTTTTAAGAATATTGTCGAACTACTCAGTTTTTTTGAGTACAGCTTTGGAAAACATATTGTAGTCGATGGACTGTTGCGTAAAGAAACCTATAACTATCCCTTAATGTCTGTGCGCGAGGGGTTACTCAATGCTTTGGTGCACAGGGATTATAGTTCGGTAAACAGTTTTATGCAAATTTCTATTTTTACCGACAGAACCGAAATCTCCAATTATGGCAGCTTGCCTTATGGCATAACAGTAAAGGATTTAATAAAGGAGCACAGCTCAATATTACGAAATCCGGATATTGCCCAGATCTGTTTTATTCGAAAGTATATCGAAATGTTAGGAAGCGGTACTTTACGAATGATCAGTGATTGCAAAAATAATGGTTTTAAAACACCGGTTTGGAGTTCTAAAAACAACATTACAACAGTCATCTTTACAGATCTTTACATCAACTCTAAAATTAATGAGGGTGTAAGTGAGGGTGTAAGTGAGGGTGTAAATAAAGTACATTTTGAAACCGAAAGTGAGGGTGTAAATTCTGAACTGAATGACTTGCTAACAGTGATTAAAAAGTCGCCTGGTTTAAAATCACCACAACTGGCCCAGATGCTTGATAAAGGAAAATCGACTGTTGAAAGGTACTTGAAAATATTGAAGGATAAATCGCTGATCGAATTCAAAGGAGCGCCCAAAACTGGGGGTTATTATCTCAATTTTGATCAGGAAACAATGGATAAGGAGATATGAGTTAACGGAATAAATTTAATGCAACGTTATGGAAGAAAGGAACAAATTTCAACATGTCAGTGCAAACCCAAACAATCCTGAATGGGAAAAACTAATTAGGAGAATAGACCCCATATACTCCCGGCCCAATGATGTGCGGTCAGAATTTGCACGTGATCATACACGAATTCTCCATTCCAATGGATACCGTCGCTTAAAAACAAAAACGCAGGTATTCTTTGCTACCAAAAACGATCATATTTGTACCCGTATTGAGCATGTAAATCATGTTGCATCAATAAGTACTACTATTGCCAATTATCTGGGTTTAAATGCGGAACTTGTCAATGCCATTGCATTGGGTCACGATATTGGACATGCACCCTTTGGTCATCATGGTGAAACAGTGATTCAGAATATTATCCAAAAGGAAATTCCGGGAAGTAGCTTTTGGCATGAAAAAAATAGCCTATTTTTCTTAGACAACATCGAAACGTTAATTGACTCTTCTGGTTATGAGCAAAATATGAATTTGACTTATGCCGTAAGAGATGGAATAATTTCTCATTGTGGCGAAGTAAACCAAAATTCCATATTCCCAAGAAACGAATATATTGATTTGGAACAAATAGAAAAACCGAGCCAATATCAACCTTTTACATGGGAAGGATGTGTTGTTAAAATTGCAGATAAGATAGCCTATCTCGGTCGGGACATCGAAGATGCTATGTTCTTCAAAATTCTGAGTATAAGTAATTACAAAGAACTTAGCGCTATTTTAGAGAAACATTTGCCACAATCGAAAATTAGGGAAATAAATAATGGAATACTTATTCATGGATTTATCATCGATCTTTTAGAAAACAGCTCGCCTGAAAACGGAATCCAGCTATCTCCTGCTTATTTGGGCTTAATGAATGACATTAAAAATTTCAACTACTCTGTTATCTATAAATATTGGCGTATCGAATTATTTAAAGATTTTGCTACCGTAGTAATCAATGCGATTTTTAATACTTTGATGCGCTATTTTGAATACAAGAATTCAAAAGTTAGAGCGGTTATGAGTAGAGAAAGTTTCCCTGTCCTAAGCAAATATTTTTTTGAATGGCTGGATAAATATTCCAATGTGGATTTGGTAAGAAGAGATAAGCTCAAGTTGAAAAACAGAATGATATATGATATTCATGATAAGGACACATATATAAAATGTTGCCTGGATTTTATTTCAGGTATGACTGATAATTTTGCTTTAAAAGTATATGATGAAATAATTTCATTTTAAAGAGTACAATAATTGAAAATTAAACCTTATAACTAAAACCATCACCATGACTGATACTAAATCTAAACAAAAGCTTTGGAACCAATTCTTAACGGCCTGGCCACTGAAAAAAGTACAGGCAATGACACTTGATGAATACACCAACCTGAACCGTTCCGACTCGTTTTGTTACTGGCTGGAAAAAACGACAGAATCATTGGGGAGTATTTGGGGTGGCTCATCCTACAAATTTGGCATATATAAAAGAAATAATACCGATTCAGTTGATATACGCAATGGCTACAAGACGGATGGAGAATATGCCTGGGTTTTAAAATATGGACATGATCGGAATTCAGCTTTTCAGACGGTAAAATCAAAAATCGTTTTGGCTGTAGAAGCAGCCTTAAATAACCAACTCGCAAAGATTGATGATATCGAATTAGGGATTTCATACAAATGGAAAATCGTGGCACTTTACAACCAAAAAATTCCATTGGTATATAAACCTGCTGCAATAAACACTATTGCCCAGAAAATGGATATTTCACCTTCATTACCTTCATCAGCAAAATTCCAACAACTAGGGCAACTCAGCAAAGGTGAGAACATGATTGATTTTAGTGAGCAGTTGTGGAATATGTATCTCAATCCTGCAATTGAAATCGAACGAACAAAAGAGATTTTTGACAATTGGCAAGCTCCCCTGAACCAGATTTTATTTGGTCCTCCCGGAACAGGCAAAACGTACAATACAATTAATGAAGCGGTACGGTTGATTGAAAAGTTATCTGAACCGGCATTAAAACAAAAATACAACGATGATCGTGAGGCCATTAGACAATCCTATTTGAAATACCTGGAAAGTGGACAAATAGCATTCTGCACATTTCACCAGTCATTTTGCTACGAAGACTTTATTGAAGGTATTAAACCTGTTATGCCCTCTTCAACTGAGGAAGAAAAGTTTCTCAGTTACGAAATTCGTCCGGGTATTTTCCTCGACATTGCCCGGTTGGCTGTGAGCCGATTGCGATCAGAAGCAAATAAAGAAAAATCATTTATTTCTTTGACTAGCTCTGAGTATTCAAAAGCTATTTTCTATAAAGTTTCATTGGGTGATATCTCTATTCCGGAAGAACAGCAGATTTATGACTATTGTATTACCAACAATTGCATTTCAATCGGTTTTGGTGAGGGAATTGATTTTACTGGAAAGTCTGAATCACAAGTAAATGAACTGGTTGCAAAAAACAGTTACAGTAGTTACAGTGCACAGGCAATGAATATCTTTAAGAATTATCTAAAAGTCGGAAACTATGTCATTATTTCAAAAGGTAAATATTTTACACGGGCAATTGGTAAAGTGACAGGGGAGTATGAGTTTAGACCTGATAGTCCAATTAGATATAATCACTTTCGAAATATAGAATGGATTATTGCCAACGAGGATATACCGGTCAACGACATTTATGAAAAGAATTTTTCACAACAGACTATTTATAAATTAAATCAGGAATGGATTAAGCGTGATTTCTTTGTGAACGGCAAAACAGCGAAACTCCAAATTGAGCCCAAACCTGAGAATTATGTCCTGATCATTGACGAAATCAATCGTGGAAATGTATCCCAAATCTTTGGCGAGTTGATTACGCTTATTGAAGATGATAAAAGAGCAGGTAAAAAAGAGGAATTAAAAGTTACCTTACCTTATTCAAAGGTGGAATTCTCAGTACCGGCAAATCTTTACTTATTGGGTACCATGAATACAGCTGATCGAAGTATAGAGGCTCTCGACACTGCATTGAGAAGAAGATTTTCTTTCACAGAAATTGCAGCAAAACCATCTCTTATAAAAAACCTACACGCAAATGTATTGGTTCATGGAATTAGAAATCTACATCTGGAAATTGGCACTGAACTGCAAAAGGCAGTTGAAGAAGAACTTTCGTATTATTTTTCAGACATAACCCAATTAAATGTTATCAAAGAGGATTTATATCAAAAGTTTATAATCGATCATTTGGATGACATTGATTTGGATGGAATTGTAGCATATTTAAAAGAAAATAGCATAAAGATGCTTGATTTCGAAGCTTTGCTAACATCCATCAATCAACGAATTGAAAAGCTGATTGATAAAGATCACTGTATAGGTCATGGTTTCTTTATGGGGCTGGCAGAGCATGATCTACCATTCACAGCATTAAAACAAGTTTTTTCTGTAAAAATCATACCCTTGTTGCAGGAATATTTCTTTGGCGATTTTGGGAAAATTGGTCTGGTGCTTGGAGAATCATTTATTGAGAAAGTTCAGCACAGCGAATTTAAGTTTGCACCCTTTAAAGATTATGACCCTCAATCAATAAATGATTTGAAAGATAGAAGTATCTATCAAATAAAGAACGATTCATTCTGGAATTTCTTCAATATATACAATTGATATGAATCCGATTCAGGTCTTTGAACATGAGTCATTGTTTACTTTTCCCGATGAAAAGGATCGATGTTTAACGACAAACCAATTGGAGCGTCTTTATAAATTCAACGATGAAAACGGGAATAAGTATTTTACAGGAATCCGTCAAGGGGTTAAGTTTAATAGTTTCGTAGGTGTTATTCAAATCGGAAACCTAACCTTGGAGATATTGCCCAAAATTGATAAGGCAACAAGTACTTCAAATCAATCTGATGAAATTATCTGGAGAAGCGCATTGGTTCAAATGTTGGCCGTCTGCCGAAAGATTAAAATCGATTCATCCTTTGATGCTAACTTGAAATTTAGAAATAAATCCTTGCTTGAACTCTATTTCAAGCTATTTCTGGATGAAGTTGAAAACTTATTGAGATTAGGGTTGATTAAAAGATATCACACAAAATCAGGAAACCTTTTTGCCTGGAAAGGTAGGATGGATTTCGGAAAGAATATCCAAAACAATTTGATTCACCAGGAACGATTTTATACCAATCACCAGATATATGACTATGAACATTCGATCAATCAGGTTTTACTGAAAGCAATGTCAATACTGAATTCAATGGTTTTTAATTCCTTGCTGAAAGATCGTGCATGTCGCATTTTGATGAGCTTTCCTGAAATGTCAATGATTCCAATCGAGTTATCACATTTTGATCAAATCCGAGAATCACGAAAAACAGCTCCCTACTTTGAAGCATTGAAAATTGCAAAAATGATCATTCTGAATTTCTCTCCAGACTTAAAATCTGGAAATGAAAATCTAATGGCAATTCTATTCGACATGAATAAATTATGGGAGGAATATATTTATAGGATGCTCATTAAAGTCAACCAGACTGAATACGAAATAATTTTTCAGGATAACCAGCATTTTTGGGAAACTCGGCCCATCATACCTGACTTGGTCATTTGTCATACTTTAAAAGATGGTAAAAAAGAAACCTTTATAATTGATACCAAATGGCGGATTCCTAAGAACAATCAACCCTCTGATGATGAATTAAAACAGATGTATGCCTACAACATGTATTGGGAAGCTCCAAAAAGCATTTTACTTTATCCAAAATTAAAACCGCAATCTGAATATTTTGGCCATTTTCATAAAGGCAGAACTGAAGAGAATTGCTGTAAAGTAGCCTATATATCTATCTTTGATCAAGATGGGTCACTTGATGGGAACATTGGTTCCGTAATTCTGGGCAAGCTATTAACTACGTCATTGTAGTTTGGATCAATTAATTACAATACAACACTAAAAAAAGGATACACAAAAGTTCAACTTTAATACTTGAATTGACTATATTTCCATCAAACAAATTGATTAAAATATAGTCATGATTGAAAATTTTGTCATTGTAAGCTCGGCAGAGCAGGCCTGCGGCAGGTTTCAACTTAAGTTAGGTGAGCAGAATGTGGCGCTCAAAAGTCCCTGCCTTGTTTCAGGAACCGACCTGGCATGGGTAGTAACTTCTCAAGAGCCGAACACTTTGCAGAGTAGGCGGTTTGGGTTTACTTCTCACCGGTCAGACAAACGGATTGATCAGCTGAATATCCCTACAGATATTCTTAACAAGGAAGAAGATGATTTGGAATACGACCACTTAATGAGCGTTTTTATGAAACCAGATTTCAATGCACCAATTACCTCACAGCGGTGCGTGGTACTGGTGGATGCCTTCCTGGTTACTTCTCCCGACAATATCCATTACCTGATCCATATGCAAAACAAGGAAAGACCTTTTGCGCTGGCGGGGATCTACGATTACTGGAAGGACCCGCAAACGGTAGAGGTTTCAGCCGGCTTTGCAATCATCACTGCAGGGGCCAATCCAATGCTGAGGAGAATCGGTGTTAATCATATGCCGGTTATCTTGGCACAAAAGAATGTATCCAAATGGCTGGATGTAAAAACCTACCGCAGGCAATACTTACCGTTGATTCATACTTTCCCGGAAACTGTGATGAATGGATATCCTGTATCAGGTAAACTATTTTCAGGGGATCTGACGACCCAACTACTGCAACCCATCGGATCAAAATTGAAGCCAGGTCTATAATAAATATTCCATCCCTTGAAACTACAAGGTATTCTTTAAGCATAAACCTATTCTTTTTTATTTGAAAGGATAAAAAACACTTCACTTCCCAATCTAACTTTTCATTTTTTGGTCAAAATTACGATTTGCGCAAGTTGCGCAAGTTGCGCAGGTTGCGCAAATCTGCTGAGTAAGTCCTAAAATAAACTTCAAAAAAAATGCTCATGTAATGCCCTAAACTACAAACAGGTACAAGGCTTGCCCTTGCAAAATGCGTCATTTACGACGTGTTTTTGGCCACGGGTACGGGTGTACCTACCTTTGATATCGACAAGGACAAAGAAGGGTTTCCTCGAGTAAAATTCAACTAACAGTCCCTGCATATTTATTTATTTAACAATTTTAAATTTAATTATCATGGGAACTATTAAAAAAGGTATTTTAGGTGGATTCTCCGGCAAGGTCGGAACAGTTATCGGGGGCATTTGGAAGGGCATTGAATATATGCGTTCCATCCCAGCCAGTGTTTCAAATCCAAACACTCCGGCACAACAGGAGCACAGGGCAAAGTTTGCCGCAGTAGTTAAGTTCTTGAAACCTCTCACTCCCTTTCTTCGCATTGGGTTCAAAAACGCGGCAGTTAAAATGTCGGCGTTTAATGCAGCCGTGTCTGCCAACTTTAAAAATGCCATCACGGGTACTTTTCCCGTTTTCGACATTGATTATACTAAGGTGTTGCTCAGTAAAGGCAATTTACCAGGTGCATTAAACCCTGTAGGCGTAGCCGGAATAGCCGGAGCAGTTGATTTTACCTGGGATGACAATACCTGGGAAACCAATGCATTGGCTGATGACCTGGCAATACTGATTGTTTACAATCCTACCAAGGAAGCAGCAGTATCTGTCATTGGAGCCATCACACGCGCAATTGGGGCCCAAACCATCACTCTTCCCAACTCCTACACAAGCGAT
>Ga0209123_1002307_pt1 | contig 16463 bp, 13 predicted proteins | sample BarGraIncu00431A_FD_184500 | JGI IMG/M metagenome (GOLD analysis project Ga0209123, IMG submission 184500) | Arctic peat soil microbial communities from Barrow, Alaska, USA - Barrow Graham LP Incubations 004-31A (SPAdes) (version 2) | ecosystem: Environmental > Terrestrial > Soil > Wetlands >...
GGTGGCGACCCTGTCCTCAACCTCGGTTGCCGAGGCGCTCATCGCGTACGCGGTAAAGAACAACGTCACCAAGATCGTGGTGGGGAAGCCGACCAAGCCCCGCTGGCGCGAGTTCCTGCGCACGCCTTTGGTAGACCAGATCATCCGCCTCTCCGGTTCAATCGACGTGCATGTGGTCAGTATCTCCGAGGAGCAGAAGGGTGTCCCGAAAGACACCTCCCGCCCCAGCGTTCCCGTGCCCTGGCAGGGGTATCTGAAGAGCCTGATTCTCGTGCTGGCCACCTCGCTGGTCTGCGAGCCCGCGCACCGCTACCTTGCCCCCACCAACCTGGTGATGGTTTACCTCCTCGCAGTGGTCCTGGCTGCCACCAGGCTAGGGAGAAAGCCCGCGGTACTTACTGCGTTTCTGAGCGTGCTCGCCTTCGACTTCTTCTTCGTGCCACCACGCTTCACCTTTGCGGTGACCGACACTGAGTATTTCATTACCTTCATAGCCCTCTTCACGGTCGGCATAGTCATCAGCACGCTGGTTTCACAGTCCCGCGAGCGGGCCGAGGCGATCCGCGAACGCGAGGTCCAAACGGCGAGCCTCTACTACCTGAGCCGCGACCTGGCAGTCGCCTCCGACCTTACGGGAATCCTGGGCGCCATGGTAAGGAACATAGAGGAGAGCCTCGGAGCACAGATAGCGGTGCTCCTGCCGGAAGGGGAGCGGCTGGAGGTGAAGATGGCGAGCAGCAATCTCACCCTCGACATGAAGGAATCTGCCGTCGCGGACTGGGCCTTCAAAAATAGCTCAGCCGCCGGGCGTGGCACGGAAACCCTCGTTTCGGCGACACTCCTTTACCTGCCGATGCAGACGACAGGCGATGTGCTCGGCATCCTCGGGGTAAGGCTTCCCGACGAGGCCGACTACACCTCGCCGCTCTCCCGCAGGCTGCTTCAGGCATTCGCCACCCAGGCGTCACTCGCCATCGAACGTGTTCATCTCGGCAAGCAGGCAGAGCAGGCCCAGATTCTCCTGGCGCGAGAATCCTTGGAACGTGCACTACTGAACTCCATCTCCCACGACCTCAGGACGCCGCTCGTCTCCATTACCGGCGCGCTCGGCGCGCTTATGGACAAGAGCAGCGTACTCGAGGCGGGGACCCGCGAGGACCTGATGGCCGCCGCATGGGAGGAGGCGGGACGACTGAATCGATTCGTCGGCAACCTGCTCGATATGACCCGCCTGGAGTCAGGGGCGTTGAAACTCAAGCAGGTTCCCAGCGATGTCCAGGACCTCTTCGGCTGCGCCCTGGCTGCCCTGGAACCACAGATCGGTAAGAGAAAGATCGTTGTGGCTGTTCCTGCCGGACTCCCGCTGATCAGAATGGACATGGTCCTGATGGCCCAGGTAATAGTCAACCTGCTCGACAATGCCCTGAAGTACACACCGCGCAACAGTTCCGTCGAGCTCGCAGCCGCGCTTGCCGATCACACACTGACACTGGCGATATCCGACCGTGGTCCCGGCATCCCCGAACAGGACCTTTCAAGGGTCTTCGACAAGTTCTATCGCGTACCCGTCCCGGAGGGCGCAGGGGGGACCGGACTCGGCCTCTCCATCTGCAAGGGAATCGTCGAGGCCCACGGAGGGAGCATCCGTGCCGAAAACCGTGAGGGGGGAGGTCTGCAAATGATCGTCGCCCTCCCTGTCGAATAATACGGGAGGAATAATACCGTGCTCCAACAAAAGAGTAGTGCCAACCTGCCACGCGTGCTTATGGTCGACGACGAGGTGACCATCCTTCGCTTCCTACGCTCGGCGCTCGACACCGGCGAATTTTCCATTCATCAGGCGGATAACGGCCATTCCGCGCTGGCGGCGGCTGCGGCGGTTCGCCCCGACATCATCCTGCTCGACCTTGGCCTTCCCGACATGGACGGGGTGGAGGTGATACGACGGATCCGGGAGTGGTCGCAGGTACCGATCATCGTGCTATCCGTGCGCGACAGTGAAGACAACAAGGTGCAGGCACTCGATGCCGGGGCGGATGACTACCTGATCAAGCCTTTCAGCGTGGCCGAGCTTCAGGCACGCATCAGGGTCTCACTCAGGAGGAGCCTGCAGCAGGCGCCGGATCCGGTATTTAATTGTGGTGGGCTGGAGGTGGACCTCACTCACCGGCGGGTCGTGGTGCACGGCCAGGAGGTCCAGCTCACCCCGACCGAGTACGAGCTCTTACGACTTCTGGTGAACCACGCCGGCAAGGTGCTGACGCACGGGCAGATTCTGAAGCAGATCTGGGGCGCCGCCTATGCCGAGCAGCAGAACGTGCTCCGGGTTAACATCTCTAACCTCCGGCAGAAGATTGAAGAGGACCCATCACGGCCAAGGCACGTCGTCACGGAACTGGGGGTCGGTTACCGCTTGAAGAGCGATTAATCTCGGGGCTATGGTGTGAGACTGCAGGGACAACTACTCTTCCGGCTGCGGGGATCATTCAGATATTTATCCGCACCGGCAGGATCATCGTCTTGATCCCCTCCCACTGCAGGCGGCGCTGGATGGCGCTGGAGGTCTGGTTATGCAGTATCCAGTGGTAGAACTTCTGCAGGGGAAAGATGAGCTGGCCGGAAAAGACCGTGGAGTTCGGATACCGGGCGTTGGTCTCGAGGCAAACGTCGATGGCGGTTTCCACCACCTCCGTCCCCATTTCCACGCGGTAGTCGGCGCGAAAACCGAGGTGCTTGGCCAGGTCGACATACTTTTTCAATGATTCGGTCACCGAAAGCTCCAGCGCGTCCAATTGCTCAGCGCCCTTGAACGACCCGGAATCTATCACGGCGACGGAAACGAAGACCAGGTTGGTGAAGCTTTTCCCCAGGCTGGTGACGATGGTAAGGAGCAGATGGACTCCGAAGCCGTTGTAACCGGAAACCAGCAAAATGGCGGTCGGCTGATCCGGTATGGGAGGACCAGGGTCGCGCTCTTCATGCAGCGGCAGGTCCAGGAGCATCTCGTCCAGTTCCCGCATGGCCCGTACCACCCTGGTGTAGTGGCGCCTGATGGAGTAGCAAAAGGCGATCATGATGCCGGTGATGACCAGCGTGAGCCACCCCCCCTCGGCGAATTTCTCGACGACCGTTATCACGAGGATGGTCAGGCAGAGCGCCCCGCCCATCAGGAAGACCGACAGCCGGCGCAGCCATTTCGGATCTTCCTTGCGGCGGCGGATGAAGTAGCGCGCCATACCCACCTGGGAGAGGGAAAAGGTGATGAAGACGTTGATGGAGAACATGATCACCAGCGCCGAAACCGACCCCCTGGTGTAATAGAGCAGTAAGAGCGCCGCCCCCCCCATCAGGACCACGCCGTTTTGCATGGTGAGTCGGTCCGACAGCGCGGAAAACCTATGGGGGAGCCAGGAATCGACCGCCATGTTCGCCATGACCCGAGGTCCGTCGATGAAGCCGGTCTGGGCGCCAACCAGCAAGAGCGCCCCTTCGGAGAGGAGCGTGACCAGCGCCAGCAACCCTCCAGCAGGCAGGGACGCGAAGACCTTCTCCGCCAGGGCCGCGTTCAGGGTCTTCCCCGCGGCAGGGGTGACCCCCGCCAGCACGTAGCAGAAGAAGAGCCCGCCGGCGGTGAGCGCCAGGGACGCCGCCATGTACACCATGGTCCTTCTCGCTGTCTGTACCTTCGGTTCGCGCATGATCTGCAACCCGTTCGAGACCGCCTCCAGGCCGGTATAGGTCCCCCCTCCCAGCGAATAGGCCCGCAGGAAGATGAGGAGTATGCCCCACCTGCCGATTGCATCCACATCCTGCCGGTAGGCATCCCGGCTCCAACTCGAAAGCGCCCCCACCTGGTCGGAGAAATTCGCCATGGCGGCGAAGAGCAAAAGGTGCGTGCCTATGAAGACCGCGAATATGGGAGCGAGGACGATGACGGATTCCTTCACTCCGCGCACGTTGAGGACGATGAGGGAGACTAGCAGGAGGCCGGCGGTGAGCAGCTTATACTGCTGAAAGGGAAGCGGGAGGAAGCTGAAGACGGCATCGACGCAGGCGGCGATGGAGACCGTGATACAGAGGATGTAGTCGAGGACCAGCGCACAGCCGGAAAGGACCCCCGCGGGCGGACCGAGCATGTGGGAGGCGACGATGTACCCCCCTCCTCCATGGGGGAAATGCTCGATGAGCCGGGTGTACGAGTAGGAGATGACGACAACGGTGAACGCCGTCGCCAACCCGAGCGCGAGACAGAGATAGGTGTGCCCCTGGATTGCGGCAAATGCTTCCGGCGGCCCGTAGGAAGAGGAGGAAAGGCCATCCGCCCCGAGTCCGACCCATGCGAGCACCGGGATGAGGGAGAGCTTGTGAAACAGGGTCGGGTCCCGGATTTCCTTGGGGGCCCCGAACAGGCTCGTCCGCATACGATGCCAGAATCCTTGCTGCCCGTTCCCCTGCTTCATGGGATCCCCTCCAACCCTGTCACAGCAAAGTATACCACCGCACAGTACTACGCGAAGTCAATTTGGATGGAGGCTTTCCGACTTGGTGTTATAGCGGCACTTGATCGCCATCGAGACCCCGACATGTCAGCGCACATATGCTGCCAAAAGCAAAATACACCAGGCCGACACCATAGCGGCCAAGAACCATGACCCAAGTAACAAGATTGCGAATCTCATCGAAGGTCACCACTTTTCTTCTGTGATTAGAATCACCCTCTATCGGTCATTGCAGAACAAGTCCAACCATTATCAATTTATCCTTTTGCGAATCATTAAATCATTTAATGTCCCCGGTCTACACCGCCTTGGCGGGACGTGCGCCTCTGGCAACTCTGGTTTTTCTCGTGGCCTTAACGGGTTCCAAAACCTCCACGGTCACCCCTGCTGCGTCCGACTCGGAAGTCTGCTTACTGGTACGGGACCGACGCGCCTTCTTGTGCTTTTCCGCGGATATCGCAGGCTCGAAAGGCATCGGCAACCTGCCCTCCGCCATCAACTTCGCCCCGCCCTCCGACCCGGTAATCTCAGCAGCGGCCCCAAGCAAAGCGGCTTCATGGGAAGATTTCCCCCCACGCCGTCTCTTGCGACGACGCTTCATCCTCCCAACCTCCCCGGACGGCTCTGCGGCCTGCGCCTCTCCCGGATTTTCGCCCAGCGTCGAAGCGCGAAGTTCGCCCGGGTGTTCGGGCTCGGCAAGCCGGTAAAAGGCGGCAGCCGTCTCTGCCGTTTGCTCTGGGGAAAGTTCCCCTTTAGCCACAACCGGGACCACAAGTTCCGCCTGCGGCTTGGCATTTCCCTTCTTCCTCTTCTTGCGTCCCTCGGCAGCGACGGCTTCCTGGCCGGGCAACACATCCCTGGTCGGGCGGGCAAGGGATTTTTCCGGCAGTTCCTCCTGATGGTGCTTCTCCCTCTTGACGAGATCCAACTCCATCTGGTTCAGCAGGTAGGAGGGCTTCCCTTTCACCGTCACCTCGATGTCGTAGTCGGTCTCGATCCGGGACAGCTCATGCCTTTTGCGGTTCAAAAGGTAGTACGCGACCTCGAGCGGCAGGCTTCCGACCACCTCGCCGACGGTTCCTTTCGCCGCAGCCGCGTGTACCTTCCTCAGGAAGGAGAGTGCCATCGCTTCGACCGATTTCACCTTCCCCCTTCCGTCACAGTGCGGGCATCCCAGGGTACTCGCATAATGCACCGTCTGGCGGATGCGCTGCCGGGACATCTCGAGAAGCCCCAATTCGGAGATGCCGCAGACATTCACCCGCGCCTTGTCCCCCTTGAGAGCAAGTTTCATAGCCTTCTCCACTTCGTTGTTGTGCTTTTTCTCGCGCATGTCGATGAAGTCAATAACGATGAGTCCGCCAAGGTCTCGCAGTCTGAGTTGCCTGGCGACCTCTTCGGCAGCCTCCAGATTGGTTTTGAGGGCGGTATCCTCCACACTCTTCTCGCCGGTCGACTTGCCAGAGTTTACGTCGATGGAGACTAGCGCCTCGGTCGGTTCTATGAAGATTGAGCCGCCCGACTTGAGAGGTACTGTCTTCTCGTAAATCAGGTCGACCTGCTCTTCGATCTGGTAGCGGGAAAAGATCGGGCGCTTCTCCTGGTGCATTTTGACCAGCTTCTCGAACTGCGGGTCGATCTCCTTCAGGCACTCGCGCACGTCCTGATAGACATCCTTGCTGTCCACCAGTACCTCATCGATGTCAGCCGAGAAGTAGTCACGGATGGTCCTTATGATGAGGGCCGATTCCTGATACATGAGTCCCGCCCCCTTCATGGTCTTCCCCTGTGCCATTACCCCCTCGTACAGCGCGATCAGGGCATCAAGGTCCTTCTGGAGCTCTTCCCGGCTCCTCCCGACAGCCTCGGTCCTGATGATGTAGCCGTACCCCTCGGGGATGACCAACTCGGATATTATTTCCTTGAGCGTCTTTCTTTCCGACTCGCTTTCCACCTTGCGCGAAATCCCTGAGGAGTCGCTTCCTGGCATCAGCACCATGTAGCGTCCCGGCAGGGAAGCATAGGTGGTGAGCGCGCAGCCCTTGGTATCGCGCTCACCCTTTTCGACCTGGACGATCAGTTCCTGACCGCGACGCAGCACCTCCTGGATACGGGGGCGCCGGTGGTGCTGGTCCTCGGGGATGTCGTCGTGCCACTTCCAGTTTTCCGGGTGCAGTTCGCCCATCTGGAGGAAACCGAGTTTCTTGAGGCCGACATCCACGAAGGCCGCCTGCAGCCCTGGTTCCACGCGGACCACCACTCCCTTGTAAATGTTGCCGCGGATCTGCTCGTTACCTGCGATCTCCACCTCCAGGTCGACAAGGCGTCCGTCCTCGACGATAGCTACCCGTGCCTCGTCGGCATGTAGCGCATTAATAAGTATCTTTTTTGACATAAAGTATCCATTTCCTTTTCGTGCTTGCGTGGCTCCTGAACTCTCTGATTCGAAACGACCTCCTGTCTACATTGCAGAAGTAATCGAACTATCATCATTTTATACCCTCTTGCGTCAAGAAGGCGTTAAAAGGAGTGATGAACGCATTAAGGAAGCATTAAAACAGAGCATTGTGCTGAGCGGTCTTTTGGTCAGAAGAAACCCTACCCCGCTGCCTTCGTAGAGGCTAAACCGCTTGTGCCACCAGAAGATGTAAAAATGATATCAAACCAGGAAGGGAGCGTTCAGCGTAGTGAAAATCTAATAAGGTAGCGCAGTTTCAGCAATCGCATTCAATCCTCAAACTCGGAGGTCACGACATGGATTCACATCTGGATAGGATTGTCAGACGCAAGCAGCTGTTGGAACTCAGCGGACTTAGCAACACGACCCAATGGCGCCTGGAAAAAGCAGGGCAATTTCCTGCAAGGATTAAATTAGGCCAGGGTTCGGTTGGTTGGCATCTTAACGAGGTTGAGGAGTGGCTTAAGGGGCGAGAGAGGGTAGCGAGCTAAGAGCCGGACGCTATATACATCGGACAAAACGAAAAAAGTAGCAAAGAGGTCACTCATTCGGGAGTTGCGAGGTACTATAGCGATGGAAGACACTGTAATTATTGGTACGCCCGGACGGAGTCGAACCGCCGACACCCTGGTTCGAAGCCAGGTACTCTATCCAGCTGAGCTACGGGCGCATTTCACAAAGAAGAAGAATTTCACAAAGAAGACTACACTACAATGGCGGCTTTTCAAAGAGGTTTATCCACCACCCTGCCCGAGAAAACGGTTGAACCCGACAAGGAGATGCTGGTATACTCGCCCGAAAATTAAAGGAGACGGATAGAGCATGCTTGAAGAGGAAAATCAGATGGGTCTCTTTGAAGTAGACGGCGCCGCGCCTGATACCAAGAGCCTCGACTTGTGGCTGGCTCCCCCACCCCCTGCCAGTTTAGCGCCTGCACCCTCACCTGCGACACCAGCGCCGGCAACTGCAAGATCTTCCGCTAAACCTGCTGCTGCCAGCTCTTCTGCCAAACCGGCTCCTGCACGCTCTTCTGCTCAACCGGCACCCGGGCGCTCTGCTGCCAAAGCCGGACCCGCCCGCCCCGCGGCCAAAGCGGCGCCGGCGCGCCCCGCTGAGAAAGCGGCGCCGGCACGCTCCGCCAAGACCTCAGGCAGGAAGGCGCTCCCCGCTGTCGTGACAGCGCCGCCCGCAAAAGCGGTTTCCGGCCTGGTGCCGGCCGGCGACGTGCGGCTGACGGCAAATATCCGGCAAGACCTGCACCTGAAACTCAAGATTGCTTCGGCTCATCGACGCACCACCATAGGTGAGATCATCGAAGAGCTGATAGTGAATTACCTCTAGCTTAAGCCTCCCAAAGCCTAACCAGGGAATTCCGCACCAGGAACTACGGAGAACACGAATCGTGATCAATGGTAGAAAAATAATTGTGGTTCTGCCGGCGTACAACGCGGCGAAAACCCTGGAGATGACCTACAATGAGATCCCTTTCGAATTTGTCGATGGCGTGGTGCTGGTCGATGACGCCAGCCGGGACGACACCGCTGCCGTAGCGAAGCGCCTCGGCATCACCACGATCGTGCATCAGCAAAACCTGGGTTACGGCGGAAACCAGAAGACCTGCTACCTGGCAGCGCTGAAAATGGGCGCCGACATCGTCGTCATGCTGCATCCGGACTACCAGTACACCCCGAAGCTCATCCCCGCCATGGCCTCCATGATCGCCTTCGGCGAGTTCGACGCGGTGCTTGCCTCCCGCATCCTGGGGACCGGCGCACTGAAAGGCGGCATGCCGCTCTATAAGTACATCGCCAACCGCTTCCTCACCCTGACCGAGAATATCCTCCTGGGGCAGAAGCTCTCGGAGTACCACACCGGCTACCGGGCCTTTTCCCGTGAGGTGCTGGAAAACCTTCCCCTGGAGGAGAACTCCGACGACTTCGTCTTCGACAACCAGATGCTTGCCCAGATCACCTGGTTCGGCTACCGCATCGGGGAACTCAGCTGCCCCACCAAGTACTTCGCGGACGCCTCTTCGATAAATTTCCGGCGCAGTTCCATCTATGGTCTCGGGGTGTTGAAGACGGCGCTTCTTTTCAGGATGCAGAAACTGGGATTGGTGCGGCTGCGGATGTTCCGCCCGGGAAGCGACCGGCGGGAACTTTCTGGCGGGGAAAAAACTTCAGTCACGGGTAACGGCGCAGGCACTCAGATTTGAAGGCCAGGTCGCCTGGCTCATCAAAGCGGAGATTGTAGGATGCGGCCGCACGAACCGCATCGCTTTAAACGATGCGAGGCTGCGTTCACCGACATCCTACATGATGTGCTTTGATTGATACGGGGAACTTGTAGGATGCGGTGAGGTACGAACCGCATCGCTTTAAACGATGCGGTTCACTGCGTTCACCGGCATCCTACGTATGTGCTTTGATTGAGGCGGGGTAACTTGTTGGATGCTGCCGCACGAACCGCATCGATTTAGGGGCTGCGTTCACCGGCATCCTACGGTGATGGTTTCCCCCCTTCCGCCTTTTCCCTCTCCCTCTCCCTCTCCCTCTCCCTCTCCCTCTCCTTTTCCTTCTGCACCCTGTCGTCCTCAATCAGCTTGCGCAATAGCGCCACTTCCTGGGCCAGATGCTGGTTACTCTCGGAGAGCCGGGAAAGGGTGACGGACTGGCCGATCGCGACCAGCAGCAGGAAGAGCACACCTACCAGAAACAAAAGCGAAGGGGGATACAGGATGCCGATGGCGAGCGCGGTCGCCTCGAGCACGTGCCGCGAGACGGTCAACAGGATGATGACCATTGAGGTGGAGAGCCAGAGCAGGGCGTATTTTTCCCTGAGGCGCCTCTCCCTGATGAGCCAAACTACGAAGCCAAAGACGCTGGTGCAAAGCAGCAGAGCGATGATGCGGGTCCAATCCGGGCTATAACTCACTTAAAAAACTCTCTTCGCGCATGGAGTCGACCACCAGGGCCAGGGTCACCTTCATCATGTAGTAGGCTGATTTGCGCCTGGTTATGGTGGAGTTTCCCGTCAGCCTGCCGCGCATCAGCACCGGCACCTCCGCCACCCGCAGCCCGTTCCTGGCCGCGGTGACGATCGATTCCACCTCGGGGTAGTCGTCGGCGTAGTGGCGGGAGAAAAGCTGGATGGTCTTCCTGCCGTAGCAGCGAAAACCCGAGGTCGGGTCCTGGATCGCCTTTCCGGAGAGAAAACGGATCAGGTAGTGAAAGATCCGGGAACCCACCCAGCGCGAGACACCCATCTGGTAGCCTCCCGGCAGGGAACGGGAGCCGATCACGAGGTCAAGCTCGCCGCTCGCCACCTGCTCGATGATCTTGTGGATCTGGTCGCCCCGGTGCTGGTTGTCGCCGTCGAACTGGATGGCGAGGTCGTAGCCGCGCTCCCGGGCGAACTTGAAACCGGTCTGCATGGTGCCGCCGATGCCGAGATTGAAGGGGAGAGAAATTACCTGGGCGCCAAGTTCCCGGGCCACCTGGGCGGTGTCGTCCGTCGAACCGTCGTCGACCACCAGCACATCGCCGCCAAATGACTGCAGGTCGGCCAGGACGGCCTGAATGTTGGCGGATTCGTTATAGGCGGGAACTATCGCAAGTATTTTCATGTATCCTCGGTCGCCAGTCTGGTCATTTGACTGCATAATCGGGCCAAACTTCGTGTCGCTGAGTATACATACAAAAAACGAACCAAGTTTTCCTGCAATGGGGACACTATTTGGATTGCAATCCGCGCTGATAGCAGATAGATACATGGCTATCAGAGTCCTTGGCTGAGAGTATGGCCCAAGGCAAAAGGGAAAGCCGTTGCCACAGGGGGAAGGTCCCAGCCCAGAGAGGGACCCGCCGCAGAACTTTGAGCCCCAACGCCAAGTAGAGAGCGACAAAAGGATAACCGCGTGCGCGTGTCAGTCATCATCGTCAACTGGAACGGTCTCGAGCACCTCCCCGAGTGCCTGGCAAGTCTCGAGGGCCAGAGCCTCCCTGATTTCGAGGTGATCCTGGTGGACAACGGGTCGCGGGACGGCTCGCTTTCCTACCTGCGCGAGCACCACCCCCGGGTGCGGGTCGTAGCACTGCCGGAGAACCTCGGCTTTGCCGCCGGCAACAACGCGGGGCTCGCCGTGGCCCGCGGGGAGTACGTCGTCACCCTCAATAACGACACCAAGGCCGCGCCCGGCTGGCTTGCCGAACTGGTCGCGACCGCCGACGCGCACCCGGAAGCGGGGATGGTGGCGAGCCGGATCCTCAACTACTTCGAGCCGGACCGCATCGACTCCCTGGGGTTTCGCGTCTGCCCCGACGGCATGTCCCGCGGCGCCTACCGGGGGCAAAGCTTTGCGCAGCTCGCCCTCGGGGTGGCGCCGGAGATCCTCTTCCCGTCGGCCTGCGTGGGGTTGTACCGAAGGAGCATGCTGGAGGAAATCGGTTTCTTCGACCCGGACTTCTTCGCCTACTGCGAGGACACCGACCTGGGGCTGCGGGCGCGCCTGGCGGGTTACGGGGCACTCCTGGCACGCGACGCCGTCGTGTACCACAAGTATTCCATGACAACCGGCGCCTTTTCCCCCCTGAAGCTCTACCTCGTGGAGCGCAACCACTACTTCGTCGCCGTGAAGAACTTCCCGCTGCCGCTACTGCTGGCGCTCCCCTTCTTCACGCTGGTGCGCTTTCTCACCCAGGCCGAGGCGATAGCGCGGGGCACAGGAAGCGGGGGGGAGTTCCTGGCCAGCGGCTCGCGGGGAGCCTGCGTCCGGGCTCTTTTGTGCGGGATGCGGGACGCGGCCCTCGCCCTCCCCGCGCTCATCGGCAAGCGCCGGGCGGTGCAGCGGCTGCGCCGCCTGAAAAACCGCGAGATGACCGCGCTTTTGCGCCGTTACGGGATGGGCTTTCGGGAGCTGCTGGACAACGGGCCCCCACCCCCACCCCGGCCTTTAAGTTAACTCCCGTCTGGCCTGAACTCTCCCTCCCTTGCAGATACTGGAATATTGGTGGATGGCAGTTCCTTGTCCCCCCTATGAAATAGGGGGGAAGCCGAACGCAAGAGAGGCAGGGGGGTGATCTGCCTGGGCTACAGACCCCCCTGTCTCGCTACGCGAGCCTTCCCCCCTGTTCACAGGGGGGACCAGATAGCCGCGCCCTGCGGGGAAACACCGGGCAGCTTTGCATTAAATTGATGCTTTTTGCCGGGAATGTTGTTAGATTGTTCGCTGCGCGTACTCAAAGGACCTTTCCAACCAGGTTAACTCAGGTTGTGGCGGTCAGGCTAAGAGGGCGCCAGGAAAAGAATGACGGGCCGCGTTTGCCCAAAAACACCATAGAGTCAGTGCACTTCAGGAGGTATCGTTTGAGAATGTCATCTAAATTGGTTGTGGTCGCAATCCTGTCAGCAATGCTTTGCTCGTGCAAGAGCGAAAAGCCCGTCATCACGAAGGCTCCGGAACAAGCGGCGGCGCCTGCTGCCGCGGCGGTTAATCCGGCAGCAATCGAGACAAACGGCAAGGTCGTAGCATTTTCCGATGTTTTCCTCGCCAACCCGGACGGCACGGTCGCGCCCAAAGTCCAGGTGGAAGTCAATGGCGTCACGCTCTCCCCGGGCTCGGTCTGTTCCAAAGGCACCCTGTACGGCGGCCTGGACCTTTCGGCAATGCAGGGAAAGAAGCTGCTCACCACCCACAAGGGTAACCTGGTCGTCGTCAAGGGCGCCATGGAGTAACCCCACTACCGGGAGAGCGATCAAAAAGGGACTTAGCCTGCAGGCTAGGTCCCTTTTTTTGGTAACTATTCAGCACCCTGTGTTAAATCGGGTGGTAGGTTATTGTTTTCCCAACCTCAGACTACTACTAAAAGCTCCCCCTCTCCCGGAGGGCGAGGGGATCAAGGCACCAAACAACAGGCCTTATAGCGCCCGTTGCTAAGGAACGATGCCGTAACTTCAGTACCTGGCAGAATGAGCTGAATAATTACAAAGGGATTTGGCATAAATGCTAAATCCCTTCTTTCTTCGCTATTCAAGGTAGGTTCTGACCGAGGAGTTCCCAGTCCTCCATGAGCTCCGCAATTCGCCCTTCCGATTTTCGTAGGTTGCCGGTGAACAGCCTCATCGTGAACCGCAACGGTGCATGCAATGTTGCGGTTCACGATACAACCGTTCACCGGCAACCTACAGATCGGTACCGTCCATAACGCCTCCGCTGACCGCAGTTTGACTTTACGTGAAAAGGTTCAGTCAGTCAATAATGAGCCAAAGCCGTCCGGTCGGGCGGGTGCGTCGAGAAGGCTTGCCAGCTTAGCTGCGGTGTGCTAGGTATGGAGGACCTGGAGCACCCGGGAGAAAAGCCGGAGCTGCCTGGTGCCAGTTGCCTGAAATTCGACCGCCCACCAACTTACCAAAGGACCCCAGCATGAGCTTATTTTCCAAGATATTCGGTACAGCAGGGGGCGCCGACCAGGCCGCCGCCGCACCCCGGGAATACGATTTCGTTGCCACGCTGTCGATGCAGCTGCGCGGTGAGCTTGAGCCGGCGCTGGCCCTTTACCAGGGCGCGGCGGCACTAGAGCCGAGCGACTGCCTCGCCCCGTTTTTTGCGGCGGCGATCCGGGCCGGACTGGGAGATGCCGCGGCCGCCGCGGAGAGCCTGCGCGCCCTCAGCCGGCAGGCGGCCTCTGAGGAGCAAAGCGTCTCCCGGAAAATCCTGCTGGAACTGACGTCCCAGGTCGGGGACGAGTCCGTCAGCCTCCCTGCCGTGGCACAGCTGGTGGCAGCTTTCGGAGACCTGCTCAAGAAGGAGGGGCTGCTCCAGGAAAGCGCGGTGACTTTCGAAATTGCCGCGGGACTTGCCCCGGATAACGCCAACGTGCTCCATAAGCTCGGCGATACGCTGCACGACCTGCGCAGCTACGACTACGCGGAATCGGTGCTGCAGGGAGCGCTCCAATGCGCGCCGAACCACTGGGGGGCGCTTTACAGCTACGCCGTGCTGCTCCAGGACCTGGGGCGCGACGAAGAGGCGATCGCCTGTTACCAGAAAGCCGTCATCTTCCATCCCGGGCACGCCAAGTGCCAGAACAATTACGGAGCCGCGCTGCTGCGCACCAACCGTCTCGAAGAGGCCTTGGTCCATTGCAACCTGGCTGCCGGGCTGGACCCCGCTTCTCCCTTCGTGAAGATCAACCTGGGCAACATCCATTTATTGCAGCAGAAATACGAAAGCGCCCGCAGGTTTTTTTCCGAGGCGATCGCGCTGGACGCCACCCTCGCCCCGGCGTATTTCGGGCTCGCCTCGGTCGAACAGGGAGCCGGCGGCGACCCGGGACGGGTCCGGGAGCTCTACCTGAAGGCCCTTGAGATGAACCCCTCCTTGGCCGAGGCGCACCTGGCACTGGGGAACCAGTTAGCCATCGAGGGGAACCCGGAGGCGCTACCCCACTTCCAGTCGGCGGCGCGTTTGAACGAGCATCTGTGGAACCTGCAGCGGGATTTCGGTTTTGCCTGCCTGAAGCTGGGGCGGCGGGAGGAAGCGCTGGAGCATCTGAACCAGGCCCTGAGCCAGGACCCGGACGACGCCGCGCTTAAGGAGGCACTAGCCGGGTTGCAGGCGGAGACCCCGGCTTAGTGGCGGTATTTCCGGCTATCCAGGCAGAACCGGGGTAAGCACATCAATCAAAGAAGTTGCCACGTGAGTCAACGCCCAAGGTAGAGACGCATTGCATGCGTCTCAGCGCTGCCGCCCCCTGGTTGAACCAGGTGAGAGAGGATGAGGGAGACGCATGCAATGCGTCTCTACGAGAGGGCAGAGTGCCCGGTTACCCAGATTTGTAAGAGCTTCCCCCTGGGCATGGTTTTCTGGGTCCGCCGGTGGCTTTTTGGATCACCAGGTAATCCTGCTCGATTATTGCTCTAAACCGCTTCTCCGTCACGGCCCAATCGATTATGTCCACTTTGAAAGGGAGGTCCGACTCGGTGAAGGCGTCCTTTAGTTCGATAACGGGCAAAGTACCGAGAGGGGTCTCGGTAATGATTGCGAGATCCAAATCGGAAAACTTCTTGAGGGTGCGACCATGCACGCGTGAGCCGAAGGCCCGGACCTCAAACCCGGGCAAGTGCTCCTGAAGAATGCGGCGCACCCTTTCCAGATCGCGGGGGTCAGTGCCGAGCAGTTTCATGGTTGCGCCGTTTCAGTTCGCTGAGTAAAAAATGCATATCCTGCACAAAATCGGGAAGTACGGTCAGCACTTCTTCCGCCCTCTCCTCATCATAGGTGTGACTGGTGATGTTGCGCTTTTCACGGTAGATCCGAAACCTGGACACATCACGGACCATACCGGCCTCAGCGCCGGTACGGATCAGCTCCATAAATGCCATTTCCATGAGTTCCGCCGGGTTAATCACGATCTGCTCTAACTGGCGGCGCAGCATTTTGACGCCAAGCTCATAGGTGTATTCGAATGCATGAATTGACGCGGCACGGAACTGGGCGCGAAGCCCCTCATCCCGGGCGGCCAATTGGGAATTGAGGTACCCGAGGCTCTGTTCCAGCTGAAAAACAGCCTTCACCAGCGGGCTAACATCCAACAGGTTGCAGGTTTCGCTCATCCACTCCCTCCAAGGCTCCCACGTAACCAGATAAAGCTGGAAACAATATACACCATCAGGGTACTGTCGAGAAATAAAACGTTCCTGATTCCAGCAAACGACCTTTCCCTCCTGCCCTTCCCGTGTTGCCTTCGATTGGCCTGCCTTCTGAGAAACGCTTATCCACAGCTCGGGGCCGCTGCGGTTTCGCTCGGAACCTATCGATGGCGAACGGGCCTATCGGGCCAAACGATTTTGGGGTCTGGCCGGTTGTACCGATCTGCCCGTCACCAGGCCGGTCCCAGTTGCGATGGTACCGATCTCTCCTCCATTTGCACGATCGCCAAACCGGATATGCAAAGCTCCAGGTCATCTGCACGATTGCAAAAGAGATTGTGCAAAACTCCCCTGCCATCTGCACGATTGCCAAACCAAATGTACAAAACTCCCCGTAAACATGCGGATCGGCATGTGGGCGACCATGCGTAGGGGCGAACCTCGTGTTCGCCCGGTTTTCGTTGCCCGCTGCGCCACAACTGATTCAAAGTCGGGCGAATACAAGATTCGCCATTACATTACACTCCCCTAACCGTACACCGCTGCCTTCAGGGGGGAGGTCAGGAGGGGGATGGGTAAGATTCTGGGAGCCAACCGGAAAATATATTACATTTTTTTAAATATTTATTTGTAATATATTTTCAACCTGCTACGCTTGGGGGGACTCAAGGATCACCACGAAAAAAGCCGTGCAAAATAACTGCGGGAAAAGGGGGGGAAGGACGTGTCCACTTTTTTGGATTATTTCGATTACCAATCGCTACGGGATTTAAGTCACCCCGACTTCATCTTTAAGGTCGGAACTATTGTCGAACTGGGCCTCGCACACCCCGGTCTGCAGGACCTGCCAGAGGAGG
>Ga0209123_1002308_pt1 | contig 16462 bp, 13 predicted proteins | sample BarGraIncu00431A_FD_184500 | JGI IMG/M metagenome (GOLD analysis project Ga0209123, IMG submission 184500) | Arctic peat soil microbial communities from Barrow, Alaska, USA - Barrow Graham LP Incubations 004-31A (SPAdes) (version 2) | ecosystem: Environmental > Terrestrial > Soil > Wetlands >...
AATTTTTGTTTTACCATGTGGGCCCCCCCTTAGTATCTATATATAATATTCTAATAATAATAGTTTTGAATTATTACCACAAAATTATAGAACTTATTATATTTATATGAGATTAGTGTTAAAATTAAAATTATTATATACAATAAAATTTAATTTAAACTTAATATTAAAATTAATAGGGTCGTAGATCTAAAGGAGAATAATAATGAAAGAAATAAATGTAGCTAAAATAACGGAAACTATAAAAAAAATATGTATAGATGCTAATTACTATCTTTCTGATGATATAACAAACCAATTATTAGAGGCTAGAGAAATGGAAACTTGGGGTATTGCTAAGGGTGTTTTAGATAAGATTTTAGTAAATGCAGAAATAGCGAGAAATGAAAAAGTTCCAATGTGTCAAGATACAGGGATGACTTGTGTATTCATAGAGGTTGGTCAAGATGTCCATATTGTAGGAGGTGATCTCGAAGGTGCTATTAATAAAGGAGTAGCAGCGGGGTATGAAGAGGGTTTTTTAAGAAAATCAGTAGTTAAGGACCCAATAAGTAGAATAAATACAAAAGATAACACTCCGGCAGTTATATATTATGATATAGTACCAGGAGATAAATTTAAAATAACTATAGCGCCTAAAGGATTTGGTTCAGAAAACATGAGCCAGATTAAAATGCTAAAGCCGTCAGATGGTATTGAGGGCGTTAAAGAATTCATTCTAAAAGTAGTAAATGATGCTGGCCCTAACCCATGTCCACCGATAGTTGTAGGAATAGGTATAGGTGGGACTTTTGATAAGGCAGCATGCCTTGCTAAGAGAGCAGCAATTAGACGGACTGATGTTGCAAATGCTAATCCATACTACGAAGAACTTGAAAAAGAGCTTTTAGAAAAGATAAATAAGCTAGGTATAGGGCCTCAGGGTTTTGGGGGTAGAACTACGGCCTTAGCTGTTAATATTGAAACATATCCAACTCATATAGCAGGGCTACCGGTGGCAGTAAATATAAATTGTCATGCTGCAAGGCATGTGAGTGAGGAGTTATAATAAAAATAATGGAGATGAAAATGTTATGGATAAGAAAATAACTACACCACTTACAAAGGAAAAAATTCAGGGATTAAAATCTGGAGATAGTGTCTTATTATCAGGTGTTATATATACGGCTAGAGATGCAGCTCATAAAAGGTTAATGGAACTTATAGATAAGGGAGAAAAACTCCCAATAGATGTTAAAGATGCTGTTATATATTATGTTGGACCAACTCCAGTAAAACCTGGAATGATTCTCGGGTCAGCGGGTCCTACTACAAGTTATAGAATGGATGACTATACACCAAAACTTTTAGACCTAGGATTAAAAGGTATGATAGGTAAGGGATTAAGGTCAAAGGAAGTTGTAGGCTCTATGATTAAAAATTGCGCTGTGTATTTTGGAGCAATTGGTGGAGCAGGTGCCCTAATAAGTAAATGTGTAAAAAAATCAGAAATAGTAACTTACGCGGATTTAGGATCAGAAGCTATAAGAAGACTTGAAGTAGAAGATTTACCTATAGTCGTAGTAATTGATAGTGAAGGAAACAATCTATATAAGCAAGGGCAGGAAGCATATTTAGAGAGTTTAAAATAAATTTCATTCTTTTATTATGGATGATTATATTAAAAAAAACAAATCCTATGATATAATTGGTGTAATTATAAATATATGAAACAAAAGGTGAAATTATGGATGAATCAGGAAAAATATATGTAAAAGCAATGAATAAGTATAATGATGGTTATATAGACAAGGCATTAGATCTTTGTGAAAGAAGTATTTCTTTAAAGAGTACAAATGCTGCTGCCCTGAATTTGAAGGGTATTTTATATTATATAAAAGGTGATTTAGAAAATGCTAAGAAAATGTGGGATATCAATTATAAAAGAAATAATGATAAAGTATCAAAAAAGTACTTAACTGATAGTATCAGAGATAAGAAAAGATTACAATTGTATATAAGTGCATTGGAGTTAATAAAGCAATTAAACATAAGTGAAGCCTTAAAGATTTTAAACCAGTGCCAAGATAGCGATTTTAATTTTATAAATGTGAATAACAACATAAGTTTTTGTTATATAAAGCAAGGTGAATATGATAAAGCTCTACAATATATAAATGCGGTTATAAAAGTAGATAAGAAGAATGCCCAGGCAAGTATTAATAAAAAGACATTAATAAAATATGGGAGCTTAAAAAGAGAGATAGATTTTGAGAAAATTGTTATAGTTGCTGTTAGCGTATTTTTAATAATAATGCTAATATTTATAGGAGATAAAAATATTTATAATATAAAACATATTTCAATAATGGGTGCACAAAAATTACAAAGTGGTATATCTTTAATAAAAGGAGATGACAAGGACGAGACTAAGAACTCAGAAAAAACAGGAACTAACAAATTAGTAGAAATTAATAAGAATGTTAGGGTAGATAAATCAGGTGTCAATGCAGGGAAAACAGTAGTAAACAAAGCACAAAATATTCATGAATTTCCACATCAGCTATTTAAGGAAAGCATAAAGAAAAATAATATGGAGCAAATAATTACATATGTAAATAGATGGAAAAATGCTGACTTAGAGATGAATGATAAGTTACTTATGGTAAAAGGTGAAGAAATTATAAAAGGTAAGGGCGTACTTTATTTTTATGATAAAGGTGTAAGTTATATAAATGATAGAGAGTACACTAAAGCTCAGAAATGTTTTTTATATTCATTACCATATTCTAAAGGTAATTATTTGGAGGAGCATATACTCTATATGCTAGCAGTAAGCTATAAATCTAGTTCTGATTTTCAAAATGCAGTTAAATACTACGAGATTATTTTAAAACAATTTCCTAGAGGAAGTTACACACAGGAAGTTTTATATAATTTAATTTTAATAAATAAAGATGTAGATTCAAATAAAGCAAACGGATATGCACAAAAATTAGTCAAACAATTTCCGAATTCGATATATAAGAACTCCATAGTAAAAAAAATATTGGGTATATGAAAATAAATAATATAGCAAAGATGTAATGGACATTTTAAATTTTGATTTGGGTATACTAATTTTGAAATGTATAACAAAAATTTTATAATACTGTTACACATTTTAAGAAATAAGATATAGAATGGGTCAATTTTCAACATTATTGACTAGTAACATTAGAAGGTATACAATAATAACAATATATTCATACCCTACTGGGGTATAATAAATGGAGGTAATAATATGATTAAAGAAGTTAATGATACAAATTTTAATGAAGAAATAGCGAAATCAGATAACATAGTTGTAGTTGATTTTTGGGCACCTTGGTGTGGACCTTGTAAAATGTTAAGCCCAGTAATTGAAGAATTAGCAAATGAAATGGGTTCAAATGTTAAATTTGCAAAAGTAAATGTAGATGAAAGTCCTATAATATCATCAACATATAAAATTTCAAGTATTCCAACAGTTATGGTGTTCAATAAAGATTCTGTTAAAGAAACCTTAGTAGGTTTTAGACCAAAAGCTGAGCTTAAGAAAGTAATAGAGAAAAATTTATAAGTTTTAAATGTCGTTAATATTATAATCGTACTTAGAAAATAAACTAATAAAATAACATATATAGTTGTTAGTAAAATGTTTTGGAGATAGATAATTTAAATTTTTATAATTTAAATAAATATCTCCATTTTTAAAGGCATAGAATATTTACTAATGATAAGGATAAATGTACTAGATAAAAACTGTTAATCCTTATGTGTGTAGGAAAAGCAAGAGGAGGAGAAATTATGAGTGACAGATATGATATAGCTATAATTGGAACAGGTCCAGCAGGACTTGAAGCGGCGATTAATGCTAAAATTAGGAATAAGAATATAATACTTTTTGGGAATGAAGATTTGAGCCCAAAATTAGTAAAAGCAGCAAAGGTAAATAATTTTTTAGGACTTTATAACATTACAGGTCTTCAACTTAAAAACAATTTTGCAGCCCATATTGCAGCAATGGGGATAGGTATTGTAAATGAGAAAATAAACAATGTTTATGCTATGGGAGATTATTTTGCTCTCATGGTAAATGAAAAGATATATGAGGCTAAATCTATAATTTTAGCTACAGGGATAGAATATACTAAACCATTAATAGGAGAAGAAGAATTCTTAGGAAAAGGAGTAGGATATTGTGCTACCTGTGATGCCCCATTATATAAGGGGAAAACAGTTGTTATAGTTGGTTATAATAAAGAAAGTATCGAGGAAACTAATTATGTAAGTGAGTTAAGTGGTAAAACATATTATATACCAATGTATAAAGGAGAATATAATTTAAATCAGAATGTAGAAATTATAAATCACAAGCCTTTAAAAATAGTTGGGGATGATGTGGTTACCAAGATCATTTTAGAACAAGGTGAAATAATTACAGATGGTATTTTCATGTTAAGAGATAGCGTAGCTCCTAGTCAATTAGTGCCAGGTATTGAGATAGAGAATGGGCATATAAAGGTTGATAGAAATATGAAAACAAACATAGAAGGATGTTATGCAGCAGGAGATTGTACTGGCACACCATATCAGTATATGAAATCTGCAGGGGAAGGGTTAGTTGCAGCATTATCTGCAGTTTCTTATGTGGATAAGTTACATGATAATAAATAGGATAAAATAATTATGGCTTTAATTGTTTTCATCTTTCTAACATAATTAATAAAACCAGGGAGTTAACGAAAGTTAACTCCCTAGTTTTAAGTTAAAAAATTATATTTTTTATTTAACTACAAAGAATACATGATTTCCTATAGTCTTTATGTTAGTTTTATTTATACTTTTCATCCATCCTGAAGTAGCTATCTCAGGATTATAATAAAAAACAGCATTATAAGTAGGATCTTTACCCTTTAGTGCCTCGAGTACTGCGGTATAACAAGCTGAATTAGGGATAACATTTGATTTACCATTGTGGATTACCTTTCCATTTCTAACACAAGAGAAGGCATTTTTTTGATTAATAACACCGGAAATAGATTTTGGAAAATGACCATCGCTAGCACGATTTAATATAACTGATGCTACTGCAAGTTTGCCACTATCAGGCTCACCACAACTCTCAGCATATACAACCTGAGACATTAAATAAATATCATTATCAGTAATATAAATTGAGTCATTCGATTGCTTAAAAACCGCAACTGCCTCTACTTGCTCGTTATATAAATCTTTACCTTCTGATCCAAATGAATACAAATGTTCACCATTTACGTTTAAACTAGGAAATACTAAAAACAATATTAGCAGGCATGATAAAAAAATAAGTTTTTTCATATCTTTTCTCTCCTTTTGCCTACGGAGTTAGCTGACGGGTTCGGGAAAGGTTTAACCTACACAATTAGTGATTCACCCCAGATGCTTGGTTCCTCCGCGTATTTTTACTTCGGCTCTAATAGTGTGACCTAGAGTGTGGAAATAATACATTAATATTTTACAATATAAGAAAAAGTAGTGTAGATGTAATAATATAGTTTATTTATTTTTTAGCTGAGTGATGGATTTAATATAATTAGTATAGGAAGTTTCTACGTCATTAAATAGTGAATTAGAGGAAGTATATAAAGCATTTAATGTTTTCGGAGCTATTGTAGTGTTTGAAGTTTTAGAATTTTCACTTGTCATAGCAAGGTTGAAATCGCTTAAGTAACTTTCATATTTATCTAATACAATTTTGAAGGATTCATAAGTGGGAATTGCAGAGGTTGGTACAGTTAAAATTTTAAAGGCAGCTTGAAATTTGCTTAATTGTGAAAAATCATCATCTAATAGTTTTGAGAGATTATCAAAGGACATCTCTTTTTTTCTCACTTTTATTATATATGAGTAAAGATTAGTTTTAGTATTTGAGAAATCTGTGGATAGGCCATCAATATTACTGATAAATTCTTGATTTTGTTGTGACTTAACATCTGTTTCTTTTTTTAGCATTACAGCGGTATCACTGTAATCAAGTACATTATCAATGAAAGTTAAAGATATTTTTGGCAGTGATATTGATGCGTTATGAACATCTATTAAGGAATAAAAATTTATGCAGTCATTTCTATAGGTTTTAAGATTTTCCATAGATTTCTCTACATCATTTCCAGAAGGATTATTTAAAATTGCAAGTGTCTGTCTATAAATTAATAGATTTTTATCTAGGCCACACTTTAAATTATCATTATCATTTTTATATTTAATAGTGGGCTCTGAATTTAATAAGTTATCTTTAAAGACAGATAATTCATTAATAATTTTAGGCAATTGTTTTTTCGCATAGTCAACATCTATTGTTTGATTGCTATTAAATTGAGATACATTTTTATTAGCATCGTTTATACCGTTAATGTTGGTTATTAATGTAGTTTTATAGGAAGTATATACTTTAGTTATAAATGAATAGTAGCTAATTAAGAAAATACCTATGGAGAGCATAATAACTGATAAAAATAGTATGATCTTAAAGTTTTTTTTCTTGTTGCCATTATATACATTATCTTTATATGCACCCAAAATAATTCACTCCCTTATTATCTTCATAAAATTTTATATTAATATAATATATATATTATTCTAGTAAAATTAGAGAATTATACTATTTTATATTTAAAAGTATCATATATTTATTATAGTGATTCTTAGTATGAGCTTAATTGTTCTAATAAAATTAACTTATAATATATACTAATAAACCAAAGCATAGTGTATAATTGTAAGTAAGAGTTTTAGTAGAGGGGCGTGAGCTTTATGGAAGTATATAAGTTGATTATAAATACAATCAAAAATATAAGCATATCTTCAATCCTAGATATACTAGTGGTGGCTTTTATATTTTACAAAAGTTACATGCTAATGAAGGAAACAAGAGCTATACAGTTATTAAAAGGAATTATTTTTATTTTTGTACTTATACCAATAAGTCAGTTACTTAATTTAACAGTCTTAAACTGGATATTAAACAAGACAATAACAATTGGTGTTTTAACTATTGTTATCATTTTTCAACCGGAGATAAGAAGAGCGTTAGAGCATATTGGAAGAACAGCTTTTGCTGATAAGCACATATTTGAAGATGAAGAGGTAATGGAGAAGGTTATTACTGAAATTGTTAATGCTGTTGAAATACTATCTAAAAGTAAAACAGGAGCACTAATAGTAATAGAGCAAAGAACAGGTATTGGAGAAGTAATTAAAACTGGAAATACCTTAGATGCAGTAATATCTGCTGCATTATTAGAAAACATATTTGTAGTTAACACGCCCCTTCATGATGGAGCTACGGTAATTAGAAATGATAGAATAATAGCTGCAGGCTGTTTTTTGCCATTAACAAATAATGATAAAATAAGTAAAAAACTTGGAACAAGGCATAGAGCAGCAATAGGGATAACCGAGACTTCAGATGCTTTAACCATAATAGTATCAGAAGAAACAGGAACCATTTCTCTTGCAATGAATGGGAGATTGATGAGAAATTATGATAAGGATAAGCTTAAAAATGTACTCGTTCAAATAATAAAGAGAAGACAAACTAAAAAAGTAACATTAAAGGAGAGAGTAAAGGCATGGATAAAGAACGAAAAGAACAGTTAATAATTAAAATTTGCTGCGTAATAGCTGCCTTTGCGCTATGGCTTTTTATAACAGGTACAGAAAACCCATTGACTACTTATAAGCTTCAAAACGTACCTGTAAAGCTTCTAAATGCCGATGTATTAACTAGGTCTAACCTTGTTTTAGTTCCTGGGCAAGACTTAACAACATCATTAAATATTAAAGGTGCTAATACTACCATACTTCTAGCTAAGAAAGCGGAAGATTTTACAGTGGTGGCAGACTTAAGTGCATATGCTCTTAAAAGTGGAGAACAAAAGATACCTATTGAAATAAGAAAAAGTCCGGATAACATAAATGTGGTAAATAGCGATAGCCTATTTATAACAATTAATTTAGATGAACTTACTAACAAGAAGTTGCCTATAAATGTTAATATAAGCGGAAAACCTAAAAAGGGTTTTTATGCATCAACTCCAGAATTATCTTTAGATTCTGCTACAGTAGTAGGAGGATCAAAGTACGTAAATATAGTAAAAAAAATAGTAATCGAAGAAAATATACAAGGATTGGAAGCGGATATATCAAAAAAATACAAGCTTAAAGCAGTAGATGAATCAGGAGAAGAAATAAAGGAAGTTTCTTTAAGCCCATCGTATGTAAATGTCAAGATTCCTGTTAAAAAGTCAAAATCCGTGGGAATTACGGTAAAGACCACAGGAAATTTAGATCCTAAGTATACGCTAGAAAGCATAAAAGCAATACCTCAGGCGTTGAACATAACAGGGAGCTTAGCTGAGCTTAACAATCTAAATTACTTAAATACAGAAGCAGTTGATTTAAGTAAAATAACTAAAAGTACAACTATGGATGCAAAGGTTATAATTCCAAACGGATTAAATTTGGTTAGTGGGAGTGCAGTAGTTAAGGTCCAAGTTAATTTAAATAGTCAAAATGCGGCAAGTGCAGCAGATAAGGCAGCTAAGGCAGATAAGATAGTTCAAAAGAATTTAAATTTAGATATCAAGAGCATTAATTTGGATGGAAATTATGAAGCAAAGTTAGATAATTATAAGACATCACTAGCGGTTTCTGGAGTAGAATCAGTTATTAATTATTTAGATTTAAATAAGTTTTCAGCGCAAGTAGATTTAGCGAGTTTAACAGAGGGCAAGCATACCGTGAATGTAAATGTGTCTATGCCAAAAGGAGTAACTTTAATATCACATAACCCCGATAAAGTAGGAGTAACTATTACGAAAAAGCAAACGGAGGTACCAACAAGCAATGACAATAAGGGTAAATAACATAACTTTGGATATAGATGAAGCAATAGATGATTTGAAGATAAAAGTTACAAAAATAATGAGAGTTTCTGATAGTCAAATAAAAGGTTTTAGAATAGCTAAAGAATCCATAGACGCTAGGAAAAAAAATAATATTAAGTTTAATTATGCAGTTGATATTGCAATGGATAACGAAATAAATGTTGTCACAAGAGCGAATAATAAAGATGTTAAACTTGAAGAAGACAGATATAAGGCTGAATTTGAATTTGGAACTAAAAAAATGAATCATAGACCAGTAATAGTAGGAATGGGACCAGCAGGAATGTTTGCAGGCATTCTTATGGCGCAAAAAGGATATAAACCTTTAATTATCGAAAGAGGAGAAAAGGTAGAAAATAGAACAAAGACCATAAATAAATTTTGGACAAGGGCAGTATTAAATACAGAATCTAATGTGCAGTTTGGCGAAGGTGGAGCAGGAACCTTTTCAGATGGAAAGTTAACTACAAGAATAAAGGACACTAGGTGTGACTATATATTAGAAGAATTTGTAAAGGCCGGTGCACCAGAAGAAATAGTGTATATAGGAAAGCCTCATATAGGTACAGATGTATTAAAAGATGTTGTTAAAAACATTCGTGAAGCTATTATTAAATTAGGTGGAGAAGTAAGATTTAATAGTAAACTTGAAGATATTAGTATTAAAGATGGAAAATTGCAGAGCCTAATAGTAAATGGAGAAGAAATACCTTGTGATAATTTAATTTTGGCACCGGGTCATAGTTCAAGGGATACTTATGAGATGTTATATAAAAATGGTGTATCTATGTCGAGTAAACCCTTTGCAGTGGGGGTTCGAATAGAACATCCACAAGATATGATTAATGAGAATCAATATGGAAAATATGCCAGTCACCCAAGACTAAAAGCTGCAGATTACAAGCTTACTTATAAAAGTAACAAATTGGATAGATCAGTATATAGTTTTTGTATGTGTCCAGGTGGAGCAGTAGTATCCGCAGCATCAGAACAAGGAAAACTTGTAATAAATGGTATGAGCGAATATAATAGAGATAAAAAAAATGCAAACTCAGCAATAGTTGTATCTGTAGGGCCTAAAGACTTTGCCTCAGATAACCCGCTTGCTGGTATTGAGTTTCAAAGACATTATGAGGAACTAGCATATAAGATAGGGGGAGAGAACTATAATGCACCAGTGCAATTAGTTGGTGATTTCCTTAAAGGCAATGTTAGTGATAAAATAGGCAGTATAAAACCAAGTTATACACCGGGTTATAAGTTTGCTGATATTACTAACTGTTTACCTAGTTATGTAACAGATGCTATAAAAGAGGCTTTACCTAAGTTTGAACATAAAATAAATGGGTTCGCAAGAAATGATGCAATCCTTACTGGCATAGAAACAAGAACATCAGCACCAGTAAGAATTGATAGAAATGAAGAGTTCCAAAGTATATCTTTAGAAGGGCTATACCCAGCAGGAGAAGGAGCTGGATATGCAGGTGGAATAATTTCAGCAGCAGTTGATGGATTAAAAATTGCTGAAAGTATCATGAAAAAATGGAAATCTATATAATAATTTTAAAAAGTCTTGATTTTTCTTTATAAAGTTTGTTAAAATGGTACAGAAGATAAAAAACAAAAAACAGAAAGAAAAAATATATATCAGGCAAAGATTAAAGTTAATAGAAAATAGAAAACAGAAGGAGTGTAATTGAATGAGTAAAACTTTTGATAAAATATTAGACACAGCAAAAGCACAAGGAATGAAAACTGTAGTAGTAGCTGTAGCACAGGATGAACCAGTGCTTGAGGCAGTTCGTGATGCTAAGAAAAATGGTATAGCAAATGCAATATTAGTAGGAGACAAAGAAAAAATAATGTTTATTGCTAAAAATATTGGTATGGATGCATCACAGTTTGAAATAATTGATGAAAAGAGCGTTTCTAAAGCAGCATTAACTGCTGTTCAGATTGTATCCTCAGGAAAAGCTGATATGCTTATGAAAGGGTTAGTTGATACAGCAACATTTTTAAGAGCCGTGTTAAATAAAGAAGTAGGTCTTAGAACTGGGAAACAAATGTCACATGTAGCAGTATTTGAAATACCTGGTTATGATAGATTAATATTTATAACAGATGTTGCATTTAATATGTATCCAGAATTAAAAGAAAAAGTTGCTATAATAAAGAACTCAGTAGCAGTAGCAAGAGCTTGTGGTGTAGAGCTTCCTAAGGTTGCAGTAGTTTGCGCAGTAGAAGTAGTAAACCCAAGCATGCCAGCAACACTTGATGCAGCAATGCTTTCAAAGATGGGCGATAGAGGTCAAATAAAGGATTGTATTATTGATGGACCATTAGCGTTAGATATTGCAATATCAGAGGAGGCTACTAAACATAAAAAGATACAAAGTCCAGTAGCAGGAAAAGCAGATATTTTATTAATGCCGAATATTGAAGCAGGAAACATTATGTACAAAACTTTGACTTATGGTACGCCTTCTAAGAATGGTGGATTACTAGTAGGTACTTCTGCTCCAGTTATATTAACTTCTAGAGCCGATTCTCCAGAAACAAAATTACATTCTATAGCTCTTGCAGCATTAGTTGCAGAATATAATAAATAAAATTGTTGATTGTTTAGGAACATGAAAATATACTAGCATATATATATTTGTTATTTATTTAGTGTACTGTATAGCATAAAGGAGGAACAATATGTCATATAAATTATTAATAATTAATCCAGGTTCAACTTCTACTAAAATAGGTGTATATGAGGATGAAAATGAGATATTAGAAGAAACCTTGAGACATTCATCAAAAGAAATAGATGGTTTTAAAAGTATATTTGAACAGTTGGAGTTCAGAAAAGACGTTATATTAAACATTCTTAAGGAAAAGAATTTTGATATCAAAACTTTGGATGCTATAGTAGGTAGAGGTGGTTTATTAAAACCAATTGAAGGTGGTACTTATGCAGTAAATGAAGCTATGCTTGCTGATTTGAAAATCGGAGTTCAAGGTCAACATGCTTCTAACTTAGGTGGAATAATTGCAAATGAAATCGCGGAATCATTAAATATACCAGCATTTATTGTTGATCCAACAGTAGTTGATGAAATGGCAGCAGTTGCTAGATTATCAGGAATGCCAGAGTTAGATAGAAAAAGTATTTTCCATGCATTAAACCAAAAAGCAGTAGCAAAAAAATATGCAAAAGAAAATGGTAAGAAGTATGAGGAAATTAATTTAATAGTTGCACATATGGGTGGAGGAATTACAGTAGGAGTTCACGAGAACGGAAAAGTTATAGATGTTAATAATGGACTTGATGGAGAGGGACCATTCTCACCAGAAAGAACTGGGGGATTACCTTCAGGCGATTTGGCTAAGTTATGTTTTAGCGGAAAATATACTTTAGAAGAAATGCTCAAAAAGATAAATGGAAAAGGTGGCTTTGTCGCTTATCTTAATACCAATGATGTACGTGATGCACTTAAAATGTCACAAGCTGGTGACAAAAAAGCTAAATTAATTATTCAAGCTATGGGATATCAAGTAGCTAAGGAAATCGGAAGTTGCGCTGCTGTTTTATCAGGAAAAGTTGATGCTATAATTCTAACTGGTGGAATTGCTTACGGAGAAGCTGTATGTAACTATATAACACAAAGAGTTAAGTTTATAGCTGATGTAGTTATTTATCCAGGTGAAGATGAATTATTAGCGCTAGCTCAAGGTGGTATAAGAGTTTTAAGTGGTAAAGAGCAGGCAAAAGTTTATAAATAATAAATAGTCATATTAATAATATGACAAAAAGTATGTATTACTAAAGGCTGTTTAAAAACAGGTAAGGTAATATATACTTTTTTTATTAACATATAGAAGATGGTAGTATGTTTTTTACAAACACTTAGTATTGTAGTATAATGCAAACTATGATATACATATTATAAAAGTATTTTTTGTTGAATTATGAAATTAAATTAATATTTATAAAAGAATGACAAAGTTGAGCTCTGGGAATAAAATACTAACATACTTGTTAGTGGTTTGTTTAAGATGCCCTATAGTAAACCTATAGAATATTTGGAAAGAGGTAGAAAATATGAGTAGAATGTTCGGTACAGATGGAGTAAGAGGTATAGCAAATACAGAATTAACAGGAGAGATTGCATATAAGTTAGGAAGAGCAGGAGCTTTTGTACTAACAGATGGAGCACATAAGCCTAAAATTATAGTTGGAATGGATACAAGAGTTTCAGGAGACATGTTAGAATCTGCATTAGTTGCAGGAATTTTATCTGTAGGGGCAGAGGCTATATGCCTTGGAGTGGTGCCAACTCCTGCAGTAGCATACTTAACAAGAAAATATGGAGCAGATGCAGGAATCGTTATTTCAGCTTCTCATAACCCGGTAGAATATAATGGAATAAAGTTCTTTGACAATAATGGATTCAAATTGTCTGATGAATTAGAAGACACTATACAAGCAGTTATAGAAAGTGACTTTAAAGAAGTACCATCACCAATAGCTGGAGATTTAGGTAAAAAAACAATTAATGAGAATGCAGTAGATGATTATATGGAATTTGCTAAATCAACTATTACAGGGGACTTAAAGGGACTTAAAATAGCACTAGATTGTGCTAATGGTGCTTCATATATTACATCAGTAAAGGCTATTAGATCACTTGGTGCAGAGGTTTTAGTTATTAACAATGATCCAGATGGTATAAATATAAATAAGGACTGTGGTTCAACTCATCCTGAGCACCTAATGGCATTTGTTAAAGAAAACCATTGCGATTTAGGATTAGCTTTTGATGGTGATGCAGATAGATGTTTGGCAGTTGATGAAAAAGGAAATCTTATAAATGGAGATTTTATCATTGCTATTTGTGCAAAGCATTTAAAAAGTATTGGGAAATTAACAAAAGATACAGTAGTAGTAACAGTTATGAGTAATTTAGGTCTTGATATTGCAATGAAGCAGGAAAGCATAACTACAGTTAAAACAAAAGTAGGAGATAGATATGTTCTTGAACTAATGCAACAGGAAGGCTATAGCCTTGGTGGAGAGCAATCAGGACATGTAATTTTCCTTGATTTTAATACTACAGGTGATGGACTTGTATCTGGTCTTCAATTATCAACTGTAATTAAAGAAACAGGGAAACCATTATCAGAGCTTGCATCAATGATGGTAGAACTACCACAAGTGTTAGTTAATGCAACAGTACCTAACGATAAAAAAAATATCCATGAAACTGATAGTGAAATAATTGAAGAAATAAAGAAAATGGAAGAAAAATTAGATGGTTGTGGTAGAGTGCTTATAAGACCATCAGGTACAGAACCATTAGTAAGAGTAATGCTCGAGGGTAAAGTGCAAAGTGAATTAGATAAAATGGCACACTCACTTGCGAAACTTATTGAACAAAAAGCGAACGTTTAGAAATAATTAAAATTTAGTAAACTTGTTATCAAAAGTATTGACGTTTAGACCATAGAACGAATATAATAGACTGAAAGCTTATGTATAAGGTTCATAAGTTTTTAGTCTATTTATTTAATACAGTGAAATGCTGAATATTTTGATATAGGAGGATAGAGATATATATATTATTTAAAAGCGCCAGAACTCATTAGGAGTATAATTATTATGAATTATGAGTTGACGAGGATGGGGAGTATCGAATCTTCGGCGGATGCCCCGCGGTAGCGCACTACCGTTAATGATTGGTAAAAGCGAGAAGTGATTTTCGTGACAAGATCAATCTGGTGTTAAAACCTTTATAAATATTACGATGCCTTTAGGTAATAAGCGACATCTTTGGGTGATAAGCATTATTTAAAGGTGATGAGTTAATTAAGTATAATATTCATCGTTTATCATAATTATGTAGTACAGGCTGCTTCATGTAATATTATTATGTGTAGGGCAACGATATTACTATTTTAATAATAATTATGAATAAAATGGATGAGAACTGTGCTTAATTGGTTTGCAAAAAATTATAAATTTGAGAGGAAGATGTATATGTGCGGAATAGTTGGATATTTTGGAAATAAAGAGGCTCAATCAATATTGGTTGAAGGTCTTAGAAAATTAGAATATAGAGGATACGATTCAGCAGGAGTCGCAATTGTAGATAATGGAGTTTTAAATGTAACTAAATGTAAAGGGAGACTTGCAAATTTAGAAGCTGAATTAGCAGAAACTCCACTTAAAGGTCATGTTGGTATAGGACACACAAGATGGGCTACTCATGGTAAGCCATCAGATGAAAATTCTCACCCACATACTAATGAAAAAGGCACTATTAGTGTAGTTCATAATGGGATTATTGAGAACTATATCCATTTAAGAGAATGGCTAATGGCAAAAGGATATAAATTTTTATCTGAAACTGATACAGAGGTTATACCACACCTTATAGATTTTTATTACAAAGGAAACATTGTTGAAGCTGTAAAGAAGGCTACTACAAAAATGGAAGGTAGTTATGCAATAGCAGTATTATGCAGTGATGAACCAGATAAATTGATAGCTGTAAGAAAAGATAGTCCATTAATAGTTGGACTTGGAAAAAACGAATTTTATGTAGCATCTGATATACCAGCAGTGCTCAATCATACAAGAGAAATATATTTGTTGGAAGACAATGAATTTGTTGTTATCTCAAATGATGGCATAAAGCTTGAGGATATAGAAGGCGACATTATAAATAAAGAAGTTTTTCATGTAACTTGGGATGCTGCTGCTGCTGAAAAAGGCGGATATGAGCATTTTATGTTAAAAGAAATTCATGAACAACCAAAGGCAATTAGAGATACAATGACTTCAAGGATAGTTTTAGGTGAACCAATTACACTTGATGATATATATATAACTAAAGAACAAATTCAAAACTTAGATAAAATATATATTGTAGCTTGTGGAACTGCATATCACGCAGGTGTTGTAGGTAAATATGTTATAGAAAAACTTGCAAGAATACCAGTAGAACTAGATATAGCGTCAGAATTTAAATATAGAGATCCAATAATTGATAAAAACACATTGATGATAGTTATTAGTCAATCAGGAGAAACTGCAGATACAATGTCAGCATTAAGACTTGCAAAGGAAAAAGGAGCAAGAGTAATAGCTGTAACTAATGTTGTAGGTAGTGCGGCTTCAAGAGAAGCTGATGATGTACTATACACATGGGCAGGACCAGAAATAGCAGTTGCATCTACAAAAGCTTATGCAACTCAACTTATAGCAATGTATATAATAGCATTGTTCTTTGCTCAGAATAAAGAAACTATGAGCATGGATAAAATTGAAGAAATTAAAGCAGCAATGTTAGAACTTCCAGAAGAAGCAGAAGAAATGCTTAAAGACAAAGAAACTATACAAAAGTTTACATCAAAAACTTATATGCACAAAGATATGTTCTTCATAGGACGTGGACTTGATTATGCTGTAGCACTCGAAGGTTCATTAAAACTTAAAGAAGTATCATATATCCATTCTGATGCATATGCAGCAGGAGAGCTTA
>Ga0209123_1002309_pt1 | contig 16451 bp, 14 predicted proteins | sample BarGraIncu00431A_FD_184500 | JGI IMG/M metagenome (GOLD analysis project Ga0209123, IMG submission 184500) | Arctic peat soil microbial communities from Barrow, Alaska, USA - Barrow Graham LP Incubations 004-31A (SPAdes) (version 2) | ecosystem: Environmental > Terrestrial > Soil > Wetlands >...
ATGTCAGGAGAGAGCCAGGAATCAGGCATTTTTGAACACAGGAAGGCCGCCAGTGTCTGAAATACCAGCCAAACAATAAAACACAGAACAAATGCCGCAATATCCGGCAAAAATATGATTCGCATCTTCTATTTCCCCAATGTGATTTCCCTGTCTTTCCATATTACCTTAAGATGGAAGACTTTTTTGAAAATGGATACAAAAAACACGCCGAAGAACATTACCAGGTAAACCGGGTACAGCACGATCACATATCGTTTGAAGGTCCCGATATGCGTGCTGATTCTTCGCAGTTCCAGCATCCACAGGATAAAAAGCAAAAAGAATATGGCTGCCCATATATAATTTGCCAGATAAATCGAACGGATTGCCTGAAGAGGCGCGGAGGCACATGCCGTTATCCACAAAAATACAATCAGAAATCGAATTACAGGCGTCTTCATTGCCCCGGAGGCCTGGTTTTTCGTCCAGCCGTCAAGCAAAGCTTTGATGCCGCCGCCATACATTCGAAATGATATATCCCTGTCGCCAATGAAAAGCTCAAAGGCAATTTTCTTATCCTTCAGTTTTTGGCCAAGTGCTACATCGTCAATAATACTGTTATGAATGGATGCATGCCCCCCTGCATCAAAATAATCTTTTCGGCTGATAAGGATAACCGGTCCGAAAAGCCCGATATTCCTGTTCTTCACGGGAAGTCCCAGACCGTTGGCTGCGAATTGTATCAGATTGAAAAAGAGTGAAAACTGTTCATATCCCTTCACCATTTTGTGAAACGGCTGGACAGATATGACATGGCCGTTATTCCGATATGCAGATTTCAGCCGCCTGATCGAATCAGGAGCCAGCCTTACATCGGCATCCAGGAAGAGAAATACATCGCCCCGCGCTGCATCGGCACCGGTCTGGCATGCAAATGATTTACCGATCCAGTTCTTTGGCTTCTCCCGGAGAGATATCAGCTTTATTCCAAAAGGGGCTGTCATCTGAGCCGTGCTGTCATCCGAGTCGTCGTCAACGCATATTATTTCGAAAACGGAATCCGTCTGGTTTCTCAGATCCGTCAAAAGAAGCGGCAGATTTATTTCTTCATTCCTGGCCGGAATAATCACAGTTATTCTGACAGGATGATCTTCCGGATCATCGGACAGCTTCAGCGGGTGCTCTTTCTGATCCACGCAGGGAAGTACAGGAAAGCGATAAAACAAAAACAGGCTTGCAAGCAGTCCCGCACAGATAATAATCAAATCAAACGTCATACCTTCTTCTCCTGGCCAGGGAGTCCAAGATCTTTGCAAACGGCATTGGCAGCCATTTTACCGGTCATGATGGAAACCGGAAGTCCGGACGGGCTGAACGTCCACTGCCCTGCCTGGTAAGTATCAGGGATCAGTGTACGGATCGAGCGGGCAATTTGCGGAAATACATTCACAGCAGGCATAACTTTATTGGTAAATGCCCATCCCGTGATAGCGCCGTCGGAATTACCGGTAAGGCTCTGAAGCGTCAGGGGCGTTGAACAGAGCGTATTTTGAATTTGCACCGCAAAGCCGGGGAATATCGACGCGTCAAGAACTTCCGGAATTATTTTTTCACATAATCCTTTGAAGTCATCATACCACCCAAGGTCCGATATGCTTTTCACAAGATCATAATCAAAAAGCGTACTGGCAATCACACCTGTCATTCCTTCCGGGGCAAGGGCGGGATCCCGCAGGGAAGGACAGGATATTTCGTATGTTGTCAGAAACAGGTACTGCCTGATCCAATTCGAGAGTGCGTCTTCCCGGCTCTTCCATTGCGGGGGCGCATCGGTGCTGCCTGCCCCGGTTAAACCGGGATTTGGCATTATTTCCCTCCATCCGTTCAGGTCCAGGCTCGAAAGGCCTTTTTTTTGCGGCGTATAGAAAAGATGGCTGCCGCATTTATCTGCGAAATAGCTGTTTGCCAAATTCACGGATAAAAATACAGTCAGGACAGAATCCCCGCCGCGGTTCCCGTTTACGAATTGCCGCTGGCTTTTGATTTTTGCCTGAAGGGCAGCATCGCGGATCCCGGATAGGCTGACTGACGCATAAAGCGCTTTTGTATCGGCACACCAGATCAGCTTCTTGTATCCTGCCGTACGGCCATCCTTCGATGCTACCCGCCTGCTCTCCACATCAATAAAAGTGATCTCCGTCTGCAGGGAAATTTCCCCGTTACGGGAAAGAATCATCTCCTGCATTTTTTCAATTAAAGCGCCTGTACCGCCGACCGGATAGCTGTAGTCCAGATATAATCCGAAATAACTAAGCGCAAAAAAGGCCGGCGTCTCCTTAAAGAAATGCTGGGCAATCATGTCAATGAGCATCTGATTATCCGTCATTTTCTTCAAAAACCGATTGACCGGTTCATTTTGCTTCTTAACTTTCTTCATGGTCAGGTGGTATTTCAGAAGCCACGGCAGCAGGGTCTTATACAGGTAGGTTTTATCTTCCATGTAATCAACAAAAAGAGGATTGTCTATTCCATAGATAACATCCATATATTTCATAGTTTTTTTGATTTGGGCGATTATTCTGTCAATATCATCTTCATCCCCCGGAAATTTCCTCTTAAGCATATCGCTGTAAGCCGGGAGGCTTTCTTTACCCTCAAGACGGATCCGTTCCTCTTCCATACCGACAGATACAGGATTCCGGACGAACTGCATATCTATTCCGAGTTGCCTGAGCATCGGAAAGACGATCCCTGAATTTTCGAATGCCCGGATTCCGCCGTCAAAAGTAAAACCATTTTGCGTAAAGGAACTAACCAGGCCTCCTGTTTTTTCGTTTTTTTCACAGAGAAGCACATGGTATCCGCCCTTACACAAATAGGCCGCTGCTGTCAGTCCGGCAATTCCCGCCCCGACAATTATGGCATCATAGGATGAATCCTTCATTATGCATGGTCCCCTTGCTTTTATAAGAAACTTGACCGCCGCCTGAATCTGAGCCGGTGATGTATATCCGGCGAAATGGATACAACATTTCTATTTACAGATTAAGTATTACGCAGTGTTTCTTTAATTGCAAGGAATACACCGGGAAACATATTTCGACTTGTATACGATCATATAAATCAGTCAAATAGAAAAAGGCCGCAGACAATTACGTCCCGGCCTTTCCGAATGGCTGCCTGTCTGAAGGGAGAATCCCTGTTATGTCGCAACAGATGCAAAAATCAATACGCCAAGAGTGACTGCAAGCACGAGAAAAATGAGAAAACTAGTGAGTAAATCGCGTTTACTATCTACTATTCCCTGCCGTTCCTTTGTTACGTCTTTGGTTTCAGAAGAACATTTCAAATCAATGGATGTCATAAATTCTTCGCCCCCCTATTTAGCAGCTGCACATTTATCTGATGTGTTGGCCAACACCCGGTTTACGGTTCGTATGACGTTCCTTCCGACTTTGCATTTCAATTGTTTTCAGTTTAACAACTCATATGAAAATTGTCATTTGTGCAATTGCACTAATTATTCGAGTGATTTCTTATAACATCATGTGTCTATTGCCGGTAAAAAACGAAACGATTTTCACTTTGAAATTTTCGCTTCTTGTTCGATACTGTAAAAATCATTTTATCGTTTTTTGAAAGTGAAACGACAGTATTTGAGTCAAAACGAAAATCGTTTCACAGCAAACTGACTTCCAATCCGATCGGATTTTCGAGGCTGAACTTCTTTTCTTCCCACGCTACTTCATACAATCGGCTCTGGAATTTTACATGCCGGTATTTTTTAAACAGCATGTTATTGGGGTTGTTGCAAAACAGGCCCAGAAGAAGAAGGTCATATTGCCCGGCCTGTGCTGCGACGGCTTTCAGGAAACGGCGCCCAAGTGCAGGACTGCCGTCCCTGATATAAAGAAAGGCAATGCCGGCATAATTCAGTGTACTGTTTTCAGGGGGGAACCCGGGATACCCGAGAAGCTGTACCGGTATTTTGGACAGGAGCTTATATTTCCTGCTGTATCCGCAGACCACATATTGCTTATAAGCCTGCTGGTTATAGACGGCACAGCTGGCAATAATTTCTCCCTTTTTCCCCCGCATTGTAAAGAAGTCCTTTCCGTGCAGGCCGAATAAGCCTGTATCAAAAGGGGCAAAGTCCAGTTTGGGCAGCTCGGTACAGTAGAGGTCCGCTAATTCCTTCGCGGAAGCACCTGTCAGCGCCGTATCCTTTATCCCTCCGGCTTTGATGCAGTATGTCGTATAATCGCCGAGATACAGGTAGGACGGCATGTTCCTGTGCTTTTTCTCAAGGAGTTTCTGCGCGCCGGTATTGCTTGAAAGGATCGTTGTGTAATACATATCGACATCGTTTTTGGTATTTTCATGCAGGAATTTGTATCCATCCGTGATGCAGTATACTTTCTTCTGATATTCCGGGAGTATTTTGAGTCCGGTCAGATAACCGATTCTTATTACCTGCGAATGGACATATTCCCTTCGTATCACGCACCCCGCCACTGCAATCACTTCTTTGGTTGAAATGTATTCCATTACCATGACAACAGCTTTATCACCGTCATGCGCAAACAACGCTGCGGGATCCGGATTTCGAAGAAACCGGACACAGAAGTCCCCGTCAAATTTCCCGCTCTCGAATACTTTTTTGATCCCCTCCCTGTCAGCTTCCACAGACAGGCGCAGTTCAATTTTATTATTTTGGCATAGCATCTAAATTCTCCCCGATCGGCACATTCATTTTCTCATCTATTTCTTCACCCAGGCGCAGATTCATCGCCCAGAAAAGTGACCACATCAGAGGACTTGAGCGCCGCATGGAAGCAAATCCCCGTCCGAGGACAGCACCGGCCGATGAGAATTCCTTGCGGGCCGTCCTGCATAATTCGCCCAGTTTTTCCGCAGACATGTTCTTCGGGCGGAAAGCCGCTTCGCCGTAAGTATATCCGTCCTCAAGCCACCACTTGTCATACAGGAGTCTTTCCTGCTGCGCAAGCCTGTCGTACAGCTTCGTCCCGGGGAAAGGCAGCAGGTGGTTGAAAGCCGACGTGTAGAAGTGGTGCTTCAGGGCAAAGGCCACAGTGTCTTCAAAAGTTTTTTCCGTATCATGGTCATATCCGAACACAAACGTCGAATAGATACCGATTCCTGCATCATGGATTCGCTTTACAAGCTCATCACGTTCGCCGGATGCGATATTGAAGGACTTGTTCATCTGGGAGAGATTGTCATCATCCAGACTTTCGAACCCGATCAGGATCAGCTCACATCCGCTTTTTTTCATAGCCTTCAAAAGACCGGGATCCTTTGCCATCGATAAAGTACCCTGACCCGCCCATGTTATTTTATGGGGAGTCAGCTCCTCGAAAAGGCTCATCGCGTTCTTTTTATCCGCAACCAGATTATCATCCACAAGAAAATGGATCTTATGCCGGGATTTTTCCACTTCCGCCAAAATATCCGCATGGTCCCTTTTGTAGTACCGGCACTTATAATACTCGGAAATGGCACAGAATTCGCATGAATGGCAGCACCCCCTGCCTGTCTCCACCAAGGATACGGGCAGGTATTTTTTGTCCTTGAAAATACTCTTGTCCGGAATTTGACCGGAATAGGCAAAATCGCCGCTGTAGCGGGGCTGCAGATGGCCGGCCCGAAAATCCGAGATCATCCTGCCCCAGACATTCTCGGCATTTCCGATGATGATACTGTCGGCATGAAGGCCGGCTTCTTCCGGCAGCAAGGTAACATGATACCCGCCAAGAATGACTTTACGTCCGCGCTTCTGAAATTCTTCGGCAATCCGGTAACTTCGTTTCGCAGTATATGTCTCCACGGAAATGGCGACCAGATCTACTTCCAGGTCATAGTTGATGCATTCAATCCGGTCATCAAAAAAGAATGTTTCCACATCATCCGGTGTAAGGGACTGCAGCACAGCAATTGTATACGGCTCCATTTTCCATGTGCCGATATACTTCTGTCCCGATTTTTTCCCGATGGCCGGCAGGATAAAAAGCAGCTTCATTATCTTTCCCTTCTGTAAATGCCGTTGATCCGGATCCTTACGGAATGACCGGTATATCCGAATTGTCACACATAACATCCCGGGTATACTTCTCATATTTAGCCGCGTATCCCCGGTATCCCATATTGGTCGGATAGGACAGCCACAGGCTGTTTTTCCTGTGAAAGAGACGCTGTGAGATATTCTGCATCTTGTACGTCTCTTTCCATGCCCATGTTATCCCGTCCTCGAGTTCTTCCTTCGTCATTTTTGCAGGCTTAAAAACGCAGTGCTCCACATCATACATCGCCCAGTCGCGCTCAATAATCCGGCCTTCCTCTTCCAACTGCGCATACAGCTGTGTCCTGGGGAAAGGGGTCAGGATTGAAAATCTGGGGAGGTCTATTTTAACCTTTTGAATGAGTTCAACGGTCTGTTCGAAAACGGATTTATCTTCGCCGTCCCCGCCGAAAGCAAAACATCCCTGCACGAGGATACCATTGCCGTGCAGTCTTTTCATCAGTTCTGAATAACCGGCAACGTGATTGATCCCCTTGTGAACATAGCGCTGCGACTCCTGGCAGATCGATTCAAATCCGATCAGCAGGCCTCTGCAGCCGCTCTTACGGAATACGTTAATCAAATCGTCATCGATTCCGACCGACGATGTCGCCAGCCCCACCCAAATAATATGCAGCGGGATCAGCGCTGTGAAAAGCTCCATCGCATAACCTTTGTCCGTGATAAGGTTTACATCAGGAAAAAGAACTGCTTTAGAGTGAAGGAGCATGATCTCGTTTATCACTTCCTTAACCGGGCGCTTATATACAGTCCGGCCGAAAGCTGCCGGGTAGGCGCAGAATGTACACGGGAGAGAGCATCCGCGGACCGCTTCCACCGTATTAATCGTTATGTACTTTGTCTTGTCGAGCAATTCGCGTCTCGGAATCGGACGGTTGTCGATCGAATAATCACAATTCTGATCATACCGGCTCTTTAAGCTGTTGTTTTGAAAGTCACGAAGCATCTGGGGAAGGGTCTGTTCTGCAAATCCTGTTATCACTGCATCCGCATGAAGTGCGGCTTCGTCCGGCAGCATGCTCGGATGCACGCCGCCCATAAAGACCTTGATTCCCTTTTTTCGGAAATAATCGGCATATGCATAGCAGCGTGGTGCCGTGCCCGTAATACACGTGATTCCGATAATATCCGCATCCAGGTCAAGGGGGATCTTCCCTGCCGTCTCATCGTATATGACAACTTCCGCATGGAGTTCCTCAGGAACCAAAGCGGCCAGTGTCGTAAGCGTCAGCGGTGCATAATGAAGCGACCGCCCGAAATTCCCTGAATACCGGTGCATGGCCCCGGCCGGTGCCAGTAGTGCTATTTTCATTCAAATTCTCCTTTGAATATTTGTTCCCACCCGCTGCCTGTATGTAAGACCGTCGGTTTAATATCGCCGAGCTTTTGTCCGCGTCTGACACACTCCTCGAGATACTCCTGACCCGGATTGCCGGTCAGGCGAAAAATCTTCATCTGTTTAAGCTGACCCAGTTTTCTGCAGTAATCATAGTGGAAATTCTCTCTGAATGCTATGTCAGGATTTTCGATCGCATCATTTGTTTTTACGAACAGCACATACCTGTCCCCACTGGGCGCAACCATATAGAAATCCATTTTCATGTTCAGGCTGTCGATCGCATTTTTTACAAATACTGCATTGAGCTTTTCACCGAACAGGTCACAGACAAGATCCCTCTTCCCGATGAATCTCAGGGTAGGAATATTCCGGTACGAACCGGTTATCTCAACAACATCATTCATGCGGTATCGGTACAGGCCGCCGGAAGTCGTGATGACCGCCTCATATTGTTCCCCGGTTACCAGCTCCTGCGAAAAGCAGACCCTGTCGTCCTTTAATGAAATGAATTCGAAAAAGTGGGAAAAGACACTCAGGATCGGGTCGGTCCCGCCTGTTACGGGAAATGACAGAAACCCTTCCGTCGCAAGGAGGCCTTTCGGCTGGATAACGGTATCCGGGAAAAAACTTTGCAGCTTGTCCGCATACGGCTTCGCATTTGCGTCCGCCCAGCAGCTTATCAGACGAAGACCGACCCATATTTTCGAATAGTCCTGCCGCTGAAGCATGTATTCAATTTCGTTTCTTCGTCTGGCAGACAGGGCGGGCAGAAGCACTTGTGCGTTCTCCTTCATGTAGTCAAGGATCAGAAGGAAATACGTCGGGTTCCATACGGATATAAGTGTAAGGTTCCTGCATTTCAAGAGTGAAACGGCTGTCTTGAAATAAAATTCCTGCATACTTTCCGAATGGGCAACATTTCCGTTCACCGCGAAAATGAGATTGAAGAGCTTCTCTTCGATTTTGCTGAAATACTGCCCGTCGTCATCAAAACCAATCGGAATTCCTCCGGACGAAACTTGCTTTTTTGTTGCAGCCGGAGTAACCGACCAGTAGCTTTTTCCGTTCTTTATGCCTTTTTTGTATGCATACAAGTCGTACAGCCACGGACGGAGTCCGCTCTGAAAATCCATTTTGAGCGTACGGGTATAAGGAATCAGTTTGGATGCAGACGACGAACCGCTTGTTACTTCCAGAAGCAGAACATCTTCCGTCGTCAGAATATTCTTTTGCCCGGACTTTATTTCCTCAACATAACCGGAATAATCCTCATATGTTGTCAGCGGAACTTTTGTGCGGTAGTCCTCACCGGAGGAAATACCGGCAAAATCATATTTGCGTCCGTATTTTGTCGTTTTATTTTCGGAGAGGGTCTTAAGCAGCTTTTTTTCCTGAACTGCCTTCAAATCGGTTATACACGAAATACGGTCAAAATCCCTTTTGTACAGAAGGCAGCAGAGGCTGTTGACCAGATAACAAAGAAGCGGCATGACATCACTCTCCAAACAGCAGTTTTCGCGCCCTGGGCTGCAGATTATCTTCGCTGAGCCTTGCCAGGCAGACAAGATCATTTCCGAGATGATACGCAGGATTTGCTTTCAGGAAGAACCGGATATCGGGATTCCGCAGTTCCTTTTCGGTTATATCGGCTACGCCGGTTTTGAGTTTGTCCTTAACAGAAGTATATTGTATCACGCCTGTCTCCCTGTCATATTCATCCTTGTACAGAAGCTCCCCGTATCCGTCGATAATCGATTGTTCAAGAGGCGGCGTACATTTGTGGAAGGAAGGATAGAAATCACAAAAAAAGACCGGGAGCATACGGTATGTCTTGTATCCCTTTGATATCAGGAACCAATAGAAATTGTCATACTTTTTCGCAAGGTCAAAGAAAAACCGGGCGAAAACGACATACATTTCCATGCTCCCCCAGTAGTCCTTATGGATAATCGTATCCCCGGAAAAAACGCCGTGTATCATCTTCCCGTCCATTTCGAATGACATGATCTTTTGTGTTGTAAACCCGACAACTTCTTTTTCTTCATTACAAAGTAAAAGACAGTAGTCTTTGTCTGCCAGATCCCTCAGGAATACGTCCCTGTTCATATTGTCATAGAACTCATTCATCAGGGAGAACATGCTGTTGATTTCTTCACCTGTCAGCTGCGTTCTTTCAAGAATACGTCCGTCCAGCTTCATGTGCCACCCCTTACCATCTTTTTGATCCTGTCTGCATATATTCGAAAAGCAATGTTGGTAACCAGAGACGTTATTTTCATCTGCGGGGTGAACTTCATCCTGTGAAGAATGCGTCCGGCCGAATAGGATTCTTTCCAAAGGCTGATGAATTCGTGCTCCAATTCTCCGGAACTCATGTTTTTCGGAGTAAAGACACAGTGTGTACTGTCATACAGCGACCAGTCATGAGTAAAAATCCGTTTCTCCGCCTCAAGTGACTGATAATAAGGCGTATTGGGAAAGGGTGTAACAACAGCAAATCTCGGTATATCAATTTTGGTTTCTTCAATCAGGTCCGGCATGGCCCGGATGCTTTCGACCGTGTCACTGTCCATTCCAACCATGAACGTACCAAGCACGGCAATATTTTTTTCATGAAGTTTTTCGACAACCGTTTTGTACCGGTCCACCTTGTTGTTGTATTTGGACATACTTCCGAGGTCGTCACTGTTAAAGCTCTCAAATCCCAAAAGCGTCCCGACGCAGCCGCTTCGGGCAAAAAGGTCAAGTAATTCCTCATCATCCGTGATATCGAGGGTGGATAATCCCGCCCATTTTATATGCAGCCTGGAAAGCTCAAAAAACAGCTCTTTGGCATATTCCCTGTCAGAAATGGGACTCGGGTCCAAAAACAGATATTCTTTTGCCCCGAGGCCTTTGATCTCATCGATGACGGCGGACACAGGACGTTTTGCATTTTTCCCCCAGAAGGAGTTGATAACACAGTACCTGCACGAATTCCTGCATCCGTAATCAGCAATAATCGTCGGCTGTTTCAGATAGCCCTTCTTTGTCATAAGGTCCCGGCGCGCAACCGGGATCTGATCAGCACAGACGCATGCCTGCCGGTATAATTTCCGCGGGGATCCGATCATATAGTCACGAAAAAATCGGGGAAAAGAAATTTCCGCACTTCCGCAAAAGACAGTATCGGCATGCAGCCCTGCCTCATCCGGCAATAGCGTGGCGTGATGACCGCCTAAAAGGACATAGCTTCCCTTTTTGCTGAAAAGATCCGCAAGTTCATATCCTCTTTTCGAGCTGGAAGTAACAATGCTGATGCCGACAATATCGTAATGCTGCTTATTATAGTCAAATCGCTGAACGCCTTCATCGACGAGCGTAATTTCCGCCCCGATATCTTCCGGAACAAGGGCGGCCAAAATGGAAAGTGTTAAAGGCTGATACGTTAAGGAGGGAATAAATGCAGCTCCGACTTTATAGGTGTTGTCATATGGCAGGACAAGAAGAATTCTCATCAATCCTCTGCCTCCTTCCCGGCCTGTCAGGCCTTTTTATATTTTCGGAAGGAAACGATATAACCTTCTTAAGGAAAAATTCATAATCAGCGGGAAGAAAATATTTGATCGGGCACCCAGGACGCGCCTGAATATCGACCGGAGCGAGTGGATCTTCTTTGCCGTATAGTACCGGCCGTCCTGAAGTTCCTGTACCGTCATCTGTGCCGGTTGGAAAACGACATGCTGAAAATCATAATCCGCCCAGTTCTCGTGCAGCAGTCTGCCGTTTTTCTTGAATTCATCATAAAAACCGGTGCCGGGAAGCGGTGTCAGGACGGAAAACATTGCATATTCCAGATAATTTTCTTCAATGAACGCGAAAGTCTTGTCAAAGACAGTATTGTCGTCACTGTCAAATCCAAAAATGAAAAGTCCGAAAACGGCAATCCTGTAACTGTGTATCTTTGCAATTGCCTCTTTGTACCATTTCACATTTCCCATATTCTTGTTGGCAATTTTCAGAGCCTGATCCGAGATTGCCTCAAGACCGATAGCCAGGGCCACGCAGCCGCTGTCCCTGGCAAGCTGAAGCAGTTCCTCATCCTTGGCTATTGCGATGGAGCACTGGCTCCCCCATCTGACTTTCAGGGGAATCAACGCTTTGAATAATTCCTTTGCATAAACCGGATTGCCGACTATATTGTCATCGCTGAAGAAAACCATATTCCACTTAAGTGCCCCTGTTTTTTTCAGGTATTTGATTTCTTTTATGACATCCTCAACCGGACGATTCCGGTATGAATAACCGAAGAACTTGATAATGGAGCAGAACGAACATCTCTGCGGGCAGCCGCGGCTTGTCTGGATAAAGTTCTTGACGCCAAAGCGCCTGTCCCGTACCAGATCCCTTCGAGGCCATGGAATGTCTTTCATATCGGCCAGTTTATCCGAATGATAAATCTTCCTGAGTGTTCCGGCCTCGGCGTCGGAAACCAACTCAGCCCAAGTATACTCGCCTTCACCGACGGTTATCGCATCAAAATGTTCCAGCGCTTCGTCGGGCAGCATGGAAGGATGATAACCGCCTCCGACCACTTTTACCCCCTGCAGGCGAAACTCATCGGCAATTTTATATCCGCGTGATGACTGCGTTGTCATCATGGAGATGCCGACAAGGTCGTATTTCCCTTCATAATCGACCTTTTCACCAATCGTCTCGTCAACGATCTTTACAGAATGGGCAGCCGGCGTAAGCGCCCCCAGCAGCTGCAGTCCGCAGGTAGAAAATGTGATTGGGTACGGGATCCTGAATCCTCTTTTTGACCTTGCAAATTTACTCTCAATATCAGGGGCAATGAGAAGAATATTCATCAGATATTTCCCTTCAAAAGTGATTTTGGCCTGATACTGCAGCCTCAATTATCATTTGTCCGTTCTCTGTTTAATAAAATTCGTCCTGACCGTTTCCTCGAGCAAAGGCAATTCCAGTCCGTTCTGCCTGCCGAGATCAATGCACTTCAGAAGCCAGGCCATGTTATTCCCGAGCGTACGCATTGTCTGCAAACCCTCAAGGTCCTGCCTGACATCATCCGGAGTGAAACCATGTACCTGGTTCCAGTATTGTGACGAGACGACATGAATATTATTTATCAGGAAGAATTTGTTGACAGCATCAAATGCTGTTGAACAGCCGCCTCTCCTTGCGCTGACAACAGCCGCACCCAGCTTTCCTGCAAAGCGTTTGCCGGCTGAGAAAAACACCCTGTCAAGGACGGCAAGTAAAGGGCCGGCAGGATTCGCATAATACACAGGCGTACCAATGACCACTGCATCGGCAGATGCAATTTTGTCCGCCAGTGTATTGGCAATATCATCAAAAATACATTTACCGGTGGTATTGCAGGAACCGCAGGCCGTACACCCATGGACTGGTTTTTTGCCAAGCTGTACTATTTCGGTATCAATACCATTTCTGCCGAGCGTATCTGCAACCTCAGACAACGCTGTGTATGTGCAGCCTTTTGCATTGGGGCTGCCGTTGATCAGAATAACTTTCATCGAAGCTTCCTCCCTTTTGGCACGTACTGCCCGCCTTGCATTTATTCCGGCAGGGCATATTTTGATGCTGTCTCTTTACCAAACCACAATTCAGTCTCAAACAGGTATGCTTCCGGACTATCGCTGGCGTGAATCAGATTTTCACAGCACCGGCCTTCCGTCATGGCCTTATCAATGGAGTCGATTCCATAGTCTGCACGGATCGTACCGGCCTCTGCTTTCGTCGGATCCGTAGCACCGACAAGCACCCGGATCTCCTGAATAACATTATAGCTCGTGCTGCTTACAATGACAGGAATAACATATTTCCCGGTGAAGGACCTGTGTGCCTTCTCTCGAAACATCCCGCCGTATTTTTCAATGTTTTCCCGGTAATGCTGATCGATAAGGTCTTCCGTAACATGTACATAATCAAATATCTCAATTTCCACGCCGATTGATAACAGGCGTTCAAGCACAGGGGAAACCAGACCTCTGTCCAGTGTTTCCGGCTTCAGAATAATAAAGCTATAATACACAGGGGTCTACCTCCAAACCATTTTTGTACTTCGTTGATAATGCATAGGAAAAGCTCAGCGCCAGAAGTCCTTGCCCCGGATAATACAGCATCCAGTTCAACTGCCGCAAAACAGGTTCTGCATGCGAAAAGAAAATAAAAAACAGCAGTGAAAAATCAGACAAAAAGAATAGAATGCTCCCTGTCATCAGCATGACGGACTGCCTGGGGCTTTCACGGAAAAAGGCTGCCATTGAGAAAGACGTACTCAGCATCAGGCATATAATGACGGCGTATCCGGCAACGATAAGCTTCAGGCTGCCGAATGCAAACCCTCCGTATAATATAAGCAGTAAGACCGGGACATAAAAACACAGGAACAGCAAAATATCCTTCCCTCCAAACTTCACCCTTGAACAATACCCAAGGAAATAAAGGAAATGTGCGGCGGCAAAACACCCGACGCCAAGGAGGAAATATAAACCCTGACCCCTGTTTATTGCCATCATCACATCCCCGCAGAGCGAAGAAAGCAGCCCTGCAAATACAAACGCAAAAAATCGGGGATTTGAAGGATTCTTCCTGTAACCCGACCAGGCGGTCACTACGAAAAGGACACTCGCCGATAACCCGAAAATGATCGAGGCCCCGGCCACTTTGCACAAACTGACAACCACAAGGACAATCATGGAAAGAATCATCGCAGTAAAAAAAACAATACTCATGTTCGACCTCCGATAGCGGTATTACTATGTGCCGGTTCCATCATTTACGCAGCATTACCGGTCGTACGACCTTCTGGAAAATCCTTTCAGCATTTCTTTATGCATATACATTGCATTATCGGCACGCGAAAGAGCCGCGTATTTATTTTCGTCATCCTTCGGGCTGTAATATGCATAACCGTAAGCCAGCTCAATTTTATTCACGCTCGTCAGATTAGCCTTGTTCAGCGAATCCTCCAAATGAAAAAGATGTTCTTCTGCTAATTTGTTGGCGGCTTGCTTTGTCTGATTGAGTACTTCCCTGCTGATAACACAGAACTCGTCTCCGCCTGTGCGGAATGTTTGCCCGGCATCACTAAAGCAATTCCTGATTGTATTCGCGGCTCTCTGAATCAGCTCATCTCCGGCTTTATGCCCGCTCTTATCATTGATCTTCTTCAAATAGTTGACATCAAATACAAAAATTACAGTAACGGAATTTTTATTTTTCCGCATCTCTTTTTCAAACGCTGAACGGTTCTTTACCCCGGTTTGTATGTCATAGGAAAACTGCAGTTCAAGGGAATAAATATAGTAAAGCAGAAGCGACATGGAAACTACACCCCAAATCAGTAAAAAATCAGGGAATACAAATTGAACTATTGTTGCAAACACCGGCAGCACACTAATGGAGAACAGGAATCCTTTATCCGCGCGCTCAAATTGCTCCTTGTTCTGAAACCAGCTAAAAATGATCATGGCAAAATAAAACATACTGACAAGGGTGGGCAAGAGGAATATGGGTCCGCGCGCATAGTGATTTTGAGCATTTATAGAAAAGACCCAGGCTGTTTTATAACTTATCGCACATATCAGAAAATTGAAGCAAAGAGGCAAAGCCAGCAGCTTCCTGTGCAAATCAAATTCGGTCTTATTATTGATAAACAGAAAAACAATATAGGGAACAACCGGACTCAAAGAAAATCCGGATATATTAATCAAACGGCTGGTCAGAATCAGACCGGTTTCTGTTGAAGGTATATTCAGCAGTGATGATATTTCTAAAATCAATAGAATAATCGTAATCACAGCAGCAGCAATATAATACATATTCTTTTTGTTTTGCAGAACGTGCCGCTTAGCAAGATATATCGTGAATAAAAGAGGGATAATGGAGTAAACGTCGAACAGTATGGCAGGTATCATATGCCACCTCTCTCTTTATCTGTAATTTTATGCCTATTTTACAGCAAATGCACACATAATTTAAGGGTCAAAATTTAAAATGGCCTCAATCAGGTATTATATGCTTTTGATAATTCTATATGATTCTAAAGAATTTATCTATGCATTATCAAATTCTCTTACTCATTTATTTTCATTTGCAAAGTATAAGAGGTTTAATAAAGTCTATTCATCCATTGATCTCTTAAATCCGCCTTTATTCCATCCGAATTGCCCGTCCGGCAGCAAGTCCGTGTGCGAATCCAGAAGGACGCCCCGGAAAATGGCCTGTTCGCCGAATCGGAGGCGGAGATTATCGATGATTTTCGCAACGGCCGCCTTTTCGTCGGTCAGATAATTCGGGTCAAAGAGCGATATCTGCCGGCAGGCATCTGCAGGTCGTACCTGCATGACCCTGACGCCCAGGCTTCTCACACCTTTTTCCCAGGTGTAGTTGCGGCGGAACAGGTCCATGGCCACACGCGCGATTTCCGCATCGTGATTTGTCGGTACAAAGAGGTGCCTCTGACGCAAAAAACCATTCAGTTCGCTGTCCCTTACGTATATTTGAATGGTATACCCGAAGAGTCCGTATTTACGCATACGCATCGCTATCTGATCGGAAAGCGAAAGAATGGTCTTCCAGATATCATCATCACATATCATATCGCGTGAGGTTGTCGCACTGTTTCCGACCGACTTGATGATCCGCTGGTCGGTTGCAAAGTTGACAGGGCTTTCGTCGAGTCCGTTTGCATATATCCATAGGCCGATGCCGTTTTTACCGAGGTACGATTCAATATATTCACACGGGAGAGATGCCAGCTGTCCGATTGTGTTGACGTTGATCCTGGCGAGTTTCTTTTTTGTAGCGTAGCCGGCATACAGCAGATCGCCAACCGGAAGCGGCCAGACAATGTCGCGGAAGTTCTCCCTGGAGATGATTGTTGTCGCATCCGGCTTCTTATAGTCCGAACCCAGTTTGGCAAAAGCTTTGTTGAAGCTTGCACCGACGGAACAGGTCAGCCCCAGCTCGTTTTTGATCCGGCTGCGAATCTCATCTGCCGTA
>Ga0209123_1002310_pt1 | contig 16441 bp, 15 predicted proteins | sample BarGraIncu00431A_FD_184500 | JGI IMG/M metagenome (GOLD analysis project Ga0209123, IMG submission 184500) | Arctic peat soil microbial communities from Barrow, Alaska, USA - Barrow Graham LP Incubations 004-31A (SPAdes) (version 2) | ecosystem: Environmental > Terrestrial > Soil > Wetlands >...
AATAAATAAAAAAGGTGGTAATATATATGAAAACAAGAGCAGTAAGATTATACGGAAAAAAAGATTTAAGAATGGAAGAATTTGAGCTTCCAGAAATAAAAAATGACGAAATACTAGTAAAGGTAGTATCAGACAGTATATGTATGTCTACTTATAAAGCAGCAATACTCGGTAGTGATCATAAGAGAGTACCTAGTGATATAGAGGTTAATCCAGTAATTGTGGGACATGAAATGGCAGGAGACATAGTTCAAGTAGGTTCTAAATGGAAAGATGAATTTAAGGTAGGAGATAAATTTTCTATGCAACCAGCATTAAACTATAAAGGAAGTATGGATTCACCAGGATATTCTTATAGATATTGTGGTGGAGCCGCAACTTATATAATTGTTCCACAAGAGGTAATGGAACTTGGTTGCTTACTTAAATATGAAGGAAAAGCATATTATGAGGCATCACTAGCTGAACCAATGTCATGTAATATTGGAGGTTTTCATGCAAGTTTTCATACTGTAATGGGTAGTTATGAACATAAGATGGGAATTGTTGAGGGTGGTAAACTTGCTATGCTTGCAGCAGCAGGCCCTATGGGGCTAGGTGCACTTGATTATGCTATGCACTGTGATAGAAAGCCAGCCCTAATTGTAGTAACAGATATAGAACAAGGTAGATTAGATAGAGCAAGTGCAATATTTCCAAAGGAAGATGCAAAGAAAGCAGGTATAGAACTAATATTTGTAAATACAAGGGATATAAAAGATGTTCCTGCATACCTAAGAAAATTAACTGGTGAAACAGGTTTTGATGATGTATTTGTATATTCTCCAGTTAAAGTAGTAGTTGAGCAAGGAGATAAGATATTAGGTAGAGATGGTTGTTTAAACTTCTTTGCTGGCCCTACAGATAAGCAGTTTTCAGCAACATTTAATTTTTATAATGTTCATTATCAATCAACTCATACCATAGGAACTACTGGTGGAAATACAAATGATATGATTGAGTCATTAAGAATGACAGAAAAAAATCTTATAAATCCAGCAGTAATGGTTACTCATGTTGGAGGACTTGATAGTGCAGCAGATGCTACACTTAGATTAACAGAGGTCCCTGCAGGAAAGAAACTAATATATACAAATATATTTATGGATATTACTGCAATAGATGAATTTGAGGAAAAAGGTAAAATAGATCCACGTTTTAAAAAATTAGCAGAAATTACAAATAAAAACAAGGGTCTTTGGTGTGAAGAGGCAGAAGCATACTTACTTAAAAATTGGGAAGTTAAATAAAACAATAGAAAATGTAAACAAAATAAAACATACAGGATTAATTTTCTGTATGTTTTATTTTTACTTATTAAACAAAGACCATCTATTAGAATTCTAGTAGATGGTCTTTGTAATTAAAATATTATTTTATTTGATTATTTACCGAGTAGTTTAAGTGCTTTACTAACAACATTTTCTGTTGTAAATCCAAATTCTTTATATAAAACATCAGCTTTACCTGAAGCTCCAAATCTATCAATGGAGATAACATCTCCATCGAGTCCAACATATTTGTGCCAACCGAAGGAAGCAGCGGCTTCAATAGCAAGTCTTATTCTAAGGTCTGATGGTAATATAGATTCTTTATATTCTTTTGTTTGGGCTTCAAACAAATCTAGGCAAGGCATACTTACAACTCTTGCTTTAATACCTTTTTCATTTAATAACTTAGCACCTTCATAAATAAATTCTACTTCAGATCCGGAAGCCATTAAAATTATATCAGGATTTTGACCAGGAGCCTCATAGGTTTTTAATACATATGCACCCTTTAAAGCTTCTATTGATGTCTCATCATATAGAGGAAGGTTCTGCCTTGTTAGTATTAGAGCAGTAGGAGTTGTCTTTGAAGTCATTGCAGCATACCAACCAAAAGCTGTTTCTTTAGAATCAGCTGGTCTAAATACATTAAAGTTTGGTAGAGCTCTGAGTGCTGCAAGATGTTCTATTGGTTCATGAGTTGGACCATCTTCACCGACAGCTATACTATCATGAGTTAAGACATAAGTTATAGGGAGACCCATAAGAGCAGATAACCTCATTGCACCCTTCATATAATCACTGAATACAAAGAAGGTTGAAACAAAAGGTTTAAGACCACCATGAGCGTATATACCATTTGCTATAGCTGCCATTGCATGTTCACGAACTCCAAAATGAAGGTTAGAACCATTTCTATCTTTCTTTGAGAAATCACCCATACCCTTCATATATGTTTTATTAGAAGGAGAAAGATCTGCAGAGCCACCTATAAGATTTGGTACATATTTTGCTAATATATTTATTATAGCGCCAGAAGAGTTTCTTGTTGCTGCTTTACCTTCAAATTTCCACAATTCTTCTACTTTAAGTAAATCAACAGGAATGTCACCACTCTGCCATGCTTCATATTCTTTAGCAAGTTTTGGATTTTCTTTGCTATACTCTGTGTAAAGAGTGTTCCAAGCATCTTCTTTTTTTGCGAGTTCTGATTTTACAGATTCCATATGCTTAGTTACTTCAGTTGGAACAGTGAATGGTGATTGGTCCCAGCCCATGCACTTTTTCATTTCAATTATATTATCTTCTCCAAGTGGCTCACCGTGAGCTGATGATGTACCTTGTTTTTTAGCACAACCAAATCCAATAATAGTATTTATTTTAATAAAGGTAGGCTTATTTGTTTCAAGTTTTGCAGTTTCAATAGCTTTGCCTATTAAATCCATATCATTGCCGTCTTCTACATATAATACCTGCCAGCCATAAGCTTCATATCTTTTGCTTACATCTTCTGTAAAGGCAATATCTGTAGACCCTTCTATTGAAATACTATTTGAGTCATACATTAAAATAAGTTTGGATAACCCTAGAGTACCTGCAAGTGACGCTGCTTCTCCAGAAATACCTTCCATATTATCACCATCACCACATATTGCATATGTATAATGATCCACAATTGAGTGCTTTTTAGTATTAAATTTTGCTGCAAGATGACTCTCAGCTATTGCCATACCTACTGCATTAGCAACACCTTGTCCAAGTGGACCAGTTGTAACTTCAACGCCATTTGTATGACCATACTCAGGATGACCAGGTGTTAAACTTCCAAATTGTCTGAAATTCTTTAAATCTTCAATAGTTAGACCATATCCAAAAAGATTAAGAAGTGAATATTCAAGCATTGACCCGTGACCTGCTGATAGTACAAATCTGTCTCTATCCTGCCATTTTGAATTGCTAGGATTATGTTTCATGTGATTTGCCCATAATGTATATGCCATTGGTGCAACTCCAAGTGGAAGACCCGGATGACCTGAATTTGCTTTTTGTATTGATTCAGCTGATAAAACCCTTATAGTATCTACCGTTAGTTGTTCAATTTTATTCAATGTAAATTCCTCCCTGTGGTTTTAATTTTTATGATTATTTAAATTATTTATGAAAAGGTATGTCTTATATTAAATATAAAAGAATATATTCTATATTACAAGAATATACCATTTTACTTAAAATAACTAGGTTAATGTTTCATTACTTATTATCATTACATTTAAGGAATCATTTATAGTTGATACCCAATTCTCATTAGTAAGTACAATTAAATAGTCACCGGGATAAATAACAGTATCACCTTTAGGAATTATTTCATGTTCTCCTCGTTTAACAGATACGAGTAAACAATGTGATGGCCATTTAACATCTTTAATTTGTTTGTTATCGAGTACAGAGCCCATACAAACTGCAAATTCAAGTATAGACTTATTCTTCCTATTTCCAATAGAAATTGTATCTCCTGCATTGTGTAAGAACTTTTGGAGAAGAGATTCATATATAGGTTTTGATGATAATAGGTCAGCTACCATATATGCAACTATTGATACAATAGCAAGTGGAAGCAGATGTTTAAAAGAACCCGTCATTTCTGCAATTAATATAGTTCCAGTTATAGGTGATTTAACAACAGCCGTAAAATAACCTGCCATTGCAAGTATTATAAAATTATTAATATACATACTATTAAAATGCACAAAATCGATAAGTACTATTCCATAAACGTTTCCAATGAGGGCTCCAATTGCAAGTAGTGGAAGAAAAATTCCGCCGGGAGCACCTGATCCGTAACTTACCATAGTAAATAAAAATTTCATAGCAATAATAATTACTAATAGTGTTAAAGAAAAGTTTCCTTTAAATAAAGATATTATAAGTTCATGTCCTCCACCTAAAACTTGTGGTAATAATATACCAAAAACGATTGAAATTAATAGGGGTATTATAATCCTCATTTCTTTAGGTAACCATTTTTGATTTGTATAAAGATTTTGGGTTTTTAAAAGTAATTTATTAAAAACCACACCTAAAAGTCCTACGACAATACCTAATAAAATTATGTAAAGATAATATTTAAGTGGTAGTGGTGATAGATTTTCGAAATTTAAAACAGGTTTTAAACCAAAAAAACAACTTGATACAAATGCGGCGGATAATGCTGCAGACAAAGCTGAAAGCAAAATTAATGGAGAAAAGTTTTTATGGACTTCCTCAAGTGAAAACATTACTCCTGCAAGAGGAGCATTAAAGGCTGCAGCAAGTCCTGCACTTGCACCACATGTAATAAGATATTTTTCTTCGATTTTTATTCTTTTTAGTAATCGGCTAAAACCTTGACCAACGGCGGCTCCTAGCTGAACTGATGGACCTTCACGCCCAAGGGAAAGCCCTGATCCAATTGTAAGAACGCCTCCAATAAATTTAGCTAGAATAATTCTCCACCATTTCATATCAAGTTTTCGAAGTAAGACTCCTTCAACTTGAGGGATACCACTTCCACCTATCATGGGTTCATGCTTAACCATAAGTCCTACAATATATCCAATAAGGACTAAGCAGCAAATCCATGGGAGAATAAGAAGAGGTCTTATAGATATAGCTTTATAAATTTCAGATAAAAGAATACTCGCCTTTTCAAGTGCATAACGATACATCACAATTAATAAACCAGTAATAGTACCAACACCAATTCCCTCAAACACTAGCTTTGATCTAAAGCTATGCCAGTGAAGCAGAGTATTTTGTGTATTGTTTTTGTCTTTTGATTCCAAGTTACGGCCTCCATTATTACAAAATAGAATTTATTATATTATAAAAGATAAGCTTAGTACATAACATAATTATCTTATCGTATACATTTTAGCACAAACGAATATATATAAGAAGGAAACTTGAATAAATTAGCAGTATAATAAATGTATAGGATTAAAATTTAAGGGGCCGTTCATTACTATTTAGTTATTGTTAAATAGTAATGAACGGCCCCTCTTGTTATAAAAAGTTTTATACCTGAGCTTTATCAGTATCTTGTTTTAGTTTGTTTTCAATTTCTAATAATATATTTTTTTGATAATACATTATTAAATAACAAACAATACTTGATATAAATAGAAATATAAAAGTTGAAACTTTGAAAAATACAAAGCCTACAATTAAAAAACTTGAAAGACATAAAAGCGTAATATTGAATTTTCTAATGGTATAGTACATGGCTGTTTTTAGAATATCTTTCCAGCCTAAATAAAACCTTGAGATTATTGGAAATATGTAGAGATTTACTGAAAAAACAAAAATAATTATGACAAAAACAGAAACTGTTAATACTCTTGGATAAGCACTTGCAATAAAATATTTAATATCAATAGAGAGTATGCATATTAGCATTATTTCTAAGGCACCGAAAAATAAGGATTGAACAAAGTTGGTTTTGTAAGCTCTAAAATAATCCTTTGTAATACTTACATCTTTTTCTCGTATAATTTTGCCCATCACACTAAATAGAGCTGTTGCTGCAGGTGCTACAGGAATACAACATAAAACCATAATAGAAGTAAACCCTTGTGGAATTTTATTTGTTCCATTAGAAAAAAGTATAATTATCATAAGAACTAGTGGAATATTAAGAAGCAGAAAGTATAAATTACCTAAGAGGAACCAAAATATATAATTAGTTATTGTGTATAAAGGTCCCTCACCAAATTCTCTTTTCGACTTAGCCATTTTTCCCTCCAACTGCATTTATAAAATGCATTTATGTAAATTATTATAATAATTAAATTATTTTATAGTCAATTAAAATGTAACATAATTAATGTAAAATGCAAATAGGTAAAACTTATAAAAAACACAAATAAATTTTGGCGTTTTCTACATATTAAGAGGATTTTTAAATTTATTTATTTAACAACCATTTAAGTACTAAAATTGAATTATATTTTTGTTTAGTTGATCCAATGATTCCAATTACTTTATTCTTTGTATCAAACCCCATTTTTTTTAATATTACAATATCTTTGGCATCGATAGCATAGACAGCATTCTTTTTATCACTTCCGAGAGCGTGAAGTTTTTCGCCTTTTAAAGAATCTAAATTGAGTCCACTTACATTATCTAGTTTCAAAAACATGTCTTCTTTAGCAAAGGTTTCAAACATGGTTTTGTTTAAAACTACAACATCAAGTTCTCCAACAGATATCTGCGCAATAAACTTTTGCATATACTGGCTTGTTGTTTGAGTGTCTGTATTTTTTGAACCGTCAAGTGGCATAGTCTCTACTCTAGCCTGTTTTTTAGAACTCCCATCTTTGACAACAACTTTTGTAAGTTGCGTTTCTAAATTAGTTGTCGTATTCGTATCCACAATGTTTCCAAGCATAGTCAAAGTAAATACATAATCTGGTTTTGTGATTTGGCTATGTATAATAGAAATTATTATACATAAAACAGCTAAAGTACCAATAATATGTAATTTGTAGTAATCCCAGATATATTCAGCTTTTTTCTGCTTGTTCATACCTTTTAAATCAACCATAATCTCCATCCCTTTTACTTGAATTTCGGTATCAATATAAAATGCTTTATGATTTATTTTATCTTTTTACTGCTCTAGGATTATATTTAAAACAAAGATTGATAAATCTTTCGTCGGGCGTAAACATCAATTGCATTTTATCCTTTCCTTCTGTAACCATTGCTACATATACTTGGCCTTTTGCGGTTGTAGGATAGCACTTTACTATAGAGGTAGGTTTGTTTGCAAAATCTTTTACAACATCACTATCGTCAAGAGCTAAAAGTCCTATCTCTTTTATATGAAAAGTAGTGACTTTACTCCTTTTTTTCATTTCTAATATTTTTTCTATATCGACTTCACCATTTGTAAATTGATACTCATATTCTACATATAACTTTGATTTGTAAAAAAAACATGCCACGGCTAAAGCGATTAATACTAAAGCAAAAATTATATTTATACTAGCGAGTAATATTCCCAAAAATCCTAATGCATAGGTTGCTTTACTTACTATTTTGTAAGAAGTTGTTTTAGATGTTGTTACTAGTTGCTCATAAAAATTATCCATTTTTTTCTCCCCTTTAATTATCATATGATTTATTTATTGTGCTAATAAAAGCACTTTAAATTGTAATTTATTAAATAATACACCTATAATTATAACATAATCCATATATTATAAAAAGTTATTATATCTAAATTATATAGTATATAATCCAAGGTTTAGTTTGATATTATCTTAGAAATACTATTTAAAGATTAATAGGAGGATTACATGAATTTGTAGTTGCAAAATATATTAGTTAGAATGATAATAATACAAATGAGGTGAAAATATTAATATGAAATCACTATACAAAGTCTGGAAAGCCACAAGAAATGCTAAAAAAAATAAGGTAAATTATATTCGAAAATTTAATGAGGGTGGTAAATTTTTCGCGAGTATTAAATGTGCATTTAATGCTAATATATTAGTAAACAGTTCTGGAGTGTTATATAATACCACAATAAATTCAGAATATTTTTTCATACCAATTGAATGCATAAGAAAAGTCGGTATTAGAAGTGATGAAGATCTTGAGAAAAAGATGGCTCCTAATAAAATACATTTAATTGGAGAGTTGACTTTCCCGCGAAATATTCATCTCTTTATTAGAATAAACTATACAGAGAATAATATTGAAGCGGAAAAAACTGTGGAAACTAAAATGGCAGTATTTGCTGTATCGTCTATTGTAAAAGCTAGGGAGCAGTATATTATAAAATACCCGAAGAATTTTCTTGAAGAATTTAATTATTCCATTGAACCTAATTCTTTAAATAGTGAAATTGAAAATATGGATATACCAGACCAAATTAATAAGTTATTTAAGCTAGTAGAAAAAGGAGCTTTATCTCAGGAAGAATTTAGTCAAAAGAAAAAAGAATTGTTATTAAGAATGTGAATACCTATAAAGCCATGGAATTACACTAGTTAAATATTAAAGAAAATAGTCTATATTAGGGGCGATATTATGAATTTTAAAGGGAAAGTTGCAATAGTTACAGGGGCATCTAGAGGAATAGGAAAAGGAATTGCTATTGAACTTGCAAAAAATGGATGCTGCGTTGTAATAAATTATAAAAGTAATGATCAAGAGGCAGAAAAAACTTATAAGGAAATTAGAGAAATCGGAGCTTATGCTTTAATAATTAAAGGTGATGTAAGTGATTATGAATTTGCAAAGCAAATGGTAAAAACTACTGTTGAAAAATTAGGGAAAATAGATATTCTAATAAATAATGCAGGAATCTCGAAGGTTGGGTTATTTATGGACCAGGAACCTAGCGAGTGGAATAATATTTTAGATGTAAATTTAAAGGGTGCTATTAATTGTTCTCATAATGTTGTAAAAGAAATGATAAAACAAAAAAGTGGTAGTATAATAAATTTATCCTCAATGTGGGGAGAAGTTGGTGCTTCATGCGAGGTAATTTATTCTGCGTCTAAGGGAGCAATTAATGCTTTTACAAAGGCATTAGCTAAGGAACTCGCGCCTTCTAATATCAGAGTTAATGCCATAGCACCAGGGGTTATAGATACAGAAATGAATAAGTGGTTAACAAAAGACGAACGTACATCATTAATAAATGAAATACCTATGATGAAATTTGGAGAGGCTTCAGATGTGGGTATGCTTGTAACATTTCTAGCTAGTGAAAACTCAAAATATATTACAGGACAAGTTATAACAATAGATGGGGGATATTTATAGTCTCCCTAAATAAACTCAAATAATTTAATAAAATATTCATTCTTTCTTAAGGAATAATTAATATTTGAATCTATATACATGTTATAATTATAGTATTATATAGTAAGTAAGTCGTATGAAATGAAAGAAGGCTAAGATTATTATGGAGTATACAAAGGGTAAAAATGTAATTTCAAAGTTATTTAAATCAGCTTTAACAATAGGTGGTTTTATTGTCTTAGTAATAACGATACCTTATATAGCTATCTTTGTTATTAGAGCCATATTAGCAATTTCAGTTTTTGGAGTTTTAGTATGGTATAGTTTAAAACTAGTAAAAGGTGTTAAAAAATTTATCAATAAATCAAGTACAATAAATAGATCTACTCCAAAAACTAATGTTTTTAGCAGTGACACGGATATAACAAATAAAACTGATATTAATTATGAGGATAATGTTATAATTGATGTAGATTATAAAAAGGTAGTATAAGGCACATATAATGAAAAAATAATATTATAAACTATAGTTAGGAGGTCAATCTATGATATTAGATTGACCTTTTGTATTTTAATAATAAAATCCTTATAAAAAGGAATATGATATTATTTTTATGACGAATGTAAGGAGGCAGTTATGCAGATAGAAATTATAAAAACTATACAATCTATAATATCTCCATTTTGGGATATGTTTTTTCAAATAGTTACAATGACTGGAGAGGAATCCTTTTACATTATTGCAGCTGCTATAATATTTTGGTGTGTAAATAAAAAGTTTGGGTATAAGTTAGGTTTTGCATTACTTACAAGTACAATATCAAACATCGTTTTAAAGGATATGATTAATGCAGCTAGGCCCATAGGGGTACCTGGAATAAGGTCACTTAGATTAGAAACAGCTACTGGACAATCTTTTCCAAGTGGTCATACTCAAGGGGCTACGACATTTTGGGTTTCTTGTATTATTAAAGTTAGGAGAAAGTGGATTTATATAGTTGGTCTTTTAGCAATAATATTAGTGAGTCTTTCAAGGCTCTATCTTGGACTTCATTATCCCATAGACGTAATTGGTGGGATAGTGATTGGAATTATATGTGTTTTTATATCTAATTATATTTTTGACTATGCAGAGCGAACCCAAAAAGCATGTGTATTAATGATAATTATTGTACCTACACTTATTGGAATGTTTGTCTTTAGAGACAAAGAATATTATACAATAGCAGGAACAGTATTAGGATTTTATATTGGATATATACTAGAGTCCAAATATGTGCAGTATGATGTTAGAAATAGTATAGTAAAGCAGTTAATGAAATTGGTGTTTGGATTAGTAATCCTCATGTCCTTAAAAGGAATGTTAAAGGTAATGCTTCCACTTAATGTGTTTTCTGATTTTTTTAGATATATTGTAATTGGATTGTGGATTACAGTGGGAGCACCGTGTATTTTTAAAAGATTTGTTAGGTAGATTTAATTAAGTAGCATATTTTTTTAGAAATAGTAAAACCTATAACTAGAAGTATTGAAAAGGGAGATGTTTTTATGCCTAAAGATAGTCAACCAGACAATAAGTTCTCTAGATTAGTAAAGAGTAATTATGATACTCCAATAACTAGAGAAACTGCCAAAAATCAAAATGCTACGAATAAAAAACAATCTGCGGATAAGAAATAAAAGTATTAGGGGGGGTGTCTCAAAATGATTAAAAAATCATTTCAAGAGGCACCTTCTTTTCTCTGCTATGTTTAGCACGAATATTAAAAAAAATCACTTTAATAGTATTTGATTTTAGCTGATTTTTATTTTTTTGCATTCCAAAAAGAAGATTCTTAAATCTCCTAATTTTAATATTTTATTCTTAATTTTTAAGATGCTTTTATTTCATGTAACAAAAATCCACACCTATCTTCTTGAATTTTATTGTGAAATTTATTTATGTTATACCCAAAGCATAAAAGAGTAAATTCGGTTTTTACATTGTTTTTCCCTCTTGTTAAAAACCGTTTAAACCCATGATCTTCTTTTAAAACTCCAAATGCACCTTCCACTTGAATTGACCTATTAGTTCTTAACATAATTCCTTCTGGACTTGTTATATTTTTTAATGATTCTAACCTTTTCCGAATAAATTTTTTTGATACGTAAAGTTTTTTATTTCCTTTGGCCTTTGTACATTTTGATTTGTATTGGCAGTCATCACAATCTTCACATTCATAAATCGTTACATCAGCCTCATATCCAGACTTTGACCTCTTTGTTTTTTTGCCAATAACATTTAATATTCTATTATTATGGCAAATATATTTATCATTTATTTCATCATAACTCATATTTTCTCGCTTACTTATATTATTTTTAAAGCTTCTCTTTTTCATACTTTCATAAGTTTGAGGTTTGATAAATGTATTCTGTTTATTTTTTTCTAGGTACTCATAATTTTCTTCACTTTCATATCCAGCGTCAGCTACTATATTTTCAACTTTTTGTAATATATTTTCACTTAATTTCTCTAAAAATGGAATAAACGTTAATTGATCAGACCTTTCACTAGAAATATCTAGCCCAACAATATATTCACCTTCTACCCCAATTTGCATGTTATATCCAGGCTTAAGCTGAGAATTTCTCATATGGTCCTCTTTCATATGCATGAAGGTTGCATCTTTATCAGTTTTTGAAAAACTATTTCTTCCATCAAAAATTTTGCTGTAATTATCATACTTATTTAGTCTTTCTACAGCTTCTGAAATGCTTTCTATAAACTTCTGAATTTTGGTTTTTCTTTTTCCTTTTCCATGAACAAATTCTATATGATTATATTTCTTATTTTCATTTAGAAAATCTAATATATCCTGAAGATAAATTACTTCAGCCTTCGGTTCAGCAATTATGTATTCTGTCTTAAACTCAGAATTTATTTCTTCAACAATCTTCTTTATTTTTTCATGAAGATTCACTTTAAATCTTTCTATAGATTTCTTCCAAACGAAAGTATACTTGTTAGCATTGGCTTCTATTTTTGTTCCATCGATAAATATATTCTTAAATTCAACCTCACCGTAGGTTTCTAGCTTCATAACGAATTGAGTGAATAAATCAGCTACGCTTTCAACAAGTCTTTTACTTCTAAACCGTGCTATTGTATTATGATCAGGGGCCTTACAGCATTGTAAGAGCCACATGAAATTGATATCTCGCTTACAAGCTTTTTCTATTTTCCTACTTGAATAGATATCATTCATATAAGCATAAACTAATATTTTAAAAAGAATCTTCGGTTCGACTACTGGATTTCTTCCTTGAGAAGAGTATGCCTTATTTAGTTTTTTGTAATCTAATTCCTCCATTATTTGGCTAAGTAGTCTTACTGAATCATTTTTAGGTATCAAAATTCCTGTTTCCATAGGAAAAACTAATTGATAAACCTCGCAATTATTGGTATAATCTTTTTGTGTAATTTCTTTATTAATCATACTTAAATTATACATCAAAAGTGGATTCCTCGGAATCCACTTTTGTATTTACGAAAGAAAAAAGAGCCATCTCATAATAGAAATTACTTTCTATTGTGAGACAGCCCCTTTTGTATTTTAATTATTTAATTCAACATATTTTTGGATTGCTATACCTAAAATTTGCATAGCATCTTTTAATGCGGTAGTATTTAAACAATATGATAATCTAATTTCGTTTACTCCAAGTCCCTTAGTTGCATAAAAACCTTGTGCAGGTGCAACCATAACAGTCTTATTATTATAATTAAAATCTGTTAATAGCCATTTAGCAAAATCTTCAGCACTTTTTATTGGAAGTTTGGCTACTATATAAAATGCCCCAGTTGGTTTCTCACAAACGACACCTGGTATTTTTAATAAACATTTATATAAAATATTTCTTCTTTCTTCGTATTCTGTTTTCACCTGCGTAAAATACGATTTGGGAGTGTTAATTAGGTTCGCAGCAGCTACTTGTTCTATAACCGGTACACAAAGTCTAGATTGACCTAATTTAAGCATCTGAGCCATAAGATATTTGTGTTTTGATGCAACTAAGCCAATTCTAGCACCACAAGCACTATAACGCTTAGATATACTATCAATCAATATCACTCTCTCTTCGATATCCTTCATATATAAAGCAGAAGTATATTTTAAATCATCATAAACAAATTCTCTATATACTTCATCAGAAATTAGAAATATATCATTTTCTTTAACAATATCTGCAAGCATTCTTATTTCTGCCTCAGTATATACTACCCCTGTAGGATTTCCAGGGTTTGATATCATTACTGCTCTAGTTTTTTTTGTAATTTTGCTTGTAATCTCCTCTTTACTAGGTAAATGAAAGCCACTTTCTGCTTTGGTAATAAATGGAACAACTTTAACTGAAGCTAAATCAGCGAGCCCATTGTAATTTGTATAAAATGGTTCAGGAATTATAATTTCGTCACCTGGGTCACATATAGCCATAAAGGCGAAAAGGATAGCTTCAGAACCTCCATTGGTTACTAATATTTCACTTTTAGAGAGTTCTATATTCCACTCGAGATAATACTTTATAAAACTTTCAATTAATGGAGCCATTCCTTGGGAATTTTCATACTTAAGTACTTTGCCTGTGAAGTTATTGATTCCTTCCATAAATGTAGAAGGAGTGTGAATATCCGGTTGACCTATGTTAAGATGATATACACTAATTCCTCTTTTTTTTGCCTCCTCGGCAAAAGGTGTTAGTTTACGAATTGTTGAAAATTGCATTGATTCCAGTCTATTAGATAAGTTCATAATATTTCCCCCCAACCCAAATTTAAAAACTAACTAAACTCTTTTACAATGATTTCTACAGGTGAAGATGATACTTTTACATTTACCATGTTATTATTATGAGTACACATAGAAAAATAACTTCTATCACCTATACAATTACACTGTAGCTGTCTATCTCTAATATTTTCATCTTTTTTTGCATCGTACATAATATATCACTCCTTTTAGGTAGGTTATCCTAAAAGCAGAAATTTATTTAAAAAGAAAAAGACAAGTATTAGAGAGATTTATACAATAAAAGACACACAGCAATATGTAGATTATTTGATATATTATAACACATATTCATCAATTAATATTATATTCTGATTTATACATAAATTTCAAGTAAAATAAATTTATGATTAATTATATCCAATTAGTAAAAATGACTTTAAAAAAGCTTATAAATTATATATAATGATAGATAGTGATATTTTTTTATAAAGGAGAATGAACTAATGAATGAAACACTTAAATACTATATAGAAACATGGGGCTGTCAAATGAATGAGGAAGATTCAGAAAAATTATCCGGTATGTTAATACCAGTGGGATATAAAAGAACGCCTAATAAAGGATCTGCTGATATAATTATATTTAATACTTGTTGCGTAAGAGAGAACGCAGAACAAAAGGTTGATGGAAATATAGGGGCTTTAAAAACAATGAAAAAAGAGAATCCAAACCTTGTAATTGCAGTTATTGGATGTATGATGCAGCAAGAAGGCATGGCAAAACATATAATTACTAAATTTCCATTTGTAGATATTATTATAGGGACTCATAACGCATATAAATTTCCAGAGTATTTAAAAAGAATACAAGGCGGAGAATCGTCTATTGTTGAAATATGGGACAAGGAAGAAAATATTATAGAGGGAATACCAATTGATAGGGAAAATACTCTAAAAGGTTTTGTTACAATTATGTATGGTTGCAACAATTTTTGTACTTATTGTATAGTACCTTATGTAAGAGGACGTGAGCGTAGCCGAAATTCAGAAGATATCATTAATGAAATAACAGCTATGGTTGGACAAGGTTACAAAGAAATAACTTTACTAGGCCAAAATGTTAATTCTTATGGCAAGGGATTAAGTCCTGAAATTAATTTTGCTGAGCTACTTCGAAAAATAAATAAAATTGAAAATTTAGAGAGATTAAGATTTATGACATCTCATCCAAAGGATTTATCGAATGAGGTAATAGAAGTTATTGCCGAGAGTGATAAGATTTGTGAGCATATTCACTTGCCAGTGCAATCAGGTTCATCTAATCTTCTAAATAAAATGAATAGACATTATGATAGAGAGCAATATTTGGATTTAGTTAGAAACATTAGATATACAATACCTAACGTAGGAATAACTACTGATATAATCGTTGGATTTCCAGGGGAAACTGAGGAAGATTTTGCGCAGACTCTAAGTCTAATGGAAGAGGTTAAATTTAATTTAGCGTTTACTTACCTTTATTCTAAAAGAAAAGGTACTCCGGCAGATGAAATGCTTGAACAAGTACCAGAGGACGTTAAGCATGAGAGGTTTAATAGGTTAGTTGAAGTTGTTAATAGAAATTGTGCAGAAAGAAACAAAGCATGTGTAGGAAAAATTGTAGAGGTTCTAGTCGAGGGCTATAGTAAAAAAGATGAAAGTAAATTAACTGGGAGAACTAGAAATGGGAAAGTAGTGAACTTCGAAGGACATGGAAATGTTACCGGCGATCTCGTATCAGTTTTAATAACCGATTCACATTCTTTTTCCCTTTTTGGTGAAGAAATATAAACTAACAGATAAATAATAGTAACTAATTTAAGGTTTGTGATTATTTCTAAAGTTTCAATTTATGTAGGTAGGCAATTTATATAATCACAAAGGAAGACAAAGGGGAATGGCAATGGCATTAACTCCAATGATGATACAATATTTTGAAGTAAAAGAAACATGCAAGGACTGCATTTTATTTTTTAGATTAGGTGATTTTTATGAAATGTTTTTTACTGATGCACAGCTTGCAGCAAAAGAACTTGAACTCGTGCTTACAGGGCGTGACTGTGGACTTGAAAAAAAAGCACCTATGTGCGGAATACCCCATCATGCAGCAAATATTTATGTAGGAAGGCTTATTGCAAAAGGATATAAGGTTGCGATATGTGAACAAGTTGAAGATCCTGCACTAGCTAAGGGAATCGTTAAAAGAGAAATAATTAAAATAATCACTCCAGGAACCTATACAGATTCAGGTTTTTTAGAAGAAACTAAGAATAATTATATTATGAGCATATACATTAATAAAGACACTAATTTTTGCGGCTTATGTTTTTGTGATGTATCAACTGGCGAATTCACTTGCACTGAGACAAAACTTAACATTGTTACCATATTAGATGAAATTTCGAAGTTTACACCAAAAGAAATTATTGTCTCAGAAGATATATCAGATGAAATACTAAAGGTTATAAAAGAAAGATTTAATGTGTCGTATTCTTCATATCCGAGTGACTTCTTTGTTATGAAAAAT
>Ga0209123_1002311_pt1 | contig 16426 bp, 17 predicted proteins | sample BarGraIncu00431A_FD_184500 | JGI IMG/M metagenome (GOLD analysis project Ga0209123, IMG submission 184500) | Arctic peat soil microbial communities from Barrow, Alaska, USA - Barrow Graham LP Incubations 004-31A (SPAdes) (version 2) | ecosystem: Environmental > Terrestrial > Soil > Wetlands >...
CAAAAACCAAACGTTCAAGATTCGACAAGTCCTTATTTAAGCCGTGAATCATGGAACAAGCTTCGTCATTGGCGATCACCTTGGTCGCTGGATCCTCGCCATCGGCTAAAAGGGACAGAAAACTTGTTTCTTCTGACTCAGAAATCACGTTGTTGAGTGAATAAGCGTCATTTAAATTGATGTGTTTCTGGCGAGTATATTTTCGAAGGCTATCAATCAGTTTGCGTTTAATGACCATCCTTAAGAAATGAAGGAAGGGAATGTCTAACTTTGTGTCGTAAGACAATACGGCTCTATAAATAGCGATGCGCCCTTCTTGTATAAGGTCATCATAATCCGCCCTTGGTAAAAAATATTTACAAGCGATCATGCGAACTTCTGGTTCATAGTGCTGAATAATTAGGTTCATGGCATCTTTATTACCAGAGCGCGCTGCTTCTAGCATAACTTTTTCCTTGTCTAAAACACTTATGTTGGAAGTCATGGCACTCAACTCCTTGTCAAAAAATAGACACAACCATCTCTATGAGTTTATTAAAGATTATGCCTTTTGACAAGGTCTTTTTAATGGACAACCAGCCATTTATTGCCATTAATCAATAATTATTGAACAATTTATTGATTAGAAGGATTTAAGCAAGTTGACAGTTTCAATGGCCGTCATGGCAGCGTCAAACCCCTTATTTCCTGCTTTTGTTCCAGCACGTTCAATCGCTTGCTCAATACTATCAGTGGCTAAAACCCCAAAAATGATAGGGACCCCAGTTTGTAAGCCTACGTGAGCGATTCCTTTCGTCACTTCATTACTCACCAGATCAAAATGAGGTGTAGCACCGCGAATCACCGCGCCAAGGCAAACGACGGCATCATAGCGCTTAGAGTTTGCCATTTTTTGAGCCACGAGAGGGATCTCAAAGGCGCCAGGGACCCAAGCTAGTTCAATATCGTCGTTTAGCACGCCGTGTCGGAGGAGGGCATCAACGGCTCCTCCCACTAGTTTGCTGGTAATAAATTCATTAAAACGTGCAGCAATAATTCCAATCTTCAGTCCTTGAGCCAGTAAATTTCCTTCATAAGTTTTCACAGTTCATACACCCTTTCGTTACTTCATTGATCCTTGAGGATCTGAATTGAGATCTTGATCCTTTTATTGAACTCTGGTTAAAATATGTCCCATTTTAACTTTTTTGGTGCAAAGATAGGCAGAATTCTCGGGGACGGAGGGTATCTCGATAGAAACACGTTCCACGACTTTTAGTCCATATCCTTCGAGACCCACAATTTTACGTGGATTATTGGTCATTAGACGAACTTTGGAAATTCCGAGATCCGCCAAAATTTGGGCGCCCACACCGTAGTCACGCAAGTCTTCAGGAAATCCCAAGGCTAGGTTTGCTTCGACTGTGTCTTTTCCTTCTTCCTGAAGTTTATACGCCCTCAGTTTATTTAACAACCCGATTCCACGGCCTTCCTGACGCATATAGAGTAAGACACCGCGTCCTTCATGTTCAATGGCATCTAAGGCCGCGGAGAGTTGGTCCCCACAGTCACAGCGCAAAGAATGGAAAACATCTCCAGTCAGACACTCAGAGTGAACTCGGACGAGAACCGGCTTACCATCATCGACGGTTCCTTTGACTAACGCTATATGTTCTTTTTGATCGAGAACGCTCAGATAACCAACGGCTCGAAAGTCTCCATAGCTAGTCGGGAGATGGATACTCTCACCCCTTACGATCAGCTTTTCTGATTGGCGTCGATAAGCAATAAGATCTTTCAGCGTAATGAATTTCAGCTGATGCTTTTCAACAAAAACTTGTAAATCCGGAACTCTGGCCATGGTACCGTCTTCATTCATAATCTCGCAAATGACGCCGGCTGGTTGTAGCCCGGCTAGACGCGCTAAATCTACGGAACCTTCTGTGTGACCTGCACGGACTAAGACGCCGCCCTCTCTAGCTAGAAGTGGGAAGATGTGTCCAGGTCGGTGTAAATCAGTCGGTTGACTGTTCGGGTCTGCTAGGATTTGAACCGTCTCGGCACGTTCAAACGCAGAGATTCCTGTTGTGCTTTTGACAGAATCAACGCTGACCGTAAACCCTGTCCCATGAGGATCCGTGTTATTAGCCACCATCTGTTCGAGTTGTAAGGCATGAATCCGGTCTCGGGTCAAGGGAACACAAATCAGCCCACGACCATAGGTTGCCATAAAGTTGATCGCTTCCGGGGTCGCCATTTCAGCGGACATGACCAAATCCCCTTCGTTTTCTCGATCCTCATCATCCACCATAACAATCATTTTTCCTTGTCTTATATCTTCCAAGGCCTCTTCAACTGTGTTAAATGACATGGCTTTTCACTCCTTCAATATTAACCCATTCGTTTTAGACGAGTCCGTCTAGATAAATCCGTGTTCCGCCAAAAAGCCAAGAGAAAGATCTGGTTTGCCTTGACTTGAGGCGGTGTTGATTCCCATAAATCGAGCAACATACTTACCGATCAGGTCTGTTTCCAAGTTGACGCTTGCACCAATTCCCTTAAATCCCAGCGTGGTTTGCTCAAACGTATGAGGGATAAGGGAAACCGTAAAATGATCAGATTCCACATCAATCACAGTGAGTGAAATTCCATCAATTGCAACGGATCCTTTTGGCAATATATAAGACAGGAGGGTAGGCGGTGCGCTGATTTCATAAACTTGAGCGATTCCACGTGAGGTAATTTTACGAAGGTTGCCAACACCATCAATATGCCCACTGACCAAATGCCCCCCTAAACGGGTTTGAAGCTGTAACGCGCGCTCTAGGTTGACACGGCTCCCACTTTTAAGCTCAGCAAGGTTAGTTTTTGACAACGTTTCCGCCATCACATCCACGGTAAATTCACCCTTACTTTGCCGAATCACCGTCAAGCAAACACCGTTAATGGCGATGCTATCGCCTATTTGGGTTCCATCAAGGACTTTCTTTCCTTCGACCGTCAGCTGTCCAGATTCCGGCAAGAGGCGAAGGGCACGGACAAGGCCCAGTTCTTCTACAATTCCAGTAAACACGTGAATCCCCTCTCTAAGGCAATTCCTAAATAATAAGTCAGTATGCCAGTCTATTTGACTTGTTATTTTCTTGCATATGCCTAAGGCATCTCAGTTTATTTAGATACGCTAATGTTGTTATAATTCTCGATGATTTAGATAACCAGTCACATGAAGATCACCCGAAACCATATCAAGGTGGACGTCTTGGAGCGCGATCGCTTCCGCCATACACTCGATATGTAAACCTGAAAGGGGAGAAGGACCATTTCCTCCCACTAGTTTGGGTGCAATGAAAAATTCAAGCTTATCAACAAGTTGGTCTTGTATGAGTGTGCCTGCCAGACCACCGCCACCTTCTAGTAACACACTAGTCCAACCGCGACGAACAAGATCACGCAACAGCTTTTCCAGTGGGACATGCCGAGGCGTGTCATATTGCCATACTTCCACCCCTGAGAGGTGGTTCAGGCGTACTATCTTTTCGGGACAGGCAGCTTGAGTTGTCGCGATAATGCAAGGGCTGTGAGTTGAGGAGGAAAGTACCTGAGCATTTTCAGCAAGGCGTAATTGTCCATCGACGATGAGCCTAACAGGGTCTTGTCCAACAGCAAGACGGCAGGTGAGGGCGGGGTCATCCAATAAGACAGTTTCACTTCCCGCCAAAATAACATCGTACCGATCCCGTAACAGATGGACATATTGCCGAGAAGCTTCCGAACTAACCCAGCGTGAATCTCCAGTCTCAGTGGCAATTTTACCATCTAAGGTCATCGCGGTTTTGTAAACGACAAACGGTAAGCCTGACGTGATCACTTTAACAAAGACTTCATTCATAAGGGAAGCTTCCTCAAACATTAGACCGACGTCCACCTGAATGCCAGCTTCGCACAAGCGAGCAATTCCACGGCCAGAGACAAGTGGGTTTGGGTCTTTCATAGCGACAACCACTCGTTTAACTTTGGCGCGGATCAGTGCCTCCGCGCAAGGCGGCGTTCGTCCAAAATGAGAACAGGGTTCCAAGGTAACATAAGCCGTCGCATCGCACGCCTGCTCTCCCGCAGCGGTCAGCGCATGAACCTCAGCATGAGGCGTCCCTGCCTTAAGGTGATACCCTTCTCCGATAATTTGATCATCCTTGACGATGACACAACCCACGAGGGGATTAGGACTAGTTCTCCCCAATGCTTTAATCGCTAATTCAAGGGCTCTTTTCATGAACTGTTCATCCTTTAAATTGAATGGACTTGATGCTTGCATAACAAAATCCCTTCTTACTCTTAGCGTCTCCAAAAAATCGTAAAGCATAAAGGAAACTTACTGAGTGGTTGATCAATGAAGTAGAAAGTAAAAAATAAAAAAACACCCAAGATTTTCTCTAGGTGTTTTAGGTTTGAAGGTCACAGCTCAAAAGAAGCACAAAGACGCCTCAATCTACCTGATCTCCTCTTCTCATCCAGACTTTACTGTCGGCCCCGGAATGTCACCGGGTCTGCCAAAAGGCTCGCGGGCTTTACCGCCGGTAGGGAATTTCACCCAACCCCAGAGGAATATTACGGTTTATTAAATTTATTCTAGTTTACCCCAGACGTTTAATTTTAGCAACCCTATAATTTGCCATGTAAGGCAAAGAATTCTTCGCGCAATAAACCCATGAGTATGGCGTCGTGATAGCTTCCTAACACAAAACGCGCTTCTCGTTGACGACCTTCAATCTTGAATCCAACTTTTTCATAGGCTTTTATCGCTCGAATATTTCCGTCCCAAGTATCCAGCGAGATCCTGTGAAAATTCCACTGGGTAAAAAGAAAGCGAGAAAAGGCAACTAAGGCATCGGTACCATAGCCTTTACCCCAGTACGTTTTATTACCAATAACAATAAAGAGCACGGGCGATTGAGCCGGGATATTGACTTCTTTAAAGCCTATATTTCCAATAAGTAGATCGTTTTCATCTAAAATAGCATAACGGTAAGTATCTGCGGATCCGTCAAGAAACTTTACCGCGAGTTGATCTTTGCTTTGCAGGGTATTTAAGGGCCACGCTCCGCTGGACCATAAGTTGACCTCTTGATCACTATACCATGGATACATTATATCAATATCATCGTCTTCAATGGGACGTATTGATGTCTTTTGACCTTTTAGCATCCTTCAGAACTCCTTTGTAATGGTTAGTATTTGGGATGACTTACAGGACTTATCATATCATTGCTTTTAGATGAAAATCAAACTTGCTAAGTTAGGAAGTTTGATTTTAAAGAAAACTTGGCTAGCGCCAAGCCTCAGCGAAGGCGGTCGCCTTAGTTGCGCTTATGCTGCAGAAAGTATATAACAAAAAGTTATACTTTCTGACAGTGCACAAATATTTGATCCTTATAATTTATCTGAATATCACCAGGAATATATTATAATTTTTATATTGACATAAGAGTACGTAAAAGCATATAATACTAACAAAGAATATAGCAACAGACAATGATAAGAAATAGTACGTCATATGGGAATGTCTAAGCGAGTCAGAAGGGGTGGGAGTCTGGCACAATTTCTTTGACGGAATGGCTCTTTAAGTTGTGATCCGAACGCGTCAAGCTATTAGGTGATACCGGGGGTTTCCCGTTATAGAAACTCGGATATCGAGAAAAAGTTTCTCCGCATCCGATCAGAGCGTTTGAGATATGCCAATTCTCTTAAAACGGAAGAAGTTCGTTTTATTAGGAAGGTCAGGACAGTCTCAGGCAATTAAGGTGGTACCACAGAATGTTTTCTGTCCTTTTAGAGGATAGAGGACCTTTTTTATTTTACTGGATGATCGGACTTAAACTAAATATTGCCAAAAAGCCAATGATGAGAAAGAGTACGTCATATGAGAATGTCTAAGCGAGTCAGAGGGGGTGGGAGTCTGACACAATTCTTTTTGACGGAATGGGTCTCTGAGGTGCGATCCGAACGCGTATAACGCTAGTAGATGAGCCGGGGGTTTCCCGTTACAGAAACTCGGATATCGAGAAGAAATTTCTCCGCATCCGGTTAGAGGTCTGAGAAAACGATTCATCTTATTCTCTTGAACCAAAACAATGATAGGTTTTGGAGAGTAGGAGGTAAAGTTCTCAGACAAATTAAGGTGGCACCACAGAAAGCTTTCTGTCCTTTTAGAGGATAGAGGGCTTTTTTTATTTACCCATTTAAAAGGAGGGCTTCAGCAATGGAATCCAATATCTTATCGACCATTATGGTTCAGAAACAAAAACGACTTCAACAGGCACAGGAGAATTGTTCTTTAAATCAACTCTACCATCAACTTGAAGCAATCCCAGGTTCACTCCGGAGAGGTTGGCCATTATCGCCGGAAAGCTTCGAAGTGATCGCTGAAGTTAAGCGTGCCTCACCGAGTCTTGGTCCCATTCCTTGGAACCTCTCCTTAACAGACTTAGTTCAAGCCTATCAAGGCGGTGGAGCAGGGGTCATCTCCGTGCTAACTGAAGAAGACTTTTTTCATGGAAGTCTCGCCGACCTTCAACAGGTCCGCAAGATCACAAAATTGCCGATTCTGCGCAAAGACTTTCTGTGGACAGAATACCAGCTCGTAGAAAGTCGATTAGTCGGTGCAGATGCTGTCCTTCTCATCATGTCCCTCCTAGACACAGCGTTACTCAAGAAACTCTTGTCGTTAGCGAAGGAACTGGGATTAGAGACACTCGTCGAATGTCGTGATCGTGAAGAAGTAGAAAGTGCTGTGAGCGTTGGTGCGCAAACCATCGGAATCAACAACCGAGATTTACGGACCTTCGAAGTTAGACTGGAAAAAACCTTGGAACTTTGTCGTCTGATTCCTGCGGAGTGTGTTGTTGTCAGTGAAAGTGGCATTAAAACCTCAGAAGATGTGAAACGTCTGGCCGCGACAGGGGTCAATGCAGTTTTAGTCGGAGAATCTTTTCTGCGCAGTCGTGATCCTTCTGGGTATATTGCCCGTTTGAAAGAGGAAGGGCAACGCAATTTGAAAAGGAGGCGTCCTCATGGTGCAGGTTAAAATTTGCGGCATACGATCTTTGGAAGAAGCACGTTGGGCAATTGACGCAGGGGCCGACGCCCTAGGCTTTATCTTTGTTCCCAATAGCAAACGTTCTATTCGACCAGAGCAAGCTCGTGAAATAGCCTTAAACCTTCCTCCCTTCATGACGCGTATCGGCGTATTTGTCGACGAGGATCCAGCGATTGTTGGTGAAATTGTTCAAAGATGTCATTTGACAGGGATTCAACTCCACGGAACTGAAACCCTTGAGGATTATCAACAGATCGGTGTCCCTTGCATCAAGGCGATCAATATATCGGTGGAACCAATTATTAAGTCAAATGGGGCAACCTCATCCCCCGGAGATCAACCATTTATCAAGCTTCAACACCCGCTACAAAATATGATCGGTCGGGTTCAAGGTATTCTGGTTGATGCAACTTACAAGGGGCAGTTAGGCGGAACAGGTTTACCACTTCCTTGGGAAGATCCAAGCCTTCAACAACTATTTGATCGCATCCGAAGTTTTGATATTCCCCTTATTTTAGCAGGGGGGCTGACGCCGGAAAATGTACAACGTGCCCTTCGTGTTGTGAAGCCCTATGCCGTCGATGTCAGTTCTGGAGTAGAGCATAGGGGGGTTAAAAGTCAGGAACTGATCAAAGCCTTTATTGATAAAACGAAAGAAAGTAGGTGACAGAAGATGTGGGCAATGCATCAGACCTGGTCGTTCAAGGACTGCACATTTTTCAAAGGAACGATGATCCCAGAATTAGTGCAACTGGGCCAGCGCATAATAACGCCTTGTACCGTCTTGCTCGAAGGAAATGAAGGGGAAACCGAACGGACCTACATGGGGTTCGGGTCTGGATGGATATTAACCAACTCGTTAAATACGGCGAAAGATCCTCTTGAAGATCTCCGAGCTTATATGAAGGAATTTAATCAACAGCTTCAAGTTTTATCAGCAGAGGGTCTTCAAGAGAATTATACGTTGGAAAGTGGCATCTTCGGCCATATCGACTATGAATGGGGACTTCTCTGGCAGCGTCCGTCAAAGACGGCCGCTCAGCCAAATTACTTTTTCCGAGTTTGCCCGGTCAATGTCATCTTTTTACCTCAAACGCGGAAAATTGTGCTCGAGGTGTTAGGAGAAGGGCAACAAGCAACGTCCAAGCAATTTCAGGAGTGGGTAAGTTTGCTGAATAGTCTGTTCCATCACCAGGGTTCCAGAATACAGCACTTTGAAAAAGCGACCCCGAAACACACCCATATAGGAGAAAGCAGCACCTGGGAAAGCAATATGACGAAGCCAACGTTTTTAGAGGGAGTCAATAAAATTAAGGAATTCGTCCGAGCCGGTGACGTCTTTCAAACCGTTTACTCACAAAAATTCACACGTCGTATCGCCTTATCCCCGTGGGAATTATACCAACGGCTACGCCTAGCGAATCCTTCACCCTATCTATTTTGTATCAAAGGAAACAATGAAACCTTGGTAGGTAGCTCACCAGAACTGCTCCTTTCATCGGTCGGTTCAAGAATTTCTACACGGCCGATTGCAGGTACCCGTCCGAGAGGGAAGACAGATCGTGAGGACCAAGCCTTTGAAGAAGAGCTACGGAAGGATCCTAAGGAAAATGCCGAACATGCCATGCTCGTTGACTTAGGAAGAAACGATATAGGGCGGGTTGCAACCTATGGAAGTGTCCGTGTCACCCAGTACGAAGAAGTAAAACGCTACTCTCAGGTCATGCATCTCGTATCGACGGTGGAAGGCGAGCTACGGTCACCTCACGATGGATTGTCTGCCTTGCAAGCAACTTTTCCGGCAGGAACCCTGAGCGGAGCACCCAAAGTAAGGGCTATGGAAATAATCCAAGACCTAGAACCTGAAAAACGGGGGACTTATGGAGGGGCCTTGGGAATTGTCCGTTGGAACGGAGACGTTGATTTTTGTATTACAATTCGGACCTTGTGCGTGACAGACGATGAAGTCTCGGTACAAGCGGGAGCAGGGATTGTTTATGACTCGATTCCAGAGCGAGAATACGAAGAAACCCTGCATAAAGCAAGAGCCCTCATGAAGGTGGTTGATGAATGTGCTGATAGTCATTGATAATTACGATTCGTTCACCTATAATCTCGTGCAAGCCTTCGGTCAGTTAGGTGCCGAGGTGGTTGTTTATCACAATGATGAGCAAGAGGTGCAAGCGATTTTAGAGGCAAAGCCTGACGGAATTATCCTTTCGCCAGGGCCAGGCACTCCGTCTGATGCGGGGATTACCTTAAGCCTGATTCAAAACGTTTTAACGAACGCCCAACAAGGGCAAATAACCCCCGTCTTAGGCGTTTGTCTTGGCCATCAGGCCTTGGGTATGTCCTTTGGATGTCAGGTGATTCGTGCCCCAGAGATTGTTCACGGCAAAACATCTCGAATCTTTCACAATGGGCAAGACCTTTTTCAAGAGCTAGAACAAGGATTTCCAGCGGCCCGTTATCATTCCCTCATGGTTGATCCAGGGCCAATAAATCCTGAACTAGAGGTAACGGCTCAAACAGAAGACGGACTAGTCATGGGACTTCGCCACCGCCGCTATCCTTTCTTTGGCATACAATTTCATCCAGAAAGCATTTTAACCCCCCACGGGCTAAAAATAATTCAGGCATTCTACGCAATGACCATCCCGAAAAGAGAAGGGAGTTTTAATAATGAGCAGAATTCGTGAAGCGTTAGATCAGTTAGCCATAGGAAAAGACTTACCGGAAGAGCTTGTCGCGAACGTAATGAATGATCTTTTAGACGGAGCTTTGACCTCTGCCCAAATTGGGGGACTGCTATTCGGTTTACGGCTTAAGGGGGAAAGCTCAGAAGAAATTGCGGCCTTCGCGAAAGCTTTCCGAGCGATGAGCCGACAAATCCCTGCACCGGACGGAGCCGTTGATACCTGTGGGACAGGTGGAGACGGTACTGGGACCTTTAATATTTCAACAACCGCCGCGTTCGTTGTGGCGGGAGCAGGAGTTCCTGTCGCAAAACACGGAAATCGTTTTGCCTCAGGCGTCTGTGGAAGCGCCGATGTTTTGGAGCAACTCGGTGTACCGATCAATCAAACGCCAGAAGAGAGCACCCAATGTTTACATGAGGTAGGGATGGCTTTCCTTTTTGCACCAATCTATCATCCGGCCATCGGTAAAGTGGCAACTTTACGTAGAGAGTTGGGGATCCGAACAATTTTTAACTTGCTGGGACCTCTATTAAACCCCGCTTTTGCACCTTACCAGCTATTGGGTGTATCTTCCGCTGGTTTGTTGCCAAAAATGGCAGATGCCCTAAAACGACTCGATTGCAAGCGGGCACTGGTCGTGGTGGGAGACGATGGATTAGATGAAGTGACGCTGACCGGGCGAACCCAAGCAATTCTTGTGGACGAAGGAACGCTGAAACCCTTTGAGCTTTTCCCTGAGGATTACGGCTTTAAGCGTTGTTCGTTGGACGAACTTAAGGGGGGGAGCCCTGAAGAAAACGCCCGACTAACTCAAGGCATATTGCAAGGAGAAACTGGACCAAAGCGGGACATTGTTTTGTTGAATGCAGGGATCGCGATTTATGTCGCCAAACGCGCAAAGACCATTCAAGAGGGGATTAACTTAGCGCGTGTCAGTTTAGACTCAGGACATGCTTACGGAAAACTCAACGCTCTACGAAAAGGAGAGATTTGCTATGAAAACATCAAGCATTGATCCGTTTATGAAAATAGAGGGCCAGCCAGCGGGACGCTTCGGTAATTTTGGTGGAGCGTATGTGCCGGAAATATTAGTCCCAACCTTACGTGAATTGGCGAAAGTCTATGAAAGCGCACGCTTAGATGAAGCCTTCCAGGCAGAATTTAAGGACTTACTCCAAAATTATGTCGGTCGTCCCTCACTGTTTTATCATGCAAAGCGCTTGAGTAAACACCTTGGCGGTGCTGAAATCTATCTTAAACGGGAGGACCTGAATCACACGGGCGCCCATAAAATCAATAATACCCTTGGGCAAATATTGCTGGCGAAACGAATGGGTAAATCAAGGGTTATTGCAGAGACAGGCGCCGGTCAGCATGGTGTGGCCACCGCGACGGCATGTGCTTTGTTCGGCCTGACCTGTGTCATCTATATGGGTGAAGAAGATATACGCAGACAACATCTCAACGTTTTGCGAATGCGCTTATTAGGGGCTGAGGTCCGTTCCGTAACGATCGGATCCCGAACCCTTAAGGATGCGATTAATGAAGCCATGCGCGACTGGGTCGCCCATGTAAAAGATACCTTTTATTGTTTTGGAACGGCCGCTGGGCCCCATCCCTATCCGACCATTGTTCGCGATTTCCAAACGATTATTGGCGAAGAAACACGTAGCCAAGCTTTGAAGGAATGTGGTCGACTCCCCGATACCCTCATTGCTTGCGTCGGTGGAGGGAGCAATGCGATCGGCTTCTTTTATCCTTTTATAGAAGATCAAGCGGTCAAACTGATTGGCGTGGAAGCGGGTGGTATAGGAGATCACGTTGGGGAACATGCCGCAACGCTGACGTTAGGTGACCCAGGGGTCCTCCATGGTGCCTATAGTTATTTACTGCAAGACGATGACGGACAGGTAATGATGACACACTCCGTTTCGGCGGGCCTTGATTATCCGGGCGTAGGGCCGGAACACAGTCACTTGCAAGAAATTGGGCGGGCAGAATATGTTCGGGCTTCCGACATCGAAGCGGTATCGGCCACGCAACTCCTCTGCCAAACTGAAGGGATTCTTGCTGCCTTAGAAAGTGCGCATGCCGTTGCCCATGCCATCAAACTGGCCCCGCAATTGCCTCAAAGCCATGTCATCGTCGTCAATCTCTCAGGAAGAGGCGATAAAGACGTCGAGACGTTAGAAGAATATATGGAAAGGGGAGAGTATCATGAGTAACAGACTGGAAGCAGTTTTCTCACAGCCTGCCAAAGGGAAAACACGCCTTATTGCCTATCTAATGGCGGGGGATCCCACGCCGGAGACTACCTTGCGTAGAATAAAAGGGTTGGCGGACCATGGGGTGGATGTTTTAGAATTAGGTGTACCGTTTAGCGACCCTATGGCAGACGGACCTGTGATTCAAGCAGCAGGAGAACGGGCGCTTCAAGGCGGGATGACTTTAGCTAAGACGTTGGAGCTAGTCCGAGAATTTCGCACCACACACGAAACGCCCGTGCTTCTCATGAGCTACCTAAATCCCTTGCTGTGCTATGGTTGGGGTAAATTTGTTCAAGCTGCAGTGGAGGCAGGGGTCGATGGTTTAATCCTGCCTGATCTTCCCTGGGGAGAAGGGGTGAATTTACGCACAGAGACCCGTCGTCTGGTCGGGACACAGCTTTCGTTTATCCCCATTGTTGCCCAGACCAGCCAAACGGAAGATCTTGTAGAACTTTCCAAAGTGTCACAGGGATTCGTTTATGTTCTTTCTCGCAATGGAATAACAGGCGGAGAAGCAAAGGTATCATCTGAAGTATTGGACTTCATTTCCGGCTTACAGCAGCACACACACCTTCCTCGATGTGTCGGTTTTGGAATCCAGAATGCTGAACAAGTTAGCCGCCTAGCGTCCTACTGTGATGGTGTTATTATAGGAAGCGCCATTGTCCATAAATTTTCAGAACTAGATCAACAGGCCTTAAGCAAGGAGGAAATTTCCATAGAGGAAGCGGTAATTTTTGAGTGGATTGCTGGGCTTAAATAGGGCAATCGAGGAAACAATGATGAATAAGACTTTAAAGTGAGAGCGCAATATTCTCATTTTAAAGTCTTATTGCTTGTTAAAGAAGGAATAAAGGGTGCTTGTAAAACAAAGTGTTTTACTCTACTATTAATCTGAGTAGGTGTTCACGAAATAAAATATGATAAATAAGAGATTATAAGGAAGACAATATATGCTAAACCTCAAAATGGGCTCTACTGTAATTCCCTATACCATTAGAAGAAGCAGAAGGGCAAAATATGTTAGTATATCAATTGGAGCAGATGGAGTACAAGTAGTGGCACCTGTTTCTATGGAGGACAACAAAATTATTCTGCTAGTGGAGAACAAGAGGGAATGGATCTTTCATAAGTTTGAGAATTATCGCCAACGTCTCACTCAGGTCAGAATCGAACGTGAGTATATTAATGGAGAAGAATTCTTATTTATGGGCAAAAACTATCCGCTCATGGTACAAGAACACGAGGGACGATCCAATAGCGTTGATCTTACAAACGATCAATTTTTAGTATTACTTCATAAGGATACGCCTGAAAAACAAAGACGAGAGGTAATTCAGAGAACACTGGAGCGATGGTACATAAGTAGTGCGAAGGAATTAATTCAGGAGCGGTTGGAGCTATATATACCAAAAATAAGTGTTAAGGTCAACATGGTTCGGCTTAAGAATCAGAAAACCAGGTGGGGAAGCTGTTCTCAAAAGGGGAATTTAAATTTCAATTGGAAATTAGTGATGGCACCAACGGCTATTATTGACTACGTCGTGGTCCATGAACTATGCCATTTAAGACAAATGAATCACTCTAAGGAATTTTGGCAGCTCGTCGCAATGTACATTCCTGATTATAAGGAACGGCGAAAATGGCTCAAGGATTACGGGCTTAAATTAAATTTGTAGTTGGGGGTAGGACATTGGTCAAATGGATGAGAGTTCTGTTAGTCGAAGAGGGGAAGGCTCCTGAGGTTTGCGAACTACCGAATAACCTTAAGGCTTTGGAATTGACCGTGCGTGGCTATTTAGAAATGCTCGAAATTTTCCGTCCTGGATGCGTCATTATTTACAATGGATCAAATAAGCTGATGGAAAAACCAGTGACGAGGTCGGAAATCAAAGGAACGTTTATTATTGCGCGAGTGGAGGCTCCAGAGTTCGCCTCCCTGAGTGATCAAGATATTGAAATCTTATCCAAAACCTACAGTTAGGGTCTCATAGCAAGAAAAGGGAGGGTTTCATTTTGAAACAAGATGCAATAATAGGTGGCGTCATGGGCGTTGTGATTGGTGATGCTTTAGGATTGCCTGTCCAGTTCATGACGAAAACAGAAATAAAGAAAAACCCCATCACGGAGATGACCGGAGGAGGCGTTTTCGGTCTTGAACCGGGTGCGTGGTCGGATGATAGTTCAATGACCTTATGTCTGGCTGAAAGTCTGTCTGAGGTCGGTTACAATCCTGCGGATATTGCGCGGCGCTTGATCGATTGGTATCGTGATGGCTATATGACCCCGTTGGGTGAGTCCTTTGATATAGGCGGTACGACAGAAATCGCTATGAAGAGATTAGTCCATGGGGTTGCTCCCTTTAAAGCGGGTCCCACGAATGCCGAGAGTAATGGAAATGGAAGCCTGATGCGAATTCTCCCAGCAACCCTATTTTTTGCCCATGAATCGGATTACACGATGATTCAAAGAATTTGTGAGGTTTCCAAGATCACGCACGGACACCCTCGTAGTCAATTAGCGTGTAGTTTATATTCTCTATTCGTAAAGGAATTGCTCAAAGGGAGTCGTCCCCAAGAAGCCTATGACACGATGATCCTGAAATCTCAAACTGTGTTTTTTATAGACCGCAAAGTAGGGAAGCAGTTAAGTCATTTTGACCGTATTATTAGCGGTCAACTTCCCAATCTTCCTGAAAGTGAGATAAAATCTGGGGGCTATGTGGTTGAATCCTTGGAAGCTGCTCTCTGGTGCTTTCTCACCACCTCGTCGTTCGAAGACGCCGTGCTGAAAGCAGTTAACTTAGGGTGGGATACCGATACAGTGGGCGCCATTACAGGGAGTATGGCGGGCGTATATTATGGGTTTTCAAATATTCCCGCTCCTTGGCTGAGCAAACTGTTAGACTATGAGAAGATACTGAGTCTAACCCATCAATTTGCAGAACGAGTCCTAGAAACAAAGGAATGATCATAACATTTGGGCTATTTCAGCAGGATAAGGTTAAACAATAGAAATCAGTAAATCAGTAAATAGGCCAGGTCGTTTCTTTGGACGGCCTGGCCTATATTATATTACATGGATTATCTAAACTGGAAAACGACTTTCACTGAGTGACGTGGTGACGCTCAACGATAGCTTCGCAGAAAGAATCAGGGCAGGTAAATATAAAGCCTACCGTTCAGATTTGGACCTAAAAGCAGCAGGAGTGCTTACAGACGTATTGAATGGTTTTAGCAACCAAGATCTGCTGAAAAGCCTTAAACAACCGACCGCAAAGTTCTATTTCACAAAAGATTCACTGGGCGTAAGCCTTGAGGTCGCCCATGTCGTAGGTGATCATTTGGAAATGGAGATGGAATATAAGGATCTGGATGGGCTGCTCTTAGTAAAACCTCAATGATTCCATAGGCCGTCCGAAATAGTTTCACTTCATTGTGTCAAATCAAAAAAAGGAAATACGGTTGTCATCACGAAAGAAGACATTAAACTCAATATATTTTAGGGCGGGGGAATAAAGAAAACTTGGCTGACGCCAAGCTTCAGTGAAGGTGGCCGCCTTAGTTGCGCTTATGCTGCTGAAAGTATATAACAAAAAGTTATACTTTCTGACAGTGCAAGAAATGATGATTGTTAGTTTTCTTTTAATCGGTTGGATATTAAGTTGGTTTAAGTTTAATAACTTGTTCATTCAGGCATTTAAAGAACTATTTAATAAGGAAATCACTATTGCGAGTTATTATTTTATATTTTTCTGTATTGGTACAATAGGCGACTTAATTTTATTTATAAAGGGAAATTACAATGTTTTATTCAAATAAATTATAATAATTTTAATTTTTTGGAATCTTGAATAGTCTGCTATAAAGTTTAGATTGGATGAGGTGTGCCATAATGGAATACAGAGATGTTTTTCGATGCGCATCCTGCGGAGGTAAGTGTTGTCAGCTCTACATTAGACGATGTGAAGGTGGACAAATGCCCAATCATATTCATTATGCCAATGATAATATTTTAGACAAAACCCAGAACTTTGATTATTATTTCAAACATAGCGTATGGTACCTACAAAAAGACAAGTTTGACGTAGAACCACAATATGATGTTCTTGAGGCTTATCGCGCTTGGATTGATACTTATATCTATGATGATTCTTCGGTCAGGAAAATAGAGGCCGTGAGATGGCTTAAAGAATTGGATGACAAAGGCATCAATATGAGCTATTGCGCTTATTGGACTAAGGAAGGTTGCCTTATTTCATCACTAGCGTTGCATAAATTTAATGATTATTTGTCAAGTTAAGCCTTGACAAGATATATCGTGAAAAACACCGAAAACTGAAGATAATATGCCAAAAAACCTGTATATTAGTATAAAAAAGCCTTATA